>MAAC01009843.1_pt1 | contig 39751 bp, 34 predicted proteins | sample 1115981 | NCBI WGS metagenome assembly MAAC01 (sample SAMN04961126, study PRJNA320927) | seawater metagenome | isolation source: sample BD02T64 sea water enriched with oil for 64 days | place: USA:Gulf of Mexico | collected 2013-07-27 | reverse complement strand
AAATAGCGCCCCTTTTTTTCTATCTTCTGGAGTATCGCTTCGATGCAATCCCGCCGTGATCTTGCCAATGCTATCCGCGCGCTCAGTATGGATGCCGTCCAACAGGCCAATAGTGGCCATCCCGGGGCACCCATGGGCATGGCGGATATCGCCGAAGTACTGTGGAATGACTATCTCAGCCACAACCCCGCCAACCCCGCCTGGGCCGACCGCGATCGCTTCGTACTGTCGAACGGTCATGGCTCGATGTTGCTTTACTCGCTGCTGCATCTCACGGGCTATGAGCTGCCCCTGCAGGAGTTAAAAAACTTCCGCCAGATGCACTCCAAAACCGCAGGTCACCCCGAGCTGGGTGAAGCGCCGGGTATTGAAACCACCACGGGGCCCCTGGGTCAGGGGCTGGCGAATGCTGCGGGTATGGCGCTGGCGGAGAAAATTCTCGCCGCGCAGTTTAATCAGCCCGGTCATGATGTTGTTGATCACTACACTTATACCTTTCTCGGCGATGGCTGCCTGATGGAAGGCATCTCCCACGAAGCTTGCTCATTGGCGGGCACTCACAAGCTGGGTAAATTAATTGCCTTTTATGATGACAACGGTATTTCCATCGATGGCGAAGTCGAGGGTTGGTTTACCGATGACACCCCGGCACGTTTTGAAGCCTACGGTTGGCAGGTCATTCCCGTGGTCGACGGCCACGATGGCGAGGCGATTAAAGCGGCGATAGAGCTGGCGCGCAGTGAAGGCGACAAGCCGACACTGATTTGCTGCCAAACGGTGATTGGTTTTGGTTCGCCCGCGAAGCAGGGCACTTCTGGCTGCCACGGCGCACCACTGGGCGCCGAAGAAATTGCCGCGACTAAAAAGGCACTGGGTTGGGCCCATGGCGCATTTGTTGTTCCCGATACGATTTACGAGGGCTGGTCGGCCAGTGATAAAGGCGCAAAAGCCGAAGCCGAGTGGCAACAGCGCTTTGATGCCTACGCGCTAGCCCATCCCGAATTAGCCACTGAATTACAGCGCCGGGTAAAGGGCGATTTGCCTGCAGACTTCTCCGCACAGGCCCAGGCCTATGTCGATGAATGTCAGGCCAAAGGTGAGTCACCGGCAACCCGTAAAGCCTCACAAAATTGTCTCGATGCCTTTGGGCCTGTGCTACCCGAATTACTCGGTGGCTCGGCTGATTTGGCGGGTTCTAACAATACGATGTGGAAGGGCTGTAAAGACGTCACCGCTGACGATGCCTCTGGCAACTACCTTTATTACGGGGTGCGCGAATTTGGCATGGCGGCGATGATGAATGGCATCGCCCTGCACGGTGGCTTTATTAACTACGGCGCAACCTTCCTGGTGTTTATGGAGTACTGCCGTAACGCCGTGCGCATGGCGGCTTTGATGAAGCAGCAGAGCATTTTTGTTTTCACCCACGACTCCATTGGTCTCGGTGAAGATGGCCCCACTCACCAGCCGGTTGAGCAGCTCACCAGTTTGCGTACCACACCGGGCATGAACACCTGGCGCCCCTGTGACACCGTCGAGTCTGCCGTGTCCTGGAAGACTGCCATTGAACGCCAAAATGGCCCCTCGGCATTGATCTTTACCCGTCAGGGCTTGCCCCACCAGGAGCGATCAGCCGAACAAGTCGCCGCCATCGCAAAGGGCGCTTACATCTTGGTTGATTGCGCCGGCGCGCCGGATTTGATTTTGATGGCGACGGGTTCTGAGGTGCAGTTAATTGTTGCAGCCGCGAAAACCCTCAGCGAGCAGGGCAGTAAAGTCCGCGTCGTCTCCATGCCCTGCACCGAGATCTTCGATACTCAGGATGCGGCCTACCGCGAATCGGTTCTACCGTCGAGCGTGCGCAAGCGCATCGCCGTTGAAGCCCTGCATGAGGATTTCTGGTGCAAATACACCGGCCTCGATGGCACAGTGATTGGCATGAGTACCTTTGGTGCCTCCGCCCCCGGCCCCGAGTTGATGGCGCACTTTGGCTTTACCGTTGAAAACGTGCTGGCCAAAGCGAAGGCGCTACTTGCTTAAGCAGAGACACGCTTAAATGACCCTGCGTTTAGCCATTAATGGTTTCGGTCGGGTGGGGCGCTGCGTGCTGCGCGCTCTGTATGAGCGGCAGGCGCAGCTCGGCGAGCGTTTGCAGGTCGTGGCGATTAATGAGTTGGCCGATCTCGATACGATTGCCTATCTGACCCGCTACGACTCCACCCATGGTCGCTTTCCGGGCCAGGTGGCTGTGTCGAGCGCCGGCGGCGAACGGCTGGTGATTGATGGCCATGAAATTCACGTCAGTCATCAGCAAGCCCTGACCGACTTGCCCTGGGCTGAGCAAGCTGTTGATCTGGTACTCGAATGTACCGGCACCTTCGCTCAGCGCAATATAGCGCAGCAACATATCGACGCCGGTGCTAAGGCGGTGCTGTTTTCCCAGCCTGCCGAAGCCGATATTGATGCCACCGTGGTGTACGGCATTAATCATCAGCAATTAAGTGCTGAGCATAAGATTATTTCAGCGGCATCCTGCACGACCAATTGCGTGGTGCCGGCGATTAAGGCGCTGCACGATGCCCTGGGTGTTGAGGCGGGGGTAATTACCACCATCCACTCGGCAATGAATGATCAGCCGGTGCTCGACTCTTATCACCACACTGACCTGCGTAAAACCCGGGCGGCCTTCCAGTCGATTATTCCGGTTGAAACCGGTTTGGCGAAGGGCATCGACCGCATATTACCCGAGCTGAGTGGCCGCTTTGAAGCACAGGCGATGCGCGTGCCGACGCAAAATGTATCGGCTATCGACCTCTCTGTGCAGGTACAGCGAGACACAAATAGTGCCGAGGTTAACGCCATTCTGCGGGCTGCCAGCGAGGGGCCGCTAAACAATATCCTCGGTTTTACCGAAGAACCCTTGGCGTCCTGTGATTTTAATCACGATGCCCACTCGGGTATTGTCGATGCTAGCCAAACTCGCGTCGGTGGCGAGCGTTTAGTCAAAGTCTTGCTATGGTTTGATAATGAATGGGGCTACGCCAATCGCATGGTCGACATTATCGATTATTGGAAGGGCTGAATTTTGGAAGGGCTGGCTGTTGTGAAAACTGAGCCTGGCAACAACAAGCCTGATAATCTTGAGTTTTGAAACAACAATTTTTGAAGAAGCAGAAGGAAGCGCAAAGACAATGACTATCAAGTTAATGAAAGATCTCGATCTCGCCAATCAGCGGGTGTTAATACGGGAAGACTTGAACGTACCCATTAAAGAGGGCGCAGTAAGCTCTGATGCGCGCATTCGTGCGGCGTTGCCGACGATTCGTGCGGCGATGACAGCGGGTGCCAAAGTCTTGTTGATGTCCCACCTCGGTCGCCCCGTTGAAGGCGAGGCCGACAGTGCCTTTTCACTACAACCCGTGGCCGCTCATTTGAGTACCTTACTGGGCTGTGACGTGCCGGTGATTAGCGACTGGCGCGCTGGTGTCGATGTCGCCAGTGGTAGCGTCGCCCTGCTCGAAAATGTCCGCTTTAACAAAGGCGAGAAAAAGAATGATGAGGCCCTGGCAAAAGCCTATGCCAGCCTCTGTGATGTTTTTGTCATGGATGCCTTCGGTACGGCCCACCGGGCACAGGCCTCGACCCACGGCGTTGCTCGCTTTGCCAAAGTCGCCTGTGCAGGGCCGCTGTTAGCTGGTGAACTGGATGCGCTGGCGAAAGCCCTGGCCGCACCGGCGAAGCCCGTCGTCGCTATTGTTGGCGGAGCAAAAGTATCGACCAAAATTGAAGTACTCGAAGCACTGTCGGATAAGGTCGATCAACTGATCGTTGGCGGCGGTATTGCCAATACCTTTTTGGCTGCTGCCGGCAAGCCCGTTGGTAAGTCGCTGTGTGAGCATGATCTAACGGGCGTGGCCCGTGGGCTCATGGAAAAATGCGATATTCCTCTGCCGACGGATGTAGTGGTGGGCAGTGAGTTTTCGGAGCAGGCTGACGCGACGCTAAAGTCGGCCGATGATGTCAGTGAAGGCGATATGATTTTTGATATCGGCCCCGACACAGCGGCGAAACTTGCCGCCATTCTGCAAGATGCCGGTACTATTATCTGGAACGGCCCGGTCGGTGTCTTTGAATTTGACCAGTTTGGTGCAGGCACCGAAGCGATTGCCCGCGCCATCGCGGCGAACAAAGGTTTTTCCATCGCCGGTGGCGGCGATACCTTGGCGGCCGTCGATAAATACGCGATTAGCGATGATGTGTCCTATATTTCTACCGGCGGCGGCGCTTTTCTTGAATACGTTGAAGGCAAAACTCTGCCCGCAGTCGCGATATTAGAAGAGCGTGGCGACGACTAGCCCGCACGATAGAATGCCCTTTGCAGGGGCAGAACCTTAATTCAGTAATATTAAGTAACTAAGAAAGTCATCAAGAAGGAAGGAAAAAGTTATGGCACTAGTAAGCATGCGTCAATTGTTGGATCACGCCGCAGAGTTTCAGTACGGCCTGCCCGCGTTCAACGTCAACAACCTCGAGCAAATGCGTGCCATTATGGAAGCGGCCGATCAAACCAATTCACCGGTGATTGTGCAGGCTTCTGCCGGCGCGCGTAAATATGCCGGCGCGCCTTTCCTGCGCCATTTAATTCTCGCCGCCATCGAAGAATTCCCCCATATTCCCGTGGTAATGCATCAGGATCACGGCACCAGCCCGGCCATTTGCCAGCGTTCGATACAGCTCGGCTTTTCATCGGTAATGATGGATGGCTCTCTCGAAGAAGACGGCAAAACCCCGGCGAGCTATGAATACAATGTCGACGTCACGCGACGTGTGGTGGAAATGTCCCATGCCTGCGGCGTGTCTGTTGAAGGCGAGCTGGGCTGTCTGGGTTCCTTGGAAACTGGCCAGGCGGGCGAAGAAGACGGCGTTGGTGCCGAAGGCACATTGAGCCTTGATCAAATGCTCACCGACCCGGATGAGGCCGCTGACTTCGTTGCAAAAACCGATGTTGATGCCCTGGCCATTGCCATCGGCACCTCCCACGGCGCGTACAAATTTACCCGCCCACCGACGGGCGATGTGCTGGCCATTCAGCGCGTAAAAGATATTCATGCGCGCATCCCCAATACACATTTAGTGATGCACGGCTCTTCCGCAGTGCCCCAGGAATGGCTGGCAATTATTAATGAGTACGGCGGAGAAATACCCGAAACTTACGGCGTGCCGGTCGAGGAAGTTGTCGAAGGCATTAAGCACGGCGTGCGCAAAGTGAATATTGATACCGACCTGCGGCTGGCATCAACCGGCGCAATGCGTCGCTACATGGCGCAAAATCCTGCAGACTTTGACCCGCGTAAATACCTCGCAGCGGCAACGACGGCGATGAAAGATATTTGTGTTGCTCGTTATGAATCGTTCGGTGCTGCCGGTAATGCGGACAAGATTAAGGCGCTGAGTCTGGATGCCATCTCAGTCAGTTATGCAGCGGGTGAGTTAGCGCAGCAAATTAAATAAATGTAACAAGCTTGCGGCCCGGCTGTTGCCGGGCCGGCGGCAAGGTGCGGCATTTTCTTGCCGTATTTCTATTGATAATAACTTAAGGATGAATGATGAAGCTGCGGTCTTATCTGTGCTCGGCTCTATTGCTGGTGGCAATGGTATTGCCAGTCTCTGTTTGTGGGGCTGGAGAAAACGGCAGCGGCCAAACGCTGGTCTTGGTTCATGGCGCGCATTTAACGGCAGATTCCTGGAGCGAAGTTGTTAAGGCCTTGCGAGCTTCGGGTAATGAGGTTGTGGCTGTGAATTTACCGGGGCGAGGAAGTAGTACTGGATTCAATGAGGTGACCTTAGGCAGCTCTGCGCGATCGCTGTGCGCAATCGTTGCCCGCCATGGTCCCACGTTGAGTTTTGTCGCCCATAGCCAGGGTGGGGCTGTAGTCAATCATCTCCTTGGCCTGTGCCCAGAAATTATTGTCGAGAAAATTATTTATTTGGCCGCTGTTGCTCCCCTCCATGGTGAAAAACCCTTTGATATGCTCAGCAAAGCAGACGAGGAAAACTATTATCGAGGCGTGGCGTACGACGAGGCCAGTGGGCTGATGAAAATACATGACGCCGAGGGCTTTCTAGCGTCCTTTGCTCCCCAGTCACGCAGTGAACACTCAGTGTTGGGGAAGGTGATACTACAAGCCGCCGTCGATGAGCCGGCGGTCATTGCCGATGGCGTGGTCAGCCTGGATGCTGTGCGTTTTCGAGAAATAGAGAAGTACTATATTTATACTCAGGGAGATCAAATTATTTCCCTGGCCTCACAGCAGCGTATCGCCAGCAAATTTAAGCTTGTCGATTCGCGTACGATGGACAGCGGCCATCTGCCGATGTTCACTCAGCCCGCTGTCCTCTCTAAGATTATTTTGGGTTTTCTAAATCGGTGATGACATCTCTGCACGAATTGCCACGATCACCGACTGCGCTTCAGGCTGCACTCCGCGCCAGAGGCTGAATGACTCAGCAGCCTGCTCAACCAACATCCCCAAGCCATCGGCTGTTTGCAGTGCGTGGTGGTCGTTCATCCAGCGCATAAAGGGGGTGGGTTCGGCGGCGTACATCATGTCGTAACCCTGGGTGTTTGCACTCAGCACCGTCTCGGGTACGGGGGCGAGTTGTCCGCTGAGGCTGGCGCTGCTGCCGTTGATGATGAGATCAAAATGGCCGCTGTCTTTTACCGAGGTCGGCGAAATCAGCTGCCAGCTTTTCTGCTTTGCTGACGGTGCGATTGGCGATAACAATTAAGGCCGGGTGTTTTTCTAACAGCGGTTCTAAGACACCCATTACCGCACCGCAGGCCTATGCCGTCGGTGTTTTCACCGAGTATTGAGCTGTCATCCTGGCGAATGAGGGTGTTGACCGCACCTGCACGGCGAGCGCGCTCGCTGAGTTGATCGACAAAGGCGAAGGCATCTTGCTTGAAAGGCACGGTGATATTTAAGCCCTTGCCACCAGTGTCGAAGAACTGCTTCGCCGTCGTTTGAAACTGATCCGGTTCGACCAGCGTGCTGACATAGTGAATGTCCTGCTCGGTTTGAACGGCAAAAGCACGGTGAATTTGTGGTGAGCGGCTGTGCTTAATCGGGTTGCCAAAAACGGCGTATTGGTCTGTCATTGTTGTCTACCGTGGTGTTTAGCTGTCGGCCCAGTCGCGGTAAGGCAGGAAGCTTGTATAAAGCTCTGCCTCTGCACTACCGGGCTCGGGGTGCCAGTCATATTGCCAGCTAACCTGGGGTGGTAGCGACATAAGAATGGATTCGGTACGACCGCCGGATTGCAGGCCAAAGAGGGTGCCTCGGTCATACACCAGGTTGAATTCAACGTAGCGGCCACGGCGGTAAAGCTGGAAGTTCTTTTGTGTTTCGGTGAAGGTTCGGCCCGCATGCTTGGTAACGATGGGGGTATAGGCTGCGGTGTAGCTGTCGCCGATGGCGCGCATCAGGGCGAAGCTGTCATTAAAGCCGAGTTCGTTGAAGTCATCGAAAAACAGGCCGCCGACACCGCGCGCTTCATCGCGATGTTTGAGGTGGAAGTAGGTATCACACCACTCTTTAAAACGCGGGTAAATGTCTTTGCCAAAGGGCTCGCAGGCCGTTTTTGCGGTGTTGTGCCACTGCTTGCAGTCGGCTTCGTCACCGTAATAGGGAGTGAGGTCATAGCCGCCGCCAAACCACCAAACGGGTTCTTCGCCCTCTTTTTCGGCAATAAAAAAGCGCACGTTGGCGTGGGATGTGGGTACCAGCGGGTTGCAGGGATGGACGACAAGGGACACGCCCATGGCTTCAAAGGAGCGCCCGGCAAGTTCCGGTCGGGCTGCTGTCGCCGAGGGGGGCAGTTGTGTGCCGAAGACGTGGGAGAAATTAACCCCGCCTTTTTCGAACACCGAGCCATTTTCAATCACCCGAGTGCGACCACCGCCGCCGCTTTCTCTGTCCCATGCATCCTCGCGAAACGTGGCCGTGGGCTCCAGGGTTTGTAATGTCTGGCAAATGCGATCCTGCAAATCGAGTAGGTATTGTTTAACGGCGCTACTGTCGACCATGGGGTGCTCCTCGTAATGTGCGCGGTGGCTCAGCTGGCGGCGCGAATGACTTCGCCAGTGAGCAGATTGCGAATCTCGCTCGGCTTGGCTGCGCGGCCGATGGATCCGGGGGTGTAAGCATCAAGGGTATTGCCGAAATACGCTTTGACCTTCATCAAGGATTTTGCCGGTGGCAGGCCCTGGGGGTTGGCCGATGTCGATACCAGTGGCCCGCCAAATGCGCGGCTCAGTGCTGCAGCCACCGGGTGGGCGGTAACGCGCAGGGCGAGGGTGTTGCGGCCGCCGCTGACCCAGGGGGATGCGCTGTGATTGTTGGGAATCAGCCAGGTGATGGCCGCGGGCCAACTGTTTTGTAGTTGTTGGATAAGTGCGGGTTCTAAGCCGTGCAAATAGGGGGCGAACATGGCGATATCGGCGGCGATTAAAATCAGGCCTTTGCGGGGCTCGCGTTTTTTCAGGGCGAGAAGCTGTTGTACGGCGCGCTCATTTTCAGGGTCGCAACTGAGGCCCCATACCGCCTCTGTGGGGCAGGCGGCGATGCCACCGCTGTGCAAGGTCGCTGCAACCTGGCGAAGTCGCGGTCGCAGCTCAAGGTTCTTCATCACCGGGGCTTAAAATCAGGCCTTAGCTCGGGCCTGCAGTTTTTCCTGCAAAGCCTGGTCTTTTTTGATCACGGCCTGGGCATTGGCGGCGCGCTCGTCGAGTAGGCGCTGATGCAGTGCGGGATCGGCACCGGCGATAATCTGGGCGGCCAGGTAAGCGGCATTTTTTGCGCCGGCCTTGCCGATGGCAACGGTGGCCACGGGAATGCCACCGGGCATTTGTACGGTTGAGAGCAGGGCGTCGAGACCGTCGAGGGAGCCGTCAATCGGCACGCCAATAACGGGTCTTAATGTCAGTGCCGCGACGGCACCGGCCAAGTGTGCGGCCATGCCGGCGGCGCAGATAAAGGCGGCGCAACCGCGCTCATCGGCAGAAGTCACGTAGTCATGAGTGACGGCGGGAGTGCGGTGGGCCGAAGTGACCTTTGCTTCGAAAGGCACTCCCAGTTTATTGAGCACGTCAAAGCTGGCTTCCATGATGGGAAGGTCGGAGTCGGAGCCCATTAGGATGGCGACGAAAGGTTTGCTCATGGGGTGAAGCCTCTATGCTGTGAAAAACCGCACAGGCTACCCGAAGACGCAGGCAAGGGCAATCGGGGCGGGTGCTATTTGATGCGGCTATAAAGTCCGGCCCGCTGCTCGACCCAGCCCTCGAGCTCAAGTTGTACCAGCTGGGCGCTGAGCGTGGCGGCTGCGAGCTGGGTGTCTGCTATTAAAGTGTCCAGATCGGCGGGGTCAAAGCCGAGTGCCTCCAGTATTTGCTTCGAGGTGTCATCAAGCTGGCTGATAGTGTCGGGGGTTTCTGTCTGCTCCGCTCCTTCGGCTTTGTAGGCAAGCATGCCGCCCAGTTCATTAATAATGTCATCGGCCGTTTCAACCAGTGCTGCGCCCTGGCGAATTAGCTGGTGGCAGCCCTTGGCGCTGGGGTTGTGAATGGAGCTGGGTATGGCAAAAACCTCGCGGCCCTGCTCCATGGCGAGGCGAGCGGTAATCAGTGAACCGCTTTTCAGCGCGGCTTCGACGACGAGAACACCGAGGCTGAGGCCGCTGATAATGCGATTGCGCTGGGGAAAGTTGCCGGGGCGCGCCGGTGTGCCGAGGGGGAATTCGGAAACAATAGCCCCACCTTTGGCGATAATATCGGCATAGAGGCCCTGGTGGCGGCGCGGATAAATAACATCAACACCCGTACCGAGCACGGCGATAGTCTTGCCGGTTTCCAGTGCGCCGAGGTGGGCGGCACCATCAATACCCAGGGCCAGGCCGCTGGTAATCGTAAAGCCGCATTTGGCGAGATGGCGAGCAAAGGCACGAGCGTTTTGTTGCCCAGCGGTGGAATGCTGACGGCTGCCGACGATGGCCATTTGTGGCAGATTCAGGGTGCTAGTGTTGCCTTTGACAAAGAGCAGGGCGGGTGGTGTATCGATTTCCCGTAACAGGGCGGGATAATCGGGAGAGGAAATAAGCAGGATATCGATAGCTTGAGCCGCGCAGGCATCGAGAGTCTGTTGAGCGAATTGTTGAAAATTGTTGGGTTTGGCGCGATAGCTATTAAGGCCTTTGCGATAGGCCGGTACTACTGTATCTGTTGGGGCTTGCAGAGCTTTGGCAAAGGAGCCAAATTGTAGCTGGAGTTTACTGAGGGCAGCGGAGCCGATGCCGGGAAGTGTTTGTAGTATCAGGGCGCATTCGCGCTCGGTGAGCATAGGTCCCATCCTTGGGCGCGTGGTCAGCGATATTAACTTGGGTGGCAGGCCTTTGGATTAACCTGGCCTGCCGCCCAAGTATTAGTACTTTATGGGTTGCGAGCGATGTCCTTAACTGAAATAGGTAGATCGGCGGAGAGGATGAGGGCGAAGCTCATTTTTTCAAAGGTGCGGAACACCATCATCAGTCCGGCTTTCTCGGGGGGCAAGGTGACGCTGCCACCCTGGACGCGGTCTTTGACAACGGCACCCTTTTTGAAGATGGCGAGCATATTGCCAACTTCCATGCCCTCGCGTTCGCCAAGATTAATACTGACAACGTCGAGCATGCCGCCGGTACTGACGGCACCTTCAACAGACAAAATCAGACCCTCGGTTTTTTCGGGTGGTGAGCTGGGATAAAAGTTTGCATCGATTTTGCGCTCTTCCAGCTCCAGAAGTCGATCATTAATGCGTAGTTCTTCAACACTGCGTGTGGCGATGAGGGTGGCGATGTCGTCATCAACAGCTTTGATACTGCCGGCGCCAATATCTTTGGCGCGGACACCCAGTACTTCATTGGTCAGCGGGTCGGTAAACGGCCCGCCATTGCGATAAACGCCATAGCTTTCGTCGGCGTCGGAAAAATCACCGCGGGCATAGAAATCGTCTCCCTTGCCAGTGAGCAGGCGTTTGCTTTGGCCGGAGAGAACGTAGGGCGCGGACTCAAGAACGCCGGGCTCTACGACACGGTTGCGCGACAGGAAACTATTGATCAAGTCCAGGGGCAGGGTGGAAATGGCCTGGCGGTCGGTGACCTCGCGAATTTGTGGGCTGAGTTTGACGTCGCGACTACGGCTTAGCACCAGGCGAGGTTTGCCATCGATGTAGATAAGGCTGATGACGTCGCCGGGGTAGATTAAATGGGGGTTCGGAATCTGTGGGTTAACGTGCCATATTTCGGGCCACAACCAGGGTTGGGCGAGGAAGTGGGCGGAAATGTCCCAGAGAGTATCGCCCTTGACGACGGTGTGTTTATCGGGGATGTCGTCGTTAAAGGGGGCTTCTGCCACGACTGTTGCAACCAGCACCCAGGCGCTTAGCAGGGCTAGCGCGACTGTCTTGATGGGGCTCTTCATAGGGCTCTTCCTTAGGCTGAATACCGATGGTGTATACTCTCAACATCGGGAAGTTCAAAGTTGTAATTATTGGAACAGCCCGAATGTTAACAGCCGTTTATACCTTTTTGCTAGAATTCCATCACAAAGCTATGACTATTCGAACAATTCTTGAATTCCCCGACCCCCGCTTACGCACCACAGCTGCACCCGTGGCGAAGGTCGATAAACGCATTCGCCACCTGCTCGACGACATGTTTGAAACCATGTACGAGGCCAAGGGTATTGGTTTGGCCGCGACGCAAATTGACGTGCACGAACGCATTGTCGTGATGGATGTCTCCGAAGAGAGAGATACACCGCTGATTCTGATTAACCCCGAAGTTGAGTTTATCGGCGACAGTCAGTTGGAGCACGATGAAGGCTGCCTCTCGGTGCCCGGTTTTTATGAAACCGTGTCGCGTCCCGACTGTATTCGCCTGCGCGCGCTTAACGAGAAGGGTGAAGCCTTTGAGCTGGAGCCCGATGGTCTGCTGGCGGTGTGTATTCAGCACGAACTCGACCATCTCAATGGTAAATTGTTTGTCGATTATATCTCCGCCCTGAAGCGCCAGCGGATTCGCAAGAAGCTGGAAAAGCTGCACCGGCAATCGGTTTAATATTGATTGAACGCCGTTTTTAGACAGCATCTGCCGCCTACCGAGATTCTAACTTGAAGATTATTTTTGCCGGTACACCCGATTTTGCGGCCAGCCATTTAGCCGCCTTATTAGCTCAGGGCAAGCACAGCATCGTCGCCGTTTACACCCAGCCCGATCGGCCCTCGGGGCGCGGTAAAAAACTTAAGCCCGGCCCCGTCAAACAACTGGCAGAGCAGCATGGCCTGCCCGTGATGCAACCCGTGTCGTTAAAAAGCCCTGAAGCTCAACAACAGCTGCAGGCCTTTGAGGCCGACCTGATGGTGGTGGTTGCCTACGGTCTGCTATTGCCCCAGGTGGTGCTCGATACGCCGCGACTGGGTTGCATCAATGTTCACGCCTCTTTGCTGCCGCGCTGGCGGGGTGCTGCGCCTATACATCGCGCACTGGAGGCGGGTGACGACCAAAGCGGTGTCACCATTATGCAAATGGAGGCGGGGCTCGATACTGGGCCGATGTTGCTCAAGGCAGAGTGTGATATTGGTAGTGACGACACCGGTGGTCGCTTGCATGACAAACTGGCGGATATCGGTTGCGAGGCGCTACTCGAAGCGCTTGACCGCCTGGCAGACCAGAGTTTAGTCGCCGAAGTTCAAGATGATGCGCTGAGCTGCTATGCGCCGAAAATTAGCAAAGAAGAGGCGCGACTCGACTGGTCGTTGACTGCAGCTGAGCTGGATTTAAAAATTCGCGCCTTCAACCCCTTCCCCGTCGCCTTCACCACTTTGGGTGATGATCGACTCAGAGTGTGGGCCGCCGAACTAGAGGCCTCCCACACACATCAGGCTAGCCCGGGCACACTATTAAAGTGCGATAGCCGAGGTATTTGGGTGGCCTGTGGGCAGGGGGCGCTAGTGCTTACCGAAATACAGCTGCCGGGGAAAAAGCGTTTGCCGGTACAGGCGGTATTAAATAGCCAGGCACAATTCTTCACAGTGGGTACGCAGCTGGGTACAGCACAGGGCGGTAGCAATGCAAGTTAGAGTTGCCGCTGCCAAAGTGCTATTGGCCGTGACCAGTGATGGCGTATCACTCAACCAATGTCTGCCCGAGTTAATGACACAGGTGGCGGAGCGGGACAGGCCACTGTTGCAGGAGCTTTGTTACGGCACGCTGCGCTGGTATCCCCGTTTAAACGCCTTGCTTAGCGAGCTGCTGGAAAAGCCCTTTCGATCAAAAGATCGGGATATTCACGTGCTGCTGGCCTGTGCGCTTTACCAGTTGATGGAAACGCGCATCCCCGACCACGCTGCCGTCAATGAAACGGTAGCGGCGATTAAAAAACTGAAAAAACCCTGGGCCAAAGGCCTGGTGAATGGCGTGTTGCGGCGCTTTATTCGCGAGCGAGATAGTCTCAATACGCAATTGGCCGCGAATAATGTCTATCGGCATGCTCACCCGAAGTGGTTGTGCAAGCGTATTGAGCAAGCCTGGCCAGAGCAGGCGGAGGCGATTTTTGCCGCCAATAATCACCCTGGGCCAATGAGCTTGCGCGTCAATCGCTTGCGTCAGGGTCGCGCTGATTACTTAGACAAGCTACAAACGGCGGGCATTGAAGCCAAGGCCACAACCTTGAGTGAAGACGGCTTACAGCTATTGAAGGCCAGGGGTGTCGATGCCATTCCCGGTTTTACCGAGGGCCAGCTCAGCGTACAGGATGAGGCGGCTCAGCTCGCCGCGCAATTATTGCAGCTAGAGCCCGGGCAGCGAGTGCTCGATGCCTGCTGCGCCCCCGGCGGTAAAACTTGCCACATTCTTGAACGCGAACCCCAATTGGCTGAACTGGTGGCGCTCGATATTGATGACGCCCGTTTAGAGCGCGTCAGAGAAAACTTCGAGCGGCTGAATGTACAGGCTAGTCTGGTGGCGGCCGATGCTGCAGCGACCGATGAGTGGTGGGACGGCCAGCGCTTTGATCGCATCTTGCTCGATGCCCCCTGTTCCGCCACCGGGGTGATTCGACGCCATCCGGATATTAAATTACTGCGCAAACCCGATGATATTGCCCGCCTCGCCGAGCTGCAGGAAAAATTACTCGACGCCCTGTGGCCACTGCTCAAGTCCGGGGGTAAACTGCTGTACGCAACCTGCTCCATCTTGCCCGAGGAAAATGATGCCAGCATCGCCGGGTTTATTGCTCGCCACAGCGATGCCAAAGTGCTTAATATCACTGCAGATGTGGGTATGCAGACGCCACTGGGGCGTCAACTGTTGCCGACAATTGACGGCCACGACGGTTTTTACTACGCCCTCCTGGCTAAAGAATAATTCCTACAGCAGAGATGACTGTAACGGAGCAAGCGACCTTAAACCATGAAAATTGTGATTGTTGGCGCCGGTCAGGTCGGCGGCACACTGGCCGAAAATCTCGCCAGTGAAGCGAATGATATTTCCCTGATCGACCCCGATGAAAAGCGTTTACGCGAGCTGCAGGACAGGCTCGATATCCGCACCGTGCCGGGTTTGGGTTCCCACCCGGATGTGCTCGAGTCAGCGGGCATCGAAGATGCCGACATGCTAGTCGCCGTGACCAGCAGCGATGAAGTGAATATGCTGGCCTGCCAGATCGCCTTCTCGTTGTATCGCACACCGACCAAAATTGCCCGCGTGCGTGATAGTAGTTACATCAGCAAAGCCTATCGTGAAAAGCTCTTTAATGACGCCCATGTGCCGGTCGATGTGCTAATTACGCCCGAGCAGGTGGTGACCGACTATATTCGCAAACTGGTTGAGCACCCCGGCGCCCTGCAGGTGCTCGACTTTGCCGACGGCGCGGTGCAATTAATGGCCGTGCGAGCCCTCGCGGGCGGCCCGATGATTGGCCATCAGCTGAGTGAAATCCGTAAAGAAATGCCCGGTGTCGACGCCCGTGCCGCCGCTATTTATCGCCAGGATCGCTCCATTGTGCCCCAGGGGGATACGGTGATCGAGGAGGGCGATGAGGTGTTTTTTGTCGCCGCGCGCTCCGATATTCTTAAAGTGATGAGCTTTCTGCGGCGCTCGGAAAAGCCCTATCGCCGCTTGATTATTGCCGGCGGTGGCAATATTGGTTTTCGGCTGGCGAAGGCGCTGGAGGGGCATTACAACGTCAAGGTGATTGAATACCACCTGTCGCGGGCCGAGTATTTGGCCGAATCCCTGGATAAGGCGGTGGTGTTGAATGGCCAGGCGGCAGACCGGGAGTTGTTGCTCGAGGAAAACATCGAGACCACCGATGTCTTTATTGCCGTCACCAATGATGACGAGGTCAATATTATGGCCTCTCTGCTCGCCAAGCGTCTCGGTGCCCGCAAGGTGATGACCTTAATTACCAACCCCGTGTATGCGGAATTAATGCAGGGCAGTGAAATCGATATTGCCGTGTCGCCCCAGCAGGCGACCACCAGTTCGCTGCTCAGCCACGTGCGTCGCGGCGATACTGTCAACGTCCACTCCCTGCGCCGGGGTGTTGCCGAGGCCCTGGAAATTGTCGCCCACGGTGATGCCAAAAGTTCGAAGGTGGTGGGTAAGGCGATTGAGGATCTGACCCTGCCTGTGGGTTCGACCATTGCCGCACTAGTGCGCCGTGGCGAGGTGATTATTACCCACCACGACACGGTGATAGAGTCCGATGACCACGTCATTGTTTTTATGATCGACAAGCGCCACACGCGGGATGTCGAAAAGCTGTTTCAAGTTGGCTTTACCTTTTTTTAGGGGCGCGATTTTTTATATGTTTATTTTCGGCGGCACTACCCGCTAATGCACTATTCAATTATCGCGCGCATCCTGGGTTTACTGCTGATGATGTTCAGCCTCACCCTGCTGGTGCCCATCGTGGTGGCGATGATTTATCAGGAGCAAACGGCCCAGGCTTTTTTTCTGGCCTTCGCCATTATTTTTTCCGTCGGCATGTTGGTGTGGCTGCCCAATAGCCGCAGTACTGGCGACCTGCGCACGCGGGATGGTTTTTTGGTGACGGTGCTGTTTTGGGTGACGCTCTGTCTGGGCGGGGCCCTGCCACTGGCGCTGGTCGAACCCTCTTTGTCGATCACCAATGCGGTGTTTGAATCCATTTCTGGCCTCACCACTACCGGGGCAACGGTGATCAGCGGTTTGGATGAACTGCCGCGTTCCATTCTGTACTACCGCCAGCAATTACAGTGGTTGGGGGGCATCGGTATTGTGGTGATTGCCGTGGCCATTATGCCGATGCTGGGTATTGGGGGCATGCAGCTGTATCGCACCGAGACCCCCGGCCCGGTCAAAGACAGTAAGCTGACACCGCGCATCACCGAGACGGCAAAGGTACTGTTTTCCATCTACGTTGTGCTCACGGTGGCCTGTGCCCTGGCTTATTGGCTGGCGGGGATGAATGCCTTTGACGCCATTGGCCATAGCTTTTCCACCGTCGCCATCGGTGGTTTTTCAACCCACGATGCCAGCATGGGCTACTTCAATAGCCCGCTGATCAACAGTGTCTGCGTGTTCTTTATGATTCTGTCCGGGCTCAATTTTGGCCTGCACTTTATGGCCTGGCGTCGACACAGCTTACAACCCTACATCGTAGATTCGGAAGCGCGGCTGTATTTGGCGATGCTGTTAACCGGCATTCTGGTGGTTTGTATCTTTCTCTATTACAGCGGTTCCCATGAAGGCACGTCGGGTATTAACCACGGCATTTTTCAGCTCGTTTCGATGATGACGACCACGGGTTTTGCCACGGATGATTTCAGCGCCTGGCCTAGCTTTGTGCCCTTCTTTTTGATCTTCCTGTCTTTCTTTGGTGCCTGTGCCGGGTCAACGGGTGGCGGCATAAAAGTGGGCCGCATGATGATTATGGCCAAGCAGGGTCTGCGTGAAATTCAAAAACTGATTCACCCCAGCGCGGTGATCCCCATTAAGGTCAATGGACGGATCGTGCCGGAGCGTGTCACCAATTCTATCTGGGCATTCTTTGGGGTTTATCTGGCGGTTTTTTACGGCATTGTGCTGCTGCTGATGGTCTCCGGCCTCGACTACGTTACCGCCTGGTCGGCGACCACGGCATCCCTCAACAATCTCGGCCCGGGTTTGGGCGAAGTGGCGGCCAATTACGGCGGCATCAATGACTTTGCCAAGCTAGTGCTGTGCGGCGGTATGCTGCTGGGGCGGCTGGAGATCTTTACCCTGCTGGTGTTATTTACGCCGATGTTCTGGCGTCGCTAGCGGGCGCTTGACTGACTCTTAAGCTTGCCAGGCCGTTACTCCCCCCAACCTCAGAGAGCTGAGTTGCAGGGCTATTCGGTGCTCGTTGTTTTATATAAGTTGGCGTACTCCTGGCGCAGTAGGTTTTTTTTCACCTTACCCGTGGCCGTCATCGGCAATTGCTCGAGAATGACCACGCGCTTGGGGTTCTCGAAACCGCTGAGAGTCTTCTTACAATGGCTGATAATGGCTTGTTCGTCCAGTGGGGCACCGGCCTTGCCACTCACCACGGCGGTGACGGCCTCGCCCCAGTATTCGTGGGCGAGACCGATAACGGCGACATCGGTGACACCCTCGTAGTTGAGAATACAGCTCTCGACCTTCACCGAGGAGACGCATTCACCACCGGACTTGATAGTGTCTTTTTTGCGGTCGATAAAGTAGAAGTTCAGTTCCTCATCGAGGTAGCCGGTGTCACCGGAGTGGTGCCAGCCAAAGGCCTGGGTCGCGCGGCTGGCCTCCGGGTTATTGTAGTAGGCGAGCATCACCTGGGGGCTGCGCCACACGACTTCACCAATCTCGCCGACCTGTAAGATATTGCCAGCTTCGTCCATCAGTGCCTGGTCGCAGGTGACCGAGCCGTTGCCCCAAACATTGCCCTCCCTAAATGCCTCGTGACTGGACTCGAGAATGGTGGCGAGACCGCTGATTTCAGTCTGCCCGGAACCGGTACTAAAGGGGCAGCCAAAGACCTCGTGGAGTTTAGTTAGCGTTGCCGTATCTATGGGTGCCATGCCGTACATCGCCAATTGCAAACTGTCATAGTCGTGCCTGTGAAGCGCGGGGCAATCGAGCATGGCCTTCCACATCAGTGGCAGCAGAAAGGCGAGTTTAAGTTTTTCCGACTCAATCAGGCCGAGCAACGTTACCGGCTCAAAGCTATTTTGCAACAGGACTTTATTACCCAGGTGCAGTGACACCAGGGCAAAAAATTGTGCCGCGATGTGGAAGAGCGGCAATACGGCGGCGTGGGATAGGGCGTCTTTATGGGCACCAATACTGATGACGGTGTTGAGTGTGGCGATAAAGAGATTTTTGTGAGACAGCATCACTCCCTTGGGGCGCGCGGTGGTGCCGCTGGTGTACATGATTTCGGCGAGATCGTCGTCTTCGATAATAATATCTTCCACTTCAGCGCTATCTTGCCCCGCGAGCAGGGTCTCGAAAGCGACAAAACGCTTGCTTGCCTCGCCAGCCAAACTCACCAACAGGAAGTCGCGCTCAATATGACTGCTGATCTCGTCAACCAGGCCTTGTAGGGCCGCGTCTGCAAACACGGCGAGAGCTCCGGAGTGCTCGATGTTGTACGCCACATCGCTGGGGTTTTGCGTAAAATTAATGGGCACTGCGACAAAGCCACCCTTAAAACAGGCCAGCAGGACGCTGAGCATCTGGCTGGTGTTGCTACCGAGAATGGCGATGCGGTCGCCCTGTTGAATTCCTCTTTGGCGCAGGCCGCGCACCAGACGATTGACGCGTTGATTGAGACTGACGTAGGTGATGGCCACACGCTCGCCATCGATAAACTCCACCAGGGCTTCACGCCGCCCGTGGCTGGTGGCGCGCCGCCGCAGTGTGTCGCCCATGGCGATGCGTCGGATTAAATTGACTTCAAGGGCTGTATCCACGGTAGGGCGCTACTCTAATTAGCGAAAGGCCGGGCTATGGTTAAATTCAGTCTAGGCCACTTTCCCCGAGTCTTCATGGTTTTCTAAAGTGTGTCGTTAGCACTTTCTTTCAAGCAGCGCGCGCAATCCTGGCTCAGCGCCTCGTTAACTTTAGTGCCGAGACAATCGCCAGACTTGCGTATTTCGCCCTTGCGCAGGTCGCTGAAGTGCCGCAGATAAATATTCGGCAAATGGCGATAGCCCCACCACGATGGGATACAACTTAGGTGTGGTGACCAGAGGGATAAGCGTCCGACTCCCCGCCGAAACTGCCCTTGTTGATCGAGCCGTGCCAGAGCTGACGATTATCGTCGTAGAGGGTTCTGCACCGCCCCGGCTGGAGATCTTTACCTTATTTGTTTTTTTACACCGCTGCTCTGGCGCCGTTGCTGGCACCCAAGGTCGTTATTTCTCGACACCTGCAAATAAATCGGCGTATTCCTTTCGCAGTAAATGTTTTTTGATCTTGCCGGTCGCCGTCATCGGTAGTTGATCGAGAATGATCACCCGTTTGGGGGTTTCGAAGCCGCCGAGGGTCATCTTGCAGTGGTCGATAATGGCCTGTACTTCCAGTTGTGCATCGGGCTTGCGACTGACGATGGCGGTAACGGCCTCACCCCAGTGTGCGTGAGGCAGGCCTATAACACCGACACCGATGAGACATTTTCACCCCCGGATTTAACGATGTCCTTCTTGCGGTCGACAAAGCAGAACTGGCCGTCGTTATCGCGGTAGCCAATGTCTCCGGAGTGGTGCCAGCCAAAGGCCTGGGCCTCGTGGGTGGCCTCGTCGTTGCGGTAGTAAGCGAGCATCACCTGGGGGCTGCGCCATACCACTTCGCCAATTTCACCCGGCGCTAGCAGATTGCCCTGATCGTCCATCACCGCCTGATCACTGGTAATGGAGCCATCACCCCAGATGTTGCCTTCTTTCACGCCGACCCAGTGGCTATCCATCACCGTGGCGATGCCATTAATTTCGGTTTGACCGGAACCGGTGATAAAGGGACAGTCGAAGACCTCGCTCAGCTTTTCCAGTGTCGGGCTATCCATGGGTGCCATGCCGTACATACCCAGTTGCATGCTGGAGTAATCGTAGTTATTCAGTTCGGCACAGCCGAGCATGGCCTTCCACATCAGTGGTAAGAGGATGGCAAATTCGAGCTTTTCTGACTCGATGAGGGCCAGCACGGTCACCGGGTTAAAGCCATTGAGAAGCACCGTCTTGGCGCCGAGGTGCAGGGATACCAGGGCGAAAAGTTCGGCGGTGATATGAAAGATTGGCAGTACGGCGGGGTGGGCGGTGCTGTCTTTATTGGCACCGAGGCTGATCACCGTGTTGAGGGTGGCGATATAAATATTCTTGTGGGACAGCATCACGCCCTTGGGGCGAGCCGTGGTGCCGCTGGTGTACATAATCTGGGCGACATCGTCGTCTTCGATAATAATATCTTCCACTTCGCGGCTGTCCTGCCCGGCGAGTAGCGCCTCGAGACTTACAACACCGTCGCTTGCTTCACCTGCAAGGCTCGCTAGCAGGAAGGAGCGGTCAATGTTTTCTGTGACCTGATTAACCAGAGGCTGAAGTGCCTCGTCGGCAAACACCGCGACGGCGCCGGAGTGTTCAATGTTGTACTCCACATCCGTGGGGCTCTGCACATAGTTAATGGGAACGGCGGTAAAGCCGCCCTTAAAACAACCCAGCAGCGCGGTGAGCATTTGGCTGGTGTTGGCGCCGAGAATGGCGACGCGATCGCCCTGCTTAATACCTTTTGCACGGAGGCCACGAACCAGCTGATTAACCCGTTGGTTTAATGTCTCGAAATTGATGGCAAGGCGTTCGCCGTCGATAAATTCAACCAGCGCTTCATTCTGCCCGTGGCTGGCAGCACGGCGGCGCAAGGTATCGCCCATGGCGATACGGCGGATTAGATTGATTTCAAGGGGCGTACTCATGGGCAAGGTCCTGTTTGCAGTGTGTTTGGCGTCCGAGCCAACACGTGGTTTATGGCAAGCTTGTGACGGTGTGGTTAGCAGGTTGATGAAATTCGCTGAACCAAGCCAGATACAAGGCAAAACCAAGCGAAAAAGCGGAGTTCCTCTTGTGAGGCCTACTTTTGGTACTCGTGTAAATGAGCACTTTGAGTTTGGTTTTAACGCTGTAGCTGGCCGAGTCAGTAGAGTTTCAACAGCCTGCTAGAGTTTATCGGCGCCACCCTCTTCTAGCCAGCGGGCACAATCGGGGCTCAGGGCACGTTGCACAGCCGCTTCGCTCTCTTGTAACTCTTCCGCCGTCAAGACATCGCGCCAGCGGCCATTCGTACCCTTATTAACGAAGGCTTTAGCACCACCAGCAAAGATTTTATCGACGCCGGGCAATAGTTCAACGGCGTTATTTTTCATATTGTCGAAGGTGGCCTGTTCGACCAGGCTGGGCCACAGGGCCTCATCAACGCTAATGTCGAGAAAGTCGGCCACCTTGCGCATTTCGCCTTCGAGGTCATTGAGCAGGTCATTAAAGTGCACCAGATAAATATTCGGCAGGTGGCGATAGTCCCACCATGACTGGGTGAAGCTTAGGTGCGACCAGAAGGGATAGCCGTCGGTTTCCCATTCGAAATTGCCCTTGTTAATCCAGTCGTGCCAGAGGCCATGAATATCCTCATATAGGGGCGGAAATTCTTCACCGACCCGGCCGGGGGTGTTGTTCAAGGCGCCAATAAAACCCTCGGTGTAATTCGATGCGTGGTTCCACAGAGACATAAAAACATCGCGCACATCGCGGCCAATCACGAGGTATTTCATCTCGGGGAAATAGGGCAGGGCATTGAGGGGGGAGTGGGTTTTCAGAAAGCGTCGGTGGGTTTGCGCCTCTATGGCGTCCAGGGTTTCGTCCAGCGGGGCAAGGCGCATATCCAGCCAGGTCGACATATCGTGGAAAGATTCGGCGGGCGGATTGTCCTGAAATAAGAGCAGAGAAACGATGCGTTGCATCCAGGTGGTGCCGCTCTTCATCGAAGTGCAAACCAGAATATCATCGTCGCGAACTTTAAAATTATCCCAGCGGGTGCTGTCCAGGTGGTGGTTTTGATAAGTGCGGTTGTGTTCGGGTAATTCCGGCTTCATTTCGCGTCCTGCATTTTATTATAAGTTTGTGTTGTCGCGTCTTTGCTGAAATGGTTTCGGTCGTCTAAAACCCTTCGTCGAGATCAGCATACCTGACAATACGCGGTTCGCCACTATCAGCGCTGACTTCAATAATACTGTGGCAGCAGTTGTGCATGCGCGGTGGTTCCCAGAAGCGGCTTATGGGCCGGCCTTCATAATGAGATAACACCGATTTAATCCACGCGCCGTGGCTCACCAGGGCGATTTCCTTCCCCTCGCAACTTTTGAGAATAGCTTCAACGGCTGCCAGGGCACGACGTTGCAAGGCGTGGAAAGTCTCCGCGCCCTCAATATTGAAAATGTCGGGGGTATTGCGAAAGGCAAAAATGGCCTGGGGCTCGACCTTCTCAATATCGGCATAGAGATAACCCTCCCAGCGGCCGAGCATAATTTCGCGCAAATCATCCTGATAGCTCACCGGCTGTTCGCAGTGGCTTAAAGCGAGGGCGGTGGTCTGCCGCGCGCGGGTGCTGGAGCTGGAGAAGACGCGATCAAAACTCGTGGCGGCCAATTTCTTTTGCAGCTCAACAGCCTGTTGCTGGCCCAGCTCGCTGAGGACGGATTCAAGCTGGCCCTGGATGCGGCCCTCGGCATTCCAATTGGTTTCGCCGTGGCGGATAAGATGTAGTCGGGTCATGGGTTCTCGTGTGTTGCTAAGTGGTTGATCGGTACCTTAGATCGTAATTGATACGGGAGTTGATATAGTTTAAATGTTGTCTGTATCGAAGTCTGGGAAATGTGTTTTAAGGCGTTCTACAGTAGAGCGCCATTTTTGGGCTGTTGGTTTGCAAACTGTATTTTGATTACCAAACATACCAACTTCTTGAACAGCGTTTTCTAAGTTTTTCGTATCGAGCCACTGAACTGGAACGAAATATTCACATTTATCATCATCGTCAATGTATTCGCGGTGATAGGCTCCTTGTTTAAGAACTTCGAGTGCGGGCTTTTCGCCCTCAGGTGTGGCCAGCATGAACTCTGAAGCAGGTTGGGCGTGGTTAAGTACACGCCCAACCCCGACAAATCCAGCTCCTGGGATTTTTGCCCATAACCTGTCACCAGGCTTTAACAGTTGCAGCGTTCGGCTGTACCAAGCTCCACCACCCCCACAAATAAACCCATGTTCTAGAGCTTCAGGCCATTTGCGCCCTTTACCGTGCCCGAATGAGCAATAGTATTCTCCGTTCCAAGGTTCAGATTTTTGTTTATTAGACTTAGATGCGGCTGATTGGGTTTCTACTGGGTCGAGTAACCATGTACGACTGATTATTTTGTCATCGTCGCTAGAAAACACTTGGAAGAAAAGGACGTTAATCGCAATATCTCGGTCATTGAGATAAGCGACTATTCGTTCAGTACTGGCATCAAGTTCTGCGGCAACGATGATAATTTGGTGGCTTTGGTTAAGCTCGTCTTCATTGAGCTGTTGTCCAAATTTATTTTCAAAATCTTCCGCCAAATTTCGATCAGAGGAAAACTTCCTATAAATCTCCACGATGTCATCTGATGTTAGCTTTTCGACCCAAGACGCATAATCTAATGATTGTGCAACAACCTCCCTAGGTGTTCGATCCCTTTTAAGCTCAATGAGAACCAACGAGCCATCTGGGGCAAGGGCCAGTAAATCCAGTGGCTGATTGTTGAATGTTCTTTCTTGTTGACCTATGAGTAGCCATTCGTCTGAAAGTAAGCGGGGTTCTTGAATGATCATTTCTTCAAGTAACCTCTCAGATTTTAGCCGTGACTCAGCTAAAATTTGTGGAGCCTTACCAACTTTCCATAGTTGTGTTTTTACTGGCATAGTTGCGGCCTTTCTATGTGTGGTGTTCTTTAAGGTGCAAGCTGATTAATCACCCAGTGCTTATCTTCGTTGAGACTGTACTGATAGCGATCATGCAGCCGGTTCTCCCCACCCTGCCAAAACTGAAACTCTTCCGGCACCACCCGAAAGCCCCCCCAAAAATCTGGCGTCGGTATTTCACCCTTGGCGAATTTTTTTTTCATCGCCATAAATTGGGCTTCAAGGGCCTGGCGGGAGCTGAGCCGCGAGCTTTGCTTCGATGCCCAGGCGGCAAGTTGGCTGTCTTTGGGGCGGCTTAAAAAATATTTCAGCACGTCTTTGCGGCTGACCTTTTCAACAGTACCGCCAATACTGACCTGGCGATCGAGGAAAAACCACGGAAAATGCAGACTGGCGTGGGGGTTATGGGCGATGTCGTGGGCTTTGCGGCTACCGAGGTTGGTGTAAAAAACAAAGCCACGTTTGTCGAAACCTTTTAATAACACGGCGCGGTGCCAGGGTTTATTATCGGCACCGACGGTGGCAATGGTCATTGCCGTTGGGTCTTTAATGGATGACTGGCAGGCCTGGTCCAGCCACAGCTGAAATTGCTCGAAGGGGTCGTCGCGCAGGGATTCGCGGCTGAGATGGCCGTAGTCGTATTCCCTGCGAGTGTCTTCGATAGTCATGTGTATTCAGCCTGGCAGTTTACTAGAGGCTCATGCCGCCATCGACGATGGTGCAAGTGCCGGTGGTATAGCTACCGGCATCGGAGACTAAATACAGTACAGCACCGGCCATTTCTTCGGGTTCGGCGTGGCGGCCCATGGGGATTTTTTCCATCAGCTGGGTGTGAATGTCTTCGTTGGTGAACAGTGCGCCGGCAAACTTGGTTTTGGTGAGCCCGGGTAGCAGGGCGTTAACACGAATATTCTCCGGCCCGCACTCAATGGCGAAGGTTTTGGTCATGCTAACGATCGCCGCCTTGGTGATGGAGTAAATACCCTGCTGTGGCCCGGGTGACAGGGCATTAATGGAGGAGGTGTTAACGATGGCACCGGAGCCCTGCTGACGCATCAGCTTGCAGGCTGCCGTCGACATATAAAAATAACCGCGAATATTGACGTCCAGGGTTTTCTGGAAAGAGGCGAGATCGGTATCGACCACATGCCCGAAGTAAGGGTTGGCGGCGGCGTTGTTGACGAGAATTTCCAGCCGTCCGTGGGTGTTGGCAATGTGCTCAAAAATCGCGTCAATTTGTTCCATGTCACCGATGTGGCAGGGGAAAGCTTCGGCACTGCCGCCGGCAGCAGCAATTTCGTCGACCACTTTTTGGCAGCCTTCAACACGGCGGCTGGAAACGATAACGTGGGCACCCTGCTCGGCGAGGAGTTTGGCAATGGCTTCGCCGATGCCTCGGCTAGCGCCGGTTACCAGGGCAATTCTGCCCGTTAAATCGAATAAGTTTGTGGCCATTTTATTGTCCTGAAAAATGAATAATTAGATGTTGCTAGTTTAGATCGACATTAATAAGTGGCCGCCATCGATGGGCAGGGCAACACCGTTAATAAAAGAACTGGCATCACTGGCGAGTAACAGTAGCGGTGCATTCATTTCGCTCATTTCACCCAGTCGTTTGGCCGGCGTTGAGCCGATGTATTGTTTGCCGGCTTCGCTCTCAAAGTATTCGCCGTTCATTTCGGTTTTAAAATAACCGGGGCAAATAGCATTAACACGAATATTCTTGTCGGCCAGTTCCAGCGCCATGTGTTTGGTGAGCTGAATAACACCGGCCTTGGAGGCGGAGTAAACGCCGTGGCCGAGGCTGGTGGCGAGACCCAATACGGAGGAGATGTTGACGATGGAGCCACCCTTGCCAGCGCCGACCATACGGCGGGCCGCTTCGGCGGCGACGATCCAGGCGCCTTTTAAGTTGGTGTCGACGACAAAATCCCAGTCGGCTTCGCTGGTCTTATGCACCATCTTCGGTGCGGCGACCCCCGCATTGTTGATCAGCACGTCAACGGTGCCGAAGGCTTGCTCGGTGGCGTCAAAGGCTTCGGCCACGCTGGCGACCTGGGTGACGTCCATGGTCACGGCGAGGGCCTTGCCACCGCTGGCGTTAATTTCAGCCACCAGGGCGAGTAGCTTGTCTTCACGACGGGCGGCGACCACGACCCTGGCGCCAGCCTCGGCCAGCACGCGGGCAAAATGATTGCCAAAGCCGCTGGAGGCACCGGTAATCAGGGCGACCTTGCCACTCAGGTCAAAGGCTTGTGTGTTGGGTGCTTCGCTCACGATATTTCCTCGTCGGGTTTAATGATGACCTTGCCCATGACGTTGCGGCCGGTGACGTATTTGATGGCGTCGATGCCTTTTGACAGGGGATAAACAGTATCAATAATGGGGGTGACGGTGCCGTCTTTCACCCAGGCAAAGAGCTCACGCATGTTGGCGGCGTGAACCTCGGGTTCATTTTGGGTGAATTGCCCCCAGAAAACGCCGACCAGGGAGTAGCCCTTCACCAGTGTCAAATTGACCGGCAGTTCGGGGATGCGCCCGGAAGCAAAGCCGACCACCAGTAAGCGGCCATTCCAGGCCATGGCGCGGGAGCAGGTGTCGAAGGCGTCGCCGCCGACCACGTCGTAAACCACATCCGCACCGCGACCATCGGTGTGCTTTTTAATAGCCGCTTTGAGATCTTCTGTACTGTAGTTGATGCCGATATCCGCACCCTGCTCTTTGGCAAAGGCGAGCTTTTCATCGCTGGAACACACGGCAATCACTTTAGCGCCAATCGCTTTGCCGATTTGTACAGCGGCGGTGCCCGTACCACCGGCAGCGCCGAGCACGACCAGTGTTTCACCGGCTTTGAGCTGGGCTCGCTGGCGTAGGGCGTGGTGGGCGGTGCCGGTTGCGCCGAGCAATGCGGCACCCTCGTCAAAAGACATAAAGTCGGGCAGGGGGGTGGGCTCTGCAGCGGGAAGGACGATTTTTTCCGCGTAGGCACCAAAGTCGTAGGTGAGGCTGATGAGTCTGTCACCAACGGCCCATTGACTGACATTGCTGCCGAGACCAATCACTTCACCACAGACTTCGGAGCCGGGGGCGAAGGGGCATTCGGGTTGAAATTGATACTTGCCCTCGACCAGCAGGCCGTCGGGGAAGTTAACGCCAATGCCCTTAATGGCAACCAGAACTTCATCGGGGCCGGGCACGGGGTCGGTAAAGTCGCGGTAAACAAGATCGTCGACCTCGCCGTAAGCTTCGCAAATTAGCGCTTTCATGGATTGTCCTTAAATGTGGTGCAGCTTGGGGTTACGGCTTGATAACAACCTTACCTTTTACGTTTCTGCCGGTGACATATTGAATCGCTTTAACGCCATCGCTCAGGGCGAAGGTCTTATCGATAACCGGCACCACTTTGCCCGCTTCAAACCATTGCAGCAGTTCGACCATATTGGCGGCGTGGTCTTCGGGCTGCTTCTTGGTGAAGGTGCCCCAGAATACGCCGACTACGGAATAGCCTTTCACCAGCGTTAAATTGACGGGCAGCGTGGGAATGCGCCCAGAGGCGAAACCGACAATCAGCAGTCGGCCATTCCAGGCCATAGAGCGTGAGCACACATCGAAAGCATCGCCGCCCACGGCATCGTAAACCACGTCGGCACCACGGCCGCCGGTGCGCTCTTTAATCGCGGCCTTGAGGTCTTCCTTGCTGTAGTTAATGCCTTCGTCGGCACCCTGAGATTTGGCGAAGGCGATTTTCTCATCCGTTGAACAAACGGCGATGACCTTGGCACCCATGGCTTTGCCGATTTGTACGGCGGCAAGCCCAGCACCACCGGCGGCACCGAGTACCACCAGCGTTTCGCCAGCTTTGAGTTGGCCCCGTTGCTTGAGCGCATGATGGGATGTGGACGTTGCACACAACAGTGCGGCGCCCTGTTCGAAGGACATAGAGGGCGTCATTTTGTAAATGTCGTCCTCGGCAACGGCGACCTGCTCGGCGTAGGCGCCGTAGCGGGTGTGCCAGCCGAAAATCTTGTCGCCCACAGCAAAGCCTTTCACGCCTTCGCCGAGAGCGGCGACAGTACCGGCAAATTCGCCACCGGGCATAAAGGGGGTTTCGGGCTTGGCCTGATATTTACCCTCGACCAGCAGGCCGTCGGGGAAGTTGACGCCAATGGCGGCGATATCAACCAATACCTGACCGGGGCCAGCGTCGGGCTTGGGCATGTCGCGGTAAACCAGATCGTCGACCTTGCCGTAGTGTTCACAGACTAATGCTTTCATAGGGTTCTCTGATGTTCTGAGGCCCTCTCGCGGAAGGCCTCTATTTTATTGTTGTGGGCTATTGTTGTGGGCTTAAACTCGACCCTGCTCGGCCAAATATTCCATGGCAATTTCCGCCATAGGGCCAGCCATTTTACCGTAGGCCAGGGCTTCTTCATTCGATGCCGTGCCGTCTAAATAGCGCTTCATAATGCCCTGCAAAATGGCGGCAAAGCGGAAGAAGCTAAAGGCGAGGTAGAAGGTCCAGTTGGGTATTTCGCTGATGCCCATGTTTTTGCAGTAGGCGGCGACGTACTCTTCTTCACTGGGAATACCGAGGGCTGCACGGTCGACGCCGTTGAGGCCGGCGAGGTTGCCCAGCGCCGGGTCGGCAGGCATGCGCAGTTGCATGCACTGGTAGGCGATGTCGGAGTAGGGGTGGCCGAGGGTGGACAGTTCCCAGTCGAGTACTGACAGGACTTCGGCTTTGCCGGGGGCGAAGATCATATTGTCGAGGCGGTAGTCGCCGTGAATCAGGCTCACCTGACCGTCGTCTTCGGGCATGTTGGCGGGTAACCAGGCCATCAGTTTTTCCATGGCGTCGATGGTTTCGGTTTCGGCACCGCGATATTGCTTGGTCCAGCGGCTTATCTGACGCTCGAAATAGTTGCCGGGGCGGCCAAAGCTTTCGAGATCGGCTTTAACAATGTCGACACTGTGCAGGGCGGCCAGTACTTCGTTCATTTTGGCGTACATGGGGCCACGCAGGCCCTTGTCGACTTCAGTGAGCTGGGCGTCCCAGAAAATGTCGCCGTCGATAAAATCCATGATGTAAAACATGCTGCCGATAATGCTGTCGTCGTCACAGAGCTTGTGCATGGTGGGTACGGGCACGCCGCTACCGGCCAGTGCCGACATCACGCGGAATTCACGGTCGACGGCATGGGCGGAGGGCAGTAGCTCGCCCGATGGCTTGCGGCGCAGCACATACTTTTTGCTGTCGGTGGTGAGCATGTAGGTGGGGTTTGACTGGCCACCGGAAAATTTTTCGGCCTCGAGGAGTTTGCCGAAGCCGGCGATGTTGTCGGCCAAATAATTACCCAGGGTGTCCATGGGCAGGCTATCAGTTGTCGTTGTCATGTTGGTTTTGACCTTGTCGTCATGGACAGTAAAGAGGAATAACTTGGGGCCTTCGCGGGAGAAAGTTGCTCCCGCGAAGGGTTTGGTTTAGGCGTGCTGGCGAGCCAGTGAACGACCCAGCTGCATCATGTGCACCTGATCGGGGCCATCGGCGAAGCGGATTTGACGGGCATAGTTATAGGCTTCGGCGAGGAAGTAGTCCTCGGTCAAACCACCGGCACCGTGTACCTGAATGGCGCGGTCGACAACGCGAGCTGTCATCGCGGGGGTAACAATTTTAATCGCGGCAATCAGGTCTTTCGCTTCTTTGGCACCTTCGCGGTCAATCTTGTCGGCGGCCATCATGGTTAGTAGGCGAGCCTGTTCGATATCGCAGTACGACTGGGCGATATCTTCACGTACCGACTGGTGCTCGCTGAGCTTTTTACCAAAGGTGCTGCGCGATTCAGAGCGGGCGCACATCAGTTCCAGTGCGCGTTGGGCACAACCGATAAGACGCATGCAGTGGTGAATACGGCCGGGGCCGAGGCGACCCTGGGCGATTTCGAAGCCACGGCCCTCGCCGAGCAGAATATTTTCAACGGGAACGCGCACATCGTCAAAGCGAATTTCCGCTTCACCCAGGGGTGCACCGAGATAACCGAGGGTGGTCAACGGACGCACGATGGTGACGCCGGGGGTGTCTTTCGGCACCAGAATTTGCGATTGCTGAACGTGGCGATTGGGGTTTTCCGGGTCGGTCTTGCCCATCACGATCATGATTTTGCAGGCTTCGTGCATGATGCCGGTAATAAACCACTTCTTGCCGTTGATCACGTATTCGTCGCCATCGCGCACGATGGAACACTCGACATTAGTGGCATCCGAACAGGCGGTGTCGGGTTCGGTCATGGCGAAGGAGGAGCGGATTTCACCCGCAAGCAGGGGGGTTAGCCACTTGTCTTTCTGCGCCTGCGTGCCGTATTTGACGAACACTTCCATATTGCCGGTGTCGGGGGCGTTGCAGTTGAACACCAGCGGTGCCCAGGGCACACGGCCCATGATTTCTGCCAGCGGCGCGTAGTCGACATTGCTGAGACCGTTTTCGTCGTCGGCATCGTGGGGCGGCAGGAAGAGATTCCACAGGCCAACGGCCTTGGCTTTCTTCTTCAGGTCTTCCATGATCGGTGGCGTTGCCCAGGGGTTGTCGACCGTGTGCATATACGCTTTGAATTCTTCCTCGACCGGATAGACTTCCTCGTTCATGAACTTCAAGAGTAAATCTTGCAGTGCCAGGGCTTTGGGGGAGTGTTGAAAGTTCATGGGGTATTACCTCTTTTCTAAAGTGTGCGGTATTAAAGGTGGGTGTTTGAATAGGGTTTCGTTTATACGATGGTAATGCTGTCGTGCCGCTCGCCCTGCTCGAGATGGGGCAGCAGGTTAAAGGCGGACAGGGAGATGCGTTCGGCATTGTAGTTAAAACGGGTGGTGGAGGTGTTGCGAATTTGCATCATCAGTTCGATGGCGGCATCGTCGGACAGGCCCATGACTTTTTTCATTGCCAGTGCCTTGGGGCCGCCGGAGGAGACGACCAGTACGCGCTCGCCCCGGGGGCCTTTGCGGGCATCATCGAGGGCGCGGTGGACGCGCTGATTAAAGTCGTTCCAGGTTTCTGTTTTGCGTCCTTTCTGCGCATCGTGTTGGGCAATCTCTTCGTTGAGTTCACCGTCAATCCAGGCGCGCATGGTGCCGCGCAGAATACCGAAGAATTGCCGTGCAGTTTTTGGCACCTCGGCACTGGGATCGTTGCGTCGGGCATACATCGCCATAATGGGGCGGAAGTGAAACTCATTAAAGCCGGCATCCACTGTTGATTCTAGGCTTTGCCCCAGGCCTTCTTCTATACCCGCCAAGGTTTGCTTGTGGCGGCGCATATCACCAGTAATCACCCGGTCAAAATTTAAGCCGCGCTGGCGATAGTGTTCGCCCAGCCAGATCGCCTGTTGTTGGCCCAGATCCGAAAGCTGGTCGTAAACCTTGGCGCCAAGGGAGGCCTGGCCGTGGCGGACAAAATATATTTCGCTCATAGAACACCCTTATTTCAGGCGATGGAGAATATATCAGCACTGGTGATTTATAAAACAATATTTCACTGGCCGGCCATGTACCTCCGCGAGAAGGTTTTGAGTGTGACTTGCCCTTATCGCTAAAGTGACCAATAACATTGGTTGTTCGATGGTATTAGATTAGAATCGCCGGTCAATTTACTCTGATAGATCAGAGAGTTATTAGCCATGCGGGTGTTGTTACAACGCTATTCTCCTCTACTTTGCCTGGCCACCTGGTTTTTGGCCGAGGCTAGCTATGGTGCTGCTGTTAGCGAAGCGGACGTGTTGGGCGATATTCCTCGGATCAGTATTGCCAGTCGTCTCGATCAGCCTCTCAATCGAGCCCCAGCCAGTGTCACCATCATTGATCGCGCGCTACTCGATGCTTCCGCGGCCCAGACCTGGGCCGATGTCTTCCGCCTGGTGCCCGGCTTTCAGTCCTATGCGGTCAATGGCAATCGTTACGGGGTTTCCTATCACGGTTTTGGCAAGGAGTTTCCCAATCGCCTGGAGGTGATGGTTGATGGACGCTCGGTGTATGAGCCCGTTTTTTCCGCCGTTACCTGGAGTACCTTAGGTATTAACTTTGAGGATATTGACCACATTGAAATTGTCCGTGGTTCCAGTACGCCCTCCCAGGGTTCCAACGCCCTGCTCGGGGCGGTCAATATAGTCACGCGTGCACCGGTGCAGGATAGCGGCACTTCTATTAGCTATACCAGCGGTTCCCGCTCTACGCGCAATGCCACGCTGCGGCATAACGACCAAATTGGCGGTATGTTCTACCGTCTCAGCCTTGGTTATCAGCACAATGATGGTTTCCCCGCTGTTGCGGATGAGGGCCCGCTTGACGATGGGCGTGAGCTTTATCAGCTGTCTTTTCGCGGTACCCTGACACCCACTTTGTACGACAGCGTCGATATTAGTTTTGGTTTTGTCGATAATGTCGAGGGTCTGGGTGATGGCGACCACCCCGATGAGTATCTGGCCGCAGCTTACAAGTCTAATTACCAGATGCTGACCTGGGTGCGCTCCCTGGCCAGCGGTGGAGAAGTGCAGCTGCGTGCCTATCACAATGCCCTGAGGGCGGATAACAGAGAAGATCGGGGGTTGATTTCTAAGGCTTTTGGGGTCCAGCCCCAGGCGGTGCGAAGTATTTTGGGCATCCCCGACCAGAATTTTTCGGTGGGCCTGGGGCATGTATTTTCCGAGCGCTATGATCTTGAATTAGAGCGGCGTCTCGCTCCCTGGCGGGGGCTGCGCTCGGTTTGGGGGCTGGGTGTGCGCTCGGAGGCGGTCGAAAGTGAGCTTTTATTTGGTCATGACGACAGCATTGATGAAGAGTCGCTGCGTTTTTTCAGCCATAACGAGTGGACAATAAACAGCGACTGGGTCTTTAACCTTGGGTTGATGTTGGAAGATACCCACGTCGGCACGCTGTTCTCCCCGCGGCTGGCTCTCAATTATCAATTTATGAGCAACCATACTTTGCGCCTGGGACTGGGACGCAGTGAACGGGCTCCTTCGATAACGGAGGCCAATTTTGACCATGCCGATAAAATTGCCGGCTTGACCTACAATGCAGTGATCCGAACTGGGGAGGGGCTCGGCGAGGAGAGGGTGGATCACGTCGACCTGGCTTATATGGGCCGTTTTCCCGCCGCCAATATTGACCTCGATCTGCGTATTTTTAGGGAGGAGGGTCGCGATGGCATCGATGCTTATCTGGAAGACACCGTGCTAGCCATTCCGCTGTTTGATGATCAGATCAAGGTCTTGTCCAATACCAGCGAATGGGAGACTAGCGGCGTTGAATTGCAGTTCTCTTATCGACCACTGGCGGGCAGTTTAGTGCGTCTGAGCTACACCTATCTAAACCTGGAGAGTGATTTCCTCAAATACACGCAACCGGCAGAGCTCTGGAGTGACTTCAATAACTCACGGCCGCGCCACAGTGGCAGTTTATTACTGGCCCACCAATTGACGCCCCGCCTTGACGCCAGTGTGATGAGCTACTACCAAAGTGATGTTGAGTGGCGGGGGGGAAACCCCGTGGAGGAGTTTTTGCGTATTGATGCCCAGCTCAGCTATCAATTTATGTTTGCCGGTGCGCCGGTCAAGCTACAGGGCATTGTCCAGAATCTGGGTGCTGACTATTCTGAATTCAGCCGCAATAATGTTTTTGAAACGCGCTTTTATATTAAGGTGGAGGTCGGCTTGCCCTAGTTAGGGCATCTGAGGCTATGTAGGCAATGGATGTAATGGAGAGAAATGGATTTTATGTGGGCCTGTCGGCAGTGGTCGATGGCATCCTTCTATGTCGCTTTGACGTGGGCGGTCGCTTGAAAGCATGACGCGGGGATGTTGGCAAAAATTGAGCAGCAGCTATCCTGGGCGATTACTCGTCAGTTTTATGCTGTCTACACTGCCGCTATTTGCGAGTGCCGCCGGGCCGTCCATTGCTGTGCTGCTGTCGGGTCAGCAGACCTATTATCAAGAAGTCTCAGACGTTTTTACGCGGGTGTTGGCAGCCCAGCCGGGTGGGGTGAACGAGGTGCATGTTTATGGCATCGATCAAGCTTCGCAAATACGGCCAGGGGCGATGGTGGTCGCCATCGGCTCGCGGGCCAGTGAATTCGCCCTGCAACACCTTGCCAGTGCCGATATCCTCAGTTTGTTGATGCCCGTGGTCGCATGGGATGAGCTGTGCGCTCGACACCCCGGGCCGGGGCGGCGGGCGGCGGTGGTGATTGATCAGCCTCTGGAGCGCTCATTAGCATTGGGTCAATTATTGGTGCCGAGTGCGCAGCGGGTGGGCGCGGTGTTTGGCCCCGTTTCGGTGGCCAGTAAGCCCCAGTTGCGGGCTGCCGTCGAGAGCCGAGGCATGGCGTTAATTTCTGCCGAGCTGGCTGGCGATGATAATCCGATCGGTGTGTTGAGCCCCCTGGTGCAAAAAACAGAGCTGTTTATCGCCGTGGCCGATCGCGCGGTCTTCAATAAAAGTGTCGCGAAATGGTTGCTCTATTTGAGCTTTCGACAAAAAGTAGCGGTGATCGGTTTTTCCCAGTCCTATGCCAAGGCCGGTGCCCTCGGTGCCGTCTATACCAGCCCGGAAAACATTGGCCACCATGGGGCTGAGTTACTCGCTACCGTGCTGGTTCCGGAAGACGAGGTGCCGACGGTGGCAGAGCCTTGGCGTACCTATTACCCCCAGTACTACACCCTGGCAGTTAATCGGGAGGTGGCTAGAGGGCTTAACATCCCCGTACCCGAGTTAGCCGTTTTGTATCGCGACTACCAGTCTGCGCTTGAATTGAACCAGTAATGGGGCGTTTGTGGCGATTTTTCACCCAGACTCTACACGGGCGCTTGCTATTGCTCACGTCGGGCCCCTTAATTTTGCTGGCGGTGTTATTAACGGCCAATAGTCTTTCCGATGAGCGCTTTGACGTGCAGCGTGAATATCAGGATGCCGGTATTGCCGTGGCGACTTATTTGGCGGCGACTTCAGACTTTGCCCTTTATTCGGGCAATGAGCAGTTGCTTAGCACTCTAGCGCGATCGATGTCCGATCTGGTGCAAATCGACGCCGTCATCTTTTTAAATATCCATCGCGAGGTGCTGGTTTCATCCTTTGCAGGGCAGGCCCCCTGGTCTGCCCTGCTACCCGACAGCATTGGGCCGGGCCCTCTGTCGCTGGGGGGACGGCTCTATGTTGAAAGACCCGTGTTGATCGCGGGAGTGGATATAGAAGATTACGGCGATTCGCCAGGGCCGCAGGATGTCCCCGCCGCCATCACCGGCTGGGTCATTGTTGCCGTTGATATGTCGGCAGTAGAGGCTGAGAGCCAGGCTATCCTGCTGCGCAACGGGGGGGTGGCCGTCGGTTTATTGGCCCTGGTATCCCTCCTGTCTTATATCCTCGGCAGTGGCATGCTGGCGCCGATTACCTCCTTGCAGGCCACTGTTGAGGCAATTGAGGGGGGGGATCTGGAGGCTCAGGTCGAGGCGACGGGTGTTGAAGAATTGGCGGCCCTGGGCCGGGGTATCAATTATATGGCCAGCTCCATTGCCGGCAGTCAGCGCGGTTTGGAGCAGCGCGTCAGTAGCGCCACAGCGCGCCTGCGTATGTTGCTCGAAGACTTGCAGGTGAAAAACCTTGAGCTGGAAGAGGAGCGCCAGAAAGCGGAAGAGGCGAACCGGGCGAAAAGTGATTTTCTGGCACGTATGAGTCACGAGTTGCGCACCCCGCTAAACTCAATACAGGGTTTTGTGCGGCTGCTGGAGCAGTCGGGTCTGGACGCCTCGGAACAGCAATATTGTGCGATTATAGAGCAGGCCGCCGAGCAGTTGCTGCTGTTGATTAACGATATTCTCGAGCACGCGCGTTTACAGTCGGGTGCTATGGTGCTGGATATTCAGCCCCTTGAGATAGTGGCTTGTATTGAAAACCCGGTGCGGTTACTGGGGCCCTCCGCCTACGCAAAAAATGTTGAAATCATTATCGACGTCGATCCAGCGCTGCCGGTGTTTCTCTACGGCGATTCACTGCGCCTGCGGCAGGTGGTGTCCAACTTGGTAGCCAATGCCATCAAGTTTACCGAGCGCGGTCATATTCTGGTGCGGATCAGTAATGGGGGCGTGGGCGATGAGCAACTCACCCTGGTGCTGGAGGTGGAGGATACGGGCATCGGTATGTCGGCGCCGCAGCAGGAGAAAGTCTTTGAGGCCTTCACTCAGGCCGATACCACCATTACTCGCCGCTTTGGCGGTACGGGGCTGGGCCTGTCGATTGTGCAAACACTGGTTGCCCTGATGGATGGTGAAATCACCCTGCACAGCGAGGAATCCCTAGGTACGACGGTACGGGTGAGCTTACCCGTGGCTTTGCAACTTGAGCATCGCGCTTTAAAACCTTTGAGCACGACGATCGCTATTTTCGACCCACAGCCGGTGTCGCGCCAGGCCCTGGGGCGCGCGATACAGCGCATGACCGAAGACCAGCGCCTGTACGCTGATTTTGAGGTGCTGATAAAAGACCTGGTGATGCGGGATATTGAGGCCATCGCAATTAGCCTGCCGATCAGTGGTTTTGAGTATTCCTTGAGCGATATGCTGGTGCGCCTCCGGGAGTTTACCCCGGTGCCGATCTTTGTCTTCATGCCGTTACGGGGGCTGCGTGGCAAGGCGACATTCAATATCAGCGGTATTGATGCCCTGGATATTACCTATCTTGCCAAGCCCTGGGCGACGACGGAATTTTATGCGATCTACAACACGCTGAAGCACGGCTCGCCGATTGGTTCGGGTAACTTTTCCCCTTTGCAGGATGTCAAAGTACTGGTGGCAGAGGACAATGATTTTAGTCGCCTGTTGCTGTCAACACTGCTCGAAAAGGCGGGGTGTGAACTGCAGGTCGTAGAAAATGGGCGCCAGGCTCTGACGCTTTGCGAGCAAAGTGCCTTTGATCTACTGGTGTTCGACGTGCATATGCCGGAGCTCAATGGCATTGATGCCCTCGTTGAGATCAGAACCTCGAGCGGCCTGAACACGACTGCCCCTGCGGTAGTTCTTACTGCCGATGCGCTGCAGCACGAAGAGCGGCTGGCGAGTCTGCCCGGGCGCAATAAAATGATGCACAAGCCCTTCGACAATGTGCGTCTTGTCGACTTATTACTGGAGTTGCTGGATAGACAGCCAAGCCGGCTGCCACTGCCAGCGGTAGCGACACGGGGCATACCTCTGGCGCAATTTTTTCAGGAGGTGGACAAACTGTTGGCCAGTGCCGTCAATGCCTATCAGGAGCGAGAGATAGACGTGTTGCGAGAAGCCATCCACCAGCTACTTGGCATTGCCGGTGTTTTCAAGCAGGGTGAGCTGGAAAAACAGGTGCAGGCCTTGCATACCCTGGTTAAGGAAGAGGATGCCTGGGTGGGCGATGCCCTGCAGGCGGTCGAGGAGGAGCTCGCCCGCCTCAAAGCTGAAGCGGGCGAAGAGCAGGCTTAAGGCCTAACTCAATACCCGTAGTCGTATCACGCCGTCGACGGCGGCGATGGCGGCGACAATATCGTCACTGGGCTGCTGTTCAACGTCAATGATGTTATAGGCAATATCATTGCGGCTTTTATTGAGCAGATCGATGACGTTGTTATTACTGTCGGCGAGAATGCCCAGCACATTGCCGAGTACCTTGGGCACATTGTCGTTACTGAAGGTGATGCGATAGCCCGCGCTTCTCGCCATGGCGATGGGTGGGAAGTTGACGGAGTTTTTGATATTGCCGTTTTGCAGAAACTCCATCAGCTGATCGGCGGCCATAATGGCGCAGTTCTCTTCGGCTTCCTGCGTGCTGGCACCGATATGCGGCGTCAAAATCACATCGGCTCTGCCGAGCAGATTGGGGGTGGGGAAGTCGGCGATATAAGCGCCGAGTTGCTTATTATCGAGAGCGGCGACGAGTGCGTTGGTGTCGACGATTTCTTCACGGGCAAAATTGAGCAGCGTGGCGCCGGGCTTAAAGCAAGGCAGGGTCTCGGCGTTAATCATGTGCCGGGTGGCTTCGATGGCGGGCACATGCAGGCTGACAAAATCGGCGTTACCCAGCAGGCTTTGCAGATTGTCCATTTTGCCGATAGCGCTCGACAACTGCCAGGCAGCTTCCACCGAAATTGCCGGGTCATAGCCGATCACCTTCATACCCAGCTCGAGGGCCATATTGGCGACGTTGGCACCAATGGCACCGAGACCGACAACGCCGAGAGTCTTGCCCTGTAATTCGCTACCGGCAAAGCGCTTCTTCTCTTTTTCGAGCAGCTTCGACATCTCGCCAGCATCATTCATGTCGCTCAGCGACTGGGCATAGTTGATGCCGCCAATAATATCGCGGGAGCCGAGTAGCAAGCTGGCGGCAACCAGCTCTTTAACGGCATTGGCGTTGGCGCCGGGGGTGTTGAAGACAACGACGCCCTTGCTGGAATAGTCTGCTACCGGGATGTTGTTAACGCCGGCACCAGCACGAGCGATGGCGACCAGGCTTTCCGGGATGTCTTCGCCGTGGAGTTTGTGGCTGCGCAGCATAAAGGCATCGGGCTGAGCGAACTCGCTGGCGATTTCGTAACTCTCGCGGGGGAAGCGGTCGAGGCCTTTGCTGGATATTTGATTGTAGGTGCGAACTTTGTACATGGGCTTTTCTCTATGTGAGTCTTTATGTGAGCCTGATAGCAGGCTTTTGTGCTGTTTTAGCTTACCGAGCTGAAACAGCAATTAGACCTGGCTGATTTGCTCGTAAGCCCAGGTAAGCCAGGGCATAAGGGCTTGCAAGTCACTTTCTTCAATCGTTGCGCCACACCAGATGCGCAAGCCGGCAGGGGCGTCACGATAGGCGCCGATATCAAAGGCAACGCCCTCGCTATCGAGCAGCTTGGCGAGGGCTTTTACCTGCTCGGCTTCGAGGCTGAGGGTCAGGCAAACACTGGTGTTGGAGCGGGTGGCCTGGTCCTGAGCGAGAAAATCAATCCAGTCGTTGGCGGCGACAAAACCTTCAATGACCTTCAGATTGGCCACGGAGCGAGCGATGCTGGCCTCGACACCGCCAATGGCACGTACCCAGTCCAGCGCGTCGAGATAATCGGCAACACAGAGCATAGAGGGGGTGTTGATAGTTTCGCCCCTGAAAATACCCTCGTTCAATTTGCCCTTTTTGGTCATGCGGAAAATTTTCGGCAGGGGCCAGGGCGGGGTATAGCTTTCGAGACGCTCAACGGCGCGGGGGCTGAGTATCAGCATGCCGTGGGCGCCTTCGCCGCCGAGCACTTTCTGCCAACTAAAGGTGACGACGTCGAGCTTGTGCCAGGGCAGTTCCATCGCGAACACAGCGGAAGTGGCATCGCAAATAGTCAGGCCGGTGCGCTCATCGCTAATCCACTCGCCATCGACCACTTTGACGCCAGAGGTGGTGCCATTCCAGGTAAACACGGTGTCGTGTTCGGGATTGGCGAGTGACAAGTCGGGCAGCAGGCCGTAGTCGGCGCGATGGGCGGTGATATTGTCGAGTTTCAGCTGGTTAGTGATGTCGCCGACCCAGCCTTCGCCGAAGGATTCCCAGGCAAAAATATCGATCGGTTTCGCACCGAGTAGTGACCACAGGGCCATTTCCACGGCGCCGGTGTCAGAAGCGGGTACGACACCAACGCGGTAACCCTCGGGCAGGCCGAGTAATTC
>MAAC01010197.1_pt1 | contig 39775 bp, 27 predicted proteins | sample 1115981 | NCBI WGS metagenome assembly MAAC01 (sample SAMN04961126, study PRJNA320927) | seawater metagenome | isolation source: sample BD02T64 sea water enriched with oil for 64 days | place: USA:Gulf of Mexico | collected 2013-07-27 | reverse complement strand
TTCCGAACTCAGAAGTGAAACGCAGTAGCGCCGATGGTAGTGTGGGAGTTCCCATGTGAGAGTAGGACATTGCTAAACTTCTCTTTAGAAAAGCCCGCAACAATGTTGCGGGCTTTTTGTTAAAGCTTTAATTTTTTAAATTGTTTTATAAGTAAATTAAACAATTAAAGTTTTTGTTTAACGACAATAGCGCTGTGGTACCACCTGACTCCATTCCGAACTCAGAAGTGAAACGCAGTAGCGCCGATGGTAGTGTGGGAGTTCCCATGTGAGAGTAGGACATTGTTAAACTCCAAATTTGTTTATTATTGAAATGCAATAGCGCCGATGGTTGTGTGACTTATGTTACGGTAAAGCCCATGTGAGAGCGTAGCAGGACATTGTTAAACTCCAAATTTGTTTATTATTGAAATGCAATAGCGCCGCTGGTTGTGTGACTTATGTTACGGTAAAGCCCATGTGAGAGCGTAGCAGGACATTGCTAAACATATAAATTTTATCAACGTTGTTGATAAAATGGCCCCGTGGAGGGGTTCCCGAGTGGCCAAAGGGATCAGACTGTAAATCTGACGGCTCCGCCTTCGGTGGTTCGAATCCACCTCCCTCCACCATCATATTCTCAAAAAGTGAGATAATTAAATGCCAGCTAATTGCTGGTATTTTTTTTTCATTTTTTTTAGCCTGATGTATTCATTGTCAGTTGCCGAAATGTTTATCAAGTCTAAGATCAGTTTTTTTGCCTGTTTTAACGCATATGTTTTGACGTTATCGTTTTCAAAGGTGCCAAGCAGTACTTGCAACAGGTTTAACTTAATTCCATTGTGAGTTGGGAATAACAGCAATGCATTATTCAATGATTTAATTGATTCATCGTATTGTTTTGACTCGTATAGATCTTTCCCTGCTGTTAGCGCTTTCTGTGCTTTGATTGCATAATTGTCATTAAGTTGCTCGCTTGATAACTCGCCAATTTTTGTAGCCGCAGGCGTGTTATCCGCTTCTGAGCTGCTCTGTTGCTGTTCTGCGCTTGATATTAATTGTGAGGCTTTGCTATTTCGCTTTAACATTGTTAGCGAGCTAGCGATGCTACGTAAAGTGTTGGCATCGATATTTTGTTCTTCTCTATCAAGCAATGACATACCTTGTTCTATCTTATCTTTTGCCATTACATAATCATGAGTATTTTCGAGTAGACAAGCTGATAATAAGTGAGTCTGTATTTTTAATGTAGGTAAATTGAAACTTTTATTAGATTGAGAAAGCATGGAGAAAGCTCTAACATTTAACTTTTTAGCATCAGAAATAGGGAGCTCACTTGAATAACTTGCTAATGACTTGGCATATGAAATCGCGTTGCTAGGATTATGGTGAATAGAATTATTGGCGAGCGTATATACTTTTTCATATGCGCTTGTTGCTTTTTCAAAGTGTTTGTTGTCAAAACACAACTGTGCAAAACGTTTTAAGCGCAATACCGACCGTGGAGACAATCTTATTGCTTGTTCAAGTGTTTCTTCCGCAGAAATACAATTACATTTCTTCACATAAGTAGATGCAAGCCAATCATATCCAGGTAAATAAAACGGTTTTAGTTCAATGAGATTTTTAAATATATCTACTGCTTGCGTTAACTCATCCTCTTTTATCGCTATTTTCCCTAGACCAATATTCGCCCACATGCAGTTTTGTTCATTTTGATAAAGCTTGTATATTTTCTTCGCTTGCTCAAAATTGTTTAACTCATAAAACTGTCTTGATTTTATTCCTAAGCATTCAGCTCGGTAAAGTGTACCTCGGGCTAGTGCTTTATCTACTAAGTTGATTACTAGGCTTTTGTTATCTTCTTCCAGCGCTTGATAAATTGAAGCCATGGCATGCTTTTTCTTCATGCAACTATCGAGACGCTTTTTTAAGTCGTTTACAGTGTAAGGTTTGCAGAGGTAGTTATCAGGTTTATGCTCTAATGCCGCTAGTACCATTGCTTGTGATACTTCAGCGGTTATCATTATCACAACACAATGTCGTGAAATTACTTCACTTAATCGTAACTCTTCTAACAGTTGTTGGCCATTCTTTTGCTTTTCACCCAAGTCATAACCTAGGAGTACAATGTCAAATTGTTTCTCCAGGCAAAGCGGTAGCACCTCTTGAGCATAATAGGTTGAATCTACCGGTTTTGTCGTTAAAGACATGGCGAACTTTTTTAACACATCGTGAGAGGGCTTTATATTATCGATGACTAAAAAATATTTATTTGAGTAATCTATACTAGCCATACCTCTCCCTATGTTTAATTAGCCCTATTGTTCTTTTTAGCTGAATTTAACCCTGATGTCTAATTGAATATATCAATACCCTTTAGGTAAAAACTGATAAACTTAATGATTATTTACTAAGTTACCCTACTATGACATTTTCTAGCTTTTCTCTCGATAAAATCCTGCTAAAGAATTTAGACACTCTTGAATATGAAAAAGCAACAGAAATTCAGCAACAAGCCATTCCTTTAATCTTAGCTAATAATGACGTAATGGCTAGAGCAAAAACAGGCACAGGGAAAACCGCTGCCTTTGCCTTACCTATCCTTAGCAAAATTGTAGCCGTGCCTAACTGTCAGAAAAGTGTTTCTGCCTTAGTGCTTGCTCCGACAAGAGAACTCGTTCAGCAAATACATAAGAGTTTTATAAAATATGGCAAAGGGACTGAAGTTCAGGTCACTGCTGTTTATGGTGGAGTAAGTATAAACCCACAAATTAGTAGTCTTAAAGCAGGAACAGATGTACTTATCGCCACACCGGGTCGACTACTTGATCTAATATTTAATAAACATATAGATTTAAGCACGCTATCAACGTTAGTTTTTGATGAGGCTGATCGCATGTTAGATCTTGGCTTTAAAGCTGAAATAGAGCGCATTATGGCTTGTGTACCTGAAAGTAGACAAACACTATTATTTTCAGCAACTTTTGATGATTCACTATATAAGTTAAGTAAAACTTTATTGAAACATCCCAAGACCGTTACTATTAATGAAAGTAATGTGGTTGCTGAAACTGTAGAGCAGTTAGTTTATGCTGTTGATTTGGATCGAAAACGAGAGTTATTGTCCTATTTAATTGGCTCTAAAAATTGGCAGCAAGTGTTGATTTTTACACGCACTAAACAAACAGCGGACGCATTAGCGAAAGAGATGTGTAAGGACGGAATAAAGACACAATCACTTCATGGTGATAAATCACAAGGCGCTCGCGATAAAGCACTTGCAGAATTTAAGTCAGGAAAGGTTAGAGCATTAGTAGCAACAGACGTTGCCGCCAGAGGTATTGATATTGTCGACCTTCCTTATGTGGTTAATTATGAGTTACCGTATGTAGCTGAAGATTACGTGCACCGTATTGGTCGCACTGGTCGCGCGGGTAAAAGCGGTTTGGCGCTATCGCTGGTGTCAGTGAAGGAAGAATGGCTGTTAACGGCCATTGAAAAGGTTATTGATGAACGCTTATTACAACAATGGTTACCTGGCTATGAGCCAGACTTAACTAAAGTTGAACCAGCTAAACGTGGGATAAGTAAACAAAAAGCTAGGAAACAAGCTTTAGATAAAAATAACCCAAGAAAACGACGACGTAGGTAATCATAGCCTCTAACTATTATGTTTATTATTCAGTGGCGACCCTGATAAGGGCTTTACTAAGTTTTTTCATGACTGTGGTAAATAAGTTGCTAATGTTAGCTAGTAAAAGGGACGCTATACTGGCTAACATTAGAGGATAATTTTACAGTCCTAATAACCACGAGCATAGTTGATTAATACCGTTTTTAACTTGCTCGAACTGCGCTGTCATTTGTTCTGAATTGTTGACTTGACTACCATCAAAATCAACGAAGGCTAAGCGCGTAGTCAAGCTTTCTTTACTCATACCAAATGCACTACCAGGCAGTAATGCAACCCCGACATCTTCCATCAGCGCAGTAGTTAATTGTTCACTGGTATGAATATTTAACTTTTCCAACTTACTAGTAAAATGACTAAAGTCAGGAAATAAGTAAAAGCCCCCCTGTGCACTGTGAACTTTTACGCCAATTTCTTGTAGCTTTTGCGTACAATATTCGCTGACAGTGTTGAGTAATGTTATTTGCTTAGTTAAAAAATTATCGGCTAAACCTATATCTTGATACGCTCTGGTTGCTGCAATTTGAATAGGGCTGGGCGCGCAGGAGTAGGTTTCTGAAGCAACCCCAATCACAACATTCAGTAAACCGGTTAGTTCTGGCGGTATATGCATAAAACCAAGCCGCCAGCCACCAGCACCACACCATTTCGATAAACCCGAAGAAACAATACATCCTTCAGGGTAGAAGTCTGCTATGGATGCGCGCTCTTTAATGTCATAGCTAAGTAAACTATATATTTCATCTGCAATAACAATAACTTTGTTTCTTCGCATGACATCAGCAAGTGCTCTAAGCTCTACTGAGTCATATGTTTGTCCTGTAGGGTTACTCGGATAGTTAAGTATCAAAATAAGCGGCACTTGAGGATCTTTACGATTCGAGCAGAAACTTTCTAATTGCTCAGGAGAAATTTTCCATTTATCGGTAAAGTCAGTTGCTAGCCATGATACTTGATGTCCTGCTAATTTTGCTTGAGGCTCATATGAAACCCAACTCGGCGCAGGTACTAATATTTCTGCTTCTTTAAAAGCGGCCATTACGCAAAATAGTAAAATCTTACTGCCTGCACCAATAATAATGTTATCACTGTGCCAATGTTTTCCTTCTTGTATTTCATGAAAACTTGCTATTGATTCTCGTAATGGTAAGTGCCCCTGTACACTCATATATTCTTTTCTATGGGCAGATTCAGCAAGTGCTTGGCTAATTTGTACCGGCACAGGAAATGGACTTTGACCAAAGCCAAATTTAAATACTGGTTGATCTTGTTCTGCTCGGCTAAGAGATAATTGATTAACAAGCAGTGTTTCTGAATGTTTTGATTCTCGCAAGTAAGTCGTGTGGTTCATTTGTATGTCATCCTCATTGTGCACAGTTATCTTGGGGTATTTGATGTTTGTATGGCATTAAAATGACCTGTTTGATGAGACAAAACTAGTTTTAGTCAAAAATAAAAATATATTTTCATAGTTCGATATTTTTGTATGATTTTGCGGTGTATTTAGCTCATAATGAAAAAAAATGAAAATGCGTCTAATCGACATTAAAGGTCCAATAATGAACTTTCCACCTGAAGATTTTGAGCAATTACGCAACTTAGTGAGCCGGTTGCGTTTAGGTGAGGTTGAGCTATCAATAGGCAAAAAGAGTTTTCTCGCGTTAGAAGCTATGGTGGAAGATGCCGATGTTGTGGCAATGAGTAACATTGTTGAACTAAGCGATAAAACGCAATTAAGCGCTGCTTCAATTACACGTTTGGCGAAGTTGTTAGGTTTTAAAGGCTATGGACAATTTCAATTAATATTTAAACAAAAAAGTAAAATGGCCAATAGCTTCTATAGTGATGGAGTAAATCGTTTACTCGCCCAAAAACACGATTCAGTAAAAAGTTTAATGCAGCATCAAGGCATGTCAATCAATCAAAATATATCGCAAACTATTGCTCAACTTGATAATGATCACATGGTTAATGCGACCAGTTTATTAGCTAAGAAAAATAGAATACATATTTTTGCCTATCGCCACTCTGCAGCTATTGCCAATATTTTACGTTATGGTCTAGCGCTACTAAGACCGAATGTGCAAATGTTAGTGCAAGAAGCACATGGAGAAGCCATCGCGTTAGGCCAATTAAAAAAAGATGATTTGTTAGTGGTTATTGGCAGTTCGCCTTACTCGAATGTTACCTTGAAAATTGCTGCTATCGCTAAAAAACAACAATGCCAAATATTAGCCATAACTGACAGTAAATTATCGCCTTTAAATGAACTAGCGACGGTTGCATTGACTATTCCATCTTCTACGCACTTTTTTACCAATAGCCTAGTGTCCAGTTGTTTCTTAATCGAGAGTCTATTAAGTTTAACTGCCATTGAACTAGGGAATACCGCAGTTAATCACATCAAGCATCATGAACAATTATTAAGCCAATTAGAAGTATCGAGTTAACGAAGCTTTAAATAAAAAAGGGGTTATGTGAAAACATAACCCCTTTGCTTAATATAAAAATTAAATTATTTATATTTTCAGTTTAGAAACCGTATGATAAACCTAAGTACCAGCTACCACCTTCGTAGTTTGCAGCACTTCTACGTGGGTATTGTAGGCCAACACTTTGACGGTTTGCAAAAGGAGCTTCAACTTCATCTATATAGCTATCAAGAATATTAGAGAAGCCTAACTTAACACGCAAATCGTCATTTACTTGATAACCTAACTCAGCATCAAAGTAAATGATAGAGTCAATTTCAGAGCTCGGATTAGATGCTGCACCAATTTCACCACGCTCATCATAATGTGAGCCATAGAAGTTAGCACGAAGCATTAAGTTCCAGTCATCACCAAAGTTAGTATTAGTGGTTAATACATATCTATGGTTAGGGAAGTTATTTTCAATATCTTCAACAGTTGCATCTGAAACTGGTGCGTTACCGTTAACTTCGCGAACGTTGACAACTTCAATTACGTTATAGCCATATGAGAATGCCACATCAGTAGAGGTTGAATTATCCCAATCAAAGCTAGTTGAAACAACTAAATCAAGACCTGCATGCTCTACATCTAGCACATTAGTATAAAAAGATACTGAGCCAAAACGAGGATCGTCAACAGGAATGTTACCGGTACGGTAAATACGATCATCAACAGCGATTTTATAGAAATCTAATGTCACTGTTGTATTATCATTGATACTTGTAGAAAGACCGATACTGAAGTTAGTTGAAGTCTCTTCTTTTAACTCTTGACCACCAAGGGCAATAGCTAAATCTGACGTTGCAGGAATTAGACCTTCTTCAACTTGAGCACCCGTTGTGCCGTCAAATGTGGTAATGGTTGTACTTACATTGGCTTGTCCAGGCGTTGGTGCATGGAAGCCAGTAGATATCGCGCCGCGAAGTGATGTTTCATCAGAAATGCTATAATTACCTGCTACTTTCCAGTTAGCGGTGCCGCCAAAATCTGAGAAGTCTTCGTAACGTAAAGCGTATTGCAATAACAACTCATCGGTAACATCTTGTTCTATATCGACATAAACAGCCATGTTATCGCGAGAAAATGAACCAGCATTTTTCGCTTCAATACCACGCATACCACTAACACCACCATTTGGGACGCCATTGATGTCTGCATAAGAGTTAAGTTCACCCGCCAAGCTACTGTATGTTTCTTCACGCCACTCAAAACCATAGGCAAAACTAATATCATCACCAATAAAGGTCGAGAAATCAGCATTGACATTAATTTCTTCTTGCTGGTAACCACCGGTATTGAAATTCATTTGATAAACGTCGCCACTAGAATTCAAGCCTAAACCAGGATTAACACTGTTGTTTAAGAAATAATTTAATTCATTCGAGCCTGTGCTGATACTTACGTCATAAGCCGTATCTTCAAAGATTTCGCCTTTTAAACCAACGATCGCGCTATAGTCAGTTTGATCGCCATCTAAATACGGGGTAAAACCAACTTCGGTTAACTTACCTGTGTAACCATCACCAACTAATGAAGCAATAGTTGAGTGACCTGGATTACGATAGAAGAAACGGTAACGGCCTGATGTTTCAGCGTAACTAAAGCGACCATAAAGTTGCTTATCGCCAGCTAACTCTACACCTGCATTTGCAAACATACGTAAAGCGTCAGTTTCTGGACGACCCCAAGTTTGCGTAAAAGGAGCATCGCCAAAAGGTGAATCTGCACCGACACCTGATACTCCAGCATCTACTAACGCCTGCGCATCAGGGCGGATAACACCGCGTGATAAAGCATCGTTATCAGCATATTCTAAACTCAAGTTTAAAAAGCCATCATCGCCTATAGCTAAACCTTTGTTGACTGCTAGTTTCATACTAGCTTCGCCATCATAATGTTGGCCGTACTGTAATTCTACCGCGCCACCTTCTGAGGCATCTTTGGTAACAAAATTAATAACGCCGGCAATAGCGTCTGAGCCGTACTGAGAGGCTGCACCATCACGTAGAACTTCCACACGCTTTAATGCAATAGATGGGATCATACCAACATCTGGTGCATGAGCACCATTACCAGCAGCAGGTGCAAAAAATTGTACTAGTGCTGAACGATGACGACGTTTACCATCAATCAATACTAAAGTTTGATCTGATGAGGTTCCGCGAAGTGATGTTGGACGTACAAAAGCACTCCCATCACCTGTAGCTGGTGTTGCAGTATAGCTTGGGATTAGTGCTTTTAAGTTATCTGTCATATCAGCAGTGCCACCAACAGCATTAATGTCGTCTGCAGAAATAATATCTACAGGTACTGGTGAGTCGACAACTGAACGCTCTTTTAAACTACGAGAGCCGATAATTTGGATTTTTTCTACATCATCATTGCTAGCAGCTGCTTGTGCAGGCTCTTGAGCAAGGGCTGCTTGACTAGCAGCACCAAGCAACACTGGCACTAAGACTGCCTTTATTGCTCTATTTTTCATTGTTTTATTTTTCATTGTTGTTATTCCTCTTTAGTGTTTATCAACTTAAACGCCCAGTTAGTCAGCGTTATTAACCACAGCAACTAAATCAGCATCTTTTATATTTTTATTAGATCTGACTGTACTGAATAAAAGCTTATTAATTCATTCACGATAAACTTATTTGGCAAATGTAGTTAAGGTTTTTATCCGTTTGTTGCTTGCTAATATCAAAGCATTTCAAGCTGTCAGGATTAGCATAAAGGGTACTGATATCACTGTTTTGTAACCATTTAAACCAAGTTGATAACTGAAACAGACGAAGTTAATCGTCAACTGTGCTGTCTTAATAAACAAGTGTGTAGGAAAAATCCTCTATAGTTTTTCAATTATTTTTAGAATTATTTAAATTTAATGAATAAATTATGGCGTTTATGCAATAGGTAAAGTGGTAAATTGGTACTGAAGGCAAGTAAAACCCTTAGTTGAAGGCTTTCTATGAAGCGCAATATAAGTAGCAGATATTGTAAAAAGAATCTTAATGTTGATAGTAGTTTAACTTAGGCGGGTAAACTACAGTTTGTATTCAACGCCAGCATAGTAAAATGCACCGTTAAATCCAAATGGGGCAGATCTTCGAGAGTAAGTAAATACGCCTAAGCTATTTACAATAGTATTACCGTCGTTATCGACAATAGTGCCCGTTCTTGAATTACCAATGTCGTTTTTATCAGGGTAAACATCCAATAAATTATTGCTGCCAATATTAAAAGATAAATTATCAGTCAGTTGGTAACTAACGCGTAAGTCAGCTATTACTTCTCTGCCATAAGTTTGTCTGCCACCATCCGTTATCGTATATTGACCATAGCGGTTAAAAGTTAGGTTTATAGTGACATCTTTTATTTTATACAAGCTACTTAAACTTATACGATCTTCTGGTTGCCATTCTTCAATAATAGAAATATCTTGCTCAGAAAAGATTTCCCTAGGAGAAATATCATGTAGGCTACTATCTTGTGGTGCAAAAATATTGACTACGTCGGTCTCAGTGAAGTTTGCCGCAAACGTTAACGCTAAATTACCACTTAGCATGTTTGTATTCCAAGTCGCAATAATATCAATACCGGTGGTTTCAGTGTTAGCGCCATTTAAGAAAAATTGACCTTTATCAGCTTCTACTGCTTCTAAGGCAGTATCTAATGTAGAAGATAAGCCTCTGCCCAGTTTATTGCTGATGACAATGCGATCGTCAATATCAATAGCATACCAATCTATGGTCAAACTAATATTGTCAGCAAGTTGAATAACGGCTCCTAAACTCAAATTTATTGCTTCCTCTTCTTTTAATTCTGGAATGCCAATAGCTTGTGCTAATAGAGAATCATTGCGGAAAGTGCCAACTTGTACGGCAATCTGATCGCTAGTTGGATAATTAACATCAGTAATAAATTGTGTACTGATATTATTAAAATAGAGTTGCTGCATAGAAGGAGCTCGAAACCCTGTGCTCATGGCACCACGAATTGCTAAATCTGGTGTGAGAGACCAGTTACCCGCTACTTTTACGCTAGAGTTATCACCAAAACCATCATAGTAATCGTAACGGACTGCGCCACTAATAATTAATTCTTCAGTAACTTCCATTTCTGCATCAGCATAAAACGAGAAAACATTACGTTTTTCATCAACTTGAGATATTGGTGCAATGCCGCCAAAACCCTGTGTACCAGCGCTTCTATCATCAGTAAAAATACTCTCTCCAAGAACAGTATCATAATCTGTAAATGAGTATTCATCCCCAGCCGTTACTTTATAGAAGTCAGTGCGAATTTCGGCTCCCATAGCCAAAGAAAACATATTAAAGCTTTGAGTGTAATCAATATTCAAAGTTGATAAAGCTAACTCTAAACCATAAGCAAAAGCTTCTCTTGGTATTGAGTTACGTATCTCGTTTGATGTTATATTGGCAAAAGAGCCATCTGAATTATACTGCAATGCGTTAGCGAAGGATGAATTGATAGTATCGCTGGTTATGTAATCAATATTATTTTGACCATATGTATAAGATAAGTCTATACTCGCGCCACTTTCAAACTCAGTTTGGTAACCTAAACTAAAGGATCGATCTTTGATTTCAGAGTTGATTTTAGGTAAGAAACCAGCCGGGATAGCGGCGTCACCATCTTGCAATGGTGCATTACCATTACTATTGGCATTATGGCGAAAGAAAGCTGCAGACTCACTATCACGATTTGAATAGGTAAAAAAACCATATAATTCGCCAATATCTAACTCATAGCCCGAATTAATGGTAAAGCCCAATTGACGTGAATCAGCATCACCAATTCTAAAGGTATTACGTGTCGCTGTAGCTTCACGTGGATCACTTAATAATAGTGTGCCATTGGTAAGTTCACTACAGCCAGAAAACTGACATGTGCCATGTAGACCAGCCCTATTCGTGTAACCGCGATCACGGAAATTTAATGTAGTGTTTAAATAGCCATCATCACCTAACAAAAATCCCTTGGAGATATCTATATTGGTGGTTTCCCCATCACCTTCTATGTATTCACCATAAGAGATTGCAACCTTACCACCTTTACTTTCATCATTTAACACAATGTTAATAACACCAGCAATAGCATCAGAGCCATACTGCGCCGATGCGCCATCTCGTAATACTTCAATTCTTTTAATCGATGAAGCAGGTATAGCGTTCATATCAGTACCTGCCGTACCTCGACCAACAGAAGTATTGATATGTATTAGGCTAGCTTGATGACGACGTTTTCCGTTAATAAGTACTAAAGTCTGATCTGGTCCTAAACCGCGTAAAGTGGCAGGGCGTATAGCATCAGTGCCATCACTAATTGACGAACTAGAAAAGTTAAAAGAGGGCGCTATTGATTGTAGCATTCTACCTACTTCGGTTTGACCAGTATTAGCCAAAGCTTTAGCTGAAAGAATATCGACAGCTACAGGAAGATCACTTACCGAACGTCCTTCTACTCGACTGCCGACGATAGAAATTTTTTCAATTTCATCTACATGAGCTAAATTTGAACGTATTTCAGAGTCTGGTGAAGTTGCTATAACTGCAGAGTTTACAATGTGCTTTACTGTTTCTGTGCTGATGGTCTCACTATTATCAATTTGAATGCTCCATTGTGCTGCACTGTTTGTAACAGCCATTAGACCAGAGCCTTTTAGTAACTTTTTAAGCCCTGAAGCTACAGAGTGGAAACCTTTCAACTCATTGGCTTGATGATTTTTAGTTAGATCAAATGAAAAAACAATAGTTTGATTGGCTTTTTGAGCAAATGATATTAAGGCTTTATCAGCTCGCTGCTTGTTAATATCAAAACGTATTAAGCCGTCAGCACTCACATGAAAAGTAAACAACGCCATCGACATGTAAATGAAAACGGGAAGTAAGCACTTTGGTTTAGTTGATAGTTGCAGCAGACGAAATTTTTTCCAACTGCGCAGTATAAATAAACAGGTGAGCAGAAGAAATCCTCTATAGGTTTTTTAATTATTTTAATGCTATCTAAATTAAGCCAAATAGAGATAAATAGCCAGTAAAAGTACAGGCTATTTGTTGTATAAATAAGAAGAAATAAATATTTGAAAGTAGGGAGCTTACTCAGCTAAAGCAAGTGAAATTGTACTGTCTGCACTTTTAGAATAACTAATATTAAAATTACTATTCAATGAGGCTAATAAGCCATCAACATCATTAGCTTTAAAGTAGCCAGATACTTTCATGCTTGCCATTTTAGGATCTAATATTTTAAAGCGACTTGAGGTATAGCGACTTACTTCTAATAAAGCATCGGATAAGGATTCACCGTCAAAAATCAACATACCTTGCTGCCAAGCTAAATCACGTTGAACTTGATCAAGAGAGACTTTTTCAACAGGTGTTTTACTATGCTCTGCAATAATAGCTTTTTCACCAGAAATGACTAAAATTCCAGGTAACTCTGACTCAAGAGTGTTCTCGTTTACGGTTAACATGGTTTGCTTTATCACTTCTAATGCTTCATCAGCTTTGGTAATTAATACTCTGCCTTCGGTAACCATTAATTCCATTGCTTTTTCATCGCTTTTTTGTACATTAAATATTGTACCTAGCGCGGTGAATGATTTTTCACCAGAGGTTACCGTAAATGGGCGAGACTTATCTTTCGCTACATCAAACCTAGCCTCACCTTGTACGAGCGTTAATTGACGAAATGATGATGTATAAGCTACTTCAACAACACTATTGGTATTCAATTGAATATGTGTACCGTCACTCATAGTAAAGCTGCTTTGCTCACCAATAGGTGTTGTTAATGTTTTTGTTTGTGTAAGTGATTGCTCGTTTAATGAAGGTATAAAAGGCAAAAATGACTTATTCATTAAGGCATTGGTGGAGAATAGGGAGACAATAGCAACACTCGCAGCTAAAGCTATTGAAATTATTTTACGATGAGAACTGTGATTTTTTTCTAAGGGAAATAAACCACTTAATTCATTTAATACAGAAACATCATCCCAGTAGGAGGCCATTTTCAACAAAGTACTATGATGTGTAGAATTTTGATTGCACCAAGTCACCAAATCTCTTTGTTCAGTTTGAGATAAGCCACGATCCATACGACTAATCCAAAGGCAAGCTTGCTCTTGAATCTGTTCTTTGGTGTGAAATTGACTTACATTACTCATTGGTTTGCTCATTTACTTGAATTTATTGGCAATATTTTTTGCGCTGGCTTCTTCCGACGTAAATTGTTCTTTAGCTATAGAAGTTTGACCTACGCCATAGTGCATTTTTTCCATGTATTGTACACTCTTTAACAGCCCTTTTGCTACATGCTTTTCAATCGTGCTTTCACTCAACTGTAAATATTGTGCTATTTCTTTTTGGCTCAAACCGTATACTTTCTTTAAAATGAAACATTTACGTACGGAGCCTGAAAGTTGTTCTGTAGCTCGACAAAAAGATAAGAAACGTTCTTTCGACTCATAATCATCTTCAAAATTCCTGCTACTTAATTCGACAGGTGGTTCAACAAAATCCTCTATAGAGTCATTGAATTTATTATCCCATTTAGCATTATGGTTAAAAGCAATATTTTTGGCTGTTTTAAGCATATAACTACGGACGTATTTAATTTCTTGTTTTAAATTTGCTTCATAGCTACGAACAAAAGTTTCTTGGACTATGTCATCAATATCATCGGGTTTGACAATACGACTTATAAAGCTTCTTATGGTTTTTTGATAACTGATGAATATATCGGTAAGCGTGTTTTTATTATTTTGAGGATTCATTTTAATAACACTATAAGAAGGAACTCCTTTTAGTGTACCTATTATTAAGGTTCATGTTCAATCACTTTTTATGCATATTTATTAACTGTTATAATTTCTGCGAGTTCCAATCTGGTTGAAAATTTTACTGATTTTTGAAAAATCATTGGTAACTACTATTTGCTTTATCATGTAATGCTTTGACTTAACTTTAGTTTTTATTCTTTTCTGCCTGCTCTAATTTATTGGCAACTTGATATAAAGCCATACCGCTTAAATTTCAGTGACCCCCTTGAACACATACGCATCTTCAGTGGTTTGAAGGTAATTAGATGAATCAGTATTAGCATTTAGTGCTACAGTTTGCGTTAAATCAGTGATTATTTTTGGGTGTTCAATGTTAATGTCAGTGCACAGAGTATTTGAAGTCCTACTCGTATTGAGAGGGCTTGACTGATTTAAAATTTTAGCTGATGCCGTGTTGATCGCTATTGAACAACAAAACAATAATATAAGCATTAACAAGCAAAACTTTATGCCGGTACGCGTTAACACCATACGTTGGCTATAGGCTGACTTGAGTTTCATCGGAAGTCCTTTTGTCTAGAAAGAATACTCAAGTTTTAGTGTAGTAGAAATTGCCGTTTTGTAAAAAGGTAAACTGAAAATGAGCCACTTATTTTACCAAATAGGTGGCTGATATAATTGCAGGGGAGCTGTTAGGCGTTTTTAAGACTTAGCTTTAGATTTTTTTGCTTTTTTCTTTGATTGTTTTTTTGCTTTGGCTTTTTTCTGAGCTGTTGATAATTTTATTTTTGCCTTTTTATTGGCAACGCGGGCTTCTTTGTTTTTAGGGCGAAGTTCTTCAATGATACGACGTTGCAAACGTTCGTTTTGGTACCGTTCAATTTTACCTACTACTGACATATCATGAGCTTCTACTAAAGATATAGCAGTACCTTTAGAGCCGGCGCGACCTGTACGGCCAATACGATGAACATATATATCAACTTTACGCGGCATGTCAAAATTTATCACATGCGTTATATCATCTATGTCTAATCCTCTGGCGGCAACATCTGTTGCAACAAGTATTTTTATTTCGCCACTTTTAAAGCGCTCAATTGATTTGTTGCGCTTATCTTGTGGCATTTTTCCTTCTAGCCAAACACAAGGGAGTTCTTCTGCATATAGCTTACCTGACAAATGCTGCACAGTTTCACGTTTATTCGCGAATACAACCGTGCGTTCAACCGATGCTTGTTTTAATGTGTTTACTAAAAGGTTTAATTTATGTGAAGCGCTATCTGCAATATGAACCCATTGATGAATCTTAGCTTTTTCTTTACGTGAAGGATTTGACTCTAAAAATGCCGGCTCTGTTAATACCTCTTTGGCAAAGCGAATAACACCGGCACCTTCTAGTGTTGCTGAAAAAAGCATCGTTTGTTTACGCCAGCGTGCTTCGCCAACTATGCGGTTTATCGTTTCTCGAAAGCCCATATCAAGCATACGATCGGCTTCATCAAGTATCAGTATTTCAATTTCGCGCGCATCAAATTGTTCGTTTTCTATGTATTCTAATAAACGCCCAGGGGTGGCAACCAAAACATCGGTAGTAGAATTTAGAATATCAGTATGACTACCATAATTAACGCCGCCAGTAATCACACCCGTTTTTATTTTAGTTAACTTAGTAATATTTTCATTGTCATCACCTATTTGAATCGCTAATTCACGCGTGGGCGTTAAGATTAATACGCGAGGGAAGCCCGGCTGAGTACGTGGATAATCTAATAGGTGCTGAGCTATCGGCAAGAGAAATGCCGCCGTTTTACCGGTTCCAGTTGGTGCTGAAGCTAGAATATCTTTACCAATCATAGCTTGTGGAATAACCAACTCTTGAATAGAAGTAGGTTTTTTGAAGCCAAGCTCTTTTACACTGGCTAATAATTCAGAGTCGAGATCAAATTGCTCAAACATAAAGGATTTTCACTAATTTTCGATAGGTATTTATATACTGGCAATTATAGTAGTTTTATTTTTGTAAGTAACTAAAAATTGTAGCGGGAAGCTGAAGTCCATTAAAGAGAGATAGGATATCTGCATTTACTACCGCTTTTAATAAAAAAGTTTATCAGAGCTATTTGGCTTAAATCTCAGTGAACTCTATCAATATTTGCTCACACCACTGCTCGATACGTTGTTCGCTCATGTCATATTGGTTGTCTTCATCAAGTGCTAAGCCAACAAAGTGGCTTTGATCATCATCGAGCGCTTTTGATACGGCAAATTCATATCCTTGATTTGGCCAGTAACCAATCAGGCTAGCACCTTGTGCAATGACTTGTTCGTGCAACATGCCTAGTGCATCTTGGAACCAGTCGGTATAGCCTATTTGATCTCCCATACCATATAAGGCCACTACTTTTCCATTCAGGTCTAGTTCATTTATATTGAGCCAAATAGATTCCCAGTCTTCTTGTAGTTCACCATAGTCCCAAGTAGAAATACCTAAAATAATGAAGTCGTAATCAAGACAGTTTTTTAAAGGAACGTCTTTAATATTGTGTAATTCAACTAAGCCTTCGCCTATAGTTGCTTGAATTTTTTCTGCGGCAATTTCGGTATAACAGGTAGTTGAGCCGTAGAATAAGCCAATTTTCATGTTGTTTGCTCGATAATTTTAGTTAAAAACACATTTGCGGGCGATTTTAACAAAAGCATTTAGTACAATTCAAATTATTGTTGCAATGTTGTCATAACGATTGTAATTTCATTGACAATAAAGCGGTCAGTAATAGTTAATTGATCAAAAATAAATTTTAAGGGTTTAGGAAAAAGTATGTTGAAACAGCTATTAATTGCCAGTGGTATTTCATTAATTAGCGCTGGTGTGTTTTTTTCAATGCATGATACGGCTGTCGCGAATAATGCATCGGTACCAAGCAGTATTGCAAAACCCATTGAACAAGATCCAACACAATTAAATGTTGAGTTACTGAAAGCAAAAATCAGGGCCAAATTGGGATTGATAGTCGATAAAGTAGAAACAACTCCCGTGCCGGGCATAGCACTACTGATTACTAATCAGGGGCTATTTTATTCAAGTTATGATGGTGATTACTTTATTCAAGGTAAAGTCTACAGTTTAGTTGCTGAGGTTGAAGATATTGCAGAGCAAAGCTTAGCGAATATGCGACTTGAAGGCATAGAGAAATTTAAAGACGATATGATTGTTTACAAAGCTAAAGACGAAAAGTATGTAGTTACCGCCTTTACTGATATTACTTGTGGTTACTGCCGTAAAATGCATAAACAAATGGATGATTATAACGACAGGGGTATTACTTTTCGATATTTGGCTTATCCACGTTCGGGTATAAAGGACAGAGCCGGTAATTATACGCAAGGTTTTAAAGATTTACGTTCTGTTTGGTGTGCTGACGATCCTGAAGCAGCGATGACGGATGCTAAAAATACTCGCAAAGTTGCCTACCGTGTTTGTGACACACCAATAGAAGCTGAATTCAATTTTGGGCGTCAAGTCGGAGTTAATGGTACCCCAGCTATTGTTTTATCTAACGGTATGATGGTACCTGGTTATCAGCCTCCAGAACAATTAGAGAAATTATTAAAGACTTTATAAGGTGATTGATATCTTTTTCATTCGTTACCCGCAAAACAAGGCAGAATAGTATGGCTAAGAAAGTAATTCGTCGTGATCGTGTTACTGATGAACATCTGCCAAGCCACCTATTACCTATTATTAAACAAATTTATGCTAGTCGTGGCGTTGAATGCTCACAGCAGTTAGAGCTGAAGGTTGCTAACTTGCATGGTTTAAATGCAGCCGATGAGAAAAGTAACACACTTAAAGGATTACCAGAGGCTTGTGAATTACTACACCGAGCATTAATCAATAAAACCAATATAGTAATTATCGGTGACTTTGATGCCGATGGTGCAACTAGCACTGCTTTGATGATGTGTGCATTTAACTTAATGGGAAGTACTAATCACTCATTTCTAGTCCCTAACCGATTTGAATACGGTTATGGTTTAACGCCTGAAATAGTTGATATTGCCGCCAGTCAGGGTGCACAAATGCTTGTTACCGTAGATAACGGTATCAGTTGTGTCGCTGGCGTTAATCGAGCAAAAGCATTAGGCTTGCAAGTTATCGTTACGGACCATCATTTACCAGGACATGTCATACCAGAAGCTGATGCCATTGTTAATCCTAACCAAGCTGGCTGTTCATTTCCTAGTAAATCGTTAGCCGGTGTGGGCGTCGCATTTTATGTGATGTTAGCGTTGAGAAGTTACCTTAGAGAAAAGAACTATTTTGTACAGCAACAGATCAATGAGCCAAATATTGCTCAGCTATTAGATCTTGTTGCCTTAGGCACAGTCGCTGATGTCGTTTCACTTGACGCTAATAATCGCATTTTAGTTGAGCAAGGTTTAAAACGAATTCGTGCCGGGCAAACTCGTCCAGGTATTCAGGCCTTAATTGAAGTGGCCAATAAGAATCAACAGCGTTTAGTCGCTTCAGATTTTGGTTTCGCCTTAGGACCTAGAATCAACGCGGCAGGCCGATTAGATGATATGTCCTTTGGCATTAATTGCTTACTTGCACCTGACTTAGCTAGTGCTAGAGTTATGGCCCGTGATTTAGATGACTTAAATAAAGCACGCAGAGAAATAGAACAGGGTATGCAGCAAGAAGCTGAGTCTGTGCTTAAATCATTAACGTTAGATAAAACAAATTTACCAAATGCAATAGCACTTTATCATCAAAATTGGCATCAAGGTGTTATTGGCATTGTTGCAGGACGATTAAAAGAGAAGTTTCATCGTCCTTGTATCGTATTTGCGAAAGCTAGCGACGATTTACCTGCTGATAAGCAGCAAGAAATTAAAGGCTCAGCTCGGTCAATACCGGGTTTGCATATTCGTGATTTGCTAGAGCATATTGACAGTCAACACCCTAATTTAATTTTAAAGTTTGGTGGTCATGCGATGGCGGCAGGTTTATCAATAGCGCAGCAAAATTTTGAGAAGTTTCAAGTTGTTTTTAATGAACTTGCTGGTCAATGGCTTAAAGAAGAAGACTTACAAAGTATTATTTTATCTGACGGTGAATTATCAACACAGCAATTAACCTTAGGTTTTGCTGAGCAGCTTAGAGAGGCAGGACCTTGGGGACAAAACTTTCCTGAGCCATTATTTGATGATCAATTTACTTTAGTTCAACAGCGTATTGTTGGTGAGAAACACCTAAAATTGGTCGTTGAGAAACAAGGTGAAGTGTTTGATGGCATAGCTTTTAATATCGATATTAAGGCTTGGCCAGACCCAAAAGCAAAACAAGTCCACTTAGCTTACCGGCTTGATGTTAATGAGTTTCGAGGTAAACGTACTGTACAATTGATGATAGAAAACTTGGTCGCTGTAGAGCAAGTGTTAACTGAAAATTAACGAGCAATAAATATGGCGAAACCATTAGCAATTATCGAGTTACCTCAGTTAGCGTTAGCCTTTTTACCCGTGCTTATTGTTTTGTTTATTCAGTTCAAGTGGTCAATACCCCAAAGAAGAACAGTACACAGTATTATTCGCATGTTAGTGCAATTATTACTGGTTGGCTTTGTACTCAGTTATATATTCGCAACCAAAAGCGCAAGTTTGGTACTAGCCTTACTTATTATGATGGTGCTATTTTCTAGTTGGATAGCATTAAATAATATTGAGGCACCTAAATGGCAATTATTTCAAAAAGCAGTGTTGGCTATAGCGCTCAGTGGCGGCTTAACTTTACTGATGATCACCCAAGGTGTTTTACAGCTATCTCCCTGGTATCAAGCGGAGATATTAATACCACTTGCCGGTATGGTTTTTGCGAGCTCTATGAATAGTGTCAGTTTAAGCGGTGAGCGTTATTATTCAGAAGTGGCTAATAACCTCAGTTATGAGCAGGCACGGAATAAGGCTTTTCAAGCCGCAATGATCCCAAATGTTAATGCATTGCTAGCCGTGGGCGTTGTTTCTTTACCTGGCATGATGACAGGGCAAATTCTCTCCGGTGTTTCCCCTTTTATCGCGTCAAGGTATCAGATAATGGTCATGTGTATGATTTTTGCGTCAGCAGGTATCTCAGCAGCCTATTTTCTCTATCTAGCAAAACCTATAATTAAGCCTGAAATCACTGGTTGATAGGCGTTTCTTTGCGCATAGTTTTACGCTATAATGCGCGACTATTTTTTACTGTTTTGTTCACTTTTATAAAAGCTTATGCTTGAAGACTTATGTTTGAAATAAACCCAATAATAAATAAATTAAAAGAAATCCGCGAACGTGCTGACTTGCTTCGGGGGTACCTTTGACTACGACGTTAAAGCAGAGCGTTTAGTTGAAGTATCACGAGAATTAGAATTACCAGATGTTTGGAATGAGCCTGAGCGAGCACAAGCGCTAGGTAAAGAGCGTAGTGCTTTAGAAGAAATTGTTAATACTATCGTTGAGTTAGAAACTGGCTGTGACGATATTGAAGGCTTAGTTGAACTAGCGGTAGAAGAAGAAGATGAAGAAACATTCGATGATGCACAAGTTGAAGCGGATGCCCTTGATGCAGTGTTAGAAAAACTTGAGTTTCGCCGAATGTTTTCGGGGGAGCATGATAGTAATAACTGCTATTTAGATATTCAATCTGGCTCTGGTGGTACAGAAGCTCAAGATTGGGCTGAAATGCTGATGCGTATGTATTTACGCTGGGGTGAAGCGCACGGCTATAAAACTGAAGCGATTGAAGTTACCGGTGGTGATGTTGCTGGTATTAAAGGTTGCACTATTAAATACACGGGTGAATATGCTTTTGGTTGGTTACGCACTGAAACAGGCGTTCATCGTCTCGTTCGTAAATCGCCATTTGATTCATCAGGCCGTCGTCATACCTCATTTGCTTCTGCGTTTATTTACCCTGAAATTGATGACAACATTGAAATTGACATCAACCCAGCAGATTTACGTATTGATACTTTTCGTGCTTCAGGCGCTGGCGGTCAACATGTTAACAAAACAGATTCTGCTATTCGTATAACCCATGAGCCAACAGGTGCAGTGGTTGCATGCCAAGCAGATCGCTCTCAACATAAAAACCGCGCAACTGCGATGAAGTTATTGAAAGCTAAATTGTATGAAATGGAAATGCAAAAGCAAAATGAAGGTAAACAAGAATTAGAAGACGGTAAATCAGATATAGGTTGGGGTAGTCAAATTCGCTCTTATGTCTTAGATGATAGCCGTATTAAAGATTTACGAACGGGTGTGGAAAACCGTAACACTCAAGCCGTATTAGATGGGGATTTAGATAAATTCCTAGAAGCTAGTTTAAAGTCTGGCTTGTAATGTTAAACAAAACAGAAAAGTTAACCACAAACAATTAAATACATTGAAAAATTAAAGATAACCACGAGAAATAATATGACAGATAAAACCAAGAATACACCCGTAGCACAAGATGAAAATAAACTGATTGCTGAGCGCCGTGTAAAGCTTGAAAAAATTCGCTCTAATTGTTCCGCCAATGGTTTTCCTAACGATTTTAATCGTGAACATTTAGCCGCTGATATTCAAGCTGAACATGGTGAGAAAACCAAAGAAGAGCTTGAAGAACTACAGTTGACTTATGCTATTGCCGGTAGAGTAATGGCAAAACGTGGGCCATTTTTAGTAATACAAGACTCGTCAGGTCGCATTCAAGGTTATGCTGAAAAAACTGTGCAAAAAGAAATTAGAGCTAAATGGGGTTCATTAGATATTGGTGATATTGTTGGTGTTAAAGGTATTTTGCATAAATCAGGTAAAGGTGATCTTTATGTGAATATGGATAAGTACTCTTTATTGACTAAATCACTACGTCCATTACCTGAGAAATTTCATGGCCTGTCTGATCAGGAAATGAAATATCGTCAGCGTTATGTTGACTTAATTATCAATGAAGATACCCGTAATACCTTTAAAGTTCGTTCAAAAATTGTTGCTGGCATTCGTAACTTCTTAACGCAGCGTGACTTTATGGAAGTCGAAACACCTATGTTGCAAATCATACCAGGTGGCGCTACCGCTAAACCTTTTATGACGCATCATAATACCTTTGATCTTGATATGTACTTACGTATTGCGCCCGAGCTTAACTTAAAGCGTTTAGTCGTAGGTGGTTTTGACCGTGTTTTTGAAATTAACCGTAGTTTCCGTAACGAAGGTATTTCAACGCGTCATAACCCAGAATTCACCATGATTGAATTCTATCAAGCTTACGCTAATTACCATGATTTAATGAACTTAACCGAAGAAATGTTACGTACTCTTGCTCAAGATGTATTAGGCACTACTGTTATTCGTAATACCGTTAAAAATAGCGATGGCGAAGTAGTAGAGGAAAAATTCTATGACCTAGGTAAGCCGTTTGCACGTTTATCAATGGTTGATGCTATTTTGAGTTACGGTAAAGACCATCACGCAGCTGCAAGCCTTGATGAAGCAGTATTACGTGATCCAGAAAATAACTTTGATGCAATCAAAGCGATGGCTAAAGCCGTTGGTGTTAAAGAAAGCAGTGCGTCTAAAGTATGGGGTCCAGGTAAATACATTTGTGAAATTTTTGAAGAAGTGGCTGAGCACCTATTAGACCAGCCAACCTTTATTACCGAATATCCTTGGGAAGTTTCGCCACTAGCACGTCGTAACGATGACAATTCATTCATTACCGACCGTTTTGAGTTCTTCGTTGGTGGTCGTGAATTAGCCAACGGTTTCTCAGAGCTTAACGATGCTGAAGATCAAGCTGAACGTTTCCAAAAACAAGTAGCAGAAAAAGATGCCGGTGATGATGAAGCAATGCACTATGATGCTGATTATATTAATGCTTTAGAATATGGCTTACCACCAACGGCAGGTGAAGGCATTGGTATCGACCGTTTAGTGATGTTGTTTACTGATTCACCCACCATCAAAGACGTCATTTTGTTCCCGCATATGCGTCCGGAAGCGGAAAACAGCTAGTAATATTACACTTGATGTAAATTAAAGTTGTCACAAGCCCATACGATTATTTCGGTGGGCTTTTTGTTTTTTAGCAATTAACGCTATTAATGTGCATCAGTTTTAAGTAAATTAAATCCTTTCTAAATAACGATAAAATTACGATAAGCTCAAAACACAATAGAGCAGTAATAAAAAATAAAGAGAGTTATAAATGAGTGCAGTAAGAGGCGGTTTTAGTTCACGATTAGGGTTTATATTAGCCGCAGCGGGTTCGGCCGTGGGACTAGGTAATATCTGGGGTTTTCCAACTCAAACGGCTAGTAATGGTGGCGCTGCCTTTGTCTTAGTGTATTTGGTGTTGGCCTTTTGTTTAGCTTATCCTGCCTTTATGGCTGAATTATTGATTGGCCGATACGGACAAGCCAATGCCGTGACCTCTATGGAAAAAATGTCGCGGAACTTATGGCAAAAACGCTTTGCTTTTATTGTGGGTTTCGGTGGTATTATTTGTGCAGCACTTATTTTAAGCTTTTATGGCATTTTAGCTGGTTGGATGATGTCATATGCGATTGAACCCGTAACCTCACTTCTGGGGTATAGCGAAGCGTCTAGTTGGCTTACCTCACAATCAATTACTCGTAACTTAATATTTACCGCCTTGTTTATGATGTTGACCATTTCGATTATTCGTCGTGGTGTTGAAGACGGTATCGAAAAGTGGTCTAAACGCTTAATGCCAATGTTGATTGGTTTATTAATATTATTAATTATCTATGTTTTTACCTTAGAAGGCTCAAGAGAGGGGTTTGTTGCGTACCTCAACCCTGATATTTCACGGATATTTGAGCCAGATTTATTAATTAGTGCGCTCGGCCAAGCTTTCTTCTCTTTGTCTTTAGGGACCAGTGTTATGGTTATTTATGGCTCGTACATTTCTAAGAAAGAGAATCTGGTAACACTTGGTGCACAAGTAACTTTAATTGACGTATCAATTGCCTTTCTAGCGGGATTGTTAATCATTCCTTCAATGTACGTTGCTCAATCACAAGGTGTTGCTATCTTTAGTGATGAGGGAGCGCTAATTTCAGGTCCTAATTTAGTCTTTGATGTATTGCCTTCACTATTTGATGGTATGGGGGCAATTGGTCTATTTGTAGGATTTGGATTTTTTGTTTTAATGTCAATCGCGGCGTTAACTTCTTCTATTTCCATGTTAGAAGGCCCTGTTTCATTTGTGGTAGAGCGTCATAATATAGAACGTAAAAGAGCAACGACTTTTATCGGCTTTGGCATTTTTGTAACTAGTGCATTAATTGTGCTCAATTTTGATGCTTTATTTGGTTTAGTTATTTCTATCTCTACGGTCTACGGTCAGCCACTTATTGCGATGCTATGTTGTGTTTTTGTTGGCTGGATTTGGCAACGAAGTGGCATATTAGCCGAGATTAAACTCGGTAATGACACCGTTGAACATAGTCTTTTTTGGAAAATATGGCCTTGGTATACTAAGTTTATTTGTCCTAGTGCCATCGCTATTGTGTTTTACCATTCCCTTTAGCGCCTTTTTATAAGGACCTGTATATATTAGAACACAGGAACAATGGTTAACTGGATTGTTGTGATTTCTTTAAATATATCAGGTTCTTGAGGAACAGGTAATATCGCTATTTCTAAGATTCTTTTTTTAGCTTCATTACATACAACAGTGTCACCTTGACTTGCGTGGACGCTTTTTACATTTCCTGATGAGGCTAAGTCTATGGTCAAAATACACTTTTTACCTTTCATAGTATATTTATCCGCTACAAAGTTGCTTTGAATCACAGCTTTGATCAGTCCTTTATATTTTATTATTTCACTTGTAATATGTTCTCGGTATTTGATTACGCGTGATTGCAAAATTTTGGCTTTTTGTTTATCAATTGGGTGAATAACTTCTTTATTCTGAGAGAATCTCGCTAGTTCGGTATCCATGGCATGTATATATAGTTGCAATTTAACTAATTCGATGAAAATTATATTGTTCTCTTCTATTTGAATGAATCGAGTTGGTGTTTTCTTAATTACTGCCTTATTGCTTTTAGGAACAGGTACTATTTTGAATGTGTACTTGGCTCTGATACTTTTATTTATCGTTCTAGCCAAATCCCTGTTCATGGTTAAGGAATACCTTGTTGAAAAGGTATTGGCGAGCTTTAATTCAAAATAACTTCGTTGTTCTTCATTAATCGTTGCACCGTTTATTTGCTGCGGTGCATCGATTTGAAATACTTTTATAATCTCTTCAGCTTTTAATTTTTCTGAAAATAAAGAAAAGCTCCATATACTCTTGTCTGCATCGTATGATTTTTCAATGATGGCATCGCTTATTTGGTAAGTTGGGCTAGTAAGTGGGACAAAGTTATTGTTAATGTATGCACTAACTCGTTTATTGTACTCGACGGTTGTTTCAAATTCGTCTTTATTTGGGAAGTTATGTTCGGCTTCTTGCAACTTAAGAATTGTGTCTAAGGTAAATTCGATGGCAGCATTAGCATTGGGTGTTGCATTGGCGATAAATAGGCTGGTGATTAGGCAATAAGTGATCAACTTTACCCTAGACATATTGCTTTACTCCGAATGGATAGCTAATTTATTTTGTCACTTTAATATAGTTCAAATGTGCAGGATTGTAATGGTCAGCTCACTGTTGAGTACTTAAAATGTGTACTGCTATTAAAGCAAGTCAGTCACTTACCTAGTCAATGAAACGCTATAATCACAAAGCTCAAATTTTAGGCCAGGGCAACAACCAAGGCTGCTTTATCTCTGCTAATATTTTAGTTGTTTGTTCAGAAAAATAAAACGTTCCTTCATCTGGCGGCAAAATAAATTGGAATGTTTTTCCTAAAAGTTCGAACTTTAGAGCATAGGCATGCAAGTAACCTCTATCTGTTGTTGAGGTAGGGTGATATAAAGGATCACCTAAAATGGGTGCAGCTATGCTGCCCAGCGCTACCCTAAGTTGGTGAGTTTTACCTGAATGAGGCTTTAATATATATAAACGTTGCTTATTGCCAATGCCGTAAGAAAAAAATTGTGTTATGGCTGGATTTTGCATCGTGCGCATTAATTTGAACATGCCACGGCGACTTTTGTTCATATCACCTTTTATTAGTCCTTGTTTTTTAGTCGGTTTTTTGTCGCTAATAGCAAGGTAGTATTTCTCAACCTTATGTTGCTGAAAGAGCTCGCCAAAAATTTTAGCACTGTGACTATTGGTAGCAAAGATGATTAAACCAGAGGTCATTTTATCTAATCGGTGCACAGGAAATAGCTCAGTCATTTCACTCTGCTGTATTAGATGATTCTTTACCTGAGAAAACAAGCCACTGCCTAGCTCACCTTCGTCGTGAAAATTTACACCTGCCGCTTTTGATACCACAACAAAATCATCGTTTTTTGTAATAATTTTAAACATTTAATAAGTCTACTTTTTGCTATTATTTGCTATGATAATTCAAATAATTAACTTTTACCCAGATTACAGGATGTTATTTTGAAACTCTGTACTTACCTTCAACCTAAATTCGTTGCTTTAACTGTAGTTAGTTCATTGCTATTTGCTTGCACTAGTCAAGAAAATACGACCACTGTCAGTAATAAATTAAGCTTGCCAACCGGTGTTAGTCTAGTAGAAACAGTTGTACAAGAGGAAGGTCGCTTAGCTATTCCCTTTAAAAAGTATACCTTAGCTAATGGCTTAACGGTTATTCTACATCAAGATAATTCAGACCCTTTAGTTCATGTCGATGTGACCTACCATGTTGGTTCAGCCCGTGAGCAATTAGGAAAATCAGGGTTCGCCCATTTCTTTGAACATATGATGTTTCAAGGCTCTAAAAATGTTGGTGATGAGCAGCACTTTAAAATTGTCACCCAAAGTGGCGGCAATTTAAATGGCACCACCAATACCGACAGAACCAATTACTATGAAACAGTGCCGAAAAATCAGCTTGAGAAAATGTTGTGGCTTGAGTCAGACCGGATGGGCTTCTTATTAGAAACTATTACCGCTGAAAAATTTGAAATACAACGGGAAACGGTTAAAAACGAGCGCGGTCAAAATGTTGATAACCGCCCATACGGTCGTTTGAATGAAACAATAAATCAAATGATGTATCCAAGAGAACATCCTTATTCTTGGCCCGTTATCGGTTATATGAGCGATCTTGATCGAGGTACAGTGACTGATTTGAAAGCATTTTTTAGTCGTTGGTATGGACCAAACAATGCCGTGCTTACCATTGGCGGTGATATTGATGAAGCACAAACACTCGCTTGGGTGAATAAATATTTCGGCGCTTTAAAATCCGGTCCTCAAGTTGAAAGTCTTCCAAAGCAATTAGTCACCTTAGCAAAAGATCGTTATTATTCATTTAGTGACAATGTCTCTTTGCCACTACTTTATATTAGTTTTCCAACGGTATATGGCATGCATGAAGATGAGGCTGCCTTAGACGTATTCTCTAACATTATTGGTAACGGCCCAACATCATTACTTTATAAGAACCTTGTTAAATCAGGTGTTGCGGTCCAAGCAGGGGCTAGTCACCCTTGTAAAGAATTAGCTTGTCAAATGAGTTTTTATGCCTTGCCTAACCCTCAAAAAGGTACTGAGTTAGCTAAAATAGAACAAGTTATCGCAGAGACTTTACTCGAATTTGAAGCGCGAGGTGTTAATGATGATGATTTATTAAAAACCAAAGTGGACATAGAAACGGGCACTATTTATGGCCTACAAAGTGTTTCAGGAAAAGTATCCACTTTAGCGCATTATCAAACGATTTTAGACAATGCTGATTACACAGAACAACAAGTTGCCCGCTATAATAAAGTGACTAAAGCTGATGTCATGAGGGTCTACAAAAAGTACATTAAGAACAAAGGCGCTGCCATTCTTTCAATTTACCCTCATGGTCAAAAACAACTTGTTGCAAAAATCGATGACTTTATTTTACCTGATGTGAGTAACCCTGCGAAACTTGCGCAAGTTAACAGTACTATTATGAAAAATAATAGTACATTTGACCGTAGTGTTATGCCTGTTGCAGGCACTAACCCAACAGTAGAAGTACCAAGCTTATGGCGTGATAACTTTGCTAATGGCTTAAAGATTATAGCCACTCAAAACAGCGAAACCCCGACGGTAAGTTTACTGTTAAGTATAGAAGGTGGACCTTTGCTTGACCCTATAGAAAAAGCAGGTCTCGCGTCGCTTACGGCCAGCTTGATGAATGAAGGTACCACAAATTATATAAAGGAAGAACTGTCGAACGAATTAGCTAAGTTAGGTAGTGATATCTCAATTAGTGCGTCAGGACGTAATACCAGTATTCGGGTTAGTTCTTTAGTAAAGAACCTTGATGCGACTTTATTATTAATGTTGGATATGATGCTAAATCCTGCTTTTGCTGACGATGATTTCAATCGGGTTAAAAATCAACTAATTCAACGTTTAGAACAAGGTCGAAAAGATGCTAGAACATTAGCTAGCAAAGCTTTTAAGCAAGTAACTTACGGCACAAATAACCGTGTAGGTCTCCCCAATAGCGGCACTATTGAAACAGTTTCAGCCATTAATCTTGAAGACGTGAAAGATTTTTACCAGCAATACTTTTCGCCAAAACAGGCTAATTTAGTCATTGTAGGTGATATCAGTAAAAGTGAAGTAATGCCTAAACTTGGCTACTTGAAGTCATGGCAAGGCAATGAATACACCATACCGTCTTATAATAACTTTCCTACTGTTACACCAAGCAAAATTTATTTTGTTGATTTGCCTGATGCCAGTCAATCGGTAATTAAAATTAGCCGTCGTGCAATGCCTTATGACGCTACAGGTGATCACTTTAAGGCCACCTTGATGAATTATCCCTTAGGTAGTGCTTTTAATAGCCGTATTAATTTAAACTTGCGTGAAGATAAAGGATACAGCTACGGCGCTTCTAGTTATTTCTCAGCAGGAAAAACCCTGGGTACTTTTAGCGCTGGCGCAAGTGTAAAAAAAGAGCACACACTCGATGCTATGGTTGAAATAGAAAAAGAGTTACTTAATTTCCAAAAGCATGGTTTAACTCGTGATGAGGTTGAGTTTATGCGTCAAGCTATTTCGCAAAATGAGGCATTGAGTTATGAAACCCCAAATAAAAAGAGTGGTTTTTTAAGACAGTTACTACAATTTGATTTGCCAGAAAACTATAGTGAATTACAAAATGAAATTATCCATACTATAACGAGCGAACAATTAAATAATATTGCTTCAAAAGAATTAAATGAGCCAATGCAATGGATTGTGGTTGGAGACGGTCTAGTGGTTAGGCCACAACTAGAAAAAATGTCTTTAGACATTGTTGAATTGCAACTCGCAAAATAACGCACGCTATTTTGTCTTGGCTATTGAAAATAAATAAAAGCCCCTCATTTATTAAGAAATATATTGGGGCTATTGCTTACCACTATCAGGAATTATTTTGACATTATCATTGAACGATTATCTTAAGGCTTTTAATCAAAGCGACAACCTTAAAGCCTTAGCTGGAATTGGCCGTGGCATTGAACGTGAAGCATTAAGAGTGTTACCTGAAGGTAACCTTTCACAACATGGTCACTATAGTAAACTAGGCTCAGCTTTGACTCATGGTGAAATTACCACTGATTATTCTGAAACGTTATTAGAGTTTATAACGCCCGTTAGCCACTCACCAGAAACGGCAATTGCACAGTTGCAAGATATTCAAAAATATACTTTTAGCAATATAGATGGTGAGCTTTTATGGCCTATGAGTATGCCTTGTTTTGTTGATGATGCTGATAAGGTGCCTTTAGCGCAATATGGTGATTCAAATATAGGTAAAATGAAAACTGTTTATCGTCATGGTTTAAAAAATCGTTATGGCTCTATGATGCAGGTTATTGCAGGTATTCATTTCAATTTTTCATTTTCTCAAAACTTCTGGGGGGTTGTTAAAGGATTACATCCAAATAAAACCGAACAACCGTTGAATGACTTTATTTCTGAGCGTTACTTTTCTATTTTGAGGAATTACAAACGCTTTTGCTGGTTAATTCCTTATTTATATGGCAGTTCACCAGCGCTTTGTGATTCATTTTTACAAGGTGAAATACCACAGTTAGCTTTTAAAAAGTCACCGAGTGGCGCACTCTATTTAGAACATGCGACCTCTTTGCGCATGAGTGACTTAGGTTATACCAGCAGTGAACAATCGAATTTAAAAATTTGTTATAACAACCTTAATGATTATGTTGATGGCGTTCAAAACGCCATTGCATTAAAGTCTGAAAAGTTTGCACAAATTGGTATTAAAGTAAATGGTGAATATCAACAACTTAATACTAATATATTACAAATAGAAAACGAGTTATACGCGCCTATTAGGCCTAAGCAAGTTATTAAGTCAGGAGAAAAACCTTCGCAAGCATTGCGAGATCGCGGTGTTGAATATATTGAAGTTAGGGCCCTTGATGTCAACCCGTTTGTTGATACAGGGATTAGTCTTGAGCAAATACATTTTCTCGATATCTTTTTGACTTATTGTGCTTTCGTAGATAACAAAGAATTTGATTGTGATAGGCAGCAACATCATGAAAATAACATGAATGAGATTGTACTTCGCGGGCGTGATCCTGATTTGTTATTAGCGGATGCTAACTGCCAGGGAGATGTGAGTTTAAAATCTGTGTCTACGTGGGGAAATGAGCTGTTTGATGATATGGCACAGGTTGCCGAAATTTTAGATAAAGCATACGAAACCACTAATTATAGTCAGTCTATTCAACGAGAGCGCGCTAAAATTAATAATGCTAGTTTAACACCTTCTGCAAAAATATTAGCTGTTTTGTTAGAAGAAGGGCAAAGTCTTTCTAAGCATGCACTTGAACAGGCGGCCAAATATCGCCAAGAGACACTTACTCGAGATTATCAATTTTATTCTGAGCAATACTTTATTGATGGCGCAGAAAAGTCCCATCAGAGCCAACGGGATATTGAAGACAAAGATGAATTAAACTTTGATGACTTCTTAGCTGAATATTTTAACCAATAACGACAAATGATCAGCGATTAAAAAAGCGCTAGGTCAGCGCGCTGTCGATCAAGTTATCCAACTTTACCCTTAGCAAAAGCTGGTTCAAACAAGGTTGAAAAAAAACAATGTGAAAGCCGTCCCAGGATTAGCTTCACCTATTAATAGGTGCAGCTAATCTTATTGACAAATATTTTCAATTTAATTTCCCTTTAAATTTACTGCTATTATTTTCAATCACCTTATCGATTATTACTTTAAATAGTCTTATTACATTTATTTCTCAGCGGAATAATGCATAAGTCATATTTAATAACTTAAAGTGATTTACCTAGGGGCTGTGATCTTTCCGGGTTAAATTTTGTTCGAGATAAAAGCGTTTTAGTCGTGGCGAGTAGTGTGTAGCCTAGTCATTCTAAGCAAATACTACTCGACAAAGAATACAACGCTTTTAGCCGAATCCTTCGGACAGCGTTTGTTGGTCATTTTTACTGCGTTATCGCCTTTTTATGTGGAACAACCACATGACAAAGGCTCCGCCTTGTATAAATGCCCAACAATTCGCTGCAAAAGCAATCTTGAAAGTTCAACAGCCCCTAGACTATTAAAAATAAGGCAGTGCAACATGAAACTTAGCGATGAAGAGATGGAATAACCTTATCGCTTCAGCAAGGTTAAAATTGGTCTCTCACCTTAATCTCCATAAATAACTCAAAATACAGGCAAAAAAAATGCGCTTACAAAAGTAAGCGCATAAAACATGAAACACTAAGGGAAATAAGCCTCTCATATTATATGAGCGCACGAGTAGCAATAAGTTCAATTTAATTGTAAAAAAAATGAAAATAAATAGATCTGAGAATAATTATTTTACTCAAATGCAAAAATCTTTCGATATGAATATGCTTTAAAATATGATGTTTACTTAATAAAGGCATAACCACTTCATTATTCTTTACTGGCTTCTTAGGTATTAAAGGCAAAAAAAATGCCCTTATAATCATAAGGGCATAAAAACATGAAACACTTAGGGGATAACATAACATTACTGATAAGTAAGAGTGTGTTTTCTATAGTAAGTTCAATTTATTTTTCTAAACGTTAAAACACTTTGATTTCGCTGTCGCCCATGTTAGCAATCCCATTTATTTTAGGGATAAAAAGGCAAAAAAAATGCCCTTATAATCATAAGGGCATAAAAACATGAAACACTAAGGGGATAACATAACATTACTGATAAGTAAGAGTGTGATTTCTATAGTAAGTTCAATTTATTTTTCAAAACGTTAAAACACTTTGATTTCGCTGTCGCCCATGTTAGCAATCTCATTTATTTTAGAGATAAAAAGACAAAAAAAATGCCCCGACAAAAGTAGGGGCATAAAAACATGAAACACTAAGGGAATAACATAACTATTAAGTAAGAGTATGGGTTTTTAATTAAGTTCAATTTAATATGAGAAACATTTTTTTTGAAAAACACGATAAAATTTAGGTTAATAATGCCAAAGTATTTAAAACTCTGGCATTATTGTTGTCATCATTAATGACAAATTAATATTATAATTTATGCTGAAAATTAAAATAATTAGTATCGCCTTAATAAGTACTATATTGCTTTCAAGTTGTGCTACTCCTCCTCCTAAAAACCCCGAAAACATTTGTGAAATCTTTCGCGAGCATAGAGACTGGTATTTTGCTGCAAAGGATGCTCGAGACCGTTGGGGAGTACCTCTTCATGTGCCGATGAGTATGATGTATCAAGAAAGCTCATTTAAACACGATGCTTTGCCCCCTAGAGACTATTTGCTAGGATTTATTCCTTGGGGTCGAGTCAGTAGTGCATATGGGTACTCACAAGCTAAAACGATGACCTGGGATGATTATGTTCGTGAATCAGATAACACTGGTGCAGATCGTGATGATTTCGAAGATGCTATTGATTTTATGGGTTGGTTTATTTATAAAACACAAAAAATTAATGGTGTTTCCAAATGGGATGCTTATAACCAATATCTCAATTATCATGAAGGTTGGGGGGGCTTTAAACGTAAAAGCTATAAAAAGAAAGCATGGCTAGTGAAAGTTGCTAGAAAAGTGGATGACCGTGCACGACGTTATTCATCTCAGTTAAAGGGGTGTGAAGCGGACCTAAATCATGGTTGGTTATGGCGCTTGTTTTTTGGCTAGCAATGTTTGCGATTGAACAAGCTAACACTTTCAACTGTACAGCTTTAGTACAGCAAATAGACAAGGCAAACAAGTCGATAATTTGACGGCAACAATCTTGCCATATTGTTATTTTTATTGATAAAAAATTGCTAAGCCCTGTTTTTTCTAGTGTTCAGGTTTAGCAAGGTTTTTAATGAAAAAAAAGATGATTTATTTATAAAAAAACTGTTGAAATAGTTAAAAGCTGTTACAAATGGGCTTTGACATTGTTATCCACAGAAATTGTGGAAAGCTATTTTAATATTATAGCCTGTGGATAACATTGTGGTTAACTTTGTTTCAGAATGATTCTGCTTATTTATTCTTCTTCTTCTTCTTCACTGATAAAGTATTCAGGCATAACTCGCACTGTTTTTATTCTATTCTCTGAAACGTCCACGATTTCTATTGGGTAGCCGGCAATTCGAACACTTAGATTGCTTTGTGGGATATCTTCTAAATGTTCTATGATCAAGCCATTAAGGGTTTTAGGACCATCTGTTGGTAACTGCCAGGACATTTCTTTATTAACATCACGAATGCTGGCACTGCCGTCGACCAGATAACTACTATCAGGTTGTAAGGTTACTTCTTCGCTAGGGGTCGGTGTTTTTGTGGTAGTAAAGTCACCAACAATCTCTTCCAATATATCTTCCAAAGTAACTAAACCTTGAATATCCCCATATTCATCAACAACAAGGCCTAAGCGTTCTTTAGCCTGTTGAAATTTTAATAATTGGATATTAAGCGGCGTTCCTTCAGGGATAAAATACAATTCTCGTACAGCGCGTAATAATGTGGCTTTAGTGAACTGACTCTTGGATAATAGCTTTAAGGCATCACGCGCGTGAATATAGCCTACAACGTCGTCAATATTATCTCGATATAATAATACACGGGTGTGATTTGCTTGAGTAAGTTGCTTTTGGATCTTTTTCCAATCGTCATTAACATCAATACCGACTAATTCACTACGTGGGATCATAATGTCATCTACACTGACTTTATCTAGATCTAAAATACTCATTAACATGCTTTGATCTTGTCCTGGCAACAAAGCACCAGACTCATTGACCACAGTGCGTAATTCTTCGCTGCTAAGGCTATGCTGTTCTCTTTGCTCTGAGCTAATACCTAATAACATCAAAATACCATTTGTTATCCAGTTAACCGCAATTACTAGCGGGAAAAGCAACTTTAACAAAAGAGATAAAATGATTGAGCTTGGGAAGGCTACTTTTTCTGGATATAAAGCAGCAAGCGTTTTTGGCGTAACCTCAGCAAAAATAAGTATTACAAAAGTCAAAATAACCGTGGAAGCAATAAACCCGCCCACATCACCTAACAGACGAGTACCGATGATGGTAGCTATTGATGCAGCCGCAATATTGACCAGGTTATTGCCAATAAGGATTAAGCCAATAAGTCTATCGGGGCGTTTTAGTAATTTACTAACGCGTTTCGCCCCTTTATGCTTTTCTTTTTCAAGATGCCTTAATCGGTAGCGGTTAAGTGACATCATGCCTGTTTCTGAGCCTGAGAAATAAGCTGAGATAAGAATCAGTATGCCAAGGGTAATAAATAGCACCTGAGTTGATATGTTATCCAAAAAGGAAATCCTTCATTGTTTTTAGAAAGTTAAGCATAAACTAAGATAGCAGAAACTCTTGAACGAATCGACTGCCGAAATATGACAAAGTTAATAAGGCACTGGCAGTGATAGTTAGCACTAAAACTTTATGTCCACGCCAACCTTGTAAATAGTGTCCTAACAAAATAATAAGATAGAAAAATAAGGCGATTAAAGACAAAACAGTCTTGTGTAAGTTCTCTTTAGCAAAAAAGCCTTCTAAAAATATAAAACCAATAAGCACGCTGGTAAATAAACACACGGACCCTATCATTAAAATAGAAAATAGTTGTTTTTCAACTTGCATTAATGGCGGTAAATGCACAACAGCCGTTAGATTTTTATTTTTTAATTTCAAATTGATGTAAGAGACCTGAAAGGCATATAAGGTGGCGATAATCAAAATACAATAAGCAATCAAGGCAAGGCTTATATGACTAACTAAAATAATTTTTTCTGCAACTAATGGGATGGACTCTGAGTTAGGGATAAAAATCATGACTAATTGCCAAATGCCGGCGAAGCCATAAACTACCGGTAGTAACAAGTTGACTTTTGCTCTGAGCGCTACAATTGAAATGGTGATAGTGATGATTAAGCTAACCAAAGAAATTACGTTAGGCAGGCTGAAATTAATGCCATCTTGATCGAACAGAAGTTGAAAATCACTAATTGCGTGAAAAATAATTGCTATGACAGCAATCAATAATGCTCTATTAAGATTAGGCCCGTTAGGGTGAAATAAGCGGGATACAATTGCCATAGTGGCAAGCATGTAAGCGATGAATGCCATGCTAGATCCAATAACCAAAAAATCCACTGAATTAAACTCCTGAAACGATATTCGCAATTTTTACTGATTCTATCAGATAAAATGTGTAACACCATGGATATTAAGTAAAAGCTTTAGTAAAGATTAAAGCACTAACTTTCTCAAAGGCTTAATGGCTAAAAAAGCGATCAGTGCCGCACACACTAATCCAAACCATTGCGGGAGCATTTCATGGGAATGTGTCATTTGCTTGGTAATATCAATAGCAAACGCATTTAGTCCTAGATCAAGTAAAGTGGCAAAACCAATGGCACATAGGGCAACACCTAATAAATAACGTATTAAAACAGCCGCGCCCATTTCATTTTTTATCACGCCTAAAGTTGAAATGTTAGTCGCTGGGCCTGCCATCATAAAAACTAACGCAGTACCAGGAGATAAGCCGGCTAAGATAAAACCCGCGGCAATGGGAGTTGAAGCAGTAGCGCAAATATACATAGGTATAGATATGACAATCATCAGCAGCATTGCCGGTAAGCCACTTCCGTAACTAAGTAGAAACTCTGCAGGCAAAAAAGTCCTGACAATAGCGGCAAACACCAGACCAATGGCAAGCCAAACGATAATATCGTCGATTAACTTTGTCGCAGCGTAATAAACGCCGGTTTTAGTTTTTTCAATATAATGATCAAATAATGGGGGGGCAGCAGGGGAGGACGTAGCTATCGCTATGCTCGGATTCGTAGCACAGCACGCATTAGTTACCGCGGGCTTTAGAGAAACACCTTCCTGTTGCCCTACACTATCAAAAGAACTTGCCGTTGATTTTTCTCTTGCTTCTTGATGAGAGTCGCTAGGGCAGCAATTACTCACACTTATGTTTTCTACTTCACTAACCGGTGATTTTATGGCTTCTTCTTTTACCATAGCAACGAATAAACCGGTAATTATTGCAGACATTATTGCCGCAAAAGGTCGATAAATAGCGAATATTGGACCGAGCAAGGCGTAAGATACGGATACCGAGTCTATACCTGTCTCAGGGGTGGCGACTAAAAATGATGAGGTAGCTGATGCAGAAGCTCCACTTCGCCTTAATTCGGTAGCGACAGGAATAACACCGCATGAACATAAAGGTAATGGCGCACCTATTAGGGCCGCTTTAACTACAGCAGAATTCCCTTTGCCTAAATGCTTACTTAAAATTTTACTAGGTACCCAAGCTTTCATTAATCCTGCAATGAGTAAACCTAACAATAACCAAGGGCTCGCTTCAGCGCTTAAGTCGATAAAATTACTAATAAGAAAGGTTAGTTGCTCCACATTTTCGCCTATGAAAGTTATGACTAAATTTACCTAATAATCATATCATATTTCAATTTATGGTAGGTAACTATCAAGCAACTCATACTGCTTTATATTGTCTATTTTATTGCACTTTCTTGGCTTACCTCGACAATGATATTCTCACAGGTATAATAGCGGCATTAATTTCATCATTATTTCGTTATTAGAGTCATTCATGTTTGAAAATCTTTCCGATCGCTTAGGTAAAACCCTTAAAAATATTAGTGGCCGCGGCCGCTTAACTGAAGAGAACATAAAAGATACCCTACGTGAAGTACGTATGGCTTTACTTGAAGCCGATGTCGCCTTGCCAGTAATCCGTGATTTTGTCTCAAAAGTTAAAGAGCAAGCTATTGGTGTTGATGTTTCTAAAAGCCTATCACCAGGGCAAGTGTTCGTTAAAATAGTACAAAAAGAACTTGAACTGGCCATGGGTGGCATTAATGAGAGCCTTGATTTAAAAGCTGCGCCACCCGCAATAGTATTGATGGCAGGTTTACAAGGTGCAGGTAAAACCACCTCGGTTGCTAAGCTGGCGAAATTTTTAACAGAACGAGAGAAAAAGAAAGTACTTGTTGTTAGTGCTGATGTTTACCGTCCTGCCGCAATAAAGCAGCTTGAAACGTTAGCAACTGAAATTAGTGTTGGCTTTTTTCCAAGTAATATAGATCAAAAGCCAATTGATATCGCAAATGCGGCAATAGATCATGCAAAGAAGAATTTCTTTGATGTTGTCATAGTTGATACTGCAGGTCGTTTGCATGTTGATGAAAGCATGATGGGCGAGATTATTGATTTACATGCGGCCATAAATCCAATTGAAACATTGTTCACTGTTGATGCAATGACAGGTCAAGATGCTGCCAACACTGCTAAAGCTTTTAATGATGCTTTACCGCTAACGGGTGTTATTTTAACGAAAACTGATGGTGATGCACGTGGTGGTGCAGCACTTTCTATTCGTCATATTACCGGTAAGCCTATTAAATTTATGGGTGTTGGTGAGAAAATTGAAGCACTAGAGCCTTTTCACCCAGACCGTATCGCTTCTCGCATTTTAGGCATGGGTGATGTGCTATCGCTTATTGAAGAAGTTGAGCAAAAAGTTGATAGAAAGAAAGCTGAAAAATTAGCCAAGAAAGTAAAAAGTGGTAAAGGTTTTAGCTTAGAAGACTTTCGTGACCAACTTGTACAAATGAAAAGTATGGGTGGCATGATGGGCATGATGGATAAATTACCGGGTATGGGTAATATGTCTGAAAAAGTCAAAGGGCAAATGGATGATAAAATAACCATACAAATGGAAGCCATCATTAATTCAATGACTCCAGGAGAACGTGAGCGACCTGATATAATTAAGGGTTCACGTAAGCGTAGAATTGCGGCAGGCTCAGGTACTCAAATTCAAGATGTTAATAAACTCTTGAAACAGTTTACTCAAATGCAAAAAATGATGAAAAAAATGTCTGGTAAAGGCGGCATGAAAAAAATGATGCGAAGCATGCAAGGTATGATGCCACCAGGCGGCATGGGTGGTATGGGTGGCGGCGGAATGTTTGGCCGTTAATAATCACATAAAAGGGTGGCAGTTTGTCACCCTTTATTGTTTATGGAGCTAAGCTTGATTGTCCTCTCGTACACGAATAAGAGGGATGTTTGCGTAATGAAAACTAGCTTTTTAAGAGAAAATCCCTATATTTATTCTATATAAAACGGAACATTGCCAATGTTCGTATAGGTATATGAATGAAATTTTTAACTAATTATTTGTTACTGTTCTTTTTGTTCACCTTTTCACCGTTACCTTTTGCACAAGTTCAATACACTGATAAAATTGATATTTTTGTAGGAGCAACTACTCGGCCTCCGTTTCTCAGTGTTTCTGAAAAATCAGGAGCAGGTCTCGAAATATTATCAGTTTTGAATACGGTACAATCGAAATTTCACTTTATTCCAAAGTCTATACCACCTCAGCGGAGAATACAGTCAATGGAAGAAGGCTGGGTTCAGGTAACTATGTGGGATAATATAAACTGGGGCTGGCAGAAGATAAATGTAGAAGCAAGCATACCGCTTGTTCAATCAAAAGATGTTTTTATCGCATTAGCCATTGAAGAAAGGACTCAAGTTTTTTTTGATGATGTAAAAAGTAAGAAACTGGCCTGGGTAAATGGCTTTCATTACAAAATTGCAAGTTTTGAGACGGATCCAGACAAATTGGCCGCTAAATTCGATTTATCGTTGGTACGAAACGAAGAAGCGGCTGTTGAAATGGTGTTAGCTAAAAGGGTTGATGTATCCATTGTCAGTGAAACCGGGCTTAACTGGTTTTTAATTCGCTACCCTGAATATCGTGCGAAAATTTTAGTGTCTGAAATGTTTGATACGCAATATAGTCGTCATTTTTTAGTTTCAAACTCTAGTATAATTAAAACCAAAGAGCTTAACCAATACTTACAAATAGCCGATAAGAAAGGTTTGTTGGCACCAATATACGCCAAGTACGGTTTAAATAAACCTCCCTTTCATCAGTGAAGAATATTATCCTCTTGCTTTTTATCTCCAAAAGCGTAAAATACGCGAGCTTTTCTGTCGCCTAGCGACGGGAAGTGTCTGGAAAATCCGTTTTAACACTAAAATATAAGAGGGCGATATGGTTACCATTCGTTTAGCTCGTGGTGGCGCTAAGAAGCGTCCATTCTATCAGGTTGTTGTTGCAGATAGCCGTAACTCTCGCGATGGTCGTTTCATCGAGAAAGTTGGTTTCT
>MAAC01019419.1_pt1 | contig 39776 bp, 31 predicted proteins | sample 1115981 | NCBI WGS metagenome assembly MAAC01 (sample SAMN04961126, study PRJNA320927) | seawater metagenome | isolation source: sample BD02T64 sea water enriched with oil for 64 days | place: USA:Gulf of Mexico | collected 2013-07-27 | reverse complement strand
TTATAGCCGCCCCACAGCCCGTTCACTTCCAGTGTTGGGCGCGCCCATTGTTGTTCCAATGAGCTATAGCCTTCTTCGCCGTGTGCTTTGGACATGCCCGCGAATTTAAGATACTCCGCCTCGTTGAAGCCACTGTTTTCCCAAGCGGCGCGTTGCTGACTTGGAACCTCTTCCACACCCTCGTAAAACCCTTCAACCGCAACACGGCCTTGGTCATCGTGGAAGGTTGCAATCAGTTTTGAAATCTCGCGCAGCGGGTTCAGGGCAGGGCCGCCATAGTGACCAGAATGCAGATCGAGCGCGGGGCCAGTTACGGTGAATTCATCCTTCAACATCCCGCGCAGTTGCGACGCGATGGAGGGGACGCCGGGGGACACCATGCCTGTGTCACAGATCAGGGCAATGTCACAGGTCAACTCATCTTTGTTGGCCTCCATGAAGGGCACCAATGATGGTGAACCTGATTCCTCTTCGCCCTCCATAAAGAAGGTGATCTTCACCGGCATGGACCCGTGGATTTTCTTATAGGCCCGGCAGGCTTCGATGAAGGTCATCAACTGGCCCTTGTCATCACTTGATCCACGTGCACGGATCACGTCACCCTCAGGGCGGCTTTCAATCGTTGGCTCAAACGGTGGCACATCCCACAGTTCAAGCGGGTCAACGGGCTGTACGTCATAGTGACCGTAAAACAGCACATGGGGCACGTTGTCGGGGGCATTCGGATCATGGGCAACAACCATCGGATGGCCGGTGGTAACACGCTTTTCCGCATCAAAACCAAGGGTTTTCAGATCTGCAACCAACCAGTCAGCGGCCTTGTCGCAATCGCCTTTATAGGCCGGATCGGTAGAGATCGACTGAATACGCAGAAGACCTTTCAGGCGTTCCATCGCGTCATCAAGATTGTTGTCAATTTCGGCTAATACGGCATCAAGGCTCATCGGGGTTCTCCGGCAGTGGTTGTTCGTTGGGCGCACTCTGGCGCGGGTTATGGCGGATGTCCAGCGGTGCAGATCAACTGGCGGTGGCGGGCGTGATCTGCCATGTTGGAGAGAGATTATGTGATTGAGATTCTTACAGAGGTAATGTGATGGCGATTTTTTTAAAACTGCTTATGGGGGCTGCGTTGGTCTGTGCTCTTGGATCAGCCGGGGCCATGGCCCAAGAGCTGCCCGTTGATGGCCGCACCGCGCGTGATCTGTTGTTTTCGCGCAAAGGTGGACAGGTTGTTGTGTTCGAACAGGATTTTCTGAATGAAACTCAGATCGCGCAATTTGGGACCATGGGCGGGGTTATTCCCTATTATGGTGCTGTGGCGATGGCCCCGAATGAGGGCATGCTGTCTGAGGCCAATCAGGCAGCCGCGAACCATCATTCCATTGAAGCGGCAGAAGCGGCGGCGCTGAAGGCGTGTAATACGGCGCGCTCTGGTGGCCGTGCCTGTGTTGTGGTCATGCATTTTCTGCCGGATGATTATGAGGCGGGCCGGGCGCTTGAGCTGTCCCAAGCCGCAACGGAAGCCTTCCGTAGCTATCGTCGGGGCCGTGGAGAGAAAGCTTTTGTGATTTCGCCTTCCACCGGATTGTACGCGATTGAAAAAGGGGACGGGGCATCTGGTGGCGCAATTGATACCTGTAATGTCGATTTTGAGAGCAGCAATAACACTGCGACGGATTGTTACACTGTGATTGCGGATTAAATGCTATGATGGGACTGGATTTATCTGATCTGAATCAAGTAATAGGGGGTAAATCCGGGCTATGAGTCCGACTGAGGGATTCCATTCGGAATCCTGCGCGAACAACCGCCCGATTGCGGGCCTGCCAGCTGAGGTGTCATTTTGGATTACTCTGCCAGTATCGACGCAGCGCTTGAAAGCCTGCACGAAGAAGGCCGTTATCGGACCTTTATTGACATCGAACGTACCCGTGGGCAATTCCCCCACGCGGTCTGGACGCGCCCTGATGGCACGCAGCGTCCGGTCACCGTTTGGTGTGGCAATGACTATCTTGGCATGGGCCAGAACCCAGTTGTTCTGCAAGCAATGCATGAAGCGATCGACGCCACTGGCGCAGGCTCTGGCGGCACACGTAATATCTCCGGCACGACTGTGTATCACAAACGTCTGGAAGCCAGCCTCGCGGATCTGCATGGCAAAGAGGCGGCTTTGCTGTTCACCTCGGCCTATATCGCCAACGATGCGACGCTTTCGACTCTGCCGAAGCTTTTCCCGGGGCTGATCATCTATTCTGACGCGCTAAACCATGCATCCATGATCGAAGGCGTGCGCCGCAATGGTGGTGCCAAGCGCGTATTCCGTCACAATGACGTGGCCCATCTGCGCGAACTGCTTGAAGCCGATGATCCTGCAACGCCAAAACTGATCGCCTTTGAATCGATCTATTCCATGGACGGTGATTTCGGTCCGATTGAAGAAATCATCGAACTTGCTGAAGAATTCAACGCCCTGACCTATATTGACGAAGTTCACGCAGTTGGCATGTATGGCCCGCGTGGTGGTGGCGTGACCGAACGTGATAACCTCGCGCATCGCATCGACATCATCAACGGTACGCTTGCGAAAGCATATGGTGTGATGGGCGGCTATATCACAGCCAGTGCAAAAATGGTGGATGCGATCCGTTCCTATGCGCCGGGCTTTATCTTTACGACATCATTGGCCCCTGCTGTGGCTGCCGGTGCGACCGCCTCAATTGAGTTCCTGAAGGTGACACCTCAACTGCGTGCACAACATCAGACCCAAGCCGCTATTTTGAAATTGCGCTTGAAGGGTCTTGGCTTGCCGATCATTGATCACGGCACCCACATTGTACCGGTACATGTTGGTAACCCTCTAAAATGCAAGATGATTTCTGACATGATGTTGGAAGATCACGGCATCTACGTGCAACCGATTAACTATCCGACTGTCCCACGCGGCACAGAGCGCCTGCGTTTCACGCCATCCCCAGTACATGGTCCACGTGAAATGGATGCATTGGTAACCGCAATGGATGATCTTTGGTCTCATTGTGCGCTGAATCGCGCTGATCTAACCGGATAATCGCCCATTTTTGCACAAAACACCTTTTCGTGTGTTATAGAAAATTAACTGTTCAAGGTGTAAAAGTAGAATCACCTAGCAGTTGGAGGCAATGAGCAGCATCACTTTGAGCGAGTGGTCTTGCAAAAATAAAAAGAATAAAAAAGGGGCAAGGGGATGATCGGGCGCTTCAGATCACCTGTGAACACGGAACCAGAGCGGCCTAAGGGCTTCGACGATTTCGTTGTGCGCCTTGGCGATATGATGCGCGGCGAACGTGCTACGCTCGGAAAATCTCTTCTTGATGTGCAGCGGGAACTAAAGATTAAAGCTTCCTACGTTGCGGCCATCGAAAATTCTGACCCCTCAGCTTTTGAAACGCCTGGATTTATTGCCGGCTATGTACGTTCTTATGCGCGCTACCTTGGCATGGATCCGGATGAAGCTTTTGGCATATTTTGCGCGGAAAGCGGCTTTCAAACGGCTCATGGCATGTCATCTGGCGCGTCTACCCTGAAGAACAATCGCCGTGTGATGACGCCAATTATGGCAGCGTCTGATCCTTTCGCTGATCCCAATGCAACATTTGTCCCCCGTGAGGGTGCGAAACTGTCAGGCCTGCAGCCCGGCGCACTAGGTTCGCTGGCTGTTTTGGTCGCGTTGACCGGTGCTATCGGCTTTGGTGCTTGGACTGTTCTCCAAGAAATCCAACGGGTTGATTTCGCGCAAGATGGCAGCTTGAACCTCCAAATCGAAGAAATTCAGATTGCAGGGCATGATCCTTTGGCGCGGCGCGGCGCGGGCGACATCGTGGTTGCAGCCACGGCTGTTTCTGATGCGGCGGCGTTTGAACGTCTTTACCGCCCAGAAGCGCTGGAAGTGCCTGTTTTGGTGTCTCGTGATGGTCCGATCGCGACGCTTGATCCTGCTACCACAGGCGCATTTGCTCCGCGACCGATTGCCGAAGTATCTCTGATGGATTTGCCTGGTCGTGTTGCCGCTGGATACAGTGCGACCGAAACAGAAGTTCAGGTGACTGAAGAAGGCGCGCCTGAATTGCGTCTGGTCGCTGTGCGTGCCTCTTGGGTACGTGTGCGTGGGGCAGGTGGGGCGATCTTGTTCGAAAAGATCATGAACGCTGGTGAAGAATATATCCCGCCACAAACCGAAGAAGCAGCCACTCTGAAGGTTGGAGAATCCGGTGCGGTTTACTTCGCGATGGGCGAGCAGATGTTTGGCCCGATCGGCCCGCAGGGTCGTGTGACCTCCGACGTGGAGCTTTCCGCTGCATCTGTGCTTGAAACCTATGCCATCGCTGATCTTGATGCCGATCAGGATCTTGCGCGTGTGGTTGCTGAAGCCCCGACCCAATAATTCCAATTCAATTGCGAAGATTTAGCGCGGGCACGGCCATTGCAGTGCTGCCCCCACGTCCGTATATCTATGTCAAATCATAAGCCGGAGCAGCCGCGATGACCCACAACCCAATTCGTCCTTGGCGCAATATAGAACGTCGTAAATCACGTCAGATTATGGTGGGCAATGTGCCGGTTGGCGGCGACGCTCCAATTGCTGTGCAGACTATGACCAACACGCTGACCACAGACGCCAAAGCGACGATTGAACAGGTCATTGCCTGCGCTGAAGCTGGTGCTGATATTGTGCGGGTTTCGGTGCCTGATGAAGCTTCATCAATTGCCCTGAAAGAAATTGTACGCGAAAGCCCTGTGCCGATCATCGCCGATATCCATTTCCATTATAAACGCGGCATTGAAGCTGCCGAGGCGGGCGCGGCCTGCCTGCGCATTAACCCCGGCAATATTGGCAATGAGAAACGCGTGCGTGAGGTTATTCAGGCGGCGCGTGATAATAATTGTTCCATGCGTATTGGCGTGAATGCGGGCTCGCTTGAGAAGCACCTCCTTGATAAATATGGAGAACCTTGCCCGGATGCGATGGTCGAAAGTGGGCTGGATCACATCAAGATCCTGCAAGATAACGATTTCCATAACTTTAAAATCTCGCTGAAGGCCTCTGATGTTTTCATGACCGCCGCTGCCTATCACAGCCTTGCTGACCTCACAGACGCGCCGATCCACCTTGGGGTGACCGAAGCTGGCGGGCTGATTTCCGGCACCGTGAAAAGTGCAATTGGTATGGGTAATCTGCTTTGGGCGGGGATCGGTGACACCATCCGCATTAGTCTTTCCGCAGACCCGGTGGAAGAGGTCAAGATGGGCTTTGAGATCCTGAAATCTCTTGGTCTGCGTCACCGTGGCGTCAACATCATTTCCTGCCCATCTTGCGCGCGGCAGGGTTTTGATGTGATCAAAACGGTTGAGGCTCTGGAAACCCGCTTGGCCCATATTCACACCCCCATGAGTCTCTCAATCATTGGTTGCGTGGTGAATGGCCCGGGTGAGGCCCTAATGACTGATGTTGGTTTTACCGGAGGCGGGGCGGGGTCTGGCATGGTGTATTTGGCAGGGAAATCCAGTCATAAGATGGACAATGCGTCTATGGTTGACCACATCGTTGAGAAGGTCGAAGAACACGCGGCCAAAGTTGAAGCTGAGGCGGCTGTCGAGTAGGACACCGTGCGTAGGCCCAAGTCTTTGTTAAACCTTCCCACGTAAAACAACGCCTGATCATGATCACATTCCGGGCTGCCATGCCCGGCAATTGTCGGATGAGAGGCCCCTTAAAACAGGGCGGATCACGGCCTTTCCCCGGGGTTTTACATCCCCCGGCTCAGACATATATCGACACAGGGCGGCGCCGCCACTTTACAATGGTCACGCATTCTACCTGACAGATTGAGATGATTTATACCGCCGGAGTATCCTCTGGGCGGGTATTTGGCGTGGCCGAAACATCACCATGCCAGATTTCTGCCATCTTCAGGGGTAGGGCACATATTTCGATCCATTTGGAAAAGGTTTTCAGCAGGGAAAGTTTATTCGCACGTAGTGGATTTAGCTGAAAATGCTGGGTTTCGCGGGAAATGGCGATGTACAAAATACCATGATGCACGGCTAATCCATGAAGTTTTGATCCCTCATGCAGAACAGCACATGTGCGCGTCATCATTGTCTGCACTATATCCAGACCGCGTTCAGTATTTTTGAAGCCATTTGGCTGAGAAATGATGAAATTCTGGCTCTGTTCGGTAATTCGAACTTCTCTTCTATGGCGCTTCCCGGGAGGGAAGATTGGCTCAAACGGGTCGTAGGTATCTCGTCGAAATGCGGTTCTTGTTTGCTTTACTACTTGATCAGAAAGATACTCAGGGGCTTGCAAGCTAATCAAAAATCCTGAAAAATCAATGATACGGGAACTGCGAGATTGGCACCAAGTGTGAAACTGATCCATATGTACTAAGACGTGTTTTGGTTTCGTAGGATCATCAAGGCCAAGGCAATGTCCCAGCTCAATATTTTTCGCCACAAATAGACCGAGTTCTGAAGTCTCCTGAATTCGCATGCGGGCTGAGGTGCGGAATTTTAGATATCGAAGGCCGATACTTTTACTCAGCAGCGGTAAAACTCGGCTTGTTATGCGATCATCAACTGACTTTTTTAGCCTGTCCCATGATGTCATTATAAGAAACCATGCGACTACGCCTGGTATGAAATACATTTTGCCGTCAAATGGATGAGCAAAATGGAAATACCACAGGATGCCCCCACATAGTGCCAGAAACGAAATTCCCGGCAGGATCATTTGACGCCGCCAAGTCAGGAAGTCATCGGCAATGCCTTCAAGCGCGGAAAGGTCGGTTCCGCCGTTTTCCGCGCCCATGTGGTTCAGCTCTCGCCGCGTTGGTCCGCGACGATGCTTTGCATGCCGTCCAGCGGCAGATAGCCACGCAGCATGTGTTCGCCGATCACAAAGCTTGGGGTGCCGGAAATCTGCATACGTTGACCCAGAAGGCGGGTTTCACGGATGGCAGTGGCGACGTCTTCAGAATTCATTTTCTCAGAAATCGCGACTATATCGTGACCGAATTCCTGCGCGATACGGGTGAGGCTGGCCTCGTTCACATTGCTGCGCATCGCCATCATTGCATCAGACACGTTCTTATAAGCATCATCGCCATGCAGCTGTTTCACGGCAATCGCAAAGCGGGAGGCCAGTACGCTTTCTTCTCCCAAAATCGGATATTCCTTAACGATAAGGCGAATATTAGGGTCGGCCTCTAGCATTGCTTTGACCTCAGGATGGGCGCGTTTGCAGTATCCGCAACGGTAGTCTAGGAACTCAACCACTGTGATGTCGCCCTCAGGATTACCACCCTGCCAGGAGAAACCATCGTTGTGCAATGCGTCCAGATTGGCCGCCACAAGATCTTCATCGCGCGCCATTTCTTGTTGCTGTTCTTGTTCTTGAAGAATGGCAACGGCATCCATGATCACCTGTGGGTTTTCCAGTAGATATTCACGCACGGCTTCACCGAAATCAGCGCGTTCCTGATCGGTCATCTCATTCAGATCAAAGGCCCCAACCGAAAGCGCAGAACTGCTGGCCAAACATAGGCCAAGGGCGGTGGTTTTTAGAAAATTACGGATCATTCTGTCTCTCTCGGTAGGAATTATTCGGTTGTTCGTAACATATCTTGCGCCCGGTTCCACCCTTGTGATCCACGAGGCAGCTGATCTGACGCACGTTGGGCGTGGATCTTGGCGTTACGCATGTTGCCGCTTAGGGCAAAACGTTCAGCGGTGACAAGCGAGGCAAGGCCAAGATTACCTGTTTTGGAATACACAACGGCCAGATCACGTAGCATTCGAGGTTGTCTGGCGTCACGACTATAGGCCCGTTCCAGCACACGCTTCGCCTCTTGCAGACTGTTTTGCGTGTCAGCTGCTAGAAGGGCGCGGCCGTACCCCGCAAGGATCAATGGTTGATCGGGTAAGATTTCCGCTGCACGTCGGTAAGACCGAACAGCGCCTGCGGTGTCACGGCTTTCAAGTTGGATTTGACCTTTGAGTTCATGATAGTAGGGGTCATTTGGTCGGGCATTTATTAGGGCGTTGATGTTCTCAATTGCTTTGTCGGTATTGGCTTGGCGGTGAAAGGCGATGGCGCGTTGCAGCAAAACGGTCTCGGTCACGTTGTTGCCACGCAGACTGCGCAAACGGCGCAAGGTTTGGCGGGAATTTCCGGTGAAGGACGACAGCTTCGCGCGTGTGCGGTCAAACCAATATTGCGAGCTGGCAGAGATTTCACCCCCGCCACCATAGGCCGCCGCATAGCCGCGCACTTGACGACGGCGATCGGCAGAAAGCGGGTGGGTTCGGGCATAGGGATCTTGACGCCCCGCGCTTAGAACTTCCTGCCCGTGCAGTAGTTCAAGTACACGCACCATGGCTTCGGGATCGACGCCAGCGTTTGACATAAACCTTGCGCCAGATTGGTCAGCGGAGCTTTCCTCGCCACGCGTATGTGCAAAAAGCACACGCTGTGCGGAGCCCGCGGTGCCAGCGATAATGCCGCCTGCTGCCTCTGGGCTGCTCGTGATGGCAACCACGGCTGACAATAGCGCGCCAAAGCCTGCGGCAGTGCGCGCAGATCGCATATTAGCCAAGCGGCGTGAAATATGGCCATTTGCGATATGGGCTGCTTCATGGGCGATCACGGCCTGTAACATCGATGGATCTTCCATCCGGGTAATCAACCCAGAGTGGATAAAAATATGGCGTGTATCAATGATGAATGCGTTCAGGGAACGATCATTCAACACCATGATTTTCACCCGCGAAGGTGACAGCCCGGCCGCGCTCAAAATGGGGCGGGCAAGCTGTGATAGGGAGTGCTCCAATTCCGCATCGCGGATCAGATTTTGCGCGCTGGCGTTGGTGCTGGGAATTGCCAAAAGCCCTGCAGCACAAATGGTCTGGATTGGACGAGCGAGATATTTTCTAAATAGTGATCTGAAGCGCATTTTAATCCTTGCGGCACGGGCCTGTGTGAAGTTACCTCAGTCTAGGGGAGCGACTTTGCGCTGCGCAAGCAATGATGCGCAGAGTGCTGTGATTGCTACATCCCTCAGGCAGGAATGTGCCGATATAGGGGCGATATGCAAAATATCAACCGGGGCATGGATCTGGATGACAGGGGCGCGCCGTCCACCTATAAAGGCGAAAACCCCTGAGGGACAAAGCTATTATGACAATGAATTTAGCCCCAAGAACGACCTGCTTTCACAGGGTAGGTGTCGCGTTTCTTTACCTAATTGCCTTAAGCGCCCTAGCATTTTTTTTCGTGACACAAGCCGTATTTGCTCAGGTAAATTTCACAGCCCAAGCCCGCATTTTGCCAAGCCAGACAGAGATTGTTGATCACCGTAATGGTGGGTTTGAGCTGCAACTTGGCCTGTCACGCGGGGTGCCGTTTCAGGTCTATACGCTGAATGATCCCATGCGTCTTGTTCTGGATTTCAGTGAAGTGTCTTGGCATGAATTGGATCGTGACGCCTTGCTGGCAGCGATCCCGGTCAACACTCTGCGTGCGGGGCCCTTGCGGCATGGCTGGTCACGTCTGGTGTTTGAATTGAACATTCCACTCGCCGTTCAAACCGCCTTTATGCAAGTTGATGCCAACAGCCAAGAAGCACGTCTGATGCTGAAAGCCGCACCGGTGTCAGAACAGCTTTTTGCTGAGGTTTCCGGAGCGCCCGTTTCGGCCCACATTGAGAGCGCTCGTAATATTGAGGCTCCGGGCGAGATGATCCGCCGTCAACGGGGGGATCGTCGCCTTGTTATCGTGTTGGATCCCGGCCATGGCGGCGTTGATCCCGGTGCAGAACGTGAAGGCCTACGCGAGGCAGATCTGATGCTTGAATTCGCCCGCGCCTTGCGCGAAGAATTGGTGCGTGCGGGGGGATTTGATGTGGTTTTGACCCGCACTGACGACAGTTTTGTCTCGCTTGAACGCCGGGTGACCATTGCCCGTACGTCGCGCGCTGATCTTTTCATTTCTCTACATGCCGACACCGTATCTGAAGGCCGCGCGACGGGCACAACGATCTATACTTTGGCGAAGGAGGCCACGGATGAAGCCTCTGCCTTGTTGGCGGAACGGCACGATCGCGAAGATCTTCTGGCCGGTGTTGATCTTAGCTATCACGACGATCAAGTTGCGATGGTTCTGATGGATCTGGCCCGGCGTGAAACTGCCCCGCGCAGCACGCGCTTGGCCCAACGTTTGGTGGATATGATCGGCCAAGACGTGGGGCATCTTTACAAACACCCACATCTGGAAGCTGGATTTTCTGTGCTAAAGGCACCGGATATTCCATCCGTTCTGGTAGAGCTTGGCTTCATGAACAACCCCGCTGACCTAGACCGCATTCAATCCCGCGAGTGGGCGCGCGCCATGACCGGGGCTATTGGCAAAGCGATACAAGTTTGGGCATTGGAAGACGCCGCAGAAGCGCAGCTTATTCGTCAGTAAATCTTTTTTTGAAGACCCCGCATATTATATATGGTGGAAGTGCATGAAGTGGGAAGGGAATTTGCTGAGATGCAAGGTTTCCTACCCCGCTAGCCTCAAAGGCGGCAACAGACAGCCGAAGCGTTTTGACGCTTTGGCCTATGGGGCTTATGTTGCGCCAATAAGAATCGCAATTCGTGTTACCCCACGAATGATAAAACAGATGCCAGAGCAGGCCGGAGCAATACATTGATCGCTTTTATCGCAAGACTACTGGGCGGATTGTTCAGTTTCATCACGGCCGGGATTTTCATGGCGATGCTGGGGCTGGTCGCGGTCTTTATGATGTACGGGCGCGATCTGCCCAATCATGAACAGTTGGCGCAATATACTCCGCCCACCATCAGCCGGATTTATTCGGGCGAGGGGCGGATCATGGATGAATTCGCACGTGAACGCCGTTTGTTTGCGCCTGCCGATGAAATTCCTGATCTGGTGAAGCAGGCGTTCATCTCTGCGGAAGATAAGAATTTCTATAACCACGCCGGTTTTGATGCTTTGGGTATTTTGGCCGCTATACGCGACGCGGCGCGCGGTGGACGTGTGCGCGGGGCATCAACAATTACCCAGCAGGTGATGAAAAACTTCCTGCTTGGGGGCGAACGCCGCCTTGAACGTAAAATCAAAGAGATCATCTTGGCCGCGCGCATTGAAGGCACGCTGGACAAAGAAAGCATCCTTGAACTGTATATGAATGAGATTTTCCTCGGCCAGAACTCTTACGGTGTTTTGGCGGCGGCTCAGACCTATTTCAACAAAACCCTGTCAGAACTAAACTTGCAGGAAGTCGCGTATCTTGCAGCGCTGCCCAAAGGCCCGTCGAACTATCACCCCGTGCGCGAAAATGAACGTGCGGTGACACGGCGAAATTTTGTGCTGAAGGAAATGTATGAGAACGGTTATGTCAGTGAATTGGCGTATAATGAAGCCCGAGAAGCCCCGTTGCGAACTGTGCAAAATGGTGATTTTCCGGCGTTTCGCAACTCGCTGCCCCCGCGTGACTACTTTACCGATGAGATCCGCCGTCAGCTGAGTGCGGATTTCGGTGAAGAGGAATTCTTTACCGCTGGTCTTGCGGTGCGTGCCACCGTTGACCCCGAACTGCAGCCTGTTGCTGCGGCATCCCTGCGTACAGCGCTTGAGGAATATGACCGCAACCAAGGTGTTTGGCATGGCACAGGTCTGACCGTTGAGGTTGATCAATTGGGGGATGAGGAAACTTGGCGTTCTGCGCTTTCTGAGATCCAAGTCGCGCGTGATATTGAGGGTTGGCATGCAGCCGTGGTGCTGGAAGTCGGTAACACCCATGCACGTATTGGTATTGAAGGTGTCGCAGACGATGACGACGGACATTGGATCAAGCCCGAAGATGTGACCTGGGCGCGTAAACGACTGGAGGATGGCAGCCTTGCACCAACTGCACGCAAGGCCGGTGATCTGCTTGAACTTGGTGATGTGGTGCATGTGCGCGCCCTGACCAAAGACAGTGACGGCAGCTTTATTCGTTGGACTTTGCGTCAGGTGCCTGAGGTCCAAGGCGGCTTTATGGCCATGGATGTGAACACTGGTCGTGTGATTGCGATGCAGGGTGGGTTCTCCTATCAATCCTCAGTATTTAACCGTGCAACACAGGCACAACGTCAACCAGGATCTTCCTTTAAACCTTTCGTCTATGCGGCGGCGCTGGACAGCGGATTTTCTCCAGCTACCATCGTGATTGATGCTCCGATCGAAATCGAAACAGGGGCAGGTGTTTGGCGCCCTCAGAACGCCAGTAGAGAGTTCTATGGCCCGACACCTTTGCGCACCGGGATTGAACGTTCACGCAACCTGATGACTGTTCGTCTGGCCCAGGAAATTGGTATGGATGTTGTGGGCGGCTACGCGGAACGCTTTGGCGTGTATGACCGCATGAACCCATTTCTGGCGAATTCGCTTGGGGCGCAGGAAACCACGCTTTTCCGTATCGTTTCGGCCTATGCGATGTTTGCCAATGGTGGGGAGCGCGTTGAACCGACATTGGTTGACCGGGTGCAAGACCGTTGGGGACGTACGATTTACCGCCACGATCAGCGCACCTGTACGGATTGTAGTGAAGAAATTCTGACTCCTGGTTATGGCCCGCGGATTTCGTCAAACCGCGAACGGGTAATGGATGCGATTACTGCATATCAGTTGACCTCTATGATGCGCGGCGTTGTGCAACGCGGCACGGCGGCGGGCAGGGTCACGCTGGATGTGCCTGTTGCGGGTAAAACCGGTACGACCAATGACGCGCGTGACGTGTGGTTTGTTGGGTTTACCTCAAACATCGTGGCGGGCTGTTACATCGGGCATGACCGCCCGCGTCCGTTGGGGCGTGGCGTGTATGGGGCCAATACTTGTGGTCCGGTGTTCAATCGCTTTATGCTGGAAGCCACCGAGAAATTTGGCGGCGGTGCCTTTGATGTGCCTGAGGGCGGGCATTTCATCAAGATTGACCGGTTCTCTGGTGCGCGCTTGGCAAATGATGCCTCTGGTGAAAACGTCGTTGCCGAATATTTCCGCAATGGCGAGGAACCGGTCTTTGGCTTTGGGGCTATGATTGATGGTGGTTTTGCAATGGGGGCGAACCTGCCGTTGTTCTCTGAAGCCGTGGAAGCCGTGGAAACACTCACGACCTCAACCGGTGAAACGGTGACCATCGGTGGCCAAGCAAACAGTTTTGACCTGCTTGATGGCGGCGAATACTGACAATCATCGCGAATTTCGCAAAATAGCAGGCAGTATCCGGGGTTCGGGTGCTTGCCGATAGGGCGGGGCGTTGATAACACGTCTGTATCACAAGATCAGGGGAAATCGGCATGCGCGCAGAAGCACAAAATTGGGTTGAAGCAATCGAAAAATCCGTGGCACTGCTGAAACAGCGTCTCGACTGGGATACAGCGCCACACCGCCTTGAGGAATTCAACGCCCGCGTTGAAGATCCGACGCTTTGGGATAACCCTGAGAATGCGCAAAAATTGATGCGTGAACGCCAGACGCTGGTGGATGCGCTTGATACCTGCAAGGGCCTTGCACAGGACCTGTCTGATAACATCGAACTGATTGAACTTGGCGAGATGGAAGAGGACGCGGAAGTCATCCAAGAGGCGGAAGACGCATTGGGTGCCTTGGCTGTTAAAGCCGCCAAGAAAGAACTGGAAGCGCTGCTAGATGGCGAAGCTGACAGCAATGATACCTTCCTTGAGGTCAATTCGGGCGCAGGTGGTACGGAAAGCTGTGACTGGGCCAGCATGTTGGCGCGGATGTATGTTCGTTGGGCCGAGAAGAAGGGCTATAAGGTTGAATTGCAGTCTGAGACCTCTGGCGAAGAAGCGGGCATTAAATCCGCATCCTATAAAATCACAGGTCACAACGCTTATGGCTGGCTGAAATCGGAAAGCGGTGTGCATCGCTTGGTGCGGATTTCGCCGTTTGATTCTGCCGCGAAACGACACACATCTTTCAGTTCTATCTGGGTCTATCCGGTGGTTGATGACAATATTGATATTGAGGTCAATCCGGCTGATATCCGTATTGATACTTACCGGTCATCCGGTGCTGGTGGTCAGCACGTGAACACCACGGATTCTGCTGTTCGGATCACCCACGCACCAACAGGGATTGTTGTGACCTCATCTGTGAAATCTCAACACCAGAACCGAGATATTGCGATGAAAGCCTTGAAATCCCGCTTGTATCAAATGGAGTTGGACCGCCGCAATGCTGCGATCAATGAAGCCCATGAAAACAAGGGTGACGCGGGCTGGGGGAACCAGATCCGATCTTACGTTTTGCAGCCCTATCAGATGGTAAAGGATCTGCGCACCAACCACGAAACCTCAGACACCAAAGGTGTGCTGGATGGTGATCTGGACGGATTTATGGCGGCGACATTGGCGATGGATGTATCCGGGAAAAGCCGTGGTGAAGCCCAAGGGCTGGATTGATAACCGCTTGCGCAGGCATAGAATTTGTTGATTTAGGGTGCTGTTTTCGTAAGAGAGCAGCACTTTTTTATGCGGGAAGGAAATGTGCCTCCGGCGGGGATATTTTTAGAACCAAAATATGGCAGACATGGTGCAGCGTTTCCTACCTTTGTTCATAGATAATGGGTTGGGATTGTGAGATCCACCGTTTGAAATGCGGATGCAGACTCTGTGCTTCTTTTGAGCGCGGCGCGGCTAACAACGGTGATTATGTTATGTCCCAGTTATCCGTCATTTTTGCACGGGTTGTATCAACGCCTAGGGCCCAGAGGGCATCTTCCTCATCCACGCTTCGTTGATAGTCGCCACCAAAGACACCATCGCCCAGCAGCTTGCGCACAGCGGAAGGCGGGCGGTCTTTGGTTTTTTCAACGTCCACCGGAGGCTTGTGGCCATGTGGAACAGGGCGATGTTTTAGGCGGGTAAAGCTGAAGTTTTCCATCCAAGAGGCATGGCTTGCAGCAGGGTCCAGCATCTGGATGAATTCAAGCACAGGGCCCGCCAACCACCAGTTGTGAAAACGCAAGCGGGCGTTGGGGTGATCGGCCAGCCATTCGCGGCAGAAGCCTTCCATCGGGATATTGCCACCATGACCGTTCACAATCACAATGCGGCGAAAACCCTGTGCATACAGCCCATCCAAAATGTCGCGCAGCACGGCAATAGCGGTTTCAAAGCGCAATGAAATCGTACCGGGGTAGGCGGTGAGATTTGGGGTTAGGCCGTAAGCGAGGTGGTGCGGCGGCCTCCAGCGCGACACGATGGGCGAGGATGGTATCGACAGAAAGCGACAATGCACCATGTTGTTCGGTGCAGCCAAAGGGCAGGACGGCAAGATCGTTCTTCAGAAGGTAATCTTCGACATCTTCCCAGCTGCTTTGACTGATATCCATTTGTACCCCCTTGTGATTTTCTCACTGTGCATCCGGCAGTGCGGCAACGCAATGACGTAGCGTTGGCATTTGGTATGGGCTGGGCTTGCGACAAAATGCTGGCGTGGCATAGCGTCGCTTGTTAGCCTTGCCCTTACAACAGCAGTGGGGTGGACAGCGGCAGGAGGAGAACGGCCGCCAGGTACACGCGCGAACCCATTGCCTTAAGGGAAGATGAGATATTATGACTGAGCACGTCGTGCCAGAGGCCTCTCCGCGGCCAGATATTGCGGATGTTCATATTTCAACGATCAAGTCTGCCTTGGCGCGTGGCTTTGCTGATTTCCGCAAAGCGCCAGCATTCGGTTTATTTTTCGCAGGTATTTATGTGGTAGCTGGCTGGATTATGACCTGGATCACCATGGTCACGGGGCAGAGTTATTGGTTGGTGTTGGCAGTGTTTGGATTTCCACTGATCGGGCCATTTGCAGCGATCGGGTTGTATGAGGTTTCTCACCGTATTGAAGCGAACCTGCCACTGGAATGGCGCGAAATTCTGGGGGTGATTTGGCGGCAGAAAGATCGGCAAATTCCATCGGTTTGCGCGATTGTAATTTTCGTCTTCCTATTTTGGTTCTTCATTGCGCATATGATTTTTGCGCTGTTTTTGGGGACAATTTCATTGGTGAATATCTCCGAGTCGGCAGAGTTTTTCACCACAGGGAATGGATTGATCATGATGCTGTTCGGTACAAGCGTCGGCGCGGCACTGTCGTTTTTTGTATTCGCAATAACAGTGATGACCCTACCGATGTTGCTGGATCTTGAGATGGATTACATCACGGCGATGATCTTGTCGGTGCAAACTGTTGCAGCGAACTTCCCGGTGATGATGTTCTGGGGGGCGCTGATTGGGGTGTTTGTTTTCTTGGGGATGCTGTCGGGGTTCATTGGATTACTGATCGTTTTACCAGTCTTAGGGCATGCGTCTTGGCATCTATACAGACAAGCTTTGATCCCGGTGACGCGGCGACAACGCACGCGTGAGCCGCTACGCGAGGGCGGATAAATCAAGAGGCCCGGTTTAATTTTTACCGGGTTTCCTGCTCATATATCTGCTGAGAGCACAGTGTTTTGCAAAGCGCGTTGAAAGAACGGGTTGGAAAAGGAAAAGGGCGCCTGTATGGGGCGCCCTTTCAAATTCAGTATGTCGCTGAGATCAGTTGTCTGATTTCGCTTTAGGCGCTTTGTCCGTTGAAGTGTTCAGCGGGTCGTCTTGACGCTGTACGGAACCTTCAAAATGCGCACCAGATTCGATGGCGATGGTCTTGTGGATGATGTCACCCTCAACACGTGCTGTTGAGGTCAGGCGAACCTTCAGGCCGCGTACGCGGCCTACAACGCGGCCATTGACCACAACATCATCGGCCATGACTTCACCGCGAACCGTAGCACCTTCGCCGACTGTCAGCAGGTGGGCGCGGATATCGCCATCAATCTGGCCTTCAATCTGAATGTCCCCAGAGGTTTTCAGATTGCCAGTGATATGCAGGTCTGCCGACAGCTGTGATGCTGGTGGCTTTGCCTTAGCCGGGGTTGCTTGCTCTGACGCGCGTGGCGGCATAGCTGGCTTCTCAGTTGTTGCCGGTTTTTTAGTGTCGTCGGAGCCGGCCTTTGGACCTGGCTCATGGATTTTGCTTTTAGAAAACATCTTGTGCTGCCCTGATATAGTTCATGGGGTTAACGGGAGTTCCGCCAACGCGAATTTCGTAGTGAAGATGGGTGCCAGTTGAACGGCCAGTATTACCCATTTCGCCGATCTGCTGGCCACGTGTTACACGGTCGCCGACGTTTACAAGTAAACGGCTTTGATGTGCATAACGGGTTTCGATACCAAAATCATGCTGAATCTTTACCAACCGGCCATAGCCCGACTGCGTTCCAGAATGTGTCACAACGCCATCAGCCGTTGCGTAAATCGGGGTGCCACGGGCCCCGGCGAAATCTGATCCGTTGTGCATCCGGCCCCAGCGACGGCCAAAACCAGATGTAAAACGGAAGTTACTGCGCACAGGCATCGCGAAGGGCGCCTTCTGTGCGGCGATACGGTATAGATTAACGCGGTCCATCTCGCGCAGGATCGCATTGGCGCGCATACTGTCTGGGTCAATGTCGCCGTTTGCCATGGGAACCAAAAGCGGCGTCAGCGGGCCACCAAGACCGGAATAGCCCTGACGCACAGATTCAATCAGGCGGTCAGGATCCTGGCCAACGGCACGGAACATATCATCCAGTGGCTTAAGGGAAACTGTCACGGCCTCTTCCAACTGTTGGAAAATCCGATCATTGCGCTGTTCCATCAGCTGCGCTTCAAACAGCAGATCTTTCACTGTGCCCTCATGGGCGGCGGCAAATCCTGCGACGCGGTCACGTTCGCCAGCGGTTTGCACCAAGGCAGATGTGACAAAATCTAGGGTGTTTTCAATATCGGCTACGCCAGAGGCTTCGGTGCGGGCTGAACCGGTACTGCCCTGCAATTCTGCGCTGAGGTCTGCCACTTCAAGACGGGCACTATCGCGCTCGGAGAGGACGTTGTTAAGTGTGCCTTGGATGACCTCAATACCAGTTTCCAGCTCACGGCGGCGATCTTCGGCATGCAGAAGCTGGCTTTGCATCGTTGAAACTTCGGCTAGTGCTGTGGTGAAGCGGGCCTGCGCGGCAAGGGATTCCGCGGCGCGCTGATCACGTTCTGACGACAGTGTGTTCAGGCGTTCTTCATACAGAACCTTTTCGCGTTGACTTTGTTCACGCACACTACCCGCGCCAATCGTGTCGATCAGTAGAATTGCAGTGGCAAGCACGGTCCAAGAGAATGTCACTGTCAGTCCGGTCAGTGCCGTGACCTGTGCAAGTGGGGAGAGGCGAATAAAGCGAGTTTCTGTATCAGAGCGCAGAAAAATGCGTCTGTCTGGAAAACGTTTTTCCAGTAAAGAGTTCAACTTCGTAAATGCCACGTTTACTTAACCTGTTACAAAAGGGCGCAAGGCCCCTCTGGTGCCAACTAACAGTCAAAGCACCGTTCGTTTCTTTCCCCGGTTTGAGCGTTGCGTCGTGAACAACTGGATCAAACCCCTGATGGCCAACCCGCTTTCACAAGTTAAGCCTTTGGTAATCTGTTACCTCCGGCGGGGCTTTGGGGCAAGAAATTTCGGCCAAATTACCGCTCAGGCGGCGAAAACCAACCTTTAGCGGCAGATTTTCGCTTGTTTCCTGTCTTTTCATCTTACTACTGCGTTGGGTCCTCAGTTAGTGGCCAGTAAAAATCTGGCGGTAAACCGGCTTCAGCACGCTTTTCTTCATTGAAGGGGGGGCGCAAATAGCCGTGGAAGTATTTGCGCACTAGGCTGTGAAACTGTTCTTTTGGGTCCAGTTCATGGCGGCCACAAAGGAAGTGGAACCATTTGGATCCATAGGCGACATGTCCGACTTCCTCAGCGTAGATCACTTCCAAGGCGGCGACGCTTTCAAGGTCTTTGGCCTTGCGAAACACTTCGATCATGCCGGGGGTGACATCAAGTCCGCGTGCCTCCAACACCATGGGGACTACGGCCAAGCGTCCCATAAAATCATCCGCCGTGTCTTCGGCTGCACGCCACATACCCGCATGAGCTGCTAGTGCACCGTAATGGCTGCCAAGACGTTCAAGGCAGTCACATATCATATTGAAATGATTACTTTCTTCCGATGCGGCCTTAACCCAGTCATCGTAATAACCGGCAGGCATTTTTACATCCGCAAAGCGTGCAATAATATCCCAATGCAGATCAACCGCGTTCAGTTCAATATGCGCCACCGCATGTAATAACGCGATGCGGCCTGCGTCTGTACCGGGTTTGCGGCGCGGCACGTCGCGTGGTGATAACAGTTCGGGTTTCTCTGGACGCCCAGGGAAGTCGGGGGGGCTGGCGCTGCCAATTTCTGGTTGATCACCTGTCTCGCGGGCCGCGAACCAAGTCTTCGCATGGGCCAAGCTGCGCAGGCATTTTTCACGGCCATCCGCGCAGGTTAAGACATCCACAGCCATCTCAGTGAGGGACATGTTCATGACGTGCTGCCTTCACGAAGTTCTTTCACGGCAGCCAGAACCACTTCAACATGACCGGGTACTTTCACTTTGCGCCAAATTTGCGCGATGGTGCCATCAGCGGCGATTAGAATTGTCGTTCGTTCAATCCCCATGAATTTTTTGCCATACATGCTTTTTTCAACCCAGGTGCCATAGCGTTCACAAACGTCACCATCTGCATCAGACAAAAGCTGAACCGTCAGCTCATGCTTGTTTCTGAAGTTTTCATGTTTCTTTAGGCTGTCTTTTGAGACACCAAAGACCTGCGCACCAGCGGCTTCAAATGTGGAGAGATCGGCCGAGAATTCGCAGGCCTCGCGGGTACATCCGGGTGTGTTGTCTTTTGGGTAAAAGAACAGAACCACCGCTTTACCGCGCAGCCCAGACAAGGTGATGTCCCCCGAATTGTCGGAAGGAAGCGTGAATTCAGGCGCATTTTCGCCAATTTGCACAGAGGGTTGTGGGTTTTCGGTTGGCATGGTGCAGACTTCCCTTCACAAAGATTCATGTTCCGTTTTAGTGCACAACGCGCGAAGATAAAGCGAAACCCGCGCCACGACGTCCGTGGCGTCGAATTGATCTGCCGGAGCCGGGATGACAACCCCCGAAAATGACCTAGATAAAACGCCGAATGTACCGCAGGATTCATCTGCGCAAACAGACGTGTCTGATGGTAAAGTCCGTCCAGAGAATTTGATGGCAAGTTTGCAGTCTAAGAGTGAGACCGGGGGCAGGCGTAAAAAACGCGTTAAGAAACCTAGAAAGCCCAAAAAACCATGGCGCAAACGGCATGGTACGATCTTTACCCTGCTCGTATTGTTTGGTGTCTTGGCGGTTGTGGTGCCGATTGCGCTGGCGCTGGCTGCTGGGCGGGCAGTCAAGGCGCCAGAGTACCTAGCGGTGCGCGTGGAAAAGGTATTGGGAGATTCGCTTGCAGGGGGGCAGATGGATCTCGGGCAGATCGATGTGATCCTCACTGAGGATTGGCAACCGCAGATTCGCATTGAAAGCCTTGCGCTGGCTGACCAAACCAATTTACCGATTGCTGAATTCCGAAATATTCGTGTGACTCTGTCGCGGCGAGAATTGTTGCGCGCCACGGTCGCCCCGCTTGAAGTCACGGTAAACGGTGGGTTTATGTCGCTGCGACGTGATCCTGAGGGCCGGTTCGATATGGCGCTGGAAAGCCCCGAGGGCGGAGCACTAATGGGCACCGGGTCTATGGCGGATATTTTGGATTCCGTGGATCAGATCTTTGAAACACCAGAGTTGGCTTCTGTGCAAGAGATGCGCGCGGAAGACATAACCTTTCAATATGAAGATGTGCGTGCCGCGAAATTTTGGATTGCCCAAGGCGGCGCATTTGAGCTGACCCAAAGCCCAGATAAACTTGAGCTGCGTCTTGGGTTTCAGTTGCTTTATGGTGAAGATACTCCGGCCCAGGCGGCGGTCTCCTTTACGTCATTTAAGGGCTCGCGCCGTGCTGTTTTGGCGACTAATGTGATCGGATTACCGGCCTCAGATTTCGCGTCTCAAGCCCCTGCACTGGCTTGGCTTGCGGTGTTGGATGCCCCGGTGTCCGGTGCGATCCGTGCGGAAATTGATGAGGATGGTGTGCTGTCGTCGACCGATGGCACGCTGGATATTGGCGCTGGTGCATTGAAACCGACTGAGGACACAGTTCCGGTTGGATTTGATGGCGCGCGGGCCTATTTCGGCTATGACCCAGCGCAGCAACGCTTATACTTTGATGAGCTGTCTGTATCCACAGATTATGGCAGCTTTCACATGACCGGCCAAGGTTTGCTGCGCGATTTGCGCAATGGTTGGCCCGAGGTGATATTGGGACAATTTCAAGTGGATGCGCTTGAAATCAGCCCGGAAGGCGTCTTTGCTGATCCCGTGTCACTGGACAATGGCGCTGTGGAAATGCGCCTCGAACTCAACCCATTTACGCTGACTTTGGGGCAGGCGATGTTACAGCAGGGTGATGCGCATCTGATTGCGCAGGGATCTGTTGCGGCAAAACCTGGTGGCTGGGAAGTGGCGATGGATGTAACGCTAGACCAGATGGAGGCACGTTCCGTCGTGGCGCTTTGGCCACTGGCTGCGGCGCCGAACACGCGCAAATGGCTTGATGCCAATATCTTAAGCGGAATGATAGGGCCTGCGAATGCGGCCCTGCGGTTGGCCCCCGGGGGAAAACCCGTGGTTTCGATGCAATTTGATTTTGTAGATTCTGAAGTACGCTTTATGCGGCGATTGCCCACAATTACGGGGGGGCGTGGATATGGATCATTGTATGACAACCGGTTTGTTCTGGTTGCTGACGAGGGCAATGTCATGCCGCCGCAGGGGGGGGCGCTTGCCGTCAATGGCACAGTTTTGACCATCGAAGATGTGCGGTTGACCCCTCCGGATTTGCTGGTGGATCTTCAGGCAAGCGGGGCCATTACTGCGGTCACATCTTTGCTTGATCAGCAGCCGTTCGAGTTCCTGACAAAAGCCGATCTACCGGTTGATCTGGCCCGTGGCTCTGCTGCGGTATCCGCAGATATTATTGTGCCATTGCGCAAAGCCTTGCAAGCCGAGGATGTGCCGTTTGAAGCGCGTGCGGTGCTGCATGATATGCGCACGGATCAGATCGTGCCGGGTAGGTGGGTAATTGGCGACGGGATGCGGGTCTTTGCAGATAATACGCATCTGGAAATTTCCGGTGCAGGCCGGATTTCCGCGACTGACGAGAGCACGGATGGCGCGCGTTTTGATGCGCTTTGGCGGCAAAGTCTGGCAAAAGAGGATGCTGGGCTGTCGTCCGTTTCCGGACAGGTGACGCTGGACCAAGCCTTTCTTGATGAGTTTGGGATTGCCATGCCAGAAGGTTTCCTGAGTGGCGAAGGGCGCGGCCAGTTTGAGATTGATTTGGAAAGAGGCCAGGCTCCGCGTATGCGACTGAGTTCAGACCTGCGCGGGGTTGGCCTGCGGATTGGAGAAATTGGCTGGTCCAAATCCCCAAATTCCGGTGGCAGTCTTGAGGTCACGGGGCGTCTAGGATCACCCGTACGTATTGATCAACTTCGTCTTGAAAGTAATGGCTTGAACGCCGTGGGTGAAGTTGTTCTGAACGATAACAATAGCTTCGGAGAGGCACGATTTGAACGTGTCACAGTGGGAAGTTGGCTTGATGCACCTGTGATCTTGACGGCACGTGGGGCTGGTCAAAACCCAGCCATTTCGGTGCAAGGCGGGCGCGTAGATATACGACGCACGACCTTCGGTCAGGGAGGAAGTGGTGGCACAGGCGGGCAAAATACCCCTATCACCTTGGCACTTGATCGGCTGCAAGTGACCGATAGTGTTGCGATCCACAATATGCGTGGTACGCTTGGGACATCGCCCGCACTGAACGGGGAATTTGCCGGGTTGGTGAATGGGGCGGCCGCAATTACTGGGCGGTTAACGCCAACGGAACAGGGCACTTCTGTGCGCATTCGCAGCAATGATGCAGGGGCTGTAATGCGTTCGGCCGGTGTGTTTTCAAAATTGTTTGAAGGATCGATGGATCTGTTTCTTGTGCCACGTGCCGAGAATGGTCAATACGATGGTCAGCTCACGGCGCAGAACGTGAAAGTGCGCGGTGCACCGGCATTGGCCGATATATTGGGGGCTATTTCCGTGGTTGGTCTTCTACAGCAGCTGAATGGCGAAGGCATCCAATTCGACAATGTGGTATCGCAGTTTATCCTTACGCCATCTCATGTGAACCTGCTGCAAGGCAGTGCTGTTGGGCTCTCTCTTGGGGTGTCGATGGAGGGGATTTATACGCTTGAAAATGCCGGCCTTGATTTGCGGGGTGTGGTATCTCCCATCTATATTCTGAACAGCGTTGGGGCTGCGGTTTCACGTCAGGGCGAGGGGTTGTTTGGTTTTAACTATCGTCTGGGTGGTACAGCGAATGAGCCGAATGTGCGGGTCAATCCGCTATCCATCCTAACACCGGGAATTCTGCGCGACATATTCCGGGGGCGCGCGCCTGAGGCTCCATCAGACGAATTCACTTCTGAAACAGACGAACCCACCCCTGAGTAGGCTTTTGCTTGCCTGTTGTGTCGGAATGTCGCAAAGGGTGCCTATGAAACTGTCTGATTTTGATTTCGCCCTTCCTGAAGATCTTATCGCGACGCGCCCTGCGGTGCCGCGCACGGCGTCGCGCATGTTGCTGGCGCAGGGGGTGGGGGATGATTTGCAGCTGTCGGGCCATCATGTGCACGACCTTGGCCAGTTTTTACGCGCTGGTGATCGTTTGATTTTGAACGATACTAAGGTGATCCCAGCACGCCTGACCGGGCAACGGTTTCGTGACAGTGTGCAGGGGCGAGTTTCAGCGAAAATCGAAGTCACCTTGCTGGAGCCTTCGGGCGAAGTTCCCGGTGGCTGGCGTGCGTTGCTAAAGCCTTTGCGCAAGGTGAAAGATGGCGAAGACATAGAATTTGGCGAAGGCTTTAACGCCCGCGTTATTGGGCGTGATGATGGTGCGGCTTTGCTTGAATTTAACGCCACGGGTGATGAATTTGATGCAGCGCTTGCGCGCGTGGGGCAGATGCCATTGCCGCCATATATTGCCGCAAAACGCGCCGCAGATGATCAGGATAACACGGATTATCAGACGGTTTTTGCGCGCAATTCAGGGGCTGTTGCGGCGCCAACCGCCAGCCTGCATTTTGACCAAGCGTTGTTAGATCAACTGGCCGCGATTGGCGTCGACTTCACCCATGTCACGCTGCATGTTGGGGCTGGGACGTTTCTACCGGTGAAGGTGGATGACGTGAGCGATCATAAAATGCACGCGGAATGGGGCGAGGTTTCTGCGCAGGCTGTGGCGGAAATCGCTGCGACCAAAGCTGCCGGTGGGCGTATTATTCCTGTGGGCACAACGGCGTTGCGGTTGATTGAAAGTGCCGCACGCGACAGCGGGACGATTACACCATTTTGTGACGAAACTGATATTTTCATCACTCCAGGCTTTGATTTTAAAGTCGCCGATGGCCTCATGACCAATTTCCATTTGCCGAAATCAACCCTGATGATGCTTGTTTCTGCCTTGATGGGCGTGGATGAGATGAAACGGATTTATGCCCATGCAATTGAAGAGGGCTACCGCTTCTTTTCCTATGGTGACAGTTCGTTGTTGCTGCCAAAGGGCTGAACTCCGATCCCGATCGGCGAAAAACCTGTCAAAAAAACCTCTAATGCGACAAAATGACCGAAGGCGACGTTGATGCGTCGTTCCTGCACGGTTTCGCAACATGCGCCGTAGTAAGGCTCAGAAAAATTCTATTCCCCCGGAATACCGGGCCTGATCATTTGAGGAAACGCGATGTTTGAAGTTCTGAAAAGCTCTTGGGCGCTGCTTTTGGGCATGGGCCTTTTGATGGTGGGTAACGGTCTACAAGGGTCACTTTTGGGCGTTGTCGGCAGCGCAAATGACTTCTCAACTTTCTCGCTTTCGATCATTATGTCAGGCTACTTCCTCGGCTTCCTTGGTGGCTCACGCATGGCGCCTGGGATGATCCGGCGTGTGGGGCATGTGCGGGTGTTCGCAGCCCTTGCGTCCTTCATTTCTGCCGTGTTGATCCTGTACCCAACTTTGACAGATCCGGTGGCTTGGACCCTTGGCCGTATCATCATCGGTTTCTGTTTCTCGGGCGTGTATGTGACCGCGGAAAGCTGGTTGAACAACGCATCATCCAATGAGAACCGCGGTAAATCCCTGTCCCTGTACTTGATTGTGCAGATGGTTGGGATCGTTTCTGCACAGGGTATCCTGAACCTCGCTGATACCTCTGGTTATACACTATTTGTGATTTCATCGGTTTTGGTTTCGGTTTCTTTCGCGCCGATTCTGCTGTCAATCAGCCCAACGCCCGCCTTTGAAACTGCCAAGGCGATGTCTGTGAAGGACCTGTTCAACCGGTCCCCGCTGGGCTGTGTCTCGGTGGCTGTACTGGGCGCAATCTTTGCCGCACAATTCGGCATGGGCGCGGTTTATGCGACTCAAGTCGGCATGAGCGTGGGTGAATTGTCGATCTTTGTATCGTCGCTATATATCGGGGCGATGGTCTGTCAGTATCCCATTGGCTGGATTTCCGACCGTATGGACCGTCGCCAATTGATTGGCATTGTCTCGGGGATTGGCATTTTCGGAACGCTGATTGGCTATATGGCGGGGGACAACTATCAACTCCTTCTCGTTGCAGCCTTTATCATTGGCGGGATGTCCAACCCTCTTTACGGCCTTGCGATTGCGCATACGAATGACTTTCTTGATCCTGAAGATATGGCGGCAGCCTCAGGTGGTTTGGTGTTTGCCAACGGCCTCGGCGCGATTGCTGGTCCGGTTGTAACGGGGTGGACGATGCAGATTTTTGGACCGGAAGGTTTCTACATCTATATCGGCGTTCTGATGACGTTTCTTACCGCATACGCCGTTTACCGTATGACGCAGCGACCGACAGTAAGCGTTGAAGACAGTGGTACATGGACGCCGGTTCTGCAATCCGCGACTGCTGTTGCAGTTGAAGTTGCCCAAGAGGTATTCATCGAAGCCCAGGAAGAGGCGGCAGAGGAAGACGCCGTTTAATGCCTTAAAGTATAGCGCCAACTGCCCTGTTGGCGCTAACGTGGGTACATTAGTCGCATACGGGCAACTATTTGGCGTAGATGAGCTGGTTTCCCATTGAAAATATGTAAAACTTTTGTAACGCTTAATGGCGTAGAGACTATAAATGCGTATGGAGGAGGGTTCCGGATGCATACCCCAGATGAGGTTCTGTCGTTTTGGCTGACGGAGAAGAAGCCAAGTGACTGGTATATGGGTGGTGAGGCGCTTGACGCCGAAATCCGCGATAGGTTTGAAGCGATGTGGGAGGCAGGGCGTGATGGCAAGCTCTGCGGTTGGACATCAAAGCCGGAAAGCACACTTGCGCTTTTGATCCTACTGGATCAATTCCCGCGCAACATGTTCCGCGGTACTCACAAAGCATTTTCAACGGATCTTCTGGCGCGCAAGGTGGCGAAAAAAGCGATCGACAAAGGCTGGGACATGCGTATCAGCGAACCCGAGCGCCAGTTCGTCTATTTGCCACTGATGCATTCTGAGTGTCTATGTGATCAGGAACGCTGTGTGCGCCTGATGCTGACACGGATGCCTGAATCGGGCGACGGGAACCTCTTGCATGCCAAAGCACATCGCGAAGTGATCCGCCGCTTCGGTCGTTTTCCGTATCGCAATGAAGCGCTTGAACGTCAGATCACCGTGCCAGAAGCCGCATTTTTGGCCGAAGGTGGCTATAGCGCCGCTGTGGATGCCGTAAGCGTTTGACGCGAACCAACAGATTTATTGAACCGCCTTTGGTTTTCCAGGGGCGGTTTTGCGTTTTTTGATCCGATTTTACAGAGATATTGAAACCGGTGGAAATATAGTTTAACGTCGAACTATCGTTTTTACTTGGAGCGCCCCTATGTCTGCTAAACCGTCTTCTGCCTCTTATGATGTTATTGTCGTGGGTGCTGGCCCTGGCGGCTATGTTGCCGCAATCCGTGCCGCGCAGCTTGGCAAAAAGGTTGTGATTGTTGAACGCGAACATCTGGGTGGGATCTGCCTGAACTGGGGCTGTATTCCGACGAAAGCTTTGCTGCGTTCCGCTGAAGTTTTCCACCTGATGCAGCGCGCGGGCGACTATGGCCTTTCCGCAGATAGCATCAGCTATGACCTTGATAAGGTTGTGAAGCGCTCTCGCGGTGTTGCGGCACAACTCTCTGGTGGTATCGGCCATCTGATGAAAAAGAATAAAATTGCCGTCGTGATGGGCACCGCAAAAATCGCCCGTAAGGGAGAGGTGAGTGTCACCACTGATAAGGGTGTTGAGACGCTGAAAGCGAAAGACATCATTCTTGCCACCGGTGCGCGTGCGCGCGAACTCCCGGGGCTTGAAGCCGATGGCAAACGTGTTTGGACATATAAACACGCGCTGAACCCGCCACATATGCCGAAAAAGCTGCTGGTGATTGGTTCTGGTGCGATTGGTATCGAATTTGCGAGCTTTTTCAACACTCTGGGCACAGATACCACAGTTGTTGAGGTCATGGATCGTGTCTTGCCAGTGGAAGATGCTGAGATTTCGGCCTTCGCGAAGAAGCAATTCGTGAAGCAGGGCATGAAGATTATGGAAAAAGCGATGGTCAAAAAGCTGGATCGTGCCGCAGATAAAGTCACCGCCCATATTGAAGTCGGTGGCAAGGTTGAGAAGCAGGAATTTGACACCGTAATTTCAGCGGTTGGCATCGTTGGCAATGTCGAAGGGTTGGGGCTAGAAGAACTTGGCGTAAAACTTGACCGGACCCATGTGGTTGTTAACGAATATTGCGAAACTGGAGTGCCTGGGCTTTATGCCATTGGTGATATCGCCGGAGCCCCATGGCTTGCCCATAAAGCCAGCCATGAAGGTGTGATGGTTGCTGAGAAAATCGCAGGCCAAAAGGTACATGCGGTGCGCCCTGAATCTATTGCGGGCTGTACCTATTGTCACCCACAGGTGGCCAGTGTTGGCTATAGTGAAGCCAAAGCCAAAGAGTTGGGGTTTGATGTCAAAGTTGGACGTTTTCCCTTTATTGGCAACGGGAAAGCCATCGCCTTGGGTGAGCCTGAGGGCATGGTTAAGACCGTGTTTGACGCCAAGACGGGCGAACTTTTGGGTGCTCATATGGTGGGTGCTGAGGTGACTGAAATGATCCAAGGTTATGTGATCGGTCGCCAGCTTGAGACCACAGAGGAAGACCTAATGCACACCGTCTTCCCGCACCCGACTTTGTCGGAAATGATGCATGAATCTGTGCTCGATGCTTATGGGCGCGCCATTCATATGTAAATGAATGGGTACTGGCGGTTAACGATTGTTAATTGTGCCGCCAGCCCTTTGCCAGTCAGCCAAACTACCAAAATTATGCACCTCTTTATAACCCATTTTGCGCAGGGTCTGTGCGGCCATGCTTGATCGCGCACCAGATGCACAATACAGCGCAATAGGCGTGTTAAAACATAGATCCTTATGACATTTCCTGTGGCTTGGATTCGCATGTTCTGGCAGAGATCCCATAGGGATATGTAGGGCGGCGCTGGCGGTGCCACTGTTTTGGACCTCATGCTGATCTCGGATATCAATCAAGGTCAGTGTGCCTGCTTTGATCCGTTTCATTACATCATTGGTGTCAATTTTTCCAGCACTTATGGCCTTTAGAAAGTTAAACACTGCACTCATCCTTTTTGAATTGACAGTCGAGGCTGCATGGCCGCGATGTTTTGCACATTATCATGACGGGCGCAGTTTTGGTCAGTGATAATGTCACCATTGCGCGTGATTGTTGAATTACTTTGTCAGTAGTCACGAGTTTGTTCACTGTTAGTTCTAACTTTTGTCTTGGCGCGGCTTGGTTAATCCCCTATCTCTGTACCTGTTCAAACGGGGGCGGAAATGGCCGAGTTAAAGAAGATCGAAGTGCGCGGTGCGCGCGAACATAACCTGAAGAACATCGACGTGGATATTCCGCGCGATCAGCTAGTGGTGATCACGGGCCTGTCGGGATCTGGAAAATCAAGCTTGGCCTTTGACACGATCTATGCCGAAGGGCAGCGGCGGTATGTCGAAAGCCTAAGCGCTTATGCGCGCCAATTCCTTGATATGATGCAGAAACCTGACGTTGATCATATTTCGGGCCTGTCGCCTGCGATCTCGATTGAACAGAAGACGACATCAAAAAATCCACGCTCCACCGTTGGCACCGTGACCGAGATTTACGATTATTTGCGGCTGCTTTTTGCGCGTGCGGGCACACCTTATTCCCCCGCCACCGGCAAACCGATTGAGGCACAGCAAGTACAAGACATGGTTGATCGTGTGATGACCATGGAGGAAGGCACACGCGGTTATCTGCTGGCCCCGATGATCCGCGACCGTAAGGGGGAATACAGGAAAGAATTCCTTGATCTGCGTAAGCAGGGTTTTCAGCGGGTGAAGGTGGATGGCGAATTCTACGAGTTGGATACGCCACCGACGTTGGACAAAAAATATCGCCATGACATTGATGTTGTGGTTGATCGGATTGTTGTGCGTGAAGGTATGGAAACGCGTCTGGCAGATAGTTTTCGCACGGCACTCGACCTTGCCGATGGGATCGCAGTGCTGGAAACGGCACCGAAGGAAGGCGACCCGGAGCGTTTCACCTTTAGTGAGAACTTTGCCTGTCCTGTCAGTGGCTTCACTATTCCAGAGATTGAACCCCGCCTGTTCTCATTCAACGCTCCTTTTGGGGCGTGCCAGGAATGTGATGGCCTTGGGGTCGAGTTATTTTTTGATGAACGCCTGATGGTGCCAGATCAGTCTTTGCGTCTGTCGGATGGGGCAATCGCCCCTTGGCGTAAGGGGAAGTCACCCTATTTCTTGCAAACGATTGAAGCGATTGCCAAGCACTACGAATTTGATGCTAAGATTCCGTGGAAAGACCTGCCAAAGCATATTCAGCAAGTTTTTCTTTACGGTTCTGACGGCGACGAGATCCCGTTCCGCTATGATGATTCAGGCCGCGTTTATGAAATCAGCCGCAGCTTTGAAGGTGTCGTGCCGAATATGGAGCGGCGTTATCGCGAGACAGACAGTAATTTTATCCGCGAAGAATTTGAGCGGTACCAAAATAATCGCCCCTGTGAGGCCTGCGAAGGCTACCGTTTACGTGACGAGGCCCTTGCTGTGAAGATCGCTGGGATACATGTTGGCCAAGTGGTTCAAATGTCGATCCGCGAAGCCTTGGATTGGGTTACCAGCGCCCCGGAAAGCCTGTCGAAGCAGAAAAATGAAATTGCGCGCGCAGTTCTAAAAGAAATCCGGGAACGGCTTGGATTCCTGAACAATGTCGGGCTGGAATATCTATCACTTAGCCGTAATTCAGGTACGCTTTCTGGTGGTGAGAGCCAACGTATTCGCTTGGCAAGTCAGATTGGTTCGGGGCTGACAGGCGTGCTTTACGTGTTGGATGAGCCATCAATCGGGTTGCATCAACGCGACAATGGGCGCTTGTTGACGACTCTGAAAAACCTGCGTGATCAGGGTAACACGGTGATTGTGGTTGAGCACGACGAAGAGGCAATCCGCGAGGCGGATTACGTTTTTGATATCGGCCCGGGGGCCGGGGTGCATGGGGGCCAAGTTGTGGCCGAAGGCACGCCAGCTGAGATTTGTGCTGATCCGGTTTCTGTTACCGGTCAATACCTTACTGGTATTCGTGAGATTGCCGTGCCGGCAAAACGCCGGAAGGGCAGTGGGAAAAAGGTCACCGTGAAAAAGGCCACGGGGAACAATCTGAAAAACGTCACTGTGGATTTCCCCTTGGGCAAATTCACATGTGTGACCGGGGTTTCTGGCGGCGGTAAATCGACGCTGACAATTGAGACATTGTTCAAAACGGCCTCTATGCGGTTGAATGGTGCGCGGCAGACTCCGGCGCCTTGTGAAAGCATTAAGGGCTTGGAACATCTTGATAAGGTGATTGATATCGACCAGCGGCCCATTGGGCGCACGCCGCGATCAAATCCCGCGACCTATACCGGGGCCTTCACGCCTATCCGCGACTGGTTTGCCGGGCTGCCGGAAGCGCGTGCGCGTGGATATAAGCCGGGACGGTTCAGTTTCAACGTCAAAGGTGGGCGGTGTGAGGCCTGTCAGGGTGATGGTGTAATCAAAATTGAGATGCACTTTCTGCCGGATGTTTACGTGACTTGTGAGACCTGTAATGGCGCGCGTTATAATCGAGAAACCTTAGAAATTAAGTTTAAAGGTAAGAGCATAGCCGACGTTCTTGGCATGACGGTTGAGGATGCACAGCAGTTCTTCCAGGCAGTGCCATCGATCCGTGACAAGATGGATGCACTTATGCGAGTCGGGCTTGGGTATATCAAGGTTGGGCAGCAGGCGACGACACTGTCTGGTGGGGAAGCGCAACGTGTGAAGCTGTCTAAGGAGTTGGCGAAACGATCCACGGGGCGTACGCTGTATATCTTGGATGAACCAACGACGGGTCTGCACTTTGAAGATGTGCGCAAACTGCTGGAAGTGCTGCATGAGCTGGTGGATCAGGGGAATTCTGTTGTGGTGATTGAGCACAATCTTGACGTTGTGAAAACCGCCGACTGGATCTTGGATATTGGCCCTGAAGGGGGCGATGGAGGAGGGGAGTTGGTTGCTGCTGGCACACCCGAAAAAGTCTCGATGGAGCCACGTAGTCACACCGGGCATTACTTGAAAAATATGTTGGCGGGGAAGACGCTGGCGGCGGAGTAAGCTTGAAAGGGTAGCGGCAGCGGGGCTCTGCCCCGGACCCCGGGATATTTGAAGAACCGAAAATGAGAGTGTGATGGTTTTGTTATGTTGGTAGTGACTGGGGTCATGGGAGAGCGGGCATTGGCGCATGCTTTTGATTTATCAGGGGCCGGGTTAAGCAGCTCTGTTCATTATATGTCAGCTTTTCGGAACCAAATCTTGTGGCTCGAATACGAGATCCGTCCTTGCTATGGTCGTGGGATTAGCCGTGCTTTTCAAAGCTTTGGATTTGTGGTCCAGCCATTTACATTTTGTCATTGTGGCTTGCCTTGAGTGCATTTTAGCATCAAATGTTTGAAGTCGTTCGCGCTCAACTGATCAAAATTGCCGGTAAGGCTTTCAATTTCGCGCGCAGATTTTGCACCAAGAACGGGATCTGCAAAGAGATGGAATTTGTCACTGATTTCTTGATCTGATAGAGGGAGGTCGGTGTCACCGCGCGGGGTGCGGGGATCTGCTTTGACCACACGGCCATCGGTTAGGGTCATGCTGACCTCAGCCCAGCGTTTGCCGACACTGATCTTGGTGTAATGTGGATCATCAACCAAAGTTGTCGCTTGTGAAATGTGTTTTATGTCAGGATCTTGCAGGGTTTCACTGGTCAACTCAGTTGCTCCGATTTGGCCACGTACGACCATAGTTGCAACCGGAAATGCGATTCCATAGGCAAACTCATCCATGCTTTGCGGGGCGTGCCCTGCGAGGCGGGTGGCGTTGTGGAATGTCTTGATCTCAATTGAGGCGACTTGGCTGTGATGCAACCTGTGTTCGCGCATGAGATCAGCCACGGCATCCACCGATGGATGCGCCCAGCGACAGCAAGGATAGGGTTTGTAATGGGTGTCTTCAACCAGACGCCAAGCGCTGCCAAGGTCGCTCCAGAAGGGTGATTCTGCTTCGCCTTCACAGGTCAGTGCGGGGGCACCTGTGAATCCATGCTGCGCAAGATAGGCTGCGGTCACGCCAGTGGGCGCGCCCCAGCCAACGCCATCGCGCAGCATGGTTGGGAAATCAATGCAGCGCATCATTTGGCTGCGGGGGCCGTGATATTCGCCGATGCCTGCGGCGTGGCGGATCATTTCTTTGTCGCCGCCAAGCATCCGGGCCACGGCAGCGGCCACACCGACGGCAGTCCAGGCTCCGGATGTGTGATAATCGGTGCAGGTTGCGTGTTGGGCCAAGCCTGCGCGGTAGCTGACCTCATAAGCAAGAGCAAGAAGCATGGCGAAGGTCTTGCCATCCATTAGGCGACCAAGGGAGTTTTCCGCGTCGGCAACCGCCATCAGGGCTGGAAAAATAGCGCTGCCAGCGTGACCTTTGCAGGGGGAGGTACCGTCATGGGCATCCACTGAATCGATGGTGAATGCACCTGCCATAGCGGCTCCAGCAGGTGACAGTTTTGTGCCGCGCATCAAGACCCGGGCGGAGCCGGATGTGCTGACACCAAACATCGCTGCGGCACCCTTATGCGCCGCATCAGACATCTCAGTGGTTGATCCAATCGCCGCGACGCCCATGGTGTCGGTGAAGCTGCGCCGCAGAACCTGAAGCACTTCTGGGGGCAGGGCATCATAGGTTAGGTTTGCGGCGAAATCGGCAAAAGAAAGGGTCACGGGCGGCCTCGTTTATGGTGTGTTATGACCATAGTGAAGAGGCGACCGTGACCCGACAAGTATGTTTGCGACGTTATTTTTGCCGCAAATCAATCATTCCTCAGCTGCGACCGCGCTTTTCGAAACGTGGCAACATCGCAGAGAAATCCATCCCCAGGCCATTTTCGTCCTCAACGAAGGTTGAATATAGCTCGGTCGCACGTTCACCCATCGGTGTGTCAGCGTCAGCCGCTTCTGCCGCTTGTTGTGACAGACGCAGATCTTTCAACATCAGTTCAGCCGCAAAACCTGGTTTGTAATCGTTATCGGCGGGGGAGGTTGGGCCAACGCCGGGGGCTGGGCAATAGGCATTCATTGACCAAGAGTAGCCGGAAGAAGTGCTAACAACATCAAACATTTTCTGACGATCAAGGCCGAGCTTATCTGCCAAGGCGAAAGCTTCGCAGGTGCCGGCCATGGTGATACCAAGAATCATGTTATTGCAGATCTTTGCAGCCTGCCCAGCACCGGAATCACCACAGTGAACGGCTTTTTGTCCCATGATATCAAAAAGCTCTGATACCTTATTAAAGCCTTGATCGGTGCCGCCAGCCATGAAGGTTAACGTACCCGCATCCGCGCCGCCAATACCGCCAGAGACCGGTGCGTCAACCGCCATGAGGCCTGCGGTTTGTGCGTTCTCAGCCACGATGCGTGCGCTTTCCACGTCCACGGTGGAACAGTCGCACAACACGGCCCCTGCCGGCATTGCCGGAATGATTTCGGCTGCAACAGATTTCAGGATCGCGCCATTTGGCAACATGGTCACAACCACATCCGCACCCGCTGCGACGCCAACAGCACTGTCAGCTTTCGTTACGCCTTCAGGGCAGGGTGCGCTGAGATCAAATCCTGTTACCTCATGACCCGCAGAGGCCAGATTGCGGGCCATGTGGTGGCCCATATTGCCTAGGCCGATAAATCCGATTTTCATGGTTCAATTCCTTCAAATTCTGGCTTTATACCGGGAACCGGCATCAGCATTTTTGTGACATCCACTGGGTTTAGATCCTCAATTGAGGCATGTTTCCAGTTTGGGTTGCGGTCTTTGTCGATGATTTGGGCGCGGATGCCCTCAATGAAATCGCCATCAGAGGCCGCCCGATGCGTGAAGCGGTATTCCTGTTCCAATGCCCCGTGAATGCCCTTTACGCCACGTGCGCGACGTACGAGTTCAACCGTGGCCGCGATGGCCAAGGGGGAATTGCGGCGCAGAACCTTGGCGGTTTTGGTTGTGAATTCGGTTTCCTCACCTTCCAAGTTACGCAAGATATCAAGCGCGGTGGAACCGGTGAAATGACGATCAACCAGGGATTGGATCGCCTGTAATCGGCCCTCTGGGGCTTGTGTTGCAAGCGCTTCAATCGTGCCCAGATCACCGGTGTCACAAAGTTGGGAGATCAGATCAGTCCAAGCATCTTGGGGCACATAATAGTCTGCAAATCCAGCATAAATTGCATCCGCTGCCCCCAGTTGCACGCCGGACATGCCGATATATTCCCCCATGCGACCGGGCGCACGCGCAAGAATTAAAGTACCGCCAACGTCGGGGATAAGGCCGATGCCACATTCCGGCATGGCAATGCGTGAGCTGTCGCAAACTATGCGGTGGCTGCCATGGCACCCAATGCCAACACCACCACCCATGGTAAAGCCCTGCATTAGGCTGACAACGGGCTTCGGGAATTCAAACATTTTGGCGTTCATGCGATATTCATCACGCCAGAAGGTTCGACCGTATTCAAAATCACCAGTGCGTGCGGTGTCGTACATTTCCTGAATGTCACCTCCAGCACAGAAGGCGCGTTCACCTTCCGCATCCAGAAGGACCAGTTGGATAGTGTCATCATCACGCCAAGCATCCAGCGCCTTTTCAACGTCCAACGCCATCTGATAACTTAGCGCATTCAATGCCTTAGGGCGCGTCAGAGTGATGCGCCCGGCGCTGCCTTCACGTCGGATCCAAATATCATCGGACTTCACAATTTCCATCAATCACGCTCCGCCAAGAGGTTCCGCGCGACTATCATGCGCATGATTTCGTTGGTGCCTTCCAAGATTTCGTGTACCCGCAGGTCACGCACAATTTTCTCGATGCCGTAATCCGCGAGATAGCCGTAACCACCGTGCAATTGTAGGCAATCATTGGCGACCTTTGATCCAGTTTCGGTCACAAAACGTTTGGCCATGGCGCAGAATTTGGTGGCATCCGGTGTGCCTTGATCCAATTTCCAAGCGGCTTGGCGTAGGAAAACACGCGCGGCTTGCAGCTCGATTTCCATATCCGCGAGGCGGAATTGTAGGGCTTGGAATTGGTCGATGGTTTTGCCAAATGCTTGACGTTCGCCCATATATTGCAGGGTTTTTGTCAGCGCAGTTTGCGCCGCCCCAAGGGAGCAGGACGAGATGTTCAAGCGCCCGCCATCAAGCCCGGCCATCGCATAGGAAAAGCCGCGGCCTTCCTCGCCCACTAGGTTTTCCGCGGGGACTTCGCAATTGTCGAACTGCACCTGACGGGTTTCCTGGGCATGCCAACCCATCTTTTTCTCAAGTCCACCAAATGACAGACCATCGGTCCCGTTATCGATCACGATGGTTGAGATACCTTTCGGCCCCGCGTCGCCAGTGCGACACATGACGACATAGGCATCGGCATAACCACCACCGGAAATGAAGGCTTTGGTGCCCGTCAGGCTGAAACCGTTTTCGGTTTTTTCGGCGCGGGTTTTTAGAGCCGCGGCGTCGGAGCCAGAACCCGGTTCTGTCAGGCAATAAGCGAGGAATTTGTCGAGTTGCACAGCGGGTTTTAGCCAGTTCTCAATCACATGGTCAGAGCCGAATTTGTCCAGCATTGCGGCGCACATATTATGGATCGACAGATAAGCGGCAACGGCAGGGCAAGCGCCGGAAAGGGCTTCAAACACCAAGGTTGCATCAAGCCGTGTTAGCCCGGATCCACCGTTCTTTTCAGAAACATACAACCCACCAAAACCGAGTTCGGCCATCTTGCCCCAAAGCTCTTTGGGGACGGTGCCGGCGGCCTCCCATTCAGAGGCAAAAGGCGTGATGTGTTCATCGGCAAAGCCTTTGGCCATATCAAAAATCAGGGTCTGTTCTTCGGTAAGCGCGAAATCCATCTGGTCCTCCCGGGACGTCTCTGTCGTCTTTGTAACTGAACACGCGTTTAATTAAAGATTGTTACAGGAGTTTTTCAATAATTTTGCGTTGTGGCGTATCAGGAAAGATTACAGGTCTTCGTGGAAAGCCTCCATCAACCAAGTCACGATCGCGCGGAGGGCTTCGTCATGGGTTTTCCCGGTTGAACGTGCCTGAGCGTATGCTGCGCGTTGACGATCTGACGCCGTCCCATTGGTTGTAAACTGTCGTGCGTTTTCAATGTCTTGAACGGCACCCATGATCTCGGCATCCTCTTGAACCAAGGCGATCATTTCTTCCAGAAGGGTGGCGAAATCTACGATTGACCCTTCGCCAAAATCGATCAACCCCTCAGATACGCCATAGCGTTGCGCCCGCCAGCGGTTTTCTGAAACGAGGAAATTGTCATACGTGCGCCAGCGTTGGTTGCTGCGCGCTAACCGCCAAAGCATCCGGGTCAGACATTGCGTCAGTGCTGCAAGGCTGAGGCTGCCGTTGATCGACGGTGAGACATCGCAAATCCGGCTTTCAATTGTGGGATAGTTTGCACTTGGGCGCAGGTCCCACCAGATTTTTGAGCTGTCCTCAATCACGCCGGTATTAATTAGGGCATCAACTGATCTTTGATATTCGCCCCAGCTGGAAAATTGTGGTGGCAGGCCTGTACGTGGCAGGTTGTCAAACACGGTTAAGCGATAAGAATTCATGCCGGTATCCTGGCCCTGCCAGAAGGGTGACGAGCCGGACATTGCCAGCAGATGTGGGAGGAAATAGGTCAGTTGGTTTATCAAATCAATGCGTTGATCTTGCGCAGGAATTCCAACGTGAACGTGCATGCCTGAGATCAACATTCGATAGCCAACGCCGGCCAAATCACGTTTCAAAATTTTGTAACGTTCGCGATCTGTGTGGGTTTGGTCCTTCCAGTCGGAAAACGGATGGCAAGAGGCCGCGATGGGGGCAAGATTGTAATCCCCAGCGACGCGGGCGACGCAACTGCGTAGACGCTTTAATTCTTCCCGCGCGGCTGGGGTTCCGGCGCAAACCTTAGTGCCGACCTCTATCTGACACGCTAGAAATTCTGGGCTGGCCTGGCCTTCAAGTTCAGACACACAGCGGGCCATGAATTCTTTGGGGGCAGGGGCAAGCGCGAGGCTGTCTTTATCGACGAGAAGATATTCTTCCTCAACGCCGATTGTGAAATCTGGTTGCTGATACGCCATAGATTTGCCCTCACTGTTTTGAGGATTTGAACACGGGTTTGGGGGAAGATCAATATCTTAGAGACGAGGGGCAGGGAGAGGGGGGCCGTTGCGCATTACACATAGAAAAGGGCGGCACATTTTTGCGCCGCCCTAGAATTGTCATGTGAACGAAAGCTTAGTCCATTGCTTTGAAGTTGAACTCGCCGCCTTCTTTGATGCCTGATGGCCAGCGCGAGGTCACGGTTTTGGTGCGTGTGTAGAACTTGAAGCTGTCGGGCCCGTGTTGGTTCAAATCGCCAAACACGGATTTCTTCCAGCCGCCAAAGGTGTGATATGCCAGCGGCACAGGGATTGGCACGTTGATGCCGACCATGCCGATGTTGATACGGTGGGCAAAGTCACGGGCCGTGTCGCCATCGCGGGTATAGATCGCGGTGCCGTTGCCATATTCGTGATCCATTGCCAGACCCAACGCTTCTTCATAGTCGTTTGCGCGCACAACAGACAGAACCGGACCGAAGATTTCCTGAGTGTAGATGTCCATATCTTTGGTCACGTTGTCAAACAGATGTGGGCCAACAAAGAAGCCGTCTTCGTAACCTTGAAGTTTGAAATCACGGTTATCGATGATCAAGTCTGCGCCTTGCTCTACGCCGGATTCGATCAGACCAAGGATACGCTGTTTGGCTTCTGCTGTGACAACAGGGCCATAATCGACATCATTGCCATCAGTGTAAGGCGCAACACGCAGTTTTTCGACGCGTGGAACCAATGCTTCGATCAGTTTGTCAGCAGTTTCTTCGCCTACAGGCACAGCAACAGAGATCGCCATGCAGCGTTCGCCAGCCGCGCCAAAACCAGCACCGATCAGAGCGTCAGCCGCTTGATCAATATCAGCGTCCGGCATGATGATCATGTGGTTTTTCGCGCCGCCGAAGCATTGTGCACGTTTGCCGTTGGCAGTTGCACGTGAGTAGATATATTGCGCAATCGGGGTGGAACCCACGAAGGAAACGCCCTGGATGGTTTCATTGTCAAGCAGCGCATCAACGGCTTCTTTGTCACCGTTCACAACTTGGAAACAACCAGCAGGCAAGCCAGCTTCAACAAACAATTCAGCCAGCATCATTGGAACAGATGGGTCACGCTCGGATGGTTTTAGAACCACAGCATTACCACAAGCAAGTGCAGGACCAACATGCCAGAGTGGCATCATCGCAGGGAAGTTGAACGGCATGATGGAAGCCACAACACCCAAAGGCTGACGCATGGAATACATGTCGATGCCAGGGCCCGCGCCGTCAGTATAATCACCTTTCAGCAGCTCAGGTGCGCCGATGCAATATTCAATAACTTCGAGGCCACGTTGCAGATCGCCTTTTGCGTCAGGGATGGTTTTGCCGTGCTCACGCGACAGGGCTTCTGCCAGCTTGTCCATGTCGCGGTTCATCAGGCCAACCATTGCCATCATAACGCGGGCGCGTTTTTGTGGGTTGGTTGCGCCCCATGCAGGCTGAGCAGCAGCAGCTTTTGCAACGAAGTCGTTAACTTCAGAAGCAGTTGCGGTTGCCAACTTGGCTTGAACTTCGCCGGTTGCTGGGTTGAAAACGTCGCTGGTGCGGCCGGATGTGCCTGCAACTTCTGCGCCGTTGATGAAATGACCGATGTTTTGCATCAAAACTCTCCCTTTAAGGTTTTCGTGTTGGGGGCAGGTTACACTTGCAATTCTGTCTGTAAAAGCCGTAATTTCACAAAGAGGTTTTGCAAAAATGCAAGGGTGTGCGCAT
>MAAC01011344.1_pt1 | contig 39806 bp, 40 predicted proteins | sample 1115981 | NCBI WGS metagenome assembly MAAC01 (sample SAMN04961126, study PRJNA320927) | seawater metagenome | isolation source: sample BD02T64 sea water enriched with oil for 64 days | place: USA:Gulf of Mexico | collected 2013-07-27 | reverse complement strand
AAAAGATATCTTATGAATTTCGGACTTAGCGAAGAGCAAATCATGATCCGTGACGCTGCAAGAGATTTTGCACAAACGGAACTTCTACCAGGAGTTATAGAGCGTGATGAAAATCAAACATTTCCTACTGAACAAATCCAAAAAATGGGTGAACTAGGATTCCTAGGAATGATGGTAGATCCTAAATACAACGGTGGAGGAATGGACTGCGTTTCTTATGTACTGGCTATGGAAGAAATTGCAAAGGTTGATGCTTCTGCAGCTGTAGTTATGTCTGTAAACAATTCATTGGTTTGTTGGGGAATTGAAAAATACGGTTCAGAAGAGCAAAAACAAAAATACCTAACAAAACTTGCTACAGGTGAGCATATAGGTGCTTTTTGTCTTTCTGAACCAGAAGCTGGATCTGATGCTACATCTCAAAGTACAACTGCTATTGACAAAGGTGACCACTATATACTAAACGGTACTAAAAACTGGATCACAAACGGAAATACAGCATCTACATATATCGTAATTGCTCAAACAGATGTTGAAAAAGGACACAAAGGAATCAATGCATTCATCGTGGAAAGAGGAATGGAAGGTTTCGTTGTTGGACCTAAAGAAAATAAAATGGGTATCCGTGGATCTGACACACATTCTTTGATGTTTACAGATGTAAAGGTTCCTAAGGAAAATCGTATAGGTGAAGATGGTTTCGGATTTAAATTTGCTATGCAAGTTCTTTCTGGTGGTCGTATCGGTATTGCTTCTCAAGCATTAGGTATCGCCTCAGGTGCATTAGAATTATCAACTGCTTATTCTAAAGAAAGAAAATCATTTGGTAAACCAATTTGCGAACACCAAGCGATTGCATTTAAATTGGCTGATATGGCTACTGAAGTGGAGGCTGCAAGATTACTTTGTCTTCAAGCTGCATGGCAAAAAGACAATGGAATCAACTTTGACAAAACTGGAGCAATGGCCAAATTATTTTCTGCTGACCACGCTATGAGAATTGCTACTGAAGCAGTACAAGTACATGGTGGTTACGGATATGTTAAGGAATACCATGTAGAAAGATTTATGCGTGATGCTAAAATCACTCAAATCTATGAAGGTACATCTGAGATCCAAAAAATAGTAATTTCTAGATCTATCTTAAGAGACTAATTATCTTCTAAAAGAATAATAAGGTCCCCTGTTAGTTTTCTAGCAGGGGATTTTTTTTGCTCTTTACCCAAGCCCCATACCTCTACTATATAAAATCATGACTGCTATCATGTTCTAATTTCCAAAATACTGCTTACTTTGCGATAGGTATTAGAAAACCAATCGTATGCGGATATTTACTTCCATAATATGTCTCCTTTTTCTATTGGCTTGTTCAGAAGAAAAAACAGAAACCTTAAACATAGCTACTGCTGCCAATGTTCAGTTTGCCATGAAGGAGCTTACGAAAGAATTTACTCGGAAAACTGGAATAACCTGTAATATCATTACTGGATCTTCTGGAAAATTAACTGCCCAAATCAAAGAAGGAGCTCCGTATGATCTTTTTCTCTCAGCCAACTTAAAATACCCCAATGAAATTTTTAAGTCGGGATTAGCCAAAACCACCCCAAAAGTGTACGCTAATGGAGAATTGGTATTATGGAGCCTTAAACTAAAAGATACGATCTATTTATCTCAGATTAATAGAGGGGACATACGGCATATTGCATTGGCTAACCCGAAAATTGCACCTTATGGAATGGCAGCTGAAGAAGTACTTAAATACTACCAGCTTTATTCAACCGCCAAACCTAAATTGGTTTACGGGGAAAGCATCTCACAAGTAAATCAATTCATCTATTCGGAGGCTGCGGATATAGGATTTACTTCTAAATCTGTTGTCCTTTCACCTACAATGAAGGAAAAAGGAATATGGATGAGTATTCCACAGGAAAGCTACAAACCCATTGAACAAGGAGTTGTAATTATTAAAAGAAATAAAAAGAACGAAGTAGCTTCAGAAAAATTTTATAAATTCCTATTCTCAAAAAAGGCACAGGAAATTTTTAGATTATACGGATACAAAAAACCAGCATGAACATCCTCCAAGGAAACATATTAAAAATAAAAAATCAAGGAAATATTAGCTTGGTTTACATCCAAAAGGAGGAAGATATCTTTACTAGCCTAGTTATAGAAAGACCTGGATCTGTAGCTTATCTTGAGAATGGACACAAAGTAAACATGCACTTCAAAGAGACTGAAGTTATTCTTTCAAAAGAAAAAGATCTACCAACTAGTCTATCTAATCCATTCGAGTGCATCGTAGATGACATTGAAAAAGGAATGATTCTCAGTAAAATTTATCTGGATTATAGGACTGAAAAAATACATGCCGTTATTTCAACGGAATCACTTGACCGATTACATTTTAAGAATGGTGATAGATTATATGCATTTGTTAAAAACAACGAAATAATGCTTTCATCATGATGGAATGGGGACCTATCATATTAACTTTTCAATTAGCTTTGGTAACAACCTTCATTTTGTTACTACTATCTATCCCTATTGCATTCTGGTTAAGCAATAGCAAAAATAGACTTAAGCCAATTATAGAAACCTTGATCAGCATGCCCTTGGTTTTACCTCCAACAGTATTGGGATTTTACCTTTTAATGGTACTTAGCCCCTCCAGCAGTATAGGTCATTTTTTAAATGAAACCTTCGACTTACAACTGGTATTTTCATTTGAAGGTTTAGTATTTGGATCTATTATTTACAGTTTACCTTTTATGGTACAACCCATTCAATCCGGACTCAACAACCTTCCAAAATCGTTGACTGAAGCTGCCTATGTTTTAGGTAAATCGAAAAGCCAAACTCTATTTAAGGTCCTTATACCAAATATAAAACCTTCTATCCTAACAGGTATCGTACTCAGCTTTGCACATACGATTGGAGAATTTGGATTGGTACTAATGATAGGAGGTAATATCCCCGACAAGACTCGAGTAGCTTCCATTGCTATTTACGATGAAGTGGAAGCTCTTAATTATGGGCTAGCGCATAAATACTCTTTGTTTTTATTCGCCACCACTTTTATAATATTACTAGTAGTATATATCATCAATGGTAAATCTATTGAAAGACCATGGAAATGATACAGCTATCTATACATAAAAAACTAGGTGGAGCAAATGACTCCTTGAAACTCGAAATAAACGAGACTATTCGAAAAGGAGAACTCATAACATTGTATGGAGCCTCAGGATCTGGGAAAACCACCCTACTGAGAATTTTAGCCGGAATTTCAGAAGCGGAAAAAGGCACTATCCATTGCTTTAACAAAACCTGGTTGGACAGCGAAAAGGGAATCAATATAAAAGCCCAACAGCGGAAAATCGGTTTTGTATTTCAAGACTATGCCCTCTTTCCCAATATGACGGTTTGGGAGAATCTTAAATTTGCTCTAAATAAAAATCAGGATGCATCTATCCTTTATGAGTTAATGGATACTATGGAGTTATCTGAGCTAAAAGATAGAAAACCACCCATGTTATCGGGAGGACAACAACAACGACTAGCTCTGGCAAGGGCTCTGGTTCAACAACCTGAACTCTTATTATTAGACGAACCATTATCGGCATTAGACCCTGCTATGCGTTCGAAATTACAGGACTATATTTTAAAAGTACATCGTAAATATGGGCTTACGACTATTTTGGTAAGTCACGACACCGGAGAAATCTGTAAGTTATCGGATCGCGTATTGGTTTTGGATAATGGTAAAATCACAAAATCAGGGACACCTTTTGAAATTTTTGGTGCACAAAACATCAGTGGGAAATTCCAATTTACAGGTGAACTGATAGCTATAAGCAAAGAGTCGGTTATTTACCTTTTAACGATACTCATTGGGAATAATTTAGTGAAGGTAATTGTTGACAAAAAGGAGGCTAAAGAGTTATCCATTGGTGATAAAGTTTTGGTAGCCTCTAAAGCTTTTAACCCTATTGTTCAAAAATTGACTTAGGACAACCTACTATTGCAACTTTTCTATTTGCGAAGCCTCTCCTTTAAAAATTAATTTAGCCCCTTTTTCATAGATTATTTCCGCTCCTGTTTCTATTAGAATTTTCGCCGAATCATATATGATAATTTTAGCTCCCTTTTTTAAAATAAGCTTAGCATTTTTATGGAGAACGAATCTACTATTATCTTTTAAAATCAATTTTGAATCACCCTCTAAAACAAAAATAACATTCTCATCCAATTGAAACTTACTTTCTGATATAAAATCTTTATTCTCTGTTATTAAGTGCCTGTTAGGTGTTCCAGACTTGTCTATCAAAAGACATTTTCCCTTGGCTAGAATGAGACCGGGCAACATAGAATCTATATAGTTTTTTTGGATCGCTATATTTCCTGTCCATCGCTTATCTTCTCTTATTTCAAAATCTCCAAATTCTATACAAATTTCTACTCTACCTTCCACAGAATCATCCAACACTTTTATGGTAACACCATTGGGAATAAAAGGACTTTGCTCTCCTTTTTTACTATTGTACCTCCTCAAATTCACTAAACAAACCTGTCCAGATAAACTCACCTCATCTCCTGACTGAAAAAAGGGACTTCTACGCTTAAAAATTTCTATCGCCTCCTTATTTCTACCTCCGAAATTACTGTATAACATAAAGGAATCATCCCCTTTAGCTTCCTTTAAAATACTTACACTTTCGATATAACCTCCGTGCACTGTATTCTTATATTTCATTTTCCCGTCTTTGGAATTCACCTTGAATGGTATAGAAGAAAAATCATCCAAATACCGCATAAATGGATTAATTCCTCCAATAGGATTTTCTCTCAATCGCTTAAAGATATAAATGGGATTATTGTAATAATCTCCCCAATCTTTGGTTCCTTTATTATCAAATGTATAATCCCAATTACCATCTGCATGTAACAGCTTAAGACCATTACTATCGGACCTTTTACCATACCTAGGGATTGTTGTCAATTCTCCACTTATCCTTTCTACGTACATGTAAACACCTTTTTCTGCATAAGGCACTTGCTCTCCCCCTCTAGACAATACTTTCCCAGCTGAAAGCCCCTCATCGAATGTGGACTTATTTTGATGATTTTCAATCCACAGATATTGATTCTCAGTAAAAGGAATTTTTATTCGAACTGCCTGCCCTGTACTTACAAAATCATCTAAAAAAAAGGTATGTGTCCCTTTTAATTCAAAGTCCTCATTTAAATCACTACTTTTTCCCACTGCATCTTCAATATCTATCCAACCACACACCCATCTTTCCCAACCGTTGGCTGCGGTATTTAAAAGGCCGGAAGTATTCATCATTCCATAGGCGTTTGAAGGGAAAAAGAAATAATCCCCTATTTCACCATTCGCACCATTATAATGCGGAGCAGCATACAGTTTATGCCCAACTTCGTGTAAAAAAAAGGAGCGTAGTTGTTCAACATCTTTAGCAGACTCGTTACTTGAAGTATAGCCTGCATTATCGAATGAAATACCAGGCCATTTAGATTTATAACCGGATAAATAAGAAGTAGCTATTCCGCCACCCCATCCTATTCTGTACCCATCAAACACCTGTTGTTTCATCCCTTTATGGGATCGATATATAAATACAATACAATCAGGTTTCCCATCTGGCTCCGTACTACTATTATCGAATTTATAATTGGGATAATTTTGACGTTGGTCGAATCTTGCCCAATCGAAATTGGGAAAACGTCTATAAAATTCGTCCATAGCTAAATACGTCAATTCTCGAATAGACTGACTTGCCTTAGGCTTAATATCAATTCGAACAGGTTTTTTACTTTCTGGATCTTTTAATACTTCTCCAGTAAAACGAAATTGCCCAAGCGACATTTGATAGAAGTATTCTGATATACCTCTATTATCTTTATTCCGTTCTTTAGAAAATTCGGATTCACTGGAATAGAATAACCCATTGCCTCCTGTCTCAGGATCTATATAATTGGGAAGGCTTTGTCCATTTAAGATGTTCCAATTGGCATAATTCTGATGATTAAAAATTACCTCTCCATTGGATGTTTGGATCGTATCTTCAATTCCTACAAATATAAAGAGTGCGTGAATATTGCCTTTAGGTGTAAACAATCCACCATAAGGCAAGAATTGTTTTGGGCCATTAGATGACCTATTACCGTGTAACCTATTCAGGCGAGCCTTCTTATCGCTTGCAATTATTCTTTTCTTTTTATCCTCCTGAGCATTCAAATCACAGAAAGAAAAAATCATTATTACTAGAAATATTAATTTAAAATTAAACCTCATAAGCTGTAATTTAATTAAAAATACAAAATAGAATGAGCAATAAACAGTCCACAAGTTGAAATGGGAAAAAATAACTACCTATCCAACTATCATAGAGTATCTAATCTCTTTTCTCAATCGATTTTAAAAAAAGAAAACCGTACATTTGCACTCTCAAATCAAAAGCTTTTAGTGATGGAATATCGTATTGAAAAAGACACAATGGGTGATGTAAAAGTCCCTGCTGAAAAATACTGGGGTGCACAAACTGAACGCTCTAGAAACAATTTTCCAATTGGTCCTGCAGCTTCTATGCCGATAGAAATTGTAGAAGGATTTGCCTACTTAAAAAAAGCTGCTGCTTACACCAACTGTGACTTAGGAGTTCTTCCAGTTGAAAAAAGAGATTTAATTGCACAAGTTTGTGATGAAATCCTAGCTGGTCAACACAGAGCTGAATTTCCATTGGTTGTTTGGCAAACTGGATCTGGAACTCAATCTAACATGAACATGAATGAGGTTATTTCTAACCGTTCTCATGTACTTGCTGGAAATAAACTGGGTGAAGGAACTGCTTTCGTACATCCAAATGACGATGTAAACAAATCTCAGTCTTCAAACGATACTTTCCCAACAGGAATGCACATTGCTTCTTACAAGAAAATTGTTGAGGTAACGATTCCTGGTGTTGAAAAACTTAGAGATACTTTAAAAGCTAAATCAGAAGCTTTCAAAAATGTAGTGAAAATTGGTAGAACCCACTTGATGGATGCTACCCCTCTTACTCTTGGACAAGAATTCTCTGGTTATGTTTCTCAACTTAACCATGGATTAAAAGCCCTAAGAAATACATTGGACCACCTAGCTGAAATAGCTTTAGGAGGTACAGCTGTTGGTACTGGAATAAATACTCCAGATGGATATTCTGTAAAAGTTGCCGGATATATCGCTGAATTCACAGGTCATCCATTCATTACTGCAGAAAATAAATTTGAGGCACTAGCTGCTCACGATGCTATAGTTGAATCACATGGTGCCCTAAAACAGTTGGCCGTATCCTTGATGAAAATTGCAAACGATATCCGTATGTTAGCATCAGGACCTAGATCAGGTATTGGAGAAATTATCATTCCTTCGAATGAACCAGGATCTTCAATTATGCCAGGTAAGGTTAACCCTACACAAGCTGAAGCAATTACTATGGTATGTGCTCAAGTAATGGGGAACGACACTACGATTACTTACGCAGGTGCTACAGGTCATTTTGAATTGAATGTATTCAAACCAGTTATGGCATTTAACTTATTACAATCTGCTGAATTAATTGGAGACGCATGTGTTGCATTTACTGACAACTGTGCTGCTGGTATTGAACCAAACCACGATACGATTAAAGATCTTTTAGATAAATCTTTGATGCTTGTTACTGCTCTAAACACTAAGATCGGTTATGAAAAAGCAGCAAAAATTGCTAAAACAGCCCACCAAAACGGAACTACTTTAAAAGAAGAATCCGTTAATCTTGGCTACCTTACAGCTGAAGAATTTGATGCATGGGTTAAACCGGAAGAAATGATTGGTAGCTTAAAATAAGCATATACATCTTACTATAAAAAAGGAGGATAGCGAGGCTATCCTCCTTTTTTTTTGCTCATATTTAACATTATCCTAATGTTCCGTTTAGATTCTATTGATTATCTTTTTCATCTTATTTAAAAGAGAGTTTAATATAACGGCTTTTCATGTCACGTATATTTCCTGTAAATATTCTTTTCCTACTATTGGCAATTATGGCTCCTTTTGCCTCAATGGCTCAGGAAACGACCTATTTCGAAAGCTATAAAGCCGACAAAATATTAGGTAGAATACTACTCACAAGAAAACTAAATGTCATTGAATTGGATGAAGAGATTGATGACAAATCAAATAAATTAGAATTCACACCGGAAGATGATTTTAGGGTTGGTATAGGGGTGCATTATAAATGGTTAGGTCTGTCTGCTACAATTCCTCTTTCTAAAAATAAAGAACAAGAAACGGAAGGAAGCAACTTAGATATACAAGGACAGGTAATACTTCCATTTCTTATTATTGAAGGCTCACTGTTTAGGTATAATGGATATAGCATTGAGAATTTAAACGATTACCCAAACCTGGAAGACTTAAAAGACGAAGTATTTGATATTAGTTTCAGATCATTCAACACCAATATCTACTATATTCTGAATCACCAACACTACTCTTACAGATCATTTAAGATATTAACAGAGAAACAAAAAAAATCCGCAGGAAGTGCTATTTTAGGCTTGTTTTACAACTATACCAGACTAGAAGCCGAGGGTGGAATCATACCTGAACCAATCAAGGATTTGTTCAGTGAGAAAATGGATATCTCCAATGAAAATTATAATCTAATAGGAGTCTCAGCAGGGTATGCCCATAATTTTGTGCTCAAAAATAATTTCTCTATTGGGGTTCTTCTCACCACCGGTCCTGGTTATATGAGTGAAAATAAAAAGCCTTTAAAAAAATCATCTGAAACGGTAAGTCAACTAGCATTCAGTACAGAATTTCAATTAGGAGCTGCTTATCAAGGTGAAGACTATTTTTATCGCTTACTTGTTCAGGTCAATGTCTTCAACCGGACTTTAGACTCCGAAGAACAAAAAATAAATACTATTCAAGGTTATGTCAACTTTCAATTTGGAAAGCGCTTTAATATTCCTAGAAAGGCAAAGACACCCAAATTTTAGGATCAAAACCGCTTAAAAAAAATAGTTTCCCCGTTAAATCATGAGATTCAAGGAAAGGAATCCTTAGCATTCTTCCAATTTTTACTATTTTTGGACATGCTAGGCTTTTCAGGTATCATAGGTAGTACAGTATCCCCTCAACTTTCGAATCAAATTATCGAAGGGGAGCAGTATCATTTTCAATATTCTTCAAATTCAAAATTCGAAGGAGATAAATTCTTTTGTGAAAATGATGACTACGTTTGGGGACTGGATGGTTATATATTGAATAGGTCATCCATTCAAAAGGCTTTCGCTCAATCGGATTGGTCAAAACTATTCTTAAAGGAATTCCTTAATAGAGAGCAAGGCTTCATAAAAGAACTATCCGGTGAATTTTTCGGTTTTATTTTCAATAAAAATGACAGGAGCATTCAGCTGTTCAATAATGCAATAGGCACAAAATCCTTTCACTATTATCAGGATAAGGACCGATTTATCTTTTCGGCTGGACCAATGGTTATCAAACAATATTTAGACCTTCTAAATATACCCACTACCTTTGACGAGGTATCCATAGCATTGTTTTTATCCTATGGCTATTATATCAATTTCGGAAATTTATTTCAAGAAGTTGATAAAATGTACCCGGCTGAAATACTAACAGCTAAAGAGGGTTCTCTTAACAAAACACATTATCGTAGTTTTTCAAATTTGGAAAAATTTGATAGATCTGAAAAAGAGCTATTAACAGAATTTGATCATCAGATGACGGAAGCCGTTCGGCTGAATTTTGAAAAAGACAGATCTGAGAATTACAAACATTACGTTACTTTAAGCGGAGGACTCGATTCTCGTGTTACCTGTATGATTGGACATCAATTGGGCTATACTGAGCAATTCAATATGTGTTGTTCTCAAGCCAATTATGATGACCATATCACTTCCGAAAAAATAGCGAAGGACCTACACCACGATTATTTTTTCTATCCTTTAGACAATCCAAAACACCTGATGAATCCAAAGGAGCAAGTGGATGAAAATGATGGATTGGTAAATTATAGCGGTGCAGCACATATTCAGCATGCGATAAAGTCCAGTTTACAAGATGAACATGGCTTGATTCAATCTGGACAATTGGGAGATGGGATTCTAGGCGGATTTCTAAGTCAAAATCAGCGCATCGCACCCAATTATAAAGCAGGTCTCCTGACGGATTTATTTATGGACGACTTTTCTTCAGAATTTCAATCTTTAGCTAAAGATTATGCTGACGAAGAATCCTTCAAACTATATACCAGAGGTTTCCAGTTAAACCATAATTGCTTTTGGATAAATGAGAAGTCAAGTTATTATTCCTCTCCATTTCGAAACGAGGACTTTATAGAATTCTGTATGCGTATCCCGGATAAGTACAAATTCCGGGAAATGTTCTATGTGAAATGGATTCAACAATATCAAAAACCGCTAGCGGCATACCCTTGGGAATATATCCATATGAAGCCAGATGCCATGTGGAAAGTAAAATATGCTCGATGGATCAATTATATACGGTACGCACATAAAAAATATAGTAAAGCTGTACGGTTGAAAAACCAAATGACACCTGAAGATCATTGGTATAAAACACTACCCGAATTATCGTCTAACATGCAGAAAAATTTTGAGGATAATTTTGAAAAGTTACCTCTGGATTTTCCATTCAAAGAAAAAATCAAAAAATACTACACTATCGGAGACTTCACTCAGAAGTCGGTTGTTCTTACCTTATTACAAACAGTTGGAGCTTTAAAGAATTGAAACAACTTACCCAACTCATATTAGAATTTAAGAAAAGAGGCGGCTTATCTTTTTTTGTTGGCTCCTTTGGATATAAGATCATCTCTTTTTTCATAACGCTACTCATTGTCAGAGCAATGACAAAAGCAGAGTATGGGAGTTGGGTATATGCACTTTTTATAGTTAGCGTTTTTTTTCCATTTAAAGGCTTGGGATTGGAAAATTCCTTGATGCGATTTGGAGCCCTAAACTCAAGTCTTTCGGAAAAATACAATCTCTATAAATTTTCTCGAAATATAGGACTTATGGTAAGTCTTGCACTTGCTATTGCTATTGCTTTAATAGCACCACTCATCACCAAAAAGTTACCTGATGCTTATAATCTAGTCTTAATAATGGTTTGTTGGTTACCTGCCTCCTATTTGCTGGAATCTAAACAGAGCTATTACCGTTTACTTAAAAGGCACAAAATATATTCTGCAAGTCAAATTGCCCAAGGACTTTTTGTTTTAACTCTGGGTTACCTAGGTTATAAAATTTGGGGATCCTTTGCTTTTGCAACTTGTTTCGCTCTTGCACCTGCTATCATAAGTATTCTTTTTAACGTTCCCAAGGAGTCTATTCAAGCTATAAAATGGACTAATTTCAGTAAAAAGAAATTCTATTCGTATGGACTGCTTACTGGCGTAACCATGGTTATTACCCAGTTCATTTTCTACATTGATATTTTCCTTATTGAAAATCTAATACCAAAGCCAGAAGAGTCACTAGCTGCCTATCGTACAGCAACGCTTATTCCATTGAACTTAGGATTTATTGCTGTCGCTTATGTCAATAATGACTTTGTACATATCAGTGAAAATTCAAGCAACAAAGAGTTCCTTCTGAAATACTTGAAAAATTACTATAAGCTATTCAGCATATATGCTGTAGCAATCATTTTATTCTTCTTGCTTCCTGGGCACTATTGGGTAAAAATATTTGGTGAAGGTTATGGAGAAATCACCCCCATCTTCAGCGTTTTAATCCTGGCAATGATTGGAACTATATTATTAAGAATTCCAGCAGGAAATGTACTTGCCGCCATGGGATTGGTAAAAATCAACAGCTGGGTATCGTATAGCGCCCTCATTTTTAATGGGGCACTTTCTTATTTCCTAATAAAAGAATTTGGAATTATAGGTGCAGCTTATGGTTCTGCTATTACATTCTGGATGACTGGAACCTTTTCTCTATTGTTCCTACTAAGACATATAAAAACTAAACTTTAGTAGGTTTAGTCTTACTTTTTATGATAAGTACTTATCGTAAAAGGGAACTTATGATCCCCATCTACAGGATAATCTATGGATTCTTGTAATGACCATTTCTCCCAATTTACCTCTGGAAAAAAAGTATCTCCATCGAAGCTACTTTTCACATGAGTTATATACATTCTGTCTACTAAATCATTTTCGAGGGCCTCTTTATAAATCTGACCTCCACCAATGATGAATATCTCGTCCAGTCCGGTTTCCTTTGCAGCTGCTAAGCTAGCCTCCAAACTTGAAAACAATTCACATCCATCTGCTTTATATTCACTATTTCTAGTTAGGACATAATTGATTCTATTCGGCAATGGACGAAACCTTTCCGGTATCGATTCGTAGTTTTTTCTCCCTGTTATGATCAACTTACGAGCGGTAGTTCGCTTAAAGTGTTTCAAATCTTTGGGAAGATTCCAGATAAGGTCATTATCTTTTCCAATAACCCTATTTTCTGCTATAGCAACAATTAGTGATATGATCATTATATAGCTACTTCTCCTTTAATATGTGGATGAGCCTGATAGTTTACCAATTCAAAATCATCGATCGTAAAATCGAAGATATCGGTAATTTCAGGGTTTATTTTCATTTGAGGTAATGGATAAGGCGTTCTCTCCAATTGAAGGTTTACCTGATCCATATGGTTAGAATAGATATGTGCATCCCCAAATGTGTGTACAAAATCACCATATTCCAAACCACATACTTGAGCAATCATCATGGTAAGCAGGGCATATGATGCGATATTGAAAGGTACACCTAAAAAGATGTCGGCACTTCTTTGGTATAGCTGACATGATAATTTCCCTTCAGCAACATAAAACTGAAAAAAAGTATGACAGGGAGGTAAAGCCATATTTGGAATATCAGAAACATTCCAGGCACTTACAATAAGTCTTCTGGAATCTGGATTTTCTTTGATCATCTTGATCACTTCAGACAATTGGTCTATTGCCTTACCGTCGGGTGTTGGCCAAGATCTCCACTGATGTCCATATACAGGACCAAGATCTCCATTCTCATCTGCCCACTCATCCCAAATACGTACCTTATTTTCTTTAAGGTAGGCAATATTTGTATCCCCCTGTATAAACCAAAGTAATTCGTGAATGATAGATCTTAGATGTGTCTTTTTCGTGGTCACCAAAGGAAAACCTTTAGAAAGATCAAAACGCATTTGATGCCCAAAAATACTAGTCGTCCCCGTACCTGTACGGTCCTCTTTTTCAACACCTTCTTTTAAAACTCTATCAATCAGATCCAAATATGCTCTCATACCAAATAATTTTAGCTCCGTAAAAATAATAAAATTGTCTTTTCCTCTCCCCTTAATTTGCAGAATAATATGAGGTATTTATCATTAAAAGATAAGTGAAGGACAATTGCCTGGGCAATTTATCTATATTATTAAAAATTTCTTTACATTTGCTCCCACGGTGGATGGATTTGACTGATTGCGACCACGATAAAAAATGCTAAATGGATTTTTTCTTCTCGCAATGGTCTTTTTACTCCTTCCCTGATAATAAATCATACTAAAAAGAGATCATATGTCGTATTTTTTTACTTCCGAATCTGTATCAGAAGGACATCCTGATAAAATTGCTGATCAAATTTCTGATGCTATATTAGATGCGTTTTTGGTACAAGACCCCGAAGCTAAAGTTGCTTGTGAAACACTAGTTACTACTGGACTAACAGTATTAAGCGGAGAGGTAAAATCGGAAGCATACATCGATCTACAGTTACAAGCTAGAAATGTAATTTCTAAGATAGGTTATACCAAATCTGAATACCAATTTGACGCGAACTCTTGCGGTATCATCTCGGCAATTCACGAACAATCGGATGATATCAACCGTGGTGTAGACAGAGAAGGTGATGAAGAACAAGGAGCAGGTGATCAAGGTATCATGTTCGGTTACGCTACAAACGAAACGGACAACTATATGCCATTGGCACTTCAGCTTTCACATATGTTACTTATTGAACTGGCTGAAATCAGAAGAGAAGAGAATTCTCCGATGCCTTACCTTCGTCCAGATGCTAAATCTCAGGTAACTATTCAGTATTCTGATGCAGGTGTTCCTGAAAGGATTGAAGCTATCGTTGTTTCTACACAACACGATGATTTTTCGGAAGAAAAGGAAATGCTTCAGAAAATCAACGACGATGTAATTCAAATATTGGTTGAGCGCGTAAAAGCTAAATTGCCTAGTCGTACATCCAACTTATTTGGTGATGACATTAAATACCATATCAACCCTACGGGAAAATTTGTTATTGGTGGACCACACGGAGATACTGGACTAACAGGTAGAAAAATTATAGTTGATACATACGGCGGTAAAGGTGCTCACGGTGGTGGAGCATTTTCAGGAAAAGATCCAAGTAAGGTAGATCGATCTGCGGCTTATGCAGCTAGACACATTGCAAAAAACTTAGTTGCTGCCGGTGTTGCCGATAGAATTCTTATTCAGGTATCCTATGCCATTGGGGTTGCTAAGCCGATGGGTATTTTTATTGATACCTATGGTACAGCCAAAGTAAACCTAACGGATGGTGAAATCGCAGAAAAAGTAGATCAATTATTCGATCTTAGACCTGCTGCTATCATTTCAAGACTGAAATTGAAAACACCTATGTATCAAGAAACTGCTGCTTATGGTCACATGGGTAGAGATTCATTCACTAAGAATGTAAAGTTTGAAGTTACAGGTGGTAGATTTATCGAAAAAGAAGTAGAATTCTTCACTTGGGAAAAACTAGATTATATCGATAAAGTTAAAGCTGCTTTCAGTCTTTAATTAAATCGACCTCATAAAAAAAGGGCTCCAATTAGGGGCCCTTTTTTACTTTTTACTTTTTAATAAGGTGTTTTATAATTTGTCCTTTCTCCGTAGTAATCTGCACTATATAAAATGCTGGAGCAAGGTCTTCTAAATCTATTGTTATCCCCTCCTGATGGCTATAATGCCCATTAAAAACTAGCCTTCCTCTTACTGTAAACAATCTTACCTCTACTGCTTCCTGATTTTCTTCAAAAGCCAAATGAACCTCGTTTTCAGCTGGATTTGGTGACAGTATGACCAATTCAGAATTAAGTAAACCTTTTTCTTCCTGTTTATTATCCAATTCATCCGCATCCATATTATCCACAACAATCACTCTTTCTCTTAATTCAAGTTCTCCTTCATTAAATACATCAACCCAGCAAAAGTTTGATCCATTCGATATCTCAACATTATCCAGTAAAATAGCCCCCATGCTATGTGTCAATTTAAACACAATACTTGAATAATCTAATATAGGTTTTAACCAAATAACATAGTGAACAAATGTTTTATGAGGAATAGATGACAAGGTCCCTATCAATTTATCATTTATTACAGGCTGATTCGTCAAGAAATGATAATCAATAACACCTCTAGATCTTAGGTATAATTCTAACTCTGGGACATACGGATTTTCTACTGTATACCCATACGCATTATCATATCCCTGTCCAGCAACATCAAATTCCAACAATACCCACTCTCCTTGCTTTAAGGAGTTTATTTCCGGACTCACCAATTCCATATATTGAGAGGCGGAACTTTGCCAAGTAGGTGAACTTGTTTGTATTTGTAAATAATGACTTTCATTCCCATATGCGTTTGAATTTATCCAGGCGTAGGTATAACCAAAACGTCCTCCTGGTAAGGGATCTATTGTTTTCCATCCAGCATACAATCCATCAGTACCTTCAAAATCATCTTTAAAACAGCCAAAAGTCATTACCCCGGCAAAGGTATAAGTATATTCTCCACACAGATATAACTCATATTCTACGTTTTGATCTAGATTGATACAATATAAATCGGCGTGAGGGTTTTCAAAAATCAATTGCCCTTGTACTCCTGTCCCCAGACTAAACCCTTTTGGGCCATATTCATAAGTAATAATGGAATCAAAATAAACACCAGATTTGTGAAAATTTATTTTTACAGTATCAGGACCTATATTTTGGGTAAAATAAATATCAAGGCCATTGCAACTAGCCATTCCAGCCTGAAAGACCAGGCAGAATAAAATACCAATTATTTTAATGAAATATTTTTTTATACAAACTAACACTACTCCTTAATTAAATTAACCACGTAACAAGTTAATAATTATTGAGTTACACGTATTTACATATTAGATTAAGTCCTTCATATCACAGTTAAACGGTGTATAGGATGCTATTAAATAAAAAAGCGATTGAATTACAATCGTCTTTTTTATTTAATTACTTTTTAATAAGTTGCTTTGTAATTTGTCCTTTCTCCGTAGTAATCTGCACTATATAAAATGCTGGAACAAGGTCTTCTAAATTTATAGTTATCCTTTCCTGATGGTTATAATGTCCTTTAAAAATTTGTCTTCCTCTTACTGTAAATAAACTTATATCGACTGTCTCCTGATTTTCTTCAAAAACCAATTGAACTTCGTTCTCAGCAGGAATTGGTGACAGTATGACTAATTGATCTCTGGTTTCATTTTCTGAATTAGTAACGATAAGTTCTTCCTCGTTTTGATACACTATATATTTTTCTTCAGCAAGTGCGTCAACCCAACAGAAATTTGATCCATCCGATATCTCAATATTATCCAATAAAATAGTTCCCATGCTATTTGCCATTTCAAACACAATACTTGAATAACCCGGTTCAGGTTTTATCCAAATAACATAGTGAACAAATGTTTCATTAGGAAGAGATGACAAAGTACTAATCAATTTATCTTTTACTACGGGTTCACTTGCTCCATTAGAATAATGATCAATCACCCCTTCAGATCTGAGGTATAATTTTAACTCTGGGACATAAGCTTGTTCTTCTATACCATCATAAAAAGTATCATCCCCAAGTCCAGCAACATCGAATTCTAACAAAATCGAATGTCCTTCCATTAAGTGATTTATTTCCGGACTCACTAACTCCATACGTTGATAGGGGGCCTGATTCCAAGCAGGTGAAGTTGAAGTCATTTGTAAATAATGACTTTCATTACCGTATGCATCTGAACCGATTGAAGTCGAAGTATAACCATATGCCCCACCCGGCAAAGGCTCTCTTGTTTTCCATCCGGCATACAATCCATCAGTAGCTTCAAAATCATCTTTAAAGCAGTCAAAAGACATTACCGAAGCAAAGGAATAAACATATTCTCCACAGAGATATAACTCATATTCTATGTTTTGATCCAGATTCAAACAATATAATTCGCCCATGGGGCTATCAAAAATCACTTGGCCCTTTTCTCCTGTCCCCAGACTAAACCCTTTTGGGCCATATTCATAATTAATAATGGAATCTAGACGATAACCAGATTTGTAAAAATGTATTTTAACTATATCAGTGTCTACATTTTCAATATGGTCAATATGAAGACCACCACAATCAGCCATTCCAGCCTGAAAGACCAGGCAGAATAATATACCAATTGTTTTAACAAAATATTTTTTTATGTAAGTTGACATTAATCTCAGTTGAAATTCAAATGAGAAGTTAGTGATTATAAAAAGTAATTATTAATACATTAGATTAAGCTCCCTATTTCATAGTTAAACGGTAAATGGACTGCTGTTAAATAAAAAAGCGATTGAATTACAATCGCTTTTTTAAAAAGTGTTTTTGTTTTTAGCAGCAACCACCACCATCGTAAAAGAAGGTAGATTCTGAAATAAATATATCTTCCCCAAGCGCTCCAAGTGCTCCCGCTGTTTTATCGCAAACAGCTATCGGCTGATTTTGCAATAAAGTATGTCCTTTATTGTCATCATAAAACGCTTCATCACCGTAATAAATAGCAGATTTACCCGTAAATACACAAGGACCATCTTCAGGCATCGGATCTTTAATAGCACAAACTTCAATACTCTCGATAAAGATATTTTCATCGGTATCATAGTTCTTGGTATCCAATATCCTATAGGCTCTTTTCGCACGAACTTCTACTGTTCCAAAACCTATATCTGTAATCATTTTTATATATTCCTTTAATGGAATTGCTCCCGAAAGGCAAAGTGCTCTTAATCTTTCGTCTGCCTTTAATGCCTCGGGCATTTCCTGCTCACAAGTAGGATCTGACATTACCAATCTACCATGTGGTTTTAACACACGGTAAATTTCTTTCAGTGCTTCCTTTAATTCTTCAATCTCAAAAATATTGAATAAACAATTCTGAGCTGCTACATCAATACTCTCATCTTCGACCGGCAAAGACAAAGCATCCCCCTTTTTCAGACTAACAAAATCCCTATTGAACCAGGGATTTAATCTTTCAGCTTCATGAAGGTTTTTGTCGCAAGCATCCAACATTTCATCTACTACATCCACGCCAATGATAGACCCTTTTTCTCTAGAGAAATACGAGAATTGAAATACTTCCATTCCTCCTCCAACGCCTACATATAAAACCTTAGGATTATTCACCAAATCTCTCGAATTGACTGTGCTACCACAACCGTAATTCATTTCCAGCATTATCTTTGGCATATCCAAACCCGGTAATTGCCAAACAGGAGTTGTAGTACAACACAAACCTACATCTGGAGAAAGAGCAGCCTCTTTGTAAACATCTTTCGTGGTTTCTAAATAACTTTTCATATTTATTTACGGGTATTAAATTTTTGTAATTACTTGCTTGATTAATCGAATCATTTTCTCTTCAGCTATTTTAGCTACTGCTATAATATCTTCAATATTGATAGCATGTAAATTATCTGGATCACATTCATCAGTTATCACTGAAAGCACAGCACAGGGAAGGGACATATGATTGGCTACTATCACTTCCGGAACAGTAGACATTCCAACAATATCAGCACCAATAATCTTTAGGTAACGGTATTCTGCTCTAGTTTCTAAGTTTGGCCCCATAACAGAGGCGTAAACCGCTTCATTTAGAGGTAAATCCAATTCTGCAGCTGCGGATTTCAAAGCACTGTTCATACCTGTATCATAAGGAGCACTCATATCTACAAAACGATCACCAAATTCATCCATATTCGTTCCACGTAATGGATTGTCTGGAAGTAAATTTATATGATCATCTACCAGGGCTATATCACCCTTTTTAAATCGGTCCAAACTCATGGCTCCACAAGCATTAGACAACAATAATTTCTGAACACCTAATAGCTTCATCACTCGGATTGGAAAGGTGATTTCCTGCATGCTATAACCTTCATAATAATGAAACCTACCTTGCATCACTAGTACCTTTTTACCCTCCAGGCTACCATAAATTAAATTCCCTTTATGAAATTCTACAGTAGCAATTGGGAATCCAGGTATATCCTCATAAGCCACTTGTTTCTCTATTTCTATTTCGTGCACTAAATTTCCCAATCCAGTACCCAATACAATTCCTAATTCAGGCTTATCAAAGCCCATATCTTTTAAAAGCGAAACCGCTTTATATATTTGTTCCATGTAAATTTTTGTTTGAAAAAACTGAGGTGATGTTATTCAATTTCTTTCATCAAGTCCGGATAACGTTCTAAATCCTTTAAGTAATCAATATCGGAAAGTTTTTCCAGCTCTACCACTGAAAGTCCTATTTCATTGATAGTTTCAATTGTTGAAGCATAGACCTCCTCTGTACTCCATTTTTTATCAGCAAAAAGTTTAGGGTGAAAATCCTTCATCCCAATGAGATAATAACCACCATCTTCGGCAGGACCGATAACGATATCATGATCTTCCAGTGCTTTAAAAGCTTGATTAATGTGATCCGAATTAATATCGTAGCAATCAGATCCTATAAGCACCATTGATTCAAATCCATCTTTAATCATTTGATAAAAGGCATTGGCCATTTTAATTCCCAAATCACCTTTTCTTTGCACTAATTTATCAAAGTTTTCTTCCGGCCATTCATCCTCTTCATCAATAGCTTTACCATAGAAAAGTGCATTATACTTCCCTGCTTCTAAAGCGACCTCTCTCGTATGCTTTTGTAATAAACGATATATCTGAGTAGCCTTCTCTTCTCCAATATCCTTGGCAAGTCGAGTTTTCACTCGCTCAATATTTGGATTTTTCACGAATATTATAAGTGCCTCTTCCATCATTTTTGATTTTTACAATGTACCATTAAGCTAATATTAACTCAAGGAACCTTGGCAACTTGAGCCTGCTCCTGCTGTACAACCATAACAATGCTGATGCAACACCACTTCTCTTTCGGTAAACGTATCGATCCTAAAATCTTTTACAAAAGGCTGATCGATATTTAAAGGCATTTCCAACATCTGATTGAAATCACAATCGTACAAAACGCCATCCCAACGAACAGAGAGTGTATTTCTACACATCAGCCCTTCTACAGTAGATGGATTAAAGGATTCGACCAATAGATGCATATATTTTTCCAGTTTCCCTTCGTTATATATCGTATTTAAAAATCTAGAAATAGGCAAATTTGCAATGCAATACAGGTCATTAAATTCAATATTAAAATGCTCCTTTAAAACTTGTTTATAATCTGCTTCAAGCTTGGACTGATTCCCAGGTAAGGATGGACCTAATGGGTTGTAAACAAGATGTATACAAAGTTCGGAATTTTCTCGACCAAAACCTAACTCATTTAGTATCTGTAAAGCCTCTATTGACTGATCAAACACTCCTTCACCACGCTGTTTATCAACGTTTTCCGGCGTATAACAGGGCATAGAAGCCACTATAGTCACTCCATGCTTTGCCATTAGTTCAGGATACTTCCTGTATTTGCTGTTCGAAACCAAAATAGTTAGGTTGGAACGCACCAATACTTTCACCTCCCTTTTGGACAGCTCCTCTATCAACCATAAAAAATCTGGATGCATTTCGGGAGCTCCACCTGTAAGGTCTACCGTATGGGCTTTCGACTCATCAAGGACACGTAAGCATTGATTCAAGACTTCTCTTGACATTTTCTCCTTCCTATCTGGTCCTGCATCTACATGGCAATGTTCACAGGTAAGGTTGCACATATAACCAAGATTGATCTGCAGGATCTCTAGAGAAGAAGGCTTCATATCAACAAATCCATGTTGCTCCAATTTTTCCTGAAATGAAGGCGAATAGTCTAAAGTTTCATTGAGTATTTCAAGTTGTCTTTGAGACTGAGATATTGCAATTCCTTGTCCATACAAGGATCGTTTACTTTTCTTTGACTTAACAGAAATAGTACGCATTGATTTTTTTCTTTTATAGCCTAATGCTATTAATCACCAATAAATAACCCGATTTAAAATTAGCGAATTGGTGGAGCTCTTAGGCCTTGTAAAGAATAAAATAACTGAATAAAAAAGCTTGAAATGGCTTTAGTGATACGTGCCTCTTTCACAAAAAGGCTAACTATTTTTTTAAGCAGTGGATATATCGAAAATTGAGAAACCAGAGAATAAATGTCCTTCAATGAATTTAGCTCATTTTGACACTTTAACAGCTTGATTTCCCCGGCATATAATTGAAGCAAATCAGTTACAACAGCTTCTGTATTCCAGGCAATACGGTCAAAATCGATTTGACTTTCAAAAAAGGACTTTGTAATTCCTATAAGATATACTCCCCCTAAATTAGATGGACCTATTACTAAGCCTGTATCCAAAAGAGCTTGATCTGCCTTTTTAAAATCACTGGAATGCAGAGTAGGACAGTCATTCCCAACCAGGATAACTTTCTTATAACCGAGGTTAAAGAAATGTTCAAAAGCATTGTTCAATTTTTCAGAAAATGAATTCCCTCTTTGCTGTTGGCTACCAAATTCAAAAAAATCTGCATCAAAATGCGCTACCTGAGCTTTAACACCATCAATCAATGACTTATACAATATTGCTCCTTTCTTAGGGGATCTAAATATATCCTTCGCACGGCTTTCTTCTTGCAAAGACCGTGTGAATAACACTAGAGCTGTATGTTTTGAATTATTTGTCATTAATAATCTCTGGCAATCATTTTTTTATTTTATACAATAATACTGTTATTAGATAGTACCTTTTGTCAGACAAGCGACAATTTGATAGATCCAGTATCGATACTGAAGAATTATTATCTAATAGTAATAATTAGCGCCAACTGTTAAGTCGTTAGATTAAAAGTAACCAGCTAATAATATAAAATCGTAAATGAATAGGTTGAACTATCTTCCGTTGAAGATACTATAAATTTAGAAAATATGTATTTTAGCTAAACTATATTCAAACCAAAAATTATCCATGATAAATCCTGTCGAAAGAGGTCAAAAAATAGTCCAACACATGATGAAAAATGATGCTTTTAGCCAATGGCTAGGCATCGATATAGTGGATATCCAGCCGGGTTTCTCACATCTGGAAATGACCATACGACCTGAAATGTTAAATGGTTTTGACATTTTACATGGCGGGATTTGTTATTCACTAGCAGATAGCGCATTGGCATTTGCATCTAACTCACATGGAGCGCAGGCTGTTTCAGTTGAAACCTCTATATCTCATCTTAAACCTTGTAGAAATGGAGATCGGATTGTGGCTATAGCAGAAGAAAAGAGTATCACTAGAAAGATTGCTATTTATCAAATCGAAATAAAAAACCAAAATCAAGATGTGGTTGCCTTATTTAAGGGAACCGTATACCGCAGCTCGAAAGAGTGGGACATTTCTTGATTCATCAACCATAAATTTAGCTAGATTTAATCTAGGACAACAACACAAATCAGCAGTGATGAAAAATACATATATCATAGACGCCGTACGTACGCCAATCGGTAATTTCACAGGAACCCTATCTAATACTAGAGTAGACGATATGGGGGCATTGGTAATCAAAACACTAATGGAAAGAAATCCAAACGTTGATCCTTCTGCCATTGCAGAGGTATTGATGGGCTGTGCAAATCAGGCAGGTGAAGACAATAGAAATGTTGCCAGGATGTCCTCTTTATTGGCTGGAATACCATTTTCAGTTCCAGGTGAGACCATCAATAGACTATGTGCTTCAGGAATGTCGGCTATTGTAAACGGATCCAGATTAATTGCCTGTGGTGATGGAGATCTGGTTATTGCCGGAGGGATGGAGAACATGACACGTGGTCCATGGGTTATGTCAAAGGTTTCTAAAGCATTTGGTAGAGACGCACAACTTCACGACAGTTCTTTTGGATGGAGGTTTATCAATCCTAAAATGGAAGACCTTTACGGAACGGATGGCATGGGGAATACTGCGGAAAACCTAGCTGAAATGTATGCCATTTCAAGAGAAGATCAGGATAAATTTGCTCTTTGGTCACAACAAAAAGCTTCCAAAGCACAAGCTGAAGGTAGGTTTGATGAAGAAATTGTACCAGTAAAAATTCCACAACGTAAAAAAGATCCTATCATTTTCGATAAAGATGAATTCATCAAGGCTAATAGCTCAATGGAGATCTTATCGAAATTAAGAACAGCCTTTAACAAGGAGGGATCAGTAACAGCTGGAAATGCCTCTGGATTAAATGACGGTGCTGCAGCCATGTTATTGGCATCTGAAGATGCAATAAAGAAATACGATCTAAAGCCTATAGCAAGAATTGTATCTTCTGCTGTTGCAGGGGTCGAGCCAAGAATAATGGGTATTGGGCCAGTCTACGCTACAGAAATGGCTTTGGAAAAAGCAGGCTTGACAATGGATGACATGGACATCATTGAATTGAATGAAGCATTTGCTGCTCAATCTCTGGCATGTACTCGTAATATGGGACTGGAAGATGACGATCCTAGAATCAATCCCAATGGTGGAGCTATTGCATTGGGTCACCCACTGGGAATGAGTGGAACGAGAATTATACAAACGGCAGCTATTCAATTGCAAAAAACAAATAAGAGATATGCACTTTGCACAATGTGTATTGGTGTAGGTCAGGGATATGCTACTATTATTGAAAGAGTATAATGTCTGAAATAAGGGTAAAAACACAAGAACTATACGATAAGGCTGCGCCATTTGCGCAACCTATTTGCCATACCATCTGGCAATGGATAGAAGAGGCGGATCCGGAAATTCAAATTGAATGGAAATGGAGCGCACCTGTCTTTTGTAAAAATGGAATGATTTGCACTGTAATGCCTTTCAAAAAGCATGTGAATTTTGCTTTTTTCAATGGCAAACATATCAATGATACCTACGGCTTGTTAATTACCAAAGAAGATAATAAGGGGATGGCACATATCCATTTAAACTCCATGGAGGATTTGGATGAAGCCGCATTCAAGTATTATGTCCAAGAAGCCATAAAAATAAATGCAAGTACTAAAAAGCCTAAGAGATCAGTTCCAAAGAAAGGGAGTATCGATTTACCTAATGACTTTAAGGACTTGCTGGAAAAACAATCCATGGCCTACCAGCACTATATCGATTTGGCTCCCTATAAAAAAAGGGAATACCTTGAATGGATTACCAGTGCAAAAAGAGAGAATACCAGAATCTCTAGAATGGAGAAAGCTATTCTTCTATTAAATAAGGGCAAAGGACTCAATGATAAATACCGAGAATAATGATTTACGAATTTAACGGTTATAAACCTGTTGTACATCCTTCTGCCTTTGTACATCCACAGGCTAATGTTACAGGAAATGTAATCATTGGAAAAGATGTATACATAGGACCAGGAGCCGTATTACGCGGTGATTGGGGAGAGATAATTATTTCTGATGGCTGTAATGTTCAGGAGAATTGTGTCATCCACATGTTTCCAGGAAAAACCGTCACTTTGAAAGAAAGTGCGCATATTGGTCATGGTGCAATTATCCACGGTGGGACCATCGGTAAAAATTGCCTCGTAGGAATGAATGCCGTCCTAATGGATGATGTTTCTATAGGTGATGAATGTATTATCGGTGCGCTTTGTTTTGTACCAGCAAAAATGGAAATAGCTAACAGGAAACTTGTTGTTGGAAACCCAGCGAAAGTCATTAAAGATGTCTCTGATGATATGATTTCCTGGAAAACAGCCGGAACCGGATTGTACCAAAAATTACCACAGGAATGCATGGATACGCTTAAACCTTGTGAACCATTACGAGAAATCCCAAAAGACCGCCCCAAACAAGCAGAGATATACCAGATCTGGGCTGAAAAGAAAAAAAAGTAAATAGATACTAAATGGCAAGTATAGTTTTACTTTCGGATACCCACTCCTATATTGACAAGCGCTGGGAAAAACATTTAAAGGATGCCGATGAAATTTGGCATGCCGGAGATATAGGAAATCCAGATGTATTGGACTATTTATCCTCCTTTGCTAAACTGAGAGTTGTATGGGGAAATATAGATAGCCATGATTTAAGAGCTGAATTCCCAGAAGATCAGATTTTTGAACTGGAAGGGTTTAAAGTATGGATGCGGCATATTGGTGGTTATCCCAATAGATATCCCGCACATATAAAAAAGTTACTTAGTGAAATTAAACCAGATATATTTATCTGTGGACACTCTCATATACTCAAAGTCATCTACGACAAAAAATATCAATTGATTCATATGAATCCTGGGGGTGCTGGGAAATATGGAGCTCAGACAAAACAGACCATACTACGTTTCGACCTGATAAAAGGAGAAATAAAAAATATGCAAGTGGTAGAATGGGATAAATAAAAAAGCCTTCCCGAATAATTCGGGAAGGCTTTTTTTATTTATAATATGCTTCACAAAACTAGTTCTGTGAGAATGTCATGTTCATTGTAACAGTTACACCTAACATATCTTCATCCGCACTAAGTGCTATTTCGCTTTCAGAAATTGAAACAATATTAAAATCAATAGTATCTCCCATGACTACGCTTAATACAGTTTCATCTTCAGAAAACTCCCATGAACCATCGATAGTTTGTGATGCTAATTCACAAACATCAATATTTTCATCCATTACTAACGTTCCATCTGTAGAGTAGGTAGTAAAATTATCCCATGAACATGTATCCATCAATGCCATAAGATCAAACTCCACTTCATTCATTACATAGTTTGAAGATGTCATAGTCCAATCTCCTGAACATAACATTTCAGTTCTTGTCATTGCAACTGAATCGTTGTCATCATCGTCTTTTGAACACGACATAAAAGTCAATCCAAAAATTAGGGAACATCCCAAAATAACCTTTTTCATAAAGTATTTTAATTAATTATTAGAATCCCAAAAATAAGATAGTAATTAAGATGCACCTTATCGTTAATGTTAATAATTGTTAATATTGCATTTATCTCCTTTATTAAAATATTATTTTTCAATAACATAACCCAAACATAATAGACCTCTTTAAGAGAAAATACATCGCTAATTAAAAATAGACAATTCAATAAAAAAAGCAGATCCCATATTTATGGTTCCGCTTTTCCTATTTAACTATTAGACTTGATTAGTCCTCATGTACAAATCGTAAAGTTAACACAATAGCAACACCATTATAACCAGTTACAAAACGAAGCTCCAACATATGCCTTGTAAGACTTTCTACAGTGAATTCAGCTAAACCTCCATCCAGTTGAACAGTCAATTTTTCATCACCATCAGTAAGCTCCCAAGTCCCATTAGCCTCTTGAGGCAGGCCATCACATAAATCAACATTATCATCACGCAAAACAGTTCCAGTCATAGCGTAAGTAATTAGGTCATCTTTTGCACAGGGAATATAAAAGGCATCCAAGATATCCTCATTACCTCCAAGACTAGTTGTTGTGGCAGCTTCAATTCTCCAACTATCTAAACAAAGTAATTCTGATTTAGTTAAAGATTCGCTATCATCTTTTGAGCAAGATTGAAAGGCTAATCCTAAAATAAGGCTCGCACAAATAATAATTGATTTCATAAAAAGTACAAATTTAGATGTATAACTAGTGTTTATATTCAACGGTCATGGTTCCATCTAAAAAAGGTGATTCTTGCTCAATTACCAGTTTACTTCCAGATAGTGAAAGTATTGTAATCGGTATCGAAAACTCGTCCTCTGTAATTATTAATATATCGTCAGAATCTCCAAATACCCATGTAGCCTGACCATTTTGATCTGAATCTGGACACAATATATCTCCTTCGTCAAAATACACAACCCCATCCTTGAAAAACTGAATTGAATTATCAAAAGAACATGGCTCAATAGTTAAGGAAGGATTGCTGGAAGTATAGGAATCAAAATTCCAAAGACCTGAGGTTAATTTATCTTCCTTCGATAAGGATACTTCTTTGGAACAAGATTGAAAAGCCAAACCTAAAAGAAGGCTCGCACAAATAATAATTGATTTCATAAAAAGTACAAATTTAGATTTATAATTAGTGTTTATATACAATGGTCATGATTCCAATTGAATCAGGTATTTCTTGCTCAAATACCAGTTTACTTTTCGAAAGTGAAATCAATTCTAACCCTAACGGGGTACCCCACCTATCATAAACTACCAATACATCGCTAGATTCTCCAAACTGCCAAACTAGCATACCAGACTGCTCACTTTCAGAGCATAATATATCACCAAAATCTAACATACCAGCACCGCTCTTGTTAAAAAGCCATGTATTATCAAAATTACATGGCTCCAAAGTTTCGTCGGGATCTGTGGAGGTATAGGAGTCATATTTCCAAAGGCCTGAGGTTAATTTATCTTCCTTCGATAAGGATTCTTCTTTGGAACATGATTGAAAAGACAAGCCTAAAAGAAGGCTGAAAAAAATAAAAATAGATTTCATAAAAAATAAATTAATCATTAATGACTCCTAATTTAGAAAAAAATATTGTTATCAATTTAAAAGGACATCCCAATTATCGGAAAATGAAATTAAACAGATCAAAAAAAGGCACTTTGTTTCCAAAGCCCCTTTTCATATTCTTTTATTTTTAAATCGGTATAGTTTTACCAACCTCCGCTAGCTCCACCACCTCCGAAGCCGCCGCCTCCGAAACCACCAGAACCTCCTCCGGACATCCAGCCACCACCACGATGAAGAGTTCCTCCATGATACATGGTATGACCGCCGCCGCCGCCATTTCTTCTAGCGAATAAAAACATCAACACAATGAATCCTATGACATAGGGTATAGGTCTTTTCCAACTTTTTGATCTACGTTTTTTAGTTACTTTATATTCCTTTCTAAGGATTTGAAAAATAGCATCAACTCCCTCATTTAAACCGGCATGGTATTTAGTAGCTTTAAAACTTGGCTTGATGTGATTTTCAATTACAAGACGAGAAAGTGCATCTGTCAGAAGGTGTTCAATACCATACGCTGTTTCGATAGCTATTTTACCATCTTCTTTAGAAACTAATATGACAATTCCATTGTCCTTGCCTTTCTGTCCTATTCTCCACTTATAACCCCATTCGGCAGCCACTCGATTGACTTCATCACCATTTAAGTTATTGATAGTAATAACTACAATTTGTGTTAAAGTTGTATCGCTATAATTGATCAGCTTAGTTTCCAGTCGTTCTTCTTCATAAGAACTTAGCATATCAGCATAATCGTATACTCCGGTTTGCTGAGAAGGCTTGGCCGGAATTTCAAACTGCGCATAGGCATTCGAAAGTCCAAACAATACACATAGTCCAACTATCAAGCCTTTAGCCCAATTATGTCTTTTATTTTTATTCATCTATAAACTATGATTTTGAAATCTCATCCGACAATTCATTGACATCATCCGGTTGGTAAGGAAAGTGAATTTTCAACTTATTTCCAGCAGCTCGTATTCCTGCTATCAATCCATCCGCAAATTTACCTTGCTTAAATTCTCCAATTACCAATTCCTTTACACTTTCCCAGAAGTCATCAGGTGTTACCTTATCAATTCCTTCATCCCCTAAAACAACAAATTGATGTTTCGGAACATCCACAAAAAATAAAACTCCGTTTCTCAATTCCGTACGATGCATTCCCAATTTCTTAAAGGTTTTCAGCGCCATTTTCATGGCATCACCTCTTTTTTGAGAGACATGAACACGAATTTCTCCTGAGGTATTCTTCTCTGCATCCTTAATGGCTTGCACGATTCTGACCTCCTCTTGATCAGTTAAAAAATCATCAAATTCCGACATATTAAAACTTAACTTCTGGTGCTATATCCGTTCCTTCAGCAGATTCAAAATACCCCATCAATTCATGACCAAAGCTAGAAGAGAATAGGCTTCCAAGGAATTTTTTGAACTATGCATTATATCCTCTTACCGAAACATTGAATCGATTACCTTCTATTATTAATCCTTTTTTTATTTCTGATTCTGTTAGTTGTTATTATTGAGCCCCAAATAAAATATTTCAGAGGCCTCAATATTATTGGGCTTTTCAAGTGTTATTTCTTCTTAAATTACGAAAAAAAAAAAGCCTATCCACAAAGGGAAAGGCTTTTTTTTCTTTATTATTTCTTTCTTATTTCTTTCTAAAGAATAAGCGAATAGGCACTCCTTGGAAATCGAATTCCTCACGAAGTCTATTCTCCAGGAATCGTTTATATGGATCCTTGATATATTGTGGCAAATTACAAAAGAATGCAAATGAAGGCACTCTAGTAGGTAATTGAGTGACATACTTAATCTTGACAAATTTTCCTTTGAGTGACGGAGGCGGTGTACGTTGAATAATAGGCAAGAAGAAATCGTTCAGCTTACTAGTGGTAATCTTCACATTTCTCTTTTCATGTACTGCAATAGCCTCTTCGATAGCCTTGTAAATTCTTTGTTTGTTTAGTACAGAAACAAAGATAATTGGCACATCTGTAAAAGGAGCAATACGATCACGAATCACGCGCTCTGCATCTCGAATAGAATTGGTTTCCTTTTCAACAAGATCCCATTTATTTACAAGGATAACGATCCCTTTATCGTTTCTTTCAGCAATGTGAAAGATACTCACATCTTGTGCATCTACAGTCCTGGTAGCATCCAACATTAGGATACATACATGACTATGTTCAATAGCACGAATAGAACGCATCACAGAATAAAATTCCAGATCCTCAGCTACCTTCGATTTCTTACGTATTCCGGCTGTATCTACCAACATGAATTTGTGTCCATACAAATTGTACTCAACATCCAAAGAATCACGTGTAGTTCCAGCTATATCTGTAACTATATTTTTTTCCTTTCCAATAAGTGCATTCAGGAAGGAAGATTTACCAACATTTGGCCTACCAATAATCGTAATTCTTGGTATTTCAGCTTCAATCTCAGAATCCAGTTCTTCAGGTAAAACCTTTACTACTTCATCCAACAGCTCACCTGTTCCACTCCCGTTGATAGAAGATAGCGGATAATATTCTCCCAATCCTAAACCGTAAAATTCTACAGCCTCAGCCAAACGCTCTCCATTATCAACTTTGTTGACAACCAAACGAACTTCTTTATTACTTCTACGCAATAAATTGGCTACAGAATTATCAAGATCTGTAATTCCAGAAGTTACATCTACGATGAATAATATCAATTGAGCTTCATCGATTGCAAGCTCTACTTGCTTTCTGATTTCAGCTTCAAATATATCATCCGATCCAGATACATATCCTCCTGTATCGATTACAGAAAATTCCCTTCCATTCCAGTCGGACTTACCATAATGGCGATCACGTGTTACCCCACTCGTCTCATCTACGATGGCCTGACGGGTTTGCGTCAATCGATTAAAAAGTGTGGATTTCCCAACGTTGGGACGTCCCACAATAGCAACTATATTAGACATATCTTACCTTATTGTTGATAACCGAATCGCTTCAGTTGTCGCTCGTCATCTCTCCAGTTCTTATTTACCTTGACAAATAGCTCAATGAATACTTTCTTTTGGAAAAACTTTTCCAAAGCAATTCGGGAAGCTGTTCCAACTCTCTTAATCTCTTGACCTTTGTGACCAATGATAATTCCCTTTTGGGAATCTCGGGAAACATAAATCACCGCATTCATACGGATAATATCTTCTTCCTCCTTAAAGGACTCTACTTCAATCTCTACTGAATAAGGAACTTCTTTCTGATAATTCAATAAGATCTTTTCACGGATTATCTCCGATACAAAAAATCTTTCCGGACGATCTGTTATAGCATCCTTAGCAAAGAAAGGTTCACCTTCAGGTAGCAATTCTAAAATTCTATTCATCACTACTTCCGTATTGAATTTCTCCAATGCCGAAATTGGGAAAATCTCTGCTTTTGGCAATCTTTCCTGCCAAATGCTGAATTGCTTTTCCACCTCTTTCTGATCCGACAAATCAATCTTATTCAATACAACCATGATGGGTGTATCTAATTTTTGAATTCTAGCAAAAAACTCCTCATCCTTAAGGTCCTTCTCTTTCACACTCACCATCAAGACCAATACATCTGCATCATTAAGTGCTGAATGAGCAAATGTCATCATCTCTTTTTGTAATGCGTAACTCGGTTTGATAATTCCAGGTGTATCTGAAAATACAATCTGATGATTGTCGTCATTCCATATACCTAAAATACGGTGCCTTGTAGTTTGCGCCTTAGAAGTAATAATAGAAAGACGTTCACCAATAAGTGCATTCATTAAAGTGGACTTCCCAACATTGGGATTCCCAACAATATTTACATATCCTGATTTGTGTGCCATCGTTTCTCCTTTAGAGTAAAAAGTAATTTATTCTACTAGCCCAGGTACAATCCCCCTGCTAGAAGCCTGCAAATTTACGCCAAAAATCTATAGAAAAAGGTTTTTGAAGCTAAAATTAAAGGGGGAATACCGTATTATTTTAACATTCTGTAAAAAAAAGTCAAGAGAATTTACTACATCAATCCAATTCATACTCAAGCATATAGCAAGACACAGGCAATCATAAGCGTTCAAACAAAGCATAATTTCTCCTATTGATTTTGCCCAGTTGAAAAATGTGCTTACCTTTGCATCGCGGGGTGGAGCAGCTGGTAGCTCGTTGGGCTCATAACCCAAAGGTCGCAGGTTCGAGTCCTGTCCCCGCAACTAATTGCGAGTAATTTTACTCCGTTTTTTTTACCTCCAAACCTAGCAATAGGCTGGAGGTTTTTTTTTGCCCTGATATTTTAATTACGAATTACGAGTTACGAATTACGAATTTAGTACTGCTAATGATAAACTCGCCCCTGGCTCCTGATGACTTTCGTAATTTTCCCGCCTTATTCTGGTTACTAATTACTGGTTACTCATTACTAATCACTACCAAAAGACACACCCCCAACCCCTCTCAAGAAGGGAGGATAACATTCATGATTTTCACACTTTGTACTGGTTACTAGTTACTAATTACTGGTTACTGATTACTAATTACTGGTTACTCTATTTTTTTTCCAACTGACAATTAAGCTATTATCTACTTATACTTAAATAAAAATACAGTAGGCCTTGTGAGTTTCAATAAAAGGTATACTTTTGCATCGCGGGGTGGAGCAGCTGGTAGCTCGTTGGGCTCATAACCCAAAGGTCGCAAGTTCGAGTCTTGTCCCCGCAACTAGAAAAAGCCTAAAAACACATTTTGTTTTTAGGCTTTTTTCATTTTTATAACATTCCCTTATCGCTTTATTAACTTGTGTACTGCCCTGTTCTTTTTTGTAGAAATGGTAAGACAATAAATACCGGTTCCGAGTTCGCTTAAATCGATCTGATCAAAGTTGGAATCAATAGTTCGCATTAACTTTCCTTGCATATTAAACACCTGAACCTTTTCTATTTCTGCCTTTTCATTCCTGATGGATAATACATCACTTACTGGATTTGGATAGATACTAATTTCTTCTAAGCCATCATTTTCCATAAGGTCCAAATCTAGTTTAGTATTTCTCACAATTAGACCACTATCACCAACTGCAAAAGCAATACTATCTTCCGCAATTGCTACCCCGTGCAAAGGATAGTCTACCGTTTCATGATTCCAAAAAGTAGCGCCTTCTTTTCCCCAAAGTAAAAAACCTTCATTACCTAGATCCGTTTTTCCCACAGCAATGACTTCACCATATTCAGTTAATGCCAAAGCCTTCAATTTCGGATAAAAGAACGTAAGAGAAGAATTATGCGAAGCCCAGGTAGCACCGGAATCTGTACTTATCATAAAGGAATTCAACAAAGAATCAACTATACCATATATGGTAGAGTCATTCACGAATTTCAAGGCCAAAATAGATTCATCTGTAAAAGTTTCTACAGTATCCCAATGCATACCACCGTCAAAGGTTCTGTGCACTGTCCCGCCATCACCTGCAACCATTCCATAAACATCATCGTAAAAATCTATAGCTCTCAGGTAATCGTTTGCCCAAGACAAATATGTTGTATTAACTCCCCAACTTCCATTTTCTTTTTTGTCGATAACCTTTCCGCCAAAACATGCGGAACCAATAACAAAAGAAGTATTCTCATCGAAATTGAAAGTACGAACTGGTGAACACATCCAAGTAGATTCTAGGTCCCAATTCGCTCCGCCATCAACTGTCTTATAGATTTGGCCTCCATATAAAGTTGTTCCAATTGTTAGAAATCCAATATTTTCATCCAAAAAATCGACCTGTACAATATCGGTTAAGCTGATATTAAAATCCACACCATTGGTAGCTTGTTGAATCCAGGTATCGCCACCGTCTGTGGTTTTTAACAATAGACTATCATTTCCACCAATAAACCCAACCAAAGAAGATCCGAAGGATATGGAGTTAAGTCTTAATTCTGTACCTGAGGGCACACTTTCCCATTCTTGTGCAAAAGAGATGGAAGAAATAGAAGCAATAAAAATGCTGAGGATATATTTTTTCATCATATTCAATTTAGTTCATTATCAAATCTCTAAATAATAACCAATTGAATCAATGGACAAATTGTACTATTGATGGTACTTTTTTGCAAATTGCTGAATAAATTCCGTAGGCGTATGGCCTGTTTTAACCTTAAAAAAACGATTAAAATAAGCTGGGTCATTAAAATTTAAGGCATACATGGTATCCTTTATGGGTTGGTCAGTGTATATCAATAACTTTTTAGCTTCCAATACAATTCGTTCACTTACGAGTGTTGAACAGGTGGCATCACTAAATTCTTTACAAATACTATTTAAGGTCCTACTGGTAATATGTAAGGCGTCACTATAAAATGAAACAGCCTGATGTTCTTTGAAGTGCTCATCTATTAAAATTAGTAAATCCATATAGATCTTAAATTCCTTCGAAGACCTATTCCCAGATTCATTTTCCGTTTCATTAGACCTTAAAAAATGATGAAATAAAACAGCCAAACTACCCTTTGCAATTTCCTTATAATAGCTTTTTTGCTGACTCAATTCTTCCTTGATTTTAGTCAGACCATCCAAAACGACCTTAAAATTAGAAGACGGGATTTCAATAGCAGGATTCAGATAGAAGGCATGGAAAAACTGAACGAACAAATCATAATCTAACTGCCCGAAATATTCTTTGGAAAGGAGAATAACATGCCCAAATGTATCTAATTCACGAGCAACCTTATGAACTTGATTAGGGAATACAAAATGTACGGAGTTGGACTTAATAGGATAAGACACAAAATCAATCTCATGGCTCCCACCGCCCTTAGTAAAAAGAAAAACCTCTACATAAGAATGTTTATGAGGCTTAGAAGTGTCGTAATCCGTTCGCTCTTGTAGTTCTAGAACTTCAATATAATCCTGACTTTCTTCATTTCCGATTTTATATAAGGGTACCTTATTCATTGATATTATCATTTATTCAGATCAAGATAAGGCTATTCATTTAAAAACAAGAACGGATATCCAATTTCATTTACTCCGTCCCTACCCGAAAATCAATTAATATAACGACGACTCCAATTGAATATTAATGAATTACAGTACCTACTCATTATTAATTAAAATAAAAATCGCCAATCACTTGCTGCTTTAACAAAAAGGTATACTTTTGCATCGCGGGGTGGAGCAGCTGGTAGCTCGTTGGGCTCATAACCCAAAGGTCGCAAGTTCGAGTCTTGTCCCCGCAACTAGATAGAGAGGTTTTTACCTCTCTTTTTTTTTGCCTATAATTTCACAAATCTCTATTCTCCTACTAATTTTTTCACCTATTATATTGTTCTGTAATTCTCAAATCAGGTATCTTTGCCAGAGAAATTTCATCACTATTTTTGGAATCGTATTCCAATCTTAAATGATGATAAGATCGCAGAGCTATGAAACGATATTTTGTAACAGGTATCGACACCAATATTGGGAAAACGGTTGTTTCAGCCATACTTACTGAAGCCTTACAAGCCGACTATTTCAAACCGATTCAAGCAGGAGACTTAGATAAAGGAGACCGTATAACTGTCCAATCCTTAATTTCCAATACAAAATCCAAACTTTGGCCGGAGAACTTTGCTCTAAAAGCTGCCATGTCTCCACATGCTGCGGCCGAGCTGGAAGGTATTAGCATTCAAGCTAAAGACATCACCCTACCCGAAACAGACAATCATCTGATAGTGGAAGGTGCTGGTGGATTAATGGTTCCAATTAATAAGGAGGAGACGTATTTAGACATCATGAAAACCTTAGGATTAGAGGTTATTGTGGTTTCTAAAAATTACCTTGGAAGTATCAACCATACTTTGATGACCATTCGCCATTTACAACAAGCGAATATTCCCATCAAGGGAATCATCTTCAATGGGGATATCCAAATGAGCTCAGAAAAAGTAATCCTGGAAATGACAGGTATGACTTATTTGGGTAGAGTATTACAAGAAGAAAATATGGATGCCATTACGGTAAGCCAATATGCCGAATTTTTCAAAAAGGTTTTATAATTAGCACATACATGGATAGCAACATCTATATAAAATCTTTTGCCTCCATCTCCTCATTAGGAGCATCGAAAGCAGCTGTAGCTGAAAGCTACCAAGTCAACGAGACTAAGATTCGAGGGGTTGAAATAGGAGAAAAGAAGCAATTAATAGCTGCTTTAAATTCGGATTCAAACGAACTGCTAACTGCATTTCTTGATCAATACCCTAATTATAAAATGCTGGACAGAAGTGTTCAATTGGCTTTATTTGCTGCTTCCAATTTAGACTTGAATTCATTGGATGACAGCTGTGGGGTAAATATCAGTTCTTCCAGAGGGGCCACAGAATTAACGGAAAAACACCTCCGTGAATTTGATCAAAAGCAAAACTTATCGCCTTTAGCTTCTCCCACAACTACCTTGGGGAATATCTCCTCGTGGATATCTCAACACTTGCAGTTAGATGGGGTTGCGATGAGTCATAGTATTACCTGCAGTTCAGCCTTACATTCTTTTGCGAATGGAATTGCCTGGCTAAAGTCTGGTATGGCCGATCAGTTTATTGTAGGTGGATCTGAAGCTCCACTTACTCCTTTCACCTTAGCTCAAATGAATAGTTTAAAAATCTATTCTGACGCCAAAGATGATGCCTTTCCATCCAACCCTCTTCATCATTCTCCTAAAAGAAATCAGATGGTATTGGGAGAAGGAGCCAGCCTGTTCCTACTAGACAAAAATAAAGAGGGAGCTCTGGCTAAAATAGACAGTATTGGATATGCAACGGAAAAAATAAACCATGCTGCCTCATTAAGTCCAGATGCCGACTGCTTATACAAATCTATGAAAATGGCCTTGGAAGCCTCTTCCGAATCGGAGGTGGACATGATCATTATGCATGCACCAGGAACCATCCTTGGAGACAAGGCCGAATTGAACGCTATTAACAAGCTTTTTGGTGATCAAAAGCCTTACCTCTATTCGAATAAATACCTATGTGGACATACTTTTGGAGCATCTGGCGCTATAAGTGTTGAAGCTGCCTTATTGGAGCTCCTTCAAGCAGCCTCTCTAAGCATTCCATACCCAATAAGTATTCAACAAGAAAAGCCTAAGGAAATAAAAAAAATAATGATTAATGCCGTGGGATTTGGCGCCAATGCAGTTTCCCTAATTATTCATGACATTTAACATCCTTTTATTTTCCCGATAGCTTATATTTGTTGAGTTAAATTTAAGACTAAATTAAAGTACAACAACGAATAAATTCATTAGTTTTGAATTGCTCGTTATTGTTATTTTAAACAAAATATAAAACTAGCGACCATGGTTAGACATAACTGGACGAAAGAAGAAATACTGGAGATATACAACAAGCCATTGCTTGAACTTGTATTTGAAGCAGCTCAGGTTCATAGAAAACATAACGACCCGTCGGAAGTACAGGTGAGTACATTAATTTCTATTAAAACTGGTGGTTGTCCTGAAGATTGTGGGTACTGCCCTCAAGCTGCCAGGTACCATACCGACATTGAAGGGAATGACTTGATGTCTGTCAACCAGGTTAAAGCTCAGGCATTACGTGCCAAAGCAAGTGGTACCTCCAGAGTATGTATGGGTGCAGCATGGAGAAATGTAAAGGAAGGCCCTGAATTTGAACAAGTCCTTGAAATGGTACGTGAGCTAAACAAAATTGATGTTGAAGTTTGCTGTACACTAGGTATGCTGACTGAAAGCCAAGCAAAGAGATTAGCAAACGCCGGATTATATGCTTATAACCACAACCTAGATACTTCTGAAGAGTATTATAAAGAAGTTATCTCGACACGTGGATACGAAGATCGTCTTCAAACGATTGACAATGTTCGTAAAACAAATGTCACTGTTTGTTCTGGTGGTATTATTGGAATGGGAGAATCTGCTGAAGATAGAGCTGGCATGCTGGTTTCACTTTCTACTATGATTCCACAACCTGAATCTGTACCAATCAATTCACTTGTTGCAGTAGAAGGGACTCCTATGGAAGAGCAAAACGTTACTTCTATTTGGGACATGGTACGTATGATTGCTACTACCCGTATTGTAATGCCAGAAACACTTGTTCGCCTATCTGCAGGTAGAACTGAAATGAGCGACGAAGGTCAGGCATTATGCTTTATGGCGGGTGCTGCATCTATCTTCGCAGGAGACAAACTATTAACTACTCCAAACCCTGACATTAATAAGGACATGGAGCTTTTTAAAATCTTAGGTCTAAAACCAACAAAACCTTATAAAAAAGGGGACAAACCAGCAATCGTTGATGAAGAGGTACCTACCTCCAACAAAGCTGACTTGAAATGGTCCAGACCAGGTCATACTATTGATAAAAACATTGCAGCAACTCAAAAGGCTAAAGCAATTAGAAACACAAACGCCTAAACAAACACTATGAAAGCTAAACTACTTTTTATCCTTGCCATTATTAGCATTTCTTACGCTACTGCCCAAATTGATTTTGGTCTTAGAGGAGGTTTAATCGCCAACAATTTCAAAGTAGATGATTATTCCGATGAAATTGAATCTATGGAATCGGGAGATACCAAATTAGGCGTTCAATTAGGAATTTATACTAAGATAAAAATAGCTACTTTCTATGTTCAACCTGAGTTTTTGTTAACCCATACAGCTGGTGAAATCAGCTTAAAAGACGAAGATATTATTGCTAGTGAAGTTTTAGAACTAGACTATACTAGAATTGAAGTACCTGTTATGGTAGGTATGGAAATTTTCAATTTCTTAAAACTATACGCAGGACCAAGCTTCGCTCTAAATCTTAATTCTGATATTAAAATTAAGGAAACTTCAGAGGAGATTGAAGATCGTTACAAAGATTCTACTATTGGATACCAAGTAGGTATTGGTATTGAATTATCAAGAATACAAATTGACTTACGTTATGGAGGAAGCTTCGATTCTATTATGGATGGTGTAGAAATTGACGGAACCACATATGCTGCTGACAGCCGTAATGATGCCGTTTATTTTGGAATAGGTTATCGTCTTTAGTAGACATCAAAAAAAATATAAATAGTTAAGAAGCTGCCCTTTTGGGGTGGCTTTTTTTTTTTAATAGTAACTAGTAATGAGTAACCAGTAACCAGTGGCAAGTGGCAAGTGGCAAGTGGCAAGTGGCAAGTGGCAAATGGCAAATGGCAAATGGCAAGTACAAAACTATTAGAACCAGTAATACTATTTCGACATTTTTTTAATAGTTTGAAAATCAAGAAGACTGAAAGACTTTTTGTAAAAATCTGTTTGAGTCACGAAGCATGAGTGAAGAGTTATTTTTACAGTCTGGAAGGAAGCGTAGTATTTTCTAATTATTTAAAAGAAGTCTTGATCTTTTGGTTCATTTTGCATCAAGGCAAAAGAACAGAGGGTAGTGGCAAGTAGCAAGTGGAAGTAGCAAGTAGCAAGTAGCAAGTAGCAAGTAGCAAGTAGCAAGTAGCAAGTAGCAAGTAGCAAGTAGCAAAAAAACTACTTTATACTTTTCACTAGACACTATGAAAAATGGTAATTTAAGGCACAAAAAAAAGGCTAATCCGAATGGATTAGCCTTTTTTTATTTTGTTTGCTTAGTCGCTTATGCTTCAGTAGAAAAAGGAACAACAGATACAAATGATTTGTTATCTCTTTTCTTTCTGAATTCAACTACACCGTCACATAAAGCGAAAAGTGTATGGTCTTTACCCATTCCAACGTTTTCACCTGGATTGTGCTTAGTACCACGTTGTCTTACTAGGATGTTTCCAGAAATAGCAGCTTGACCACCAAAAATCTTAACACCAAGACGTTTACTTTCCGATTCACGACCATTCTTGGAACTACCGACACCTTTCTTATGAGCCATGATCCTAAATTTTAAAAATTATTATTTAGCCTATCGACTCAATCTTGATAGATGTCAAGT
>MAAC01018323.1_pt1 | contig 39841 bp, 37 predicted proteins | sample 1115981 | NCBI WGS metagenome assembly MAAC01 (sample SAMN04961126, study PRJNA320927) | seawater metagenome | isolation source: sample BD02T64 sea water enriched with oil for 64 days | place: USA:Gulf of Mexico | collected 2013-07-27 | reverse complement strand
AAAAATATAATTTGCCCAAAGAGCTGCATCTTCATTAAACATTCGTATGACCTAACTTAAAAAAATGATTAGATCACACTGTACTTATAAGTCAACAAAAACTTGTGTATGAGAGTTAGCCTAATAAGTCATAACCTGATGACACAAGCATGTTACCCCGGTTAGAACCAGCGGTTCTATCAACGAACTCAGGCTCCCTGTCAAACACGTTGTTCATCCCTAAAGTAACCCCAAAATTATCGCCGCTATAAGTTAATGAGGTATCGACATCACAGCACTATCGGCAGAACACACAGGTTTCGTTAATGGTTTACCCACTAAGACTTCATTAGTAATAAATACATCACAATCACTAGTATCACTAATATCGTCACTTGCGTGCGTACCAAACAAATAATTTGCCATGATCAACCAGTTCCGGCGCCACTGGTAAAGTTAAAGGTTGAAACCAAACGATGTTCCGGCGTACCAAAATCTTCAAGCAAATCTTCGGCCTTGTCGCCTTTAAATATGGTTATCTCACGTTCAGTTTGCAAGGAATATTGGTTATTCCAACTAAATTCTACCGCAGAACCAAATACATCGCCAAAGGTCATGGCAAATTGAGTATTCACATCAACCCCTTTCGAGGTCTCTTCACCAATATTTAAGAACGAATTATCGACTAGTGTTGGAAAATTTAATGCATCAGGTTTACTGCCTTGCACACGTTCAATTCTTGAACAGAAAGGACTAGCCATATTTTCTGTATCAAAACAACGTTTTAAAATAGTTGACGGAGCTACCTTACGAATTGTATCTTCAACTTCTAGACTCCAGTAGGTGACACCGATATTTAGGTCAAAGCCATCAAATTCTGGCGTCTATTTAATTGAGGCGGTAATGTTTTCAGAAGTTTCCGGTTTTAACCCTTGTGCATTACCACTGGCTGAAGTAGGTATGGTCGGTACGCCTGCTGTTCCTATAAGTGTAAAATCAGCACCATCAGCAAGACAGTTATCTAAAACGGTTTGAGAACGGTTTTCTTTGCTCGGGTCATAGGCACCATTGGTTTGCAGTGATTCCGGTACCGAACACGGGTCGGAATTGCCATTTTCACCACCAAATTGGTTCGCTAATAATTGCTCACGTAAATTTGGCGCCCGGAACGAGGTGCCATAAGAAGCAGAGACTAACCACTCTTCTGTTGGCATATAAGTCACTCGACCGCGATAGGTGGTTTCATTACCAAAATTAGACTCGTCGGTATACCTTGCTGCTGCCTCAATTTCTAAAAGCTCAGCCCAATTTTCATTGGTAATGATTGGCATTGAGATTTCAGCAAATACGTCGATTACCGTTCGCGAGCCTTCTGTCGATCCCTCAGTAAGCGGGTTTCCGCAGCAACCAAACCGGTAGAACCTAGCATATCCCCTTCCGATTGAATCCTGTCTTTTCTGAGCTCAAAACTCATCGCCACGGTCGCTGCGCCACCTGAATCAAATTCAAATAAATCGCCGGTTGCAAATGCCGAAGCCATTGACTGCTCAACCGTGGTGCTGTTCATCCGCGTACCAATCAAGAATTCACGTTCGGCATCGGTAGCAAACACACCACCACCGTATTCACCTCCGGTAAAAATCGAGTCGGCAAAAAAGTTAACCGGCACACATTCATTTGGCGTGATAAAGCCAAGACCTACCGGTGCATTGATACCACAAATTGGGTTACCATCAGCATCTAAACGCAAAGTACCTACGATAACGCCAAGTTAGATTCATTCATGATAGGCTGATCTTGTTTACCGACACCACGATCGTAGGAAACAAACATTTCATAACTCCAACCCTTTTTCTCTAGCCAGTCACTGGTAAATTCACCGCGCAAACCGGTGACCATGCGAAAAGGATTTAATTCCACGTCCCGCTCTTGGGGTAAATCTTCTAACGTTATAATGTTAGACACTACAACAGGAAACGGACTTAGCGGGTTATCCACTAGTACTGGTGCACCTGAACCATCGACAATGATGTTACCACTGGCATCTTCTTGTGGGATCATCGGAGCAACCGCCGGAAAAATTTGCTCTGATGATGCCCGGCTGGTTAAATGACGATGAAAGAAATAGGTTTCATAAAAAATCTCTTCTTCTCCGCCCCATAAATCGGGCGAATAGGAACCATTAACGGCAACCGAAAAACGGGTCATAGGTTGCACTAAATCTGCTCGCATACGATCAATATTGTCATTAGTGAATGGCGAAAAATATCTCCGTTCCCGCTGGTTCGCACTGGTAACATCAATATTTGGATCGGTAGGTTGCATAACATTAAATGCAGAACTAAAGTTTGGCATTCCTAAATCTGTCATCCCCGGGGTATAGAAAATCGCAATATCATCGGTGACGCCCGCAGTGACGGTTCCGCCTAGGTCTAACATAACATTATCCCAAAACTGGCTGTAACATACCGAAGTTTTCTTGCCTGAGTCATCTTTCCATTTTCGTCTCAAACAATCGGTACGATCATTTACCGCCACCCGCTCGCGTTCATAATAGGAGGCTGAAAAAGCAAACTTGGCTTTTTTACTTTCAAAGCCAGTGATAAAAGAAATATCTTTTTCTTCACCACCACCATCGGCGGTATCTGAAATGGCAGCTGATATTTCAAAGCCATCGAAACTTTCTTTTAAAATAACATTTATAACACCAGCAACAGCATCAGCATCAGCATCAGCACCGTATATAGATGACGCACCTTCGGTGATAACTTCAACCCGATCAACCATATTAACCGGAATTAAACTTAAATCTGGTTGTGATGGCGCACCACGTACACCAGAAGAACCAAGACGTCGGCCATTAATTAGTATTAAGGTACGCTCTGGTCCTAAGCCGCGCAAGCCAATATTTGATGAGCCAATACCACCACTTGGCGGTGGCTCAGAAGAATTTGAGTTACCCGAATTGGAATTAAATGAACTGTCAGGTTGCTGACCATTGGCCATTGACGTGTTTTGTAATAGCTCCGCTACCGTGCGCACACCTGATTTCAAGGCATCTTCACCTGTAATCACATGGATAGGTGCGGCGTCAGAAAACTCGGCTTTTTTAAGGCGTGAACCGGTTACGGTAATGCGTTCTACTTCTTCTTCTGCACTGACGTCTTCTGCTGCTGCTATTGCAGCTTGGCTACTTAGCGCAATAGATACAGCTAACGCTAAGCTTCCTAATTGAAACTTATTCTACATAATATTTCTCCCGGACTGTGTAAATTATTATTTTCCAATTTATTATTTTTTTGGCTAATTAATAATTAGTCCACAGATCAATAATTTACAAGTTTTTAACTTTTGAGAAAACTCAATAAAAGTAAGAAAGTATTTCAATGTCATTGCGAACCGGACAAAATAATTTTATTTTCAGTGTACAAATAAAGAAAGTTTATCAACGTTTTGCTATTAAAGCCGCTTATTCCCCATCAACAAAGCTTGATTCGTTTTCGCCGTTTTCTTAATAAAATCCCACAGCATTTCCACTCTGGCAATTCTTTTTCGGTCGGCTTGCGCGATCAAATAAAACTGCCGGACAATATCAATTTCATCATCGAGTAGCGGCTTCAATTCCGGGTCTAAATCGGCCATAAAGCAAGGCAACACCGCAATTCCCAAGCCGCTCTTCACCGCCAAATACTGACTGATTACGCTAGAGCTTTTTAAAATAGGGACAACATCGGGAGCCAAGTCTTTTACGTGCGACAGCTGTTCACTAAAATCGAGGTGTTCAACGTAGGCTATCCAGGTCTGCTGGTTTAAATCAGATTTTTTGGTGATCGGGTTGTTTCTTAAATAAATATTGCTGGCATAAAGCTTTAACCGATAATCACATAGCTTGCTCACCACCATCGAGGTTTTTTCAGGCTTGCCAACACTGATGGCAATATCGGCTTCATAACGGGTGAGATTTACCTGACGTGAAAAGGTGAGAATATCGACATTAATTTTTGGCGCCAAAGTGGCAAAACCGCGCATTTTTGTTGCCAGAAAAAAACTACCAAACGCTTCCGTCGTGCCCAAACGGACATTACCTGAGTCGCCTTTATTTATGCCTTGCAATGATGCCACCGACGATTGCAGGTTTTGCTCCATCCGCTTGGCCGTTTGCATCAGTTGCTGACCTTCAATGGTGAGCAAATGTCCGTCGGCGCCCCGTTCAAACAAACTAACTTCCAGAGATTTCTCTAAATGATGCAATCGCCGTGACACCGTAGATGAATCCACTTTTAGATTGCGTGCAGCCAAAGCAAGCTTGCCGGTGCGAGCAACTTGCAAAAATACTTTTATATCATCCCAATTCATCGAATACCCAGCCTATTAAGTTTTTTCCCAACTCAGAGCTAAGTCAGTGTAACAAAACAAAAAGTGATCGTCTTGCGTTTTTGCAAAAAAGCCTTGCACCTATACTATTGTTAAGCGGTAACTAAGGGTCTATCCTAAATACAATCTTGAAGCCAGAGCAACAGCGCGTTTGGTAACATTTATTAAAAGGAAGCAAGTAATGACAGTTCGCCAAATCCCACTAATTATCGGTGGTGAAAAAGTTATTTCTAAATCGGAACATTGGTTAGACGTATTAAATCCAGCAACGCAAGACGTTGTGGCGCAAGTGCCAATGGCGACCATTGACGAAGTTGATGCCGCAATTGCGAGCGCAGATGAAGCATTCAAAAGCTGGAGCAAAGTGTCGTTAACCAAGCGTATGCGCATTATGCTTAAGTTCCAACAATTGTTGGACGCAAATACCACTGCAATCGCTGAGCTAATCACCTTAGAGCACGGAAAAACCTTACCCGATGCCGAAGGTGAAGTGGGTCGTGCCTTGGAAGCGGTAGAAAACGCCTGTTCCATTACCCGTTTACAACTGGGTGAGATGGCCAACAATGCCGCAACGGGTGTAGATGTTTATACCTTAAACAAACCTTTAGGTGTTGGCGCTGGTATTACTGCATTTAACTTCCCGGTAATGTTGCCGGCGTTTATGTTCCCAGCGGCAATTGCTTGTGGTAACACTTTTGTTTTAAAACCCTCTGAGCAGGATCCATCTGCTACCATGTTAATGGTTGAGCTTGCGCTACAAGCGGGCGTGCCGGCTGGTGTACTTAACGTAGTTCACGGTGGTCCAGAGGTAGTGAACCGCATTATTGAACACGATGCCGTAAAAGCCGTATCATTTATCGGTTCAACCGGTGTTGGCACTCACATTTATAACCACGCCAGCAAACACGGTAAGCGCGCCCAATGTATGATGGGTGCGAAAAACCATATGGTGATTATGCCTGATGCCAACAAGAATAGAGCAATCAACGATTTACTCGGTTCGGCATTTGGTGCCGCGGGACAACGTTGTATGGCGAACCCGGTGACCATTTTAGTGGGTGAAGCACGTAGCTGGTTACCTGAGATTGCCGAAAGAGCGAAAACTATGGTCATTGATGCTGGTACCAACCGTGCTGCAGATTTAGGACCGGTAGTGTCTCCACAAGCGAAACAACGCATCATCAAGTTACTCGATTCTGGTGTTGAACAAGGTGCCAATCTATTAGTCGATGGCCGTAATGTTGTGGTTCCGGGTTTTGAGAAAGGTAACTTTGTTGGACCAACAATGTTCTCTGGTGTTACTACCGATATGGATATTTATACGCAAGAAATATTCGGCCCGGCATTATGTGTATTAGAAGTTGAAACCTTAGATGAAGCCATTGCCATCATCAATGCCAACCCTAACGGTAACGGTACTTCAATTTTCACCTCGTCAGGCTATGTTGCGCGTAAATATGAAAATGAAATCGATGTTGGTCAAATTGGCATTAATGTGCCAATTCCAGTACCGGTTGCATACTTCTCATTTACGGGATCACGTGCGTCTAAATTAGGTGACTTAGGCCCTAACGGTAAGCAAGTAACGCAGTTTTGGACACAAACGAAAAGCGTAACGTCACGTTGGTTTGAACCCGATCATCAAGAAGGTGACAAAGTACATACCACTATCAGTTTATAATCGATTATTGGTAATTAACCTGAACTCGAATAAACTGCCGAGTTCAGATTAATTAATGAAAAACTCCGCATCTGCGGCGTTTTTGTAGATGGCTTTTAGCCAAAAAAATAATAAATGGAAAGGGTCGAGTTATCCCCTACCATTAACCGTAATTTTTTGCGGCTTCTACCGTATTTTTTAACAAACAAGCAATGGTCATCGGGCCAACACCACCAGGGACTGGTGTGATGCCTGAACATTTACCCTGTACATCAGCAAAATCTACATCGCCAACCAATTTGTTTTTGCCATCGCGTTCGATACGGTTAATGCCGACATCAATCACCGTAGCTCCTGCTTTCACCCAATCGCCTTTAACGAACTCTGGACGACCCACAGCGACAACCAAGATGTCAGCCAGGCGACAGATCTCGGGTAAATCTTGTGTTCGAGAATGGGCAATGGTAACCGTACAATTTTCTTGTAAAAATAAAATGCTTACCGGCTTACCAACAATATTAGAACGGCCAATAATTACCGCGTGCTTCCCCGATAAATCATCGCCTAAATGGCGTTTCGCAAGAATCACGCAGCCTTGTGGAGTACATGGTACAAGAGCGCCGCGTTCACCGTTGAACAAACGACCAGAGTTCATCGCATGAAAACCATCAACGTCTTTTTCTGGGGCGATAGCAGCAATAATTTTTTGTTCATTGATGTGTTTTGGTAGTGGCAGTTGCACTAAGATTCCGTGCACATTATCATCGTTATTTAAGGTCGCTAACCTTGTTAATAATTCTTCTTCAGTGGTGCTGTCTGCTAGTTTGATCTCGTTAGAAATCATCCCAATTTCACGAGTTTGCTTTACTTTATTGCGAACATAAACCTGACTAGCCGGATCTTCACCAACTAAGACTACCGTTAAGCCTGGAGTAATGTTTCTCTCGGCTTGCAAATTTTCCACTGCTACGGCTAATTCAGCACGTAAATCGGCTGCGGCTTGTTTACCATCAATATTCATTTACTACTCCAAAACGACGACACTTAAACACAATTAAAAAAATCTCGAGTATTTTACCTGTAAATGAACCAATAAAGAATAAACAAAACACCACTATATTCAGTCAAAATAGAGAAAAGCTGAGTCACTTGTATATATTTACGGCAAACAAGGGTCTGTTGACCTTTGCTGTTTAACTTGAAAGGTCAACAGACCCTAGAGTAATTCAGTAAAATTTTCGAGCTTAACCGTGTTTCGGCCAGAGTTTTTTGCCTTATATAAGCAAAGGTCGGCAACTTTAATCCATTGTTCAGCATCTCTGCTAAATGAGGCTGGTGCCAGTACGGCGCCTATACTTGCTGTTACCTTAAAACTTTGTTGATTTTCGTTGTAAATAACCAACTCGGCAATGGCAACACGCAGTTTATCCAGTTTAGAGAGCAAATCTTTTTCCGATATTTGATTGATCACCAGAATAAACTCTTCGCCGCCATAACGGGCAATTAAATCAGTGGTTCTGGAAAATTCAACCGACAAGGTTTCAGAAACCAGACGCAAACATTGATCACCGGTTAAATGACCATGCACATCATTGACCTCTTTAAAGTGATCCAAATCTAACATCGCCACGGCTAGCGAGTTTTTGTTACGAAATGCCAGTTGTTGAAACAAGCCAAAATTTTCATCAAAATAACGACGATTATAAATACCGGTGAGACCATATTTTTGCGCCAGTTGAGTGAGTTTATCATTGGCCAATTTTAGCTCATTGGTGCGCTGTTCTACTTCATCTTCAAGCTTGCGCTTATGCTCATTGATCTCTTTTTTGTTTCGTTGCAGTTCATCGTATAACAACACAACCTCTTTCGGTGAGTTGCTGTATAACGGCTTAAACTCGAACTCGTCATTCACATCATCATCGTTTTTCACTTCATAATATTTCAATTGGTTGATGATAAACTTTAACGGCCGGATAACTTGCTTACCAATTCATTGCGCCAAACCAATTGCAATGACAATGGCGAGAAGTAATATGCTGAAAATCTGCAAATATTCACGTTCAATCGAGGCGATAAATTTTTTGAATCAACTAGCACATAAAGATTCCAGCCATGCTAGGTCTTTCCTTGAGTGAGAAAGTAATCGCTATCTGAATTTTCCGGTTTATCATTGACGAGCAGTTGCACCAAGCCAGTATTTTTAAAAGTGATGTCTTTCTTTTGCCGGTATTTAAATACTTTCAACACTTCCAAGTTAAGCGATTTTGACGCATAAACAATCGAATTTTCCGCATCAGCAATAACAAAAGAAAGGTCACTTTGTAAATTCTCGGGAATAATTTGAGCTAGGTTGGACAGGTTTATCGAGCCTTGCACAATACCGTCAGCAACTTGATTATTAGTTAAATAAAATGCCTTACTGATTGAAACAATTGGGTCGTCACCAAACCCTCTTCCTCTGATGGCTTTGGAGATAAATACCGTACTGGCAGACATGTTTGCCTGAAAATACTTCCTAAAAGCAACATTTCCAATTTCGCCTGAGGGCCCAAAGCCCGGTAGTAACTGCTGCGGACTACTGGCAGAAATATCCCCTTTGCTATTGGCCAAAAACATGGCTCTAAACTCGGGATAATATTGATGATGTTTTAACAAGAATTGCTGTTGTATAACTTTATCGATATTGCCCAGTAAATGTAAACTATTAGCCGCGCTTTCAATAGCTTGAATATGTTTAGCAATAAAGTTATCGGTTAGCATTTGCAAGTACTGCTTATGCTCAATGATGTTTTTTTTCATTAATTTCATGCTGGCTTTTGAGCACACTTTGGGTAACAAAAATTGATGTCACCATCATTGAAAAGATGATTATCAAGCTGGTTGCATACACCAGTTGCGCTTTAAACGTACGTATTACCGGGGGTTGCTGACGAAATGTCAAAGCAAAGGTTTTCGGAAAAAAATAAACAATAAGTCCTGCTATACTGGTATAAATTAAACCATTAAATGCTTGTTTGATTAGTGTTAATAACCAAACCTGCTCCGACATATCGCTAAAAGAAAACAGCACCAGCGCCGACAGCGGCATGCCAATAAATAGCCAATACAACACGTCAGCATATAAAATGCACCAACCTTTTCTTCTAAATAAGGCGATAACAATGGCTTCTAAACCAAAGGTTAAATAACCAAAAGGGTGGGCAAAAGGAATGACAAAAGCGGTGGTTACGATTAACGCTGAGAGTAAGCTGTAGAGCACACCAAAGCGCATCGCAACAATTACAAAAGCGGCATTACCAATGATCAAATGCACATCGGTAAATAAAGGAATAGGATAGAGATTTAATACGAAGCCGATCGCAGAAACGAATAATACGAACAACAAGGGTTTTAATTGTTCCTGGATATTATTCAAAGAAAACGTCATCATGTTTTTAATATTGAGTTTCAATGCATTATTATTGCGTTAAGGAAAATTGATCAATTTTTGCTAATTCATTAGCTTATTAAATACTTATTATCTGTCTTTACCTATAATTTATTTAGATTATTCACGTTTTTTTGTTTTTGTATAATTTTAATATCGAAATATGAGTAACTTAGCGATTTTATAAAGAGAACACTTGAAGGAAGCAAATGGCCAATAAAATAATAATAGCAATGGTCTTAGGCCTGATAATCGGCTTTAGCACTCATTTTACCTTGCCCGCGATAGAACTGGTTGGTCAAGGCTTTGTTATGCTATTGCAGATGACCGCCCTGCCCTATATTTCTGTTTCACTAATCTACGGTATTGGCTCTATGAGTCGTCGCCAGGGCAAGCAATTATTACAGTTTGGTGCCCTGACGTTTCTACTATTACTCATTACGGTATTGCTTTTTATCGGCTTGTCTCCGCTCGCCTTTCCTGACTGGAGTGCTGCGGCTTTTTACAGTGCTTCCAATCAAGCGCAAGCTGAACCATTAAATATTTTAGAATTATTTCTTCCGGCCAACCCATTTAATTCATACGCGCAAGCCATCATACCGGCAGTGGTTATTTTTAGTGTTTTTGTTGGTTTAGGCTTTATTGGCCTGGAGCAAAAAAGGCGAAGTTTATATGTATTTAGAGACATTCGAGAGGCGCTTACCATAGTTACCAATTTGGTGATGAAACTGGCCCCCATTGGCGTATTTGCGATAGCGTTAAATGCTTCAGCGACAATCGATAATAATCAACTCGATGGCTTAATGGTATATATCATTACCGCCGCAAGCATTGTTGTACTGCTTACCTTTATAATATTTCCGCTATTAGTGGCAACCATAACACCATTAACCTATCGACAAGTTTTGTTTGCAGCAAAAGATGCCTTAATTACTGCATTCGCCACGGGCAGTATATTTATTGTACTGCCGGTAATTGCTGAGAATGTAAAAAAACAACTGAGTGAATACGCCAAAATACACAGTGAAGTAAAAAGGATCCCATCGGTGGTGGTGCCTATTTCATACAGCTTGCCTGTTGGCGGTAAATTACTGGCAATATTGTTTGTATTGTTTGCGGGTTGGTTTTCAGGGGAAAATGTGAATGTAAGCGATTACCTAAGTTTAATGATATTTGGGGTTATGCAATTATTTGGCTCCAGTATGATAGCAGTGCCTAACTTGCTCGATAGCGCGAATGTTTCGGCGAGTATGTTTGAGCTGTTTATCGTGGCAGAACAATTAATTATTTCTCGTTTAGGCGCGCTATTGTCGGTAATGTTTATCACCGTATTGAGTTTATTGACCACTTTACTGACAATAAATAAAGTGAAATTTTATCTTCGCCCATTCGCCATACTGACGGTCTCTGCGCCACTGTGTACGATACTAATATTTGTCATGCTCAGTGCCAGTTTTGAGTTAATCAGCCATCCATATCAAGGCTATGAGAAATTCATCAATCGTAATTTGTTAATACCTTCAGCTGAGGCCAAATACTTAAGAGAACCGGACAATAGTCAATTAACCAATGTTCTGGCGCAAACTCAAAAAGATACCTTAACCATAATAAAGCAAAGAGGCTTTATTCGCATGGGTTATTACCGTGACTCCCTGCCTTACGCTTTTCACAATAAGGACGGTTTGTTAGTGGGGTTAGATATCGAGCTAGGTCATCTGCTGGCGCAAGAATTAAACGTTGCGATTGAGTTTGTCTTAATTTATCGCAAGCAAACCAAGCAGCTTTTATCTAATGGCTATCTCGATATCGTTACCGGCATTCCTGTCACCCCGAAGAATCTGCTTGAATACAATTTGACTACAGCGTATACCGAAGAGCCACTTTCCCTGTTGGTGAGAGATATCGATCGCCATAAGTTTTCACACTGGCAGAAATTTATTGGCAAAGAAGAGTTAGTAATAGGTGTTCCAGAGGCTTACTTTTACGAACCAAGCGTGAGCAAAAACTTGCCTAATAATACCGTCTGGGAACTTTCAACACCAAGACTATTCTTTCAAGAGCAAGGTGAAAACATCGATGCCATGATGTACGGTGCGGCTGGCGCGTCTGCCTGGACTCTACTTTACCCTGATTATTCTGTGGTTACGCCGAAACCGCATGCCCCGCCTCTTGCTATTGCCTTTCCCGTAGCGCAAGGAGACATTGCCTTTGAGCGCTTTATTAGTTTGTGGATACAGATGAAAAAGCGTAGCAAGACCATAGATGCATTATATCGATATTGGATTGAAGGCAAAGAACCGGGGCGTTTCGTAAAATAACAGGGATTTGAGATAATAGAATAAAAATTTTACATATTGCTTGTTTCAATTCAACGGCATTAGCAGTACATTAGAGCTATATAACTATCTGTAAAGATGACAAGGACAGAAAAATGCAAATTAAAGAATGGGTAGACGAATTATTCGAAATTTTCGATGAAGATAAAGATGGCGTAATTAATCGCTCTGAATTTGTTGAATTAATTGACTGCTTATTACAGCAAAAAGGCTTGAACATGTGTGAAAGCGTTTTCCATAAGTTTGATAAGAATCACGACAACTCGATTTCAAAAGAAGAGTTAACCGAGATGATCATCGATTTAGCGTTATAAACCGAAAGTTCAATCCAGATTTTAAACCAGCTTAACGCTGGTTTTTTTAATTCAGGGATGAATTAACTTAGAATTGCCATATATGGCTTAAATTCTGTTTACTTCATGGATGAGGGAATGCAAATCACCAGGGATGGTTTTAGATTTGTAAAAGGGATGTACTTATACCCGGCAGGCAGGATGCCTTTTGAGGGTGATTACTCAAATTTTTTGAGGCGCAAACGAAAAAAGGCTCTGCAATTGCAGAGCCTTTCGAAATATGGTGCCTCGACCCGGAATCGAACCAGGGACACGGGGATTTTCAATCCCCTGCTCTACCGACTGAGCTATCGAGGCTTCAACTTTAAGAACAATCTTTCGTTGAAGAGCGCGTATCATATAGCGCATTTTAAATGTTCGCAACCTATTTTTAGATAAATAATTTCAGTTGCCTATTATTTATTCGAAGGGTCTTAATATCACTCGATTAAAGCTCAAAGTCGTCAAATTCATCATCGGCGATAACACTGCAGATATTTTCTTTTACTGGTGGGTCAAGTAATGATGGTTGCACAATATCTGGCTCTGCTTCTGCAACCTTTTCTTTTACCGGGGCATTACGTCGTTTTTCTCTTTGTAAGCAACGTTTTATTACTTTTTTCTTTTCACTATTATTAAGTTCCTCCCAGCCAAAGCGCTCTTCACGTGTGCGAAAGCAACCCTGACAATATCCTTTGTCATCCGACTTACATACCCCGCGACAAGGACTGGGTATATCAAAAAAATCGAGTTGCAAATCTTGCATGTAAAACCTTTACTGCTGATCAACTAAAGACGTATTAAACCAATATATCTTTAAAGATACATGGAATTTACCATTAAGGCTAATCTCTTGGATCGGTGTCAATGACTTCTTCGCGCTTGGCGTTCGCGGCGTAAAACGAGAATAAATGCTGGTGCGCACTGATATCGGCCATGTCTCTAAACTGCACCCAATCGAGCAAACAGAATAAACAAATACTTGGGTAATGCCACTCAGAAAAATCGCCAGCGGCGCATTGTTTTTCAAGTTCGTTGAATACCTGCTTGGCTCTTTGGCGTTGCAAATTGAAAAACATTTTATCATCACTGGTATCGACTTCGCTCTTTGATAATAAAAACATCGAAACTAAAGAGTCACTTACCGAATCAATTAAGGTTAAAGCGTTCTCCTGATGCCAGGAAATTGCTGTTAATTCAAATTTCTCGGTGATGTATCTGAAAATCACCTTTGAATCGAACACGTTAACGTCATCATCGATTAAAAAGGGTACCTTCAACGTCGGGTTTTTCTCAATTAATATTTTACGGTGGTCGCCAGCAAATATATCCATAACCACAAACTCGACCGGGATGGCGTGGGTGAAAATACGAATGCGACGCACAAAGGGAGAGGTGGTTGAACCATATAAAATCATAATATTCCTAAAGGGAAGTGGCAATACCAATCGGCATAAGTATGTGGTCTATTTTTAACCAGTCAAAATGATCAGATATTTATGACGGTTGGTATCAGTACTTGTCAAAGTACAAATACTATAGCTATATATCAATGGTTGTGGCAAGATCGCGGCGTTAAAACAATACCAATTTGATGTAAGGTAAGCAGTAATGAGTGATAAAAAGCAAAATCCAGACAACAACGAATTTAAAAATGAAGAACTTGAACGCCAAGAGCAATTAGCCCGTGAGCGAGTAGGCGATGACAAAGTCGATCAACGTCTTGAGCAATTGGCTAATTTAAGCATGGAAGATACCATGGCGCTTAAAGAAAAAGCCGATGCGTTTAATGCTGAACTAGCCAAAGCGGCTGAATTTGCCTTTGACTCTACTGAGATGCAGGCAGTTGTACAACAATACCTTGCCTATACCACCTTTGCTTTATCCAAGTTGCAAAACAAAGCGATTTTAGTGAATGCCGAAAAATTTAAGGCGATGGCAAACAGCATCGCGACTGATGCCGATCAAAAAGAAAACTTTGAACAATTAGCCACGGGGTTTTCCCGGCGTTTTAGCGATGCTATGTTGCATTATGCGGAGCAGAAGTTAAGTTAGGAAGTAGCAACTGGCTACGAGCTACGAGCTACGAGCAGAATTGTTGAAGCCTCAAGTTAGTTTATTATACTGACTTGGGGCTTTTTTAATACTATCAGAGCAAAAAATTAAATATAAATCAAAGTCGGCATTGGAATATACATAATGGTAGGAGTAAATACACCATCTGCCCGTAGCTCGTTGCCCAAATAAAAAAAGCCTTCACTTCATTTAGAAGGCTTTTTTTATTTCATATAATCATCTCCGATGATTATTCCCATTCGATAGTTGCAGGTGGTTTTCCTGAGATATCGTAAACTACACGTGAAATGCCGTCGATTTCATTAATAATGCGGTTAGAAACTAATCCTAAGAAATCGTATGGCAGGTGTGCCCATTTTGCGGTCATGAAATCAATGGTTTCAACTGCGCGTAATGATACAACCCAGTCGTACTTACGACCATCGCCCATGACACCAACAGAACGTACCGGTAAGAATACGGTAAATGCCTGACTTACTTTGTGGTATAACTCATGGTTGTGCAATTCTTCAATGAAAATTGCATCGGCACGACGTAATAAGTCACAGTATTCTTTTTTCACTTCGCCAAGAACACGCACACCTAGACCAGGTCCAGGGAATGGGTGACGATATAACATGTCATAGGGTAAGCCCAGTTCTAAGCCAATTTTGCGCACTTCATCTTTAAATAATTCACGAAGTGGTTCAACCAAACCTAATTCCATATCATCCGGTAAGCCACCAACGTTATGGTGTGATTTGATCACATGGGCTTTACCAGTAGCAGAGGCAGCAGATTCGATAACATCTGGATAGATGGTACCTTGTGCTAACCATTTCGCATTGCTTAATTTTTTCGACTCTTCATCAAAAACATCAATAAATACATTACCAATAATTTTACGTTTCGCTTCCGGATCGGCTTCATCGGCAAGACGGTCTAAAAATCTGTCTTCCGCTTTCACATGAACAATTTTCAGACCAAAATGATCGCCAAACATGTCCATCACTTGCTCGCCTTCGTTCAAACGCAATAAGCCGTTATCGACGAATACACAAGTAAGCTTGTCGCCAATAGCACGTTGTAAAAGCATAGCAACTACTGATGAATCAACACCGCCAGAGAGCCCAAGTATCACTTCATCATCACCAACTTGCGCTTTCATTTTGGCAATGGCATCTTCAATAATCGAAGCCGATGTCCACAGCTTTTCACATTGACAGATATCGACGACAAAGTGTTCAAGAATACGCATACCTTGTTTGGTATGGGTTACTTCCGGGTGAAATTGCACGCCGTAGAAATTCTTTTCTTCATTCGCAATGGCCGCATATACACAACTTGATGTTTGCGCAATAGTAGTAAATCCGGCAGGAATTTCAGCCACTTTATCACCGTGGCTCATCCACACATCTAAGGTAGCATTGCCGTTCGCGCCAATAGCATCTTCGATATTTTTGAATAACGCTGATTGACCAATGACTTCAACCGCCGCATAACCAAATTCTTTATGCTGGGAGCTTTGTACGCCACCACCTAATTGCTCTGCCATGGTTTGCATGCCGTAACAAATACCAAATACCGGTACACCAGCATTGAATACATATTCAGGTGCGCGCGGTGAATTTTCTGCTGTTACCGACTCTGGGCCACCGGCTAAAATAATACCCGATGGATTGAAGCCTTTAATTTGCTCTTCGGTTACGTCCCAGGCCCAAAGCTCACAGTAAACACCAATTTCACGCACACGACGGGCAATTAACTGGGTGTATTGTGAACCAAAATCTAATATCAGAATTCGATGGTCATGAATGTCTTGACTCATTTTGTCTCTTCTCTTTTTCAGTGATAAAAACGGACTTACTTCTATTTGCCGCTTCTACAATATATTTAAAATTCTTATTTATTCCACGGGATGAGGGATTTGTTTCTATTTTGGCTTTTCGTGCACGGAGTTTGCTACTGCAAATGAGTACACTAAAAGTCTAAATAGGGACAAATAACCATCCCTTCAGAAAAATTAACCTAAGCGATAATTTGGTGCTTCTTTGGTTATGGTTACGTCGTGTACATGCGACTCGCCCATACCGGCAGAGGTGATTTTCACAAACTGTGGTTTAGTACGCATCTCTTCAATATTGGCAGAACCGGTTAAGCCCATTGCCGAGCGAATACCACCAATTTGCTGATGAATGATTGCCGCCATAGGGCCTTTATAAGCAACACGACCTTCAATACCTTCTGGTACTAATTTGTCGGCATCATTAGATTTTTGGAAATATCGGTCTGATGAACCTTCTTTTTGATTCATCGCCCCTAATGAGCCCATTCCACGGTATGATTTGTAGTAACGACCCTGGTAAAGTTCCACTTCACCTGGCGCTTCTTCAGTACCTGCTAACATCGAACCAACCATGACACAGTGAGCGCCAGCAACAAGGGCTTTGGCGATATCACCAGAAAAACGAATGCCGCCATCGGCGATCACTGGAATGTCTAAACCCGCTACACCTTTTACCGCTTCTGAAATAGCGGTGATTTGTGGTACACCACAACCCGTTACAATACGAGTAGTACAGATAGAGCCAGGGCCAATACCAACTTTCACTGCATTAGCACCAGCATCCGCTAACGCTTTTGCGCCTTCGGCTGTTGCAATGTTACCAGCAACAATTTGTAAATCAGGATAGGCGGCACGAGTTGCTTTTACTCTATCGATAACACCTTGAGAATGACCGTGTGAGGTGTCGATAAGAAGAATATCAACACCGGCTTCTACCAATGCAGCAATTCGCTCATCAGTACCCGCGCCAACACCAACAGCAGCACCAACCCGTAAACGACCAAATTCATCTTTACAAGCGTCAGGTTTGTTTTCTGCTTTTTGATAATCTTTTGCAGTGATCATGCCAATAATTTCATCGGCATCATTAATTACGAGTATTTTTTCAATGCGATTGGTGTGCATTAAATTTAAAATTTCTTCACGTTCAACATTCGCCTTCACTGTGACTAATTTATCTTTACCTGTCATCAGATCGGCTACGGTTTTGTCTAAGTTCGTTTCAAAACGCAAATCACGTGAGGTAATGATACCAACCAGATTATTAGCGGCATCGACAACAGGGAAACCTGAGAATTTTAATTGATCTGATAACTTCAATACTTCAAGAATGCTTATGTCTGGACTAACGGTAACAGGATCTGTCACAATGCCACTTTCGTACTTTTTGACTTGACGTACATTGGCAGCTTGTTCAGCAATAGTCATATTTTTATGTACAAAACCAATGCCACCTTCTTGCGCCAGCGCGATAGCTAAACGAGCATCCGTAACTGTGTCCATAGACGCAGATAAAATTGGCACATTAAGTTCAATTTTGCTGGTAAGTTGGGTTTTTAAATTCGCAGTGTGTGGTAATACCGTTGAATGAGCAGGTACAAGTAGTACATCATCAAAGGTTAGGGCTTCTTGAGCAATTCGTAGCATGGCAATATCTCGCTTATGTGGGAGTAAAACTCACTTTTTAGTGGAGTAATAATTGCGAACGGATTTTAATCGTTTTCAAGGCCAAGGTAAACTGATATTTTGTAAATAAGCCGTATTTTATTAAAAAATTAACGAAAACACCATAATGACGCATGTAAACACCCCGCAACAACACATTTTACAGGTAAGTGAGCTAACCAAAAAAGTACGTTTTATCTTGGAAAGTGAGCTGAGAACGCTATGGTTATGTGGTGAAATCTCAAACTTCATCGCCGCCAGTTCTGGTCATTGGTATTTATCGTTAAAAGACAGTAAAGCACAAGTTCGTTGTGCGATGTTTAAAGGTAACAACCGCTACACTCGCATAAGACCGAAAAACGGTCAGCAAGTATTAGTAAAAGCGAAAGTTTCCTTGTATGAACCGCGCGGCGACTTTCAACTGATCATCGAGCAAATGGAAGATGCCGGCGACGGACTGCTAAGGCAAAAGTTTGAGTTGTTAAAAACCCAATTGCAAGCCGAAGGCTTATTTGATCAACGTTACAAACAACCGATCCCTGATTTTGTCAAAACCGTTGGTATTGTCACTTCAAGCACCGGCGCCGCGGTACATGATATTATCACCGTATTGAAACGTCGCAACCCGAGCATTAAGGTGATCATCTACCCAACCTTGGTACAGGGCGAAACCGCAAGCGAACTCATTAGTGACGCCATTTATGATGCCAACGAACGGGATGAATGTGATGTCTTAATTGTTGGTCGTGGTGGTGGTTCGTTAGAAGATTTATGGGCGTTTAATGAAGAGCCGGTGGTGCGGGCCATTTTCGATTGTGATATTCCCATCATTAGTGCCGTGGGTCATGAAGTAGACACTTCACTGGCCGATTATGTCGCCGATATGCGCGCACCTACCCCTTCCGCTGCCGCTGAGTTGGTATCAGACGACAATCAACATTTACGCACTAAAATCCAACATTTTCGGCAAAAGCTTGTGCATTTAATTAACCACAAGCTGCAACAACAAAAAGCACATCAGCAATTGCTTAACCATAAGTTGGCGTTAACTAGCCCGGAACAACAGTTACGTGGTCAGCAGCAAAAAGCCGACGATTTACAGGCTCGCTTGTTACAAAGCCTGAACGTTCAGCAAAGTCACCAGCATGCCACTATCGCCATGTTGCAACAACGATTAATGGCTGCCTGCCCTAGCCAAAAAATCCATCTGGCGCGCAGTAAGCTTGACGATTTGCATGGTCGCTTAGTGAGAAGTTTGCTGCAGAGTAAAGACAACAAACAACAACAGTTGGCCCGAGTGGCGCAAAACCTGAACATTGTAAGCCCGCTCGCCACCATCGCCCGAGGCTACAGCATTACTCGTGATAATAATGGCAAAATCATTCGCAGTATTGAACAAGTTGAAATAAACCAAACCGTGACCACTCAAATAACTGATGGCCAAATAGAAAGCGTTGTCATCAATAAACAGTTTAACGCAACTGCCGTTTAGAGTTACCTAGCAGAGAAAGAGCTACACTTAATAGTAAATAACCTGACCTCGAGTTCAGGTTAAATCATAGTTTCTTTCTGTCGAGGTTAGGCAAATGGTTGTTAAGCGACTTCCCTCAATAATGCTATTCATCTTGGTCATTTTTATCCTTGGTTGTGATGGTGAAAGCAGTAGTAACAACCAAGATAAAGTTACTGGCGTTTGTTCCAACCAGGCCATCCCCTTTGAACAAACTATTTTCCTGAAAAATGGTTACCACATTTATCTCATCGGCGATACCGGTACCGGCGATAGCAATCAAGTATTCAGTGCCGAAATTCTGGAAAAATACCATCTGCAATACCCACTAGATGCGATCATCCACAGTGGCGATATTTTTTATCCCGCTGGCATTAACAGCGCATCGGATGCAAATGTCGAAGAGAAATTTAATGGCATCTACGACAGCCTGGCGCTGGATAATATTCCCTGGTATCTGGTTGCAGGAAACCATGATCACGAAGGCAGTATTGCCGCACTACAAGACTTTGCGGCACAATCGCCATTGCTCAATTATCCCAGTCGCTATTTTTTACATCAATTGCATAAAAATGGGCTAAGTTGGCAACTGAACCTAATTGCTATCGACACCACACCATTTACCCATAATGCCAATCAGCTCGAGCAATTGTCCTGGTTAGAGCAACAACTGGCGCAAAATAGTCAAAACATCAATATCGTGGTTGGCCATCACCCTGTTTTTTCTAATGGCAGTCATGGCGATACTTCGCCTTTAAAAGCCAGTTTTTTAGATTTACTAAGGTTTTATCAAGTACCTTTGTATTTATCGGGACATGAACACAGCTTAGAAATTTTGCAAAATAAAGCAGGTCCAACCTATGTGATCAGCGGCGCAGGTGGACAAACATTAAGAGATATTGAATGTGCTGAAAGCTCGCTTTATGCGGCTCAAGAATTTGGCGGTATTGCACTGTTTATCACCTCAACATCCATTGGGTTAATTCCGGTGACTCAAACATCATTGGTTATGATGTTCCAATTACCATTGCGTTAGCAAGAGTTAACTCTAAAACAGATAACTCATGGATATTCGGTATTCATTGCTGTCGTGATCAAACTTGTCGTTATAGGCAAAAACAACACTCGCGCCGACATGCCAGTTATGATCAAAACGGTAGTCATATCGGCTGTTGATAAAGTAGCGATTGTTGTCATAGAGTTTTTCCGTTTCAATCGTTAGCCCAAGACCATGATGAAATGAATTTTGATAATTCGAACGTATCGCCACATGATAACCAGTTTCACTGTTTTTACTGCTAAACCGGTTCGCTTCCTGTTCTAACTCTTCTCTGACAATCCCCGCATACAACGACCACTCGATAAAATTATTTTGCGCCATCCGGTAACCCAATAACAACTGCTGCTGTTGATAGGTAAAATCGCTTTCGCCGACTTGTTCTTGTAAAAATAACCATTGTGCGGTTAACAACCAGGAATTGAAGAAGGATTTTTTACCACTAAGTGTCAGGCCATCTAAGCGAATATTTTGTGCTAGCGGAACTTGCCGTTCGATGCCAACAGACAAGCTAGTAACCTCCTCTAGGGGTTGAGATGAAATAGGCAAAGCTATGCACGCAACAATAGTGACGAGCCCGATGTTGAGAAACCTTGTCAGATAGTACATAGCACCTCAATGAAAAAATATTTATAGATGAAGATTAAATCCAGCGTCTAACCTTCTGACAATAATCAGTATAGCTTTGGCCAAATAACTTTTCTAACGCGCGCTCTTCCGGCATTATTTGAAAATGATACAAATAACGACAAAAAATAATCACCCAAATATAACTGGCAATCGTTTGTAAATATATCGCCAGAGCCAATAACATCAGCGCAAAACCTAAATACATAGGGTTACGGGAATATTGATAAACACCGCTTACTACTAACTCATTCACCTGTTCAGGAGTACGTGGGTCGACCGTGGTATCGGCTTTTTTAAAATTAATTACCCCTGTCGCCACAACGATGACGCCAAATATAGCAATGATTAATGCCAGCAAATTATTGTAAGCAAAGGCAATAGACAGATTGGTAATGGCAATAGGTACCTGTGTCATTAAAACCGCAAATACGAAAAACAGTAATAATGGTGGAATTTTTAATTCAAGGAATGAAAGCATGAAGTTTTTATCTTTTTATTAATATAATTAGATATATTAATACGTTAGCGGTAAATATTCAAAAATACTGGTATTAGTAATATTAAAAATACAGCAACGCTTCCACTGTTTCTTTTTTTAGGCAAATGATACACTCTGCGCCACTTATTTGATTATGGATTTAACGCATTGCCACACTCTAGTGAAACATTTCCCCGCGCAGGCTTTCGCCGCCGTTTCGGCTCATACATTTACGATGCGTTAATGGTATTGGCAATATTTATGGTCGCCGGTTATCTCGGCATTGGCATTTTGATATATCTAGACCACCTTAATGTGATTGCCATTGTCAGAGCTGAGTTTGAGATCGACTGGCATCAAACCAACACCCTCTATTATTATGCCTATCATGCCTGGAACCTGGCCTGGGTCAGTTTTTTCTTTATTTATTTCTGGAGTAAAAAGGGACAAACCATTGGCATGCGCGCCTGGCGCTTAAAAGTGCAAAACCAAGATGGCAGTTTAATGTCTAAAACCACGGCAATTAAACGCTTGTTATTCACGTTATTTGGCTTAGGCAATTTAGCCGTGATTGTTGATCGCAAAAACAAACTGTCATTGCAAGATAGATTAACCAATACCGAAGTTGTCGTCTTAACGATGGCCGCGAGCAGGGCGAGATTACAATAGCGTTGCCATCGTACACATCTCGAAAAATAGCACCGTCTTCCCATCATGCTTTTGGATGGGATCTCATTTCGGTTATAAAGAAGCTTTAAACGATAGATCCACTGCACGCTCAGGGAGATCCCGTTCAAAAACATAACGGGATGACGGCGCTATTTTTTAAAGAAAAGTTTTCTTTATTTACGCTTTTTTACGTAAAAAATAAATGGCCACCATCACAAACAGTAAACTCGGCAATACCGCACCGATAAATGGTGGTACCTGGAAGGTTAAACTGATAGAGCCAAACATCCGATTGATGAAATCATAAGCGATACCCGTACCTATGCCCATCATAATTCTTGCCCCCATAGACACTGAGCGTAGTGGCCCAAAGATAAATGACAAGGCCACCAGTAACATTACCGCTACGGTAATAGGCTGCATGATTTTACGCCAGAACGCCAACTGATAACGGCTGGTATCTTGCTGATTTTCTTTCAAATAATCTAAATAACTGAGCAAACCCTGAACTGACAATGCTTCTGGTTTTACCGTAACCACACCAAGCTTTTCCGGGGTTAAGGTTGATTGCCACTCTTGGCTTGGTAGCGTTTCATTATTGATTTTTAGTTTGGAAAATTCTGATATTTTAATGTTTTGCAATAACCAGTGATCTCCCGACCAAATCGCACTGTCAGCCGTTAACCAACGTTTCATGTTTAAATTATCATCAAATTTATATAAAGAAATGCCCTTTAACGTACCTGTGTCGGCAACCTCAGTAATGTGCACAATAAGTTCACCGTCTTTGGCCCAGACGCCATTTTTCGCTGAAATTAAACTGCCCTCAGAAATGGCTTTTGCGCGTATTTCTCTGGCGGTCGCCTCACCTTGTGGTGCCAGCCATTCACCAATGGCCATACTCATCAAAATTAAAATCGCCGCTGTTTTCATCACCGATTTAACGATTTGGAATTTCGATAAACCCGCAGCTTGCATCACCACCAACTCACTATTATTGGCCAGCATCCCCAGACCAATTAAACCGCCAACCAGGGCTGCCATCGGGAAGAATATTTCGATATCTCTCGGAATTGAGTAAAAAGCAAATAACGCCGCGTCAATTAAATCGTAATTACCGCGTCCTATGGCGCGCATTTGTTCAACAAATTTAATAATGCCACTAATGCTGACTAACACCGCTAACGTTAAAAAGGTGGTGGTGGCAATAATTCGGCCAATGTAAACATCTAAAATGCGCATTAACTTTTGCTCCTGGCAAATTTGGCTTTCAGTTTTTTGCCGCTGCCTCGACTTTTCAGTAATAAACTCCAACCGACAAATAACGCGGTTAAATGAATAGGCCATAAACCAACTTGTGGCGCAATTTTGCCATCATCCATGGCCGAACGAGCGCTGGTAAGCAATAAGTAATACACTAAAAAAATCAACAACGCCGGAAACATTTTCGCAAATTTGCCCTGGCGCGGATTGACGACACTTAGCGGCACCGCGATCAAGGTTAAAATTAACACCAATATTGGAAATGACATTCGCCATTGCACCTCAGCTGTGGCTTCATGGGATGAGTCTTGCATTAATTGTAAGGTTGGAATCGCCGTTAATTTGCGGCGGCGCTCTGCCACTTTTTGCTCTTTGATCTGCATTTCATAACTGGCAAAAGACAGGGTTTGAAATTCATTAGTCAGATTATTCTTTTCATAACGATTACCCATTTCCAGCACTAGCCGTTGTTCGCCTTTTTCATCTTCAATTACCTTGCCCTTTTGCGCATAAATCACATTCACTAACTCTTGCTTACCGCTGTCATCTTTGGGTAATTGAACGACAAACACTTTTTCTAATTCGTGGTCATCGTTAATGTTTTGAATAAACACCACGGCTTCATTATTGCTAGTTTTTTGAAAGCGGCCGGCGCTTAATACCGACAAACCGACGTCTTTTGAAAGTTGCTCTTTTACTTGATATTCCGTTTCTGCGGCAAGCGGCGCAAGGTATAAAGTGAACGCACCAGTGATAATTGCCGTGATCACCGCGGCAACCATGGTAACTCTTACCACATACCATTCACTCACCCCACAGGCATGTAACACTGACATTTCGTTGTCAGCATAAATCCGGCCATAAGCGAGTAAAATACCTAAATACAGGCTAAGGGGTAACATCACTCCCATCAAGTGTGGGATGGTTAAGCCCATAAAGGTTAAAACCATTTGCCCGGGGATATCACCATCGGATGCATCACCTAAGATACGCACAAATTTCTGACTAATAAATATGGTCATCAGCACTAAGAAAACACCTAGTTGCGTTCTGCCAACTTCATTTAACAAATATCGAAAAATAATCACTGATTTAATCCAAAAAACATAGTTTTTTTCTGACAACTGGCCAATTTTTGAGTAAACTTACCGTTTTTATATATAATTTATTTTTGCCTTGAGTTTCAACTTTGCCACAACATCAGTGCAACACCGCTGAGGCTGGCTATACTACAAGTTATTATCGTCGCCTAAACAAAACTAAAGAGCGTGTTAAGTCTATCTGTTAACGGCCGATTTTAGCAAGTTGAAACGCACAAATTAAGCCAAAAACAACTAATTAAGCATTAAATAGGAGTATTCATGGAGTTCAGTGTAAAAAGTGGCAGTCCAGAAAAACAACGCAGTGCCTGCATCGTCGTTGGTGTTTATGAGCCACGTCGTTTATCAGCTGTAGCTGAGCAACTTGATGAGATCAGTGGCAGTTATATTTCTAACCTGTTACGTCGCGGCGATCTCGAAGGAAAATCAGGGCAGATGTTATTACTTCATCAAGTACCCAACATCCTAAGTGAACGCGTATTATTAGTGGGCTGTGGCAAAGAACGTGAATTGGATGAGCGTCAATACCGTCAAATTATCAGCAAAACCATTAGCACGCTGAACGAAACCGGCTCAATGGAAGCGGTTTGTTTCTTGTCTGAACTGCACGTCAAAGGGCGTGATACTTACTGGAAAGTTCGTCAAGCAGTGGAAGCGACACAAGATTCTTTATACAGTTTTAACAGCTTAAAAACTCGCAAAGAAGAGCCGCGCAGGCCGTTGCGTAAAATCGTATTTAATGTCCCTACTCGTCGTGAGTTGCCGTTTGGCGAACGCGCCATTAACCACGGTTTGGCCATCGCTGCCGGTATCAATGTATGTAAAGACGTTGCCAACATGCCGCCAAACATTTGTAATCCGGCTTACCTTGCCGAGCAAGCGAAGCAGCTGGCCACAAAGCACGACAAAGTCAGCACTCACATTGTTAACGAAGCCGAAATGGAAGAATTGGCAATGGGCTCATACCTTGCGGTTGGTGGTGGTAGCGTGAATGAATCACTAATGAGTGTGATCACTTATAACGGTGCCGGTGACGATTCAAAACCGGTAGTGCTGGTTGGCAAAGGCTTAACTTTTGATTCCGGTGGTATTTCATTAAAACCCGGCGAAGCCATGGATGAAATGAAATATGACATGGGTGGCGCCGCGGGTGTTTTAGGGGCGATGAACTCTTTAGCGCAATTAGATTTACCGATCAACGTTATCGGTGTATTGGTTGGTTGTGAAAACATGCCAGATGCCAATGCCTATCGTCCCGGAGATATTTTAACCACGATGTCGGGGCAAACGGTGGAGGTGTTAAACACCGATGCTGAAGGTCGTTTAGTATTATGTGATGCGCTCACTTACGTAGAGCGCTTTGATCCTGAGTTGGTGGTCGATGTAGCCACACTAACGGGTGCCTGTGTTGTTGCGTTAGGAGCACATGCTACGGGTCTGTTAAGTACGCATAATCCACTTGCCCATGAATTATTAAATGCTTCTGAGCAAAGTGGTGACAGAGCCTGGCGCTTACCTTTATGGGATGACTACCAAGATCAATTGGAAAGCCCGTTTGCTGACTTCACGAATTTAGGTGGGCGAGCAGCGGGTACGATCACGGCCGCTTGTTTCTTATCTAAATTTACTAAGAAATATCACTGGGCGCATTTAGATATTGCCGGAACGGCATGGCGTAGTGGCGCGAACAAAGGTTCTACCGGTCGGCCGGTGAGCATGTTGACTCAGTTCTTGCTAAACCGCAGTGGTCAAGAGCAAGGCGAATAAACAGCAATGCAGGTTTTCTTTAATTTAGTTACAGGCGCTAGTGCTGATGGTGCAAATGACACCAATGATGCCAGTGACGCAAAAAGCACTAACGCGGACTCTAAAACTGAGAGCAGTGTTAGTGACCAGCATCTGTCAAACTATCTCTATTGGGCCTGCGTAAACGCCGCGTCATGTTATCGACAAAATCAACGGGTATTCATCTTTTGTGATGACCAGCAAATGGCACACCAAATTGATGAATTACTTTGGAGCTTTGAAAGTGACAGTTTTGTGCCACACAACTTGCCTGGTGAAGGTTTGGCGAGTGGCTCTCCCGTTGAAATTAGTTGGCAAGCACCAACAAATAATCGCAACGTATTAATTAACTTGTCTGGAGAAGTGCCAAGCTTCGCCAGTCAATTTTCTCAAATTATTGATTTTGTACCGGTTGATGACGAGTTAAAAAAACTCGCCCGGTTACGCTATCGCAGCTATCAACAGCTTGGTTTTACAGTAAATACTGCACCAGCAAATAAAGCCGCCTAGCGTATTCACCGCACGTCAATAATGAACAGTTACCTTAAGTAGACTTGAAATATCATGGAAAAAACATTTGATCCCTCGCTCATTGAGCAAGCCCTCTATTCTTCTTGGGAAGATAAAGGATATTTTAGCCCGACAGGCGAAGGCGATGGTTATTGTATTGCCATTCCACCACCAAACGTAACCGGTAGTTTGCATATGGGCCATGCCTTTCAGCAAACCATCATGGATACCTTGATTCGATATCAACGCATGCAAGGAAAAAATACGCTTTGGCAAGTGGGTACCGACCACGCCGGTATTGCCACGCAAATGGTGGTTGAACGCAAAATTGCTGCCGAAGAAGAAAAAACTCGCCATGACTATGGCCGTGATGCCTTCATCGACAAAATCTGGGATTGGAAAGAAGAGTCTGGTGGCACCATTGGCAAACAAATGCGTCGTTTAGGTAACTCTATCGACTGGAGCCGTGAGCGCTTTACCATGGATGCTGGGATGAGCAATGCGGTACAAGAAGTGTTTGTGCGCTTATTTGAAGATGATCTCCTTTACCGTGGTAAACGTCTGGTGAACTGGGATCCGAAACTGCACACCGCGATTTCAGATTTAGAAGTCGAAAACAAAGACAAGAAAGGCCATATGTGGCACTTTCGCTACCCTCTTGCCGACGGTGTTAAAACCGTCGATGGTAAAGACTATATTGTGGTGGCCACCACTCGCCCAGAAACGATGCTCGGCGATACCGGGGTTGCGGTTAACCCGGAAGATCCACGTTATAAAGATTTAATTGGCAAGAACATCTTATTGCCATTAGTGAATCGCTTGATCCCAATTGTTGGCGATGATCACGCCGACATGGACAAAGGCACAGGGTGTGTAAAAATCACGCCTGCCCATGATTTTAACGATAACGAAGTGGGTAAACGCCACAGTTTACCCTTAATCAATATTTTCGATAATGATGCGGCGATCCTGTCTGCAGCAGAAATTTATAGCAACAATGGTGAAGTATCAACCGCGTATAGCCCTGCTCTGCCACAAGAATTTGCCGGTATGGACCGATTTGTTGCCCGCAAAGCCATTGTTGCCAAATTTGATGACTTGGGCTTATTGGAAGAAGTTAAAGATCACGAATTAACCGTACCTTACGGTGACCGCTCTGGCGTGGTGATTGAACCACTACTCACCGACCAATGGTATGTACGGGCCGAAACCCTGGCCAAACCTGCGATTGCCGCCGTGGAAAATGGCGACATAGAATTTGTGCCAAAACAATACGAAAACATGTACTTTGCCTGGATGCGAGACATTCAGGACTGGTGTGTATCGCGCCAATTGTGGTGGGGACATCGTATTCCTGCCTGGTATGATGATACCGGTCGAGTGTATGTTGGTCGCAGTGAAGATGAAGTGCGTGCAAACCACAACTTGGATATGTCGGTTAATTTACGACAAGATAACGACGTTTTAGATACCTGGTTCTCCTCGGCACTTTGGACGTTCTCAACGTTAGGCTGGCCAGAAAAAACCGATGCGTTAAAACATTTTCATTCAACCGACGTGTTGGTCACCGGTTTTGACATCATTTTCTTCTGGGTAGCACGGATGATCATGATGACGATGCACTTTATTAAAGATGATGAAGGCAAACCGGAAGTACCGTTTAAAAAAGTGTATGTAACCGGCCTTATTCGCGATGAAAATGGCGATAAGATGAGTAAATCTAAAGGTAATGTTATCGATCCATTGGATATGATCGACGGCATTAACTTAGAAGATTTATTGCAAAAACGTACCGGTAATATGATGCAACCGAAACTTGCCCAAAAAATTACCAAACTGACCAAGAAAGAATTCCCACAAGGCATTGAAGCCCACGGCACAGATGCGCTGCGTTTCACCTTAACATCGTGTGCCACTACCGGTCGCGATATCAGCTGGGACATGAAACGCCTGGAAGGCTACCGTAATTTCACCAATAAACTGTGGAACGCTTCTCGATATGTATTGATGAATACCGAAGAGCATGATTGTGGTTTGGCTGGTGGAGAAATGGAATTGTCACTGGCCGATCGCTGGATCATCGGCCAGTTCCAACAAACGGTGAAAACCGTACACGAAGCATTCGACACCTTCCGTTTCGATCTCGCTTCACAAGCGTTATACGAGTTTACCTGGAATCAGTTTTGTGACTGGTACCTGGAACTCACCAAACCGGTATTGTTCAAAGGCAATGACGCCCAACAACGTGGCACCAGACACACCTTAGTGACAGTGTTAGAAGCGTTATTACGGTTAATGCACCCGATTATGCCGTACATCACTGAAACCATCTGGCAGCGTGTTGTACCATTAACCGATGCCAATATCAAAGATGCCAGCATCATGATGCAAAGCTTCCCGCAATTTGATCAAAACCAATTGGATCAGCAAGCGATCAATGATTTGGAGTGGGTGAAAAGCTTTGTCGTTGCCATTCGCAACATTCGTGGTGAAATGGATATCGCCCCGAGCAAGCCTTTACCGGTATTTTTGAAAAACGTCGGCAGCGATGATGCTCGTCGTTTGGATGACAACAAGCCGTTTTTAAGTGCGTTAGCGAAACTGGAAAGCATTACAATTTTAAGCGACTATGATAACGGTCCGGTATCTGCTACCGCGGTAATTGGCGATATGAGCGTGTTGATCCCAATGGCGGGCCTCATTGATAAAGATGCTGAGCTTGCCCGTTTAAGAAAGGCCATTGAAAAGCTAAATAAAGACGTACAACGTACCCGTGGTAAATTAAGCAATGACAATTTTGTTAGCAAAGCGCCAGCAGCGGTGATTGCCAAAGAACAACAGAAATTGACTGATGCCGAGTCGATGATAACGACGTTAGGCGAACAGTTGGAAACCATAAAGAACTTATAAACCATTGATTTAATAATATTATAAATCATTAAAAAGTCAGCTTATTGCTGACTTTTTTTATGCCTGAACTTCGTCTATTATTAAAACAATTAACATAATAGTAAATTGGTATAAAGCCCTGATAATGCCAAATCTGATAAGCAAATCAAAACTAACCACAGCTATCTTAATGGCTTGTTTGGCGGTCACTGCAATTTCAACAAAGGCCATGGCAGAAAAAACAGCGCCCGCATGGCCAATCAAAGTGCCGTTAATACCAACAAAATTTGATTGGTTGTTACTTAAAAACGGTGAGTTACTCGCCGGTGACTTGATCTCTATGTATCAAGATGAAGTAGAGTTTGACTCAGATGAAATCGGAATCGTCACCATCAAGTTGAAAGATATTGCGCAAATTCGCTCGAAAGACATTATGAGCATTCGCCTCGATAATGACGAAGTGCATCAAGGTCAATTACTGATCACGGAAGATAGAATATCGTTTATTGATAAGCCAGGGGTATCATTCCCTAGAAGTACACTGCTCACGATTGCGGCTTCAGAAAAAAGTGGTGAAAGCTTATGGGATGGTAACATTAGCTTTGGTATGAACTTTAAAAGTGGTAACTCAGAGCGTTTTGATTATACCGCTCAAGCGCATGCCAGCCGTTTAACCGCATCCTCTCGAATCACCTTAAACTATACCGGTATCTTTGCTGAAGTTGAAGATCCAGATTCTGGCGACACCGTAAAAACAGAAGAAAGTCATCGATTAATTGCGTCATATGACTGGTATTATTCACGTAATATTTTCTTTCGCTTACCCTCATTTGAATACTACACCAACGAATTCACCAACATTGAACATCAACTAACCTTAGGTGTTGCTGCGGGTTATAAAATATATGATGAACCTGATTCAAAGTGGGATGTGTTCGCCGGTCCAAGTGTACAGTACACAAAATTTGACCAGGTGCAGAATGATGAAAAAGATGACGATACCTCGCCAGTTCTGGTTGTTGGTACCGATTACGAGCGCGATATTACCGACGATATCGAATATTTCTTTAGCTACAATGTCAAATTTGTTTCAACAGAGTCTGGTTCTATTATTCATCACGTAGAAACCGGTATTGAGATTGAAGTCGTTAACGACTTTGATATTGAACTTACGGCAATTATTGACAGTGTTGAAGACCCGATCCCGGATGAAAATGGTGAATTACCGGAAGCAACCGATGTGCTATTTATTGTCGGCTTAAAGTACTCATTTTAAAAAGGGCTGCTGCGCAACCCTTGTTAAAATTGTTATTATTCTTCGAAGTAAGTACCCCAACCATCATAATCTACATTGCACTTTTTCGCCAATTCAAACATCGCTTTGGTTTCAGTACAAATATCTTCTTCATCGAGATACTGTTCAGTAACGATATCAAAGGCAAAGACTCGCGCGCCATTTTCTAACACGGCTTCTTCTGGCTCTTCCACTTCAAAGCCCAGTTTAAAGGCCGTGATGGCAGCCGCTTCTAATACTTCAAAATTACTGCTGGCAAAATGGTGTTCAATGGTATGCATAGCTTCTTCATTAGAGCCGTCTTCAAGCAATTCATTAACTAATGCTTCCGTATGAGCGTACCACTCTTGTAGTTCGTTTTGCTCGGCTTCGTTTAGGGTCACTTCAATTTGCTCAGTCATTTACTTTCCTACTTTCTTGCTGTCAACGTCTAGTAATTCATTACCAGCTTCAATACTGATTTCTTTGATTTTCGTCAACATTATCTCATGGGCATTATTGGCCAGTTTACGAATCGAGTCTCTCGAGTCATTTTCAACCTGAATGGGGGATAAAAACTCAATGATCATCTTGCCATTATCCCAGCGATTTAAATCAACCAGATCATGGGTATTGCTCACACATACTGGAACAATTGGGCTGCCCGCTTGTTTAGCCGTGTGAAAAGCACCGGTTTTAAAGGGTAATAAGCCTCTGCCATAGCTGCGTGTACCTTCTGGGAAAAGCCATACAGAGGTTTGTCGCTCTTTCATTTTATCCGCGGTGGCTGAAATGGTGCCATGCGCTTTCGAACGGTTACCACGGTCGAGTAAAATGTTACCGGTAAACCAATACATTTGCCCAAAAAACGGGATCCACTTCAAACTTTTTTTACCAACGCTGACCGTACGCTTAGGCAGGGCGGCGCTGACGGTAAAAATATCATAGCTGTTTTGATGGTTAGCAACGTAAACTACTGGTCCTAATTCATTTAGCCCTTGCGGTTTTCTAATTTCAATGTCAATACCAAATATTTTAGCCAGCTTACCCATATAAATTGCCGTGTAATGAGCTTTACTACGGTGATTAGGCAATAACATACACATCACTATGGAGGTGAGACATATTAACGTTAACAAGATAGAAATTAATAAAATACGGACTACAGCTAGCACTTAAAACCCCAGGCAAAGAATGAGGGCGCAATTATACACATAAATTCGAATGGTAAATAGCCATTTAATCTTCGCATAAACAGAATTGAAAACCATCAATGGTAATTCTAAGTTAATTCGTCCCTGAATTAAAAAACGGTAGTACAAGACTACCGTTTGGTGAACTACCCAGCGACTAAAGATCACCAGGCTTCAAAAGCAACATAAGTTGATTAATGTTTTTTCGCAGATCCCGACCTAAACTGAACTTGGTTATCATCCAGACTTTCGTTTTAGTGAGGAATATCTGCTGCGCTTTGGGCTTAACCCGCACGACTATCCCAGCCGCACAAGTAGACTACTAAGTATTTATACAGTAGTCAAGCAATTCATCCCCGCGACTTCGCTTCGCTCTGAACACGGGATTTTCTTGCAATTATTCGATAAAAGCTCGCGTATCAGGTTAATTAACTTTCAGCTTCATCGCCTACCTGAACGCTTTCTACCCGTTGTAAGCCTCTGGGTAATTTATTACCACGACGGCCACGCTCACCTCGATAATGCTCTAAATCACTAGGTTTTAAGGTAAGTTTGCGTTTACCGGCAAATAAGGTAATCGCATCTTCACTACCTACTACGGTTAGAATGGTGACGTATTCCTCTCTTGCTTTCGCTCTTGCTGACGGAATGCCGATGATTTTATTGCCTTTACCTTTACTCAGTTGTGGCAAGTCTTTTAATGGGAACAACAACATCCTGCCTTCGGTGGTTATTGCCAAACACGAAAGATTTTCAACCTCAGTAATGGCTATTGGTGTTAATACTTGCGCACCTTGTGGCAAGCTCAACAGCGCTTTACCATTTTTATTACGCGACACCATATCGGCAAATTTGCCAAGAAAACCATAACCACTGTCACTGGCCAATAAGTATTTTTGCTCATCAACGGCCATGAGCACTTGCCTAAACGTTTCTCCTGCGGCCAAATTAAAACGTCCGGTTAAAGGCTCTCCCTGACTGCGCGCGGAAGGTAACGTATGGGCGTCGGTGGCAAATGCCCGTCCACTCGAATCAATAAACACCGCAGGTGAATTGCTTCGACCTTTTGCTGAGCATAAATATTCATCGCCGGCTTTATAACTGAGGCCCTTAGCATCAATGTCGTGGCCCTTCGCCGCTCTCGCCCAGCCTTTGTCAGAAACCACAACGGTTACTGGCTCTGAAGGCATCAAATCTTTTTCATTTAATGCTTTCGCTTCACTGCGAACAACAAGTTTTGAGCGCCTGTCGTCACCATAATCTTTTGCCGCCGCCAGAATTTCCTTTTTCATCAGCGTATTCATCCGCGCTTTCGAACCCAGTGTGATTTCTAAATATTCACGTTCTTTTGCCAATTCATCCTGTTCGGCGCGGATTTTAATTTCTTCCAGCTTGGCTAGCTGACGCAATTTGATCTCGAGAATGGCTTCGGCTTGCGTTTTCGATAAACTGAAGCGGCTCATTAATTCCGCTTTTGGATCGTCATATTCACGAATGATGGCGATCACTTCATCGATGTTTAGATACGCCACCAATAAACCGTCTAAAATATGCAAACGAGCCAGTACTTTGTCCAATCGATACTGCAAACGACGACGTATGGTTTCACGACGATACTCGAGCCATTCAGCCAAAATTTGTTTCAGGTTTTTCACTTGTGGGCGGTTATCCAGCCCGATCATGTTTAAGTTAACCCGATAACTTTTTTCAAGATCTGTGGTGGCAAACAAGTGCTGCATTAACTGTTCAGTATCGACTCGGTTTGAACGTGGCATAATGACCAAGCGAGTTGGATTTTCGTGATCAGATTCATCGCGTAAATCGGCGACCATCGGCAGTTTTTTCGCCGTCATCTGCGCCGCAATTTGCTCTAATATTTTACCACCCGAGGCTTGATGAGGAAGTGCAGTAATAATGATATCACCTTGCTCGACATCGTACATAGCACGCATTTTTATGCTACCACGGCCGGTTTGATAAATTTTTTCAATGTCCGCTTTCGGGGTAATAATTTCGGCATCGGTTGGATAATCAGGGCCTTGCACATACCCAAGTAAATCAGCAATCTCAGCTTTTGGCTGCTCAATCAGGTGAACACAAGCACTTGCCATTTCACGAACATTGTGAGGAGGAATGTCTGTTGCCATACCCACGGCAATACCGGTAATACCATTTAACATGATGTGCGGTAAGCGGGCAGGCAAGGTTTTTGGTTCTTTCATCGTGCCATCAAAATTTGGCGACCAGTCAACCGTACCCTGGCCTAGTTCGGATAATAAGACTTCACTAAACTTTGATAATTTCGCTTCGGTGTAACGCATTGCGGCAAACGATTTAGGATCGTCCGGAGCACCCCAGTTACCCTGACCATCAACCAGTGGATAGCGATAACTAAATGGCTGCGCCATTAACACCATAGCTTCGTAACAGGCAGAGTCGCCATGGGGATGAAATTTACCCAGTACATCACCAACCGTACGGGCCGATTTTTTGTATTTGGCCCCGGCATGTAGCCCCAGTTCGCTCATCGCATAAATAATACGGCGTTGCACTGGCTTTAAGCCGTCACCAATGTGCGGTAACGCGCGGTCCATGATCACGTACATGGAGTAATTAAGGTAGGCGTCTTCGGTAAAGCGTCTTAGTGGTAGTTGTTCTACCCCTTCAAGGCTCATTTCGATTGCATCAGACATAATTGGTGATATTCCCTAAGAAGCATGAAATTATGATATTTTTATAACTACAAATATATAGGAAAATCGTCTGACAAAAAATAGCTAAGCGCTGATTAGTGGCTTTTTTATTGCTTTTTCGGGTAAATTTTCTCAGCAAAGTCAACATCCCAAAAACTTGCTTCTATTTTATGACCATCTAAGTCGATAATAAAGCAACCATAATACGGCTCACCATATTCCGCACGCGGGCCAGGCTTGCCGTTACAAAGGCCACCAGCATCTAGCGCAGTTTGATAAAACTCCTGTACTTGCGCTTTACTGGTCGCCATAAAGCCAATATGGCTGCCATTTGCAATCGTTGCTGGCTGTTTATCGTATGGCACTTGCAGCCAAAAAGTTGGATAGCCCTTACCATAAGCCACAGCTTCATCGTGCTCAACCACCCTGTTGATATCCAAGGTGCTAAGTACAATGTCATAAAATTTAATCGCCTTGTCCAGTTGGTTGGTGCCAATTGACAGGTGACATAAGGTTTTATCTGCTTGCTCGATCATGGTCATTACCTTTTAATTATTGCTAACTGAGGAGAGGGTACAAATTTAACCACCACCGTTGCCAACAATAACATAAATGCTGAGCCCCAAAGACATACCAGTAAACCATGATACTGATACAAATACCCAGATAAAATGGTGCCGATTAATCGGCCCATAGCATTGGCCATGTAATAAAAACCAACGTCTAAGGAAACGCCATCGGCTTTTGCCAGTGATACGATTAAAAAACTGTGAATGGACGAATTTATGGCAAAACAAATACCGAAGAAAATTAAGCCGATTATCAAGGTAATATCGAGGTAATTTAAATCCTCGCCTTGTATCGACATCGCGATGGCCAATAGCACAGTGACGAATGTTAACCTTAGCCCCCAGTGAAAAGCCGGATGAGTGTTTGCTTTTGACTTAGATGCAGAGAGCAACTTAGGTGCACTGCCTTGCACCACTCCGTAAGCAATGACCCAACTTGCCATAAAAGCGCCAACATTCCAGGCGTCCCATTGCAATTTTGCTGATAAGAATACTGGCAAGGCGACGACAAACCAAATATCTCGAGCGGCAAATAAAAACATCCTTGCCAGCGAGAGCAAATTAATATTTTGGCTCTTTGAAAAAATATCGGAAAATTTCGGTTTAAAACTCGCACGGCCAAGGCCTTGCTTTAACAGCATAGCACTGACCATTGCAGCGATAGTCAATGCCGCCGCCATTAGCCACATGGCATTAGTAAAGCCGACAGTGCCCAGCAAAAATGCTCCGAGAAAAAATCCAACGCCTTTCAGAGTATTTTTTGAGCCGGTTAACAGCGCCACCCATTGAAACAATTTCCCTGGTGAATCTTCCGGTACTAAGTGCTTTACCGAGCTTTTCGCACTCATTTTATTTAAATCTTTGGCAATACCCGATAATGCCTGTGCCGCCATCACCCAGGCGACCGTTAGCATATCTGCAGAGACCGTCAGCATTATCAAAGCTAACACTTGCAAAGTTAAACCAATCTGCATCGTTCGGTTTAAGCCAATTCGAGCGCCCAGCCAGCCACCAGCCAGGTTTGTCACCACGCCAAAAAACTCATAAAAGAGGAACAATAAGGCAATGTCTAATGCGCCAAAACCCAACTGGTGAAAATGTAAAACCACCAACATGCGCAGTGCGCCATCGGTTAAAGTAAACGCCCAGTAATTGCCGGTGACGATCAAATATTGTTTTATTTTGCTATCTAACTGTGAAAACATAGTATTACTGCTTATCTCGAGCTCAGGTTAAATAGACAGCCCTACTTTTAATGCCAACTCTGCCGTTCGATTGGCATAGCCCCATTCATTATCATACCAAAGGTAGAGTTTTACTTGTGTGTCATTGACCACCATAGTGGACAGGGCATCAACGATGGAGGATCTTGGATCGGTTTTATAATCTACCGACACCAGCGGACGCTCTTCATATCCTAAAATACCTTTTAACTCGTTTTCAGCCGCAGTTTTCATCAGTTGGTTGACTTCCTCAACACTCGTTGCCCGCTTCATTTCAAAAACGCAGTCGGTAATGGAAGCATTGGCAAGCGGTACCCGTATTGCATGGCCATTTAACCTGCCTTTTAATTCAGGGAAGATGTGAGTTATGGCGGTGGCAGAGCCGGTTGTTGTTGGAATTAAACTCATTCCGCACGCTCTCGCCCGACGTAAATCTTTATGGGGAGCATCCAATATCGTTTGGGTATTGGTAATGTCATGAATGGTGGTCATGCTGCCATGTTTAATGCCGATATTTTCGTGCAACACTTTTACGGCTGGCGCTAAACAGTTGGTGGTACAAGAGGCGGCAGAAACAATATCAAACTCTTCACTATTATAAAGGTGATCATTCACCCCCATGACTACATCGAGTACGCCTTGCTCTTTTACTGGCGCTGTTACTACAACCTTCTTAACACCTTGCGCAAGGTAGGCTTGCAGCACCGCTTTGTTTTTCATTTTACCCGAAGCTTCAATCACCAGATCACAACCTGACCAGTCGCTATCTTCTATGCGGCTGTTCTGGCTGGTGCTGATTTTCACGCCGTTTACCCTTATGCCACCTTGTTCTGCCTCGGCCTGTTCAGACCAAATGCCGTGCACAGAATCAAAGTTGACTAAGTGGGCTAACGTAGCAGCGTCTCCGGCGGGATCGTTGATATGCACAAACTCTATTTCTGGCCAATGCCAGGCGGCACGAAACACTAAACGTCCCATGCGGCCAAAGCCATTAATTCCTACTTTAATTTTCATTATTTATTCTCCTTTAATTGCTATTATTACAGCAAATTTGTTGCCGTTGTGGCCTGTCGCCCATAGCATTGAGGTTCATTACCAGATTTTCTATCACATTAAAATTCTCTGCTAAACAACTGCTTATCGTGCCTATACACCAGTCACTGATATCCCTGCTCAGATCATAATAGACCCATTGCCCCTGCTTGCGGGTAGTGAGTAAGCCGGCATTCTTAAGTACGGCTAAATGCCTTGATACTTTCGGCTGTGAGATTGTTAACGCACTGGTTAATTCACACACACAAAGCTCACCTTGCTGCTTGATCAACAGGGTGATACTCAGTCTAGTTTCATCCGCTAAACATTTAAAAAAATCGACAGGAAAAATACTCATTATGATCTCAACGGTTAAGTTGAAACCAGTATATATAAAAAAACGTATATATGAAATATCATATATACGTTTTTTTAGATGCGCTTGTTATTTACCTTAATGGCAAGGCGATTAAAGGCTCAACACATTCTAATTAAGTCTCTCGCTTTGCCAAAACCGCCCTTCTTCGAGGGTAACCGGTAATAGTTCGCCTTGATGATTAAGCAGATACACAGTTAAGCCGATGTCATTTACGTTATAGGTAGGGTGTACTGCCATTAAATTTTCATCATAAATCACTTGTGCATAGCTGATGAATTGTTCAATCTTCTGCTTATTGTCAAAGACAAAAATTAACCGAGTATTCGGCTGCTGGGTTAATGCCGTTTCTGCCAGTAAAAAGTGATTATGGCCGGTTAAATTATTGTGAATGACGCCAATACCAATGCCGTCGGCAAGTTTAAGTTTATCGTTGCTCTGGTTGGTAAAAATCGCGAATGCCGGAGCCGATTTAATAGTTCCGACAAGTTCGGGCTCCAGAGCCAATATTTCAGCCAGGGTATTGTCCCTGATCTGTAATATTTCTGCCCGCTGATGCCCTGCAGGGGCAATGTCTGAAGAACACGTCCAAACTAAGAACAGCGATAAAATCAACAATAATTGTTTCATACATTAACCTGTTATTTTTATGTATTGTATTTTTGTAAATATTAGTCGACATTTCTATTTTATCCGCTTTTATTGCTTAAATTTAATGACTAAAAATTAATTCAATTCATCATTCTTTACATACTTGGTGCCTTTTAAAGTTGCCTGTAAAGCAAGGCCAGCTTTCGTTAATTGATAGACAGTGATATCACCAATGGTCACACTCCCACCAACTTCGCCCCCCTTATTGTTGGCTTTAGCGGCGGCATCGGCTTCTGCCCCAAAAACCCAACCATCATTGACAAAAGTATTCATCGCATCACTAGTATGGAAAACAAACAAAGCACGAAAGTCTTTCGCTCCTAAGCCGAAGCCAAAGCCACCTTCGTACATATCCATATAGATTTTGGCACCAGATTGATTGTTGCTAACCACGCCATAACCACCACCGGCGGCGACAAATAGCAAATTAATTTGTGCGTTACTGAACGTTGCATAACCCGGGGCAGATTTTGCCTTGGCCATTGCGCCTGGACTGGCCTTTTCGACATCGGACAGCACCTGATTATTCATTTTTGCAATTTCTGCACGCTGCTGTTCAGGGTTATCACCCGTTGCTGCGCATGCACAAAGGATAAACGCGCTGACAATTAGCAATAATTTTTTCATCAGAATTCCCTTATTGTTATTTAACCAACCCTTAATTTAAGCAGTTGTTTTGCTAGGTATGCCACCAGTATAGTTGCTAATTGTATATCTGCATCGAGATCGTTATTTAAAATAAATGTGCTATCTGGCTACAGCGGGGAAGTGCAGCTGTTGCTGCACAGATTAGTTGTGGGTTAAACCATAAACTGTCATACAAATTGCTCTAGAGAAGCACGTTTTAGTGCTTAAAATTTTCTATTAACGATCAGTTCTAAAGCATAACATGTCATAAAAACCAAAATATCAACCATAAAGTGTCATAAAAAACATTTATTATTTTAATAAAAAATTAAAAGTAAGGTCTTCATTAGTCTTAGGAAGATACGCTCAAAGTCTTTAAGTTAGTCTCGTTGAGACATGCTGAAAAATAAGTCGCTATACTTATTGTTAATAACAGCAGCAATCACACACCTTGTCAGCATCCGTGATATCGATAACCACTTCTTCTCGTGGCAATGCTGCAGGCAATGGTCTGCGTTTGGGCTTGGCTTTCGTTTTCGTGTCGAGAGTAGATCCCGCCAATATGCTTTTGTCGTGTTCATCAAGCACTAACTCTGCTTCGTTAAACACTTCACCCGCGCCGGGCATTTTTTCTGATTT
>MAAC01009434.1_pt1 | contig 39858 bp, 32 predicted proteins | sample 1115981 | NCBI WGS metagenome assembly MAAC01 (sample SAMN04961126, study PRJNA320927) | seawater metagenome | isolation source: sample BD02T64 sea water enriched with oil for 64 days | place: USA:Gulf of Mexico | collected 2013-07-27 | reverse complement strand
AAACAAGATATTCATCCTAATTATAGCGAATGTAACGCTACATGTAGCTGCGGTAATGTTGTTAAGACTCAGTCTACTTTATGTAAAGATATCCACCTTGATATCTGTTCTGCATGTCATCCTTTCTATACAGGTACTCAGAAAGTGGTTGATACCGGCGGACGTATCGATAAGTTTAAGAAGCGCTTTGGTGCGGTTGGTCGTGCTAAGTAGCAACCCGATGACCATTAGTGTTTCAAAAAAAGGCTCCTTTCGGGGCCTTTTTTTATGCCTGTGTTGGGTATTGTCGACGGGTGTGCAGGCGGCTGCATTGTGCGATCTCAACATCGAGGGTTTAAAGGCTGACGTCATTGGGTCTCTGGGAGTCGAGCGTGTTGATGTGACGCAAGTGTTTGACGGCGATACGGTTTTGCTTGCGGATGGGCGTAAGGTGCGTGTTATTGGGGTTAACACTCCAGAGCTTGGGCATCACAATCGTCCTGTTGAGCCATTGGCTAAGTTGGCACAAGCAAAACTCACACGACTGTTGCTCAAGGATGGAGTGAAGCGGCAGCAAAAATTGCCTGTTTCTGCATTGTTACGAGTAGGTGGAGATTTGCAGGATCATTATGGTCGGACGTTGGGACATCTATTTTCCTCGGCAGGTATTAATGTCACTTCCCGTTTGTTGGTTGATGGTTTGGGCTTCCATGTGGCAATACCGCCAAACTTGTGGTCTGCTGACTGTTATTTTGCGGCTCAACAGAGAGCTCGAAGCGCAGGGGTTGGTGTTTGGCATTTGCCTTATTACGGTGCAAAACTTGCTTCCGCAAAAAGTTTGAATGGAGGCTACCAGAGAATAAATGGCAAAATAGAAAAGATATTTATGTCGAAAAAGTCTATTTGGATTGATCTGCTAGGTGGCGTGACAATAAAATTGAACCGGAAAAATAGCAAATTTCAACAAGGGGTGGTGTTAAAGCGAATCCTGGATGCTTATGAAAACAAAGGGTTGGAGCTGTTACCTGCGATAGAAATTCAAGGGTGGATGGTTGATCGGAAGCGATGGGGTGACAAAATGGCCGCTAAAATCGAAAAAGGTGAGCGAAACCGTTGGCAGTTTAACCTTCGTCATCATTATCAATGGCACTTTATTAGTGCGAATTAAGTCGCTAGGGTTATTGAGCTGAATCTACCTTTTGGTTATGCTACATCGCCTCGCAAGTGGTAGATGTTGTGTGTCATTGTCGTGCATCATTGTATGGCATCACTATTGTGTACTGTCACTATGTATACAGCCACGTAATTTATCACTGGGCGAGACGAATGTTATTTTTAAGACTGCCCTTATAGCAGTGAAAAACCCAATCAAGAGATCGACTCGTTATGTCAGATTTAAAGCAAGCAGCGTTGGATTACCATGAGTTTCCCCGTCCCGGTAAGGTAAGTGTTGAGCTTACTAAGCCTACGGAAACCCCAGAGGACTTGTCGTTGGCCTATAGCCCTGGTGTGGCAGAGCCTGTGCGTGAAATCGCCAAGGATCCTGATAATGCATATCGCTACACAAATAAAGGAAACCTTGTTGCTGTTATTACTGACGGTAGCGCTATTCTTGGTTTGGGTGATTTAGGTGCGCTTGCGAGTAAGCCTGTTATGGAAGGCAAGGGTGTTCTATTTAAGCGCTTTGCTGGTGTCGATGTTTTTGATATCGAAGTGGATGCTGAAGATCCCCAGGCGTTTATTGATACTGTTGCACGTATATCTACAACGTTTGGTGGTATTAATTTAGAAGATATTAAGGCCCCTGAATGCTTTGAAATAGAGCGTGTACTTATTGAGCAGTGCGATTGCCCAGTGTTCCATGATGATCAGCACGGAACGGCGATTATTATTGCTGCCGGTCTGATGAATGCGTTGGAGATACAGAAGAAGTCTCTAGCGGACGCTAAGATTGTTTGTGTTGGTGCTGGAGCCGCAGGTGTTGCAGCATTAAAGCTCTTAATTGAAATGGGTGCAAAGAAAGAGCACATTTATGTGCTTGATCGTAAAGGTGTTATCCACTCTGATCGGGATGACCTGAATCAGTATAAAGCGGCATTTGCACATGAAACTGATAAGCGCACATTAGAGGATTCCTTAGATGGTGCTGATGTGTTTATTGGCGTGTCTAGTGCTAACTTGTTGAATGCAGAATTTTTGAACCTGATGGCGCCGAACCCTGTGATTTTTGCACTAGCAAATCCAGATCCAGAAATTGTGCCTGAGACAGCCCATGCTACTCGGGATGATGTGATCGTAGCCACTGGCCGTAGTGATTATCCAAACCAGGTGAATAATGTCTTGGGGTTCCCTTTTATATTCCGTGGGGCGTTGGATGTGCGTGCAACACGAATTAATGAAGAAATGAAAATTGCTGCAGTTCATGCGATTCGTGAGTTGGCAAAAGAGCCTGTTCCCGCGGAGATTCAGGAGCGTTGGGGTGAGAAAATAGAGTATGGGAAAGAATACATTATACCTAAGCCATTAGATTCTCGCTTATTGGGTGTTGTGACGGCGGCTGTTGCAAAAGCGGCTGTGGATAGCGGTGTTGCACGGCTGCCTTATCCGGCACATTACCCTTTGAATAGTATCGAAGACATTAAGTACTAAAAGCGAGCAGACACAAAAAAGCCCGAGAGATCGGGCTTTTTTGTGTCTGCTCGAATTCGCCTTGTTTAGAATAGCTCTTCAGGGGTCAAGTCGTCTTCTTGTTGGTTGTTGTGAGTTTCGGCTTCTTTTTCTGCATTAGGGGCCATTTCTGAGCGGAAGATTTCAAAGATACTGTTGGATTGAGAGGCGGTGGCTCGTTTTCCTGTTTCAGGGTCTATTTTGACGGTAACTAGGCCTTCTGGTTGGTTTTTCTCTCTGGAGGGGAAGTCTTTTAGTGCTTCACCCATAAACTCAATCCAAATAGGGAGCGCGGCTGTCCCTCCGTATTCCCTTCTTCCCAAAGTTTGTGGTGCGTCAAAACCAACCCATACGGTGGTAACGATGTCGGGGTTGAAGCCTGAAAACCAGGCGTCTTTTTGGTCGTTGGTTGTGCCAGTCTTCCCGCCAATATCTGAGCGCTTTAAGCTGCGTGCCTTTCGTCCAGTACCTCGTTTGATCACATCTTTTAGCATGGTGTTAATTATATATATAATGCGGGGTTCTACTGTGCGTTCAGCGTAGATGGGTGGCGGTATGAAGGGTGTTGGTTGGTCTGAATTGTTGTCGGTTTTATTGTCGTTTAACGTTATCGGGAGGTTTTCTAAGAATGCAAACTCTTCCTTCTCCTCAGCGTGGGTATTTTGCTGGGATTTTGTTGTGGCGTCAGTTATTGGTGTGTTTGCTGGGTTTGGGCAATTCTCGCAGACAGTGATAGGGTTTGCGGAAAACAAAATTTCACCTTCGCTATTCTCTATTCGATCAATAAACCAGGGTTCTACATGGTAGCCGCCGTTAGCGAGGGTTGTGTATCCTTGCGCCAGTTCAATGGGGGTAAGCTCGGCAACACCTAAGGCCAGAGAGAGGTTGTTTGGTAGCTTTGCTTTATTAAAGCCAAATTTTTCTGCGAAATTTACGGTTCGGCGAATACCTGTTTGTTGGAGGACCCGTATAGATACCAAATTTTTGGATCGATAAAGCGCTTCTCTTAGGCGGGTGAACCCTCCGAATTTCCCGCCCGCATTTTCAGGTCGCCATGTGCTTTCAAGCTTTTTGTCTTTAAAGATAATGGGGGAGTCATTCATTACAGTGGCGGCAGTCATGCCGTTGCTGAGCGCTGCGGCGTATACAAAAGGTTTGAAATTTGACCCCGCCTGCCTACCAGATTGAATGACTCGATTAAATTTACTTTCTCGAAAATCAAATCCACCGACAAGGGCAAAAATGCTACCGTTCTGTGGGTTCAGGGATACCATTGCCGATTGAGCGCTGGGGATTTGAGACAGTCCCCATTGGCGTCGAGGCTCTTCGGTGTTCTCTGTATCTGCGGTGGTTTGATTAGTTACGGGTAATACGCGAATAATGTCGCCGGCCTTAAGTATGTCTTCAAATGAGGAGGGGGAGGCTCCTTTGGTGTTGGTGTCTATAAAGGGCTTGGCCCATAAGCTGGCTTCCCAATTTAGCTCGCCTTGCTCCAGGTCTTTAAATAGGAGGTTTGCATGAGTTTTCTCAACGGACATTACAACGGCAGGTGTGAGGGGGCCTACAGAATGGAGGCCTCGAAGAGCGAGTAAGGCATCGTCATTGCTCGGGTTGGTGGCTTCTTGGGGGAGTGTTATTGATGATTCTGGTCCTCGGTAGCCGTGTCGTTTATCGTAGGCGAGTAAGCCGTGGTGTACGGCTTTATTTGCGGTATCCTGATAATGGCTGTTAATGGTTGTGAATACACGAAATCCGTCGGTATATGTATTGTTACCGTATCTTACAAGCATTTCTTTGCGGACCATCTCGGCAACATAAGGGGCGCTGGTTTCAGAACGAACGCCATGTAATTGTGCTGTGACAGGTTGCTGGCGTGCTTCTAAGTATTCTTCTTCAGGCAAATAGTCTAGGTCTAACATGCGCTTTAGTATCCAGTTGCGGCGTGTTAGTGCTCGGCTTGGGTTGGTGACGGGGTTGTATGCAGACGGGGCTTTGGGTAGGCCGGCTATCATTGCCAGTTGAGCTGTGTTTAAGTTACTGATGGGTTTGCCATAATATACTTGGCTGGCGGCGGCGATTCCGTAGGAGCGATGACCAAGATAAATTTTATTAACGTAGAGCTCGAGTATTTTGTTTTTATCGAGTTCGCGCTCAATTTGAAGCGCAAGCAATATCTCGTTGAATTTTCGTGAAAAAGTACGTTCTCGACTTAGAAAATAGTTTTTGGCTACTTGCATGGTCACGGTACTGCCACCGGTTTTAATTGATCCAGTGGTGATCAGTTCTAATGCTGCACGAATGAGCCCTTTAATATCAACGCCGGGGTGAGAATAGAAGCGTGAATCCTCCGCTGCTAAAATGGCGTGAGTAAATTTGACTGGAATTTGATCAAACGTGACGGGGGTCCTTTTCTTTTCGCCAAATTCTGCGATTAATTTACCCTCCTTGGAAAAGATGCGAAGAGGAGTTTGTAGAGGAATTTCGAGTATTTTCTCTACAGCTGGCAATTTCGGGCTAAGGTATAGTAAGGCGCCAATAAAAATTAAGGTGGCCCCGCTGATACTTAGCAAGGTTGTCCAAAGAAATATATGAAGTATAGGATGTGTTTTTGGCATAGTTTTCATGTGAAAGTCTGATGAAAGGAGTAAAAAGATCAGTAACTGTGAATCATACGACGATAATAACGGCGTTATCTAATTGCGTGAACTAATATTGTAGTATTTAATGTAAATAGGCATGAGTTTTTTCTAAGTTGTTAATGCAGCGAAGAAAATACATGCAAATTTAGTGACTAATAAACATGGTTCAACTAAAGATTAGTTGATTTTAGATTGGCCCAACAATAACAGGAAGCTTACTTGTGCTCCCCTTCCTTGGTAAAAAAGCGTCAACAGCAAAATTAGGTATCGACATTAGCTCTACGTCGGTGAAATTACTTGAACTTAGTCGTTCGGGGAATCGCTATAAAGTGGAGGCCTACTCGGTCGAGCCTTTACCTGCGAACGCGGTTGTGGAAAAGAATATTACGGACGTAGAAGGTGTTGGCGATGCAATTGCCAAGGTGCTGGCTCGTTCCAAAAGCGGTATAAAAAACGCGGCCGTTGCTGTGGCTGGCTCTGCGGTTATCACCAAGACTATCGAAATGGACTCTGCGCTCAACGATGATGAGATGGAATCACAAATTAAGGTCGAAGCTGATCAATACATACCTTATCCGTTGGATGAAGTATCTATAGATTTTGAAGTTCAAGGTGAAGTAGATAACGCGCCGGAGCGAGTGGAAGTGTTGCTTGCGGCTTGTCGCAATGAAAATGTTGAGCTGCGCTCCGATGTGTTAGAAATCGCGGGGCTGGTTCCAAAAGTAGTCGATGTTGAGGCATATGCCATTGAGCGAGCATTTGGGCTGGTGGCAGATCAGATTGAAGGAGGGGAAGATCAAACGGTTGCTATTGTAGACATTGGTTCCACCATGACGACGTTAAGCGTATTGCATGATGGGCGCACAATTTATACCAGGGAGCAGCTGTTTGGTGGTAAGCAACTAACTGAAGAAATTCAACGTCGATATGGCCTGTCATTTGAAGAAGCAGGGTTGGCGAAGAAGCAAGGGGGGTTGCCAGATGACTATGAACCTGAAGTGCTTGAGCCTTTTAAAGAGGCCGTAGTTCAGCAGGTTGCTCGGTCATTACAGTTCTTTTTTTCTTCTAGCCAGTATAACGATGTTGATCATATTTTGATTGCAGGCGGTACAGCGTCAATATCAGGTTTGGCAGAACTGGTTCAAGATAAAGTCGGTACTTCGACAACAGTTGCGAATCCATTTGTAGATATGGCGATTTCTCCTAAAGTTAATGCATCGATATTAAGTAATGATGCACCTGCATTAATGATAGCGTGCGGTTTGGCGCTAAGGAGTTTCGACTAATGACTCGGATTAACTTATTACCTTGGCGAGAAGAGCGGCGCCAAGAACTGAAGCGACAGTTTTTTGTTATTTTAGCTGGTGTTGCATTAATTGGGGCCGGTGGTGTCTATCTGATGGAGATGACTGTGCAGTCACAGATTCAGCATCAAAAAGGGCGAAATGACTTTATAACGGGTGAAACCAAGAAGTTAGAAAATCAAATCAAGGAAATTCAAGAGCTTCAGAGCAAGCGAGAAAGTCTTGTTGAGAGGATGAATGTTATCCAAAATTTGCAGGGCAATAGACCTGTGATTGTCCGAGTTTTCGAAGACCTTGCGCGAACAGTGCCTGATGGCGTGTATTTTAATGGCATTGAGGCGACGGGGCTGAGCGTAAAGGTTGAAGGGCTTGCTGAGGCAAATAATCGAGTGTCGAATTTGATGCGTAACTTGAATAAGTCAGAAATGTTCCGTGAACCTAACTTGTCCAGCGTTAAAAGTGCAAATAAAGATGAAAAGGACGGTTGGAGTGAATTTTCTCTGACGATAAAGCAAGGATTGGCGCCAACGGATGAGGAGGGGTAATTGTGGACGTTAAAGAATTTATAGACTCGTTAAATAACTTAGACCCTGAAAATATTGGCGGCTGGCCGTTCCTTGTAAAAGCATTGATCTGGGCGTTGGTGTTGGTGTTGGCAGGCTCTGGTGTTTATTATCTGCTGCTTTCGGATTCTTTAGATATGTTAGATAGGGAGCAAAAGAAAGAAACGGTATTGATGGGCACGTATGAAAGTAAGGCTCATAAAGCAGCAAATTTGGATCGTCTGAAGAAGCAAATGATAGATATGGAGACTTCCTTCGGCGCCTTATTACGACAGCTACCGAGTGATACGGAAGTGCCTGGATTGCTAGAAGATATTTCACATACTGGTTTATCTGCGGGGTTGGAATTCGATACTATTAACTTAGGTACCGAAACAGTTAAAGAGTTTTATGTCGAGCTGCCAATTGAAATAAAAGTCAAAGGTGGGTATCACTCTTTCGGAGCCTTTGTGAGTGGTGTTTCTGCTTTACCGCGAATTGTGACATTGCATGACTTTTCAATAAAAACGGGTGGTAGTCCTAATGATTTAGAAATGACCATCACCGCTCGTACCTATCGATATAATGAGCAAGAGTAAACTATGGATAAGTTAAAAACGCTAATGGTGTTGCTATCGGTAGGTTTAGTGGTTGCCTGTAGTAATGATGGTCAATATAGTGACCTGCGAGAAAATATGGAGTCGATCAAACTGCGCCCCAAAGGGCATATTGAGCCTCCTCCCGAGTTTAAAGCCTATAAGGGCTTTACTTATTCAGCGGCAGCAACGAGAAGTCCGTTTTCACCCCCTGTTGACGTAGAACTTGCATCATTGCCTGAGGGGCGCCCTGGCGTCACTCCTAACTTCGATCGCATAAAAGAAGTACTTGAAGATTTTAGCATTGATGCGTTGTTGATGGTGGGTACGTTGAAGAAACCCACTGGCTCGCTTTTTGCGTTAATTAAAGACCCTGATGGTGGTTTGCATAGAATTGCTTTAGGGAATCATATGGGACGTAATTTCGGTGAAGTATTGTCGGTTACCGCAATGCGTGTCGATGTGATGGAAATTGTTTCTGATGGTCAAGATGGATGGATAGAACGGCCAAGAACCATTGTGATTACAGAATAATAATAAGCCTGGAGAAAGCAAGATGAGACGTTTGTTTAATAGAAGTAAAAATCAGAATTCCAACCTCCGGCTTATGACGTTGGTGATGGTGTTGGCGGTGTCATTTGTTGAGCCGGTTTGGGCGGCAAAGCTAGTGGGTCTGGAGTCTTCCTCTCTGCCTGGTGATGCACTGGAAATTAAATTCCAGTTTGACTCTGCGCCACCGCTTCCAGAAGGTTACACCATTGAATCTCCGGCTCGTATAGCGTTGGATTTGAAGGGTGTAGAGACAGCACTGAAAGAGAAGTATCATAGCCTGGGCAATGGTAATGTGCGTAGTGCTACCGTTATGGGAGCAGGAGATCGTACTCGAGTTATTATTAATATGAGCTCGTTGGTCGCTTACGATACTGAAGTTGTAGGTAATACGCTTTTGGTTCGGGTAGGGCAATCAGTCCAGGCTTCTAAAGCACCTGTAGCGATGGCATCGGCCGTTTCGAAAGTGTCGTCTAGCGACTTTGAAAGTAGTATTACTGAGCTGGATTTTCGGCGAGGAGAGCAGGGCGAAGGGATGGTTATGATAACGGTGTCTGACCCTAGCGCAGCCATCGATCTTCGAGAAGAATCGGGTAATATAGTTGTAGAGTTTGTCGGTGTGACGTTACCTGAAGCGCTGATGAGACGTTTGGATGTGGTGGATTTTGCCACTCCTGTCAGTACCGTGGATGCAGTTTCAGAGTCTGGTAATGCGAAAATATCTATTGGGGCGAAAGGTGATTATGAATACCTTGCTTATCAAACCGATTCACAGTTTACGGTCAGTGTGAAACCTATTGCACCGGAAGAACTTGAGAGAAAAAGAAAAGATAAGTTTCAGTTTACTGGTGAAAAGTTATCTCTTAATTTTCAAGATATCGAAGTCCGTTCTGTTCTTCAGTTAATCGCGGATTTTACGGAGTTGAATCTAGTTGCAAGTGATACGGTTGCAGGGCGGATTACGTTACGGTTACAAAATGTTCCTTGGGATCAGGCCTTAGATTTGATTCTCAAAACTAAAGGCTTGGATAAGCGTAAAGTAGGTAACGTTATGCTCGTTGCTCCTGCTGATGAGATTGCCGCAAGAGAGAAATTGGAGCTTGAGGCGAACAAGCAAGTTGAAGAGCTTGCTCCTTTGCGTACAGAATATCTTGTTGTGAATTATGCTAAGGCATTAAAAATACAAGAGTTGTTAACAACTGATGCAGGCTTTATTTCTAGCAGAGGTAGTGTTTCTGTTGATGAAAGAACCAATACGCTCATTGTACAGGATACATCTACAAAGTTGTCTGAAATCCGATTTATGCTTGAGCAGCTAGACATCCCTGTTCGCCAGGTTATGATTGAGGCGAGAGTTGTGATTGCGAGAACAGATGCTGCAGAAGAGCTTGGTGTGCAGTGGGGGATTTTGGGGGTTAATGAAGATATCGGCTCTGGTACAAATGCTTCTGGGGATACGGTCTTTTTTACCGATCAAATGTCGTTGATTGGCGGGTCACGAATAGGCGTTGAAAGTAATGTAACTTCTATTTCAACAAAGGATGATAATGGCGCGAGCACCTTTTCGATCGGAAGTAATAACCTGGCGCTTAATCTTGGTGTTACAAGCCAAGACGCATCAAGAATATCTTTGGGATTCTTTGATAGTTCTACCGGTTTGATTGATTTAGAGTTGTCAGCGTTAGAGGCAGAAGGTAAGGCTGAAGTTGTATCAACGCCAAAAGTATTAACTGCGGATCAGCAAACGGCACGAATAGCATCAGGAAAGGAGATCCCCTACCAAGAAGCTTCTGCTAGTGGTGCGACAACAACATCATTCAAGGAGGCGGTATTATCTTTGGAGGTAACTCCGCAGATTACCCCAGAAGGTCGGGTTATAATGGAGTTGCAAATCAATCAAGATACCGTTGGTGATATTGATGATGCATCAAATATTCCAATCATTAGCACGAACGAAATCAAAACTTCTGTGATTGTGGACAATGGCCAAACAGTTGTATTGGGAGGAGTATTTCAAAGCGAAGAGCTAGAAAGCGTTTCTAAGACACCATTCTTGGGTGATTTACCTGTTATTGGGCGCTTGTTTAGAAGGAATATAAGTAGCAACGAAAAGTCAGAGCTTCTGATCTTTATCACTCCAAAAATCATTCATAACGTTACGGATAATTAATAGTATTACCAATGACACAACAACGTAGTTTAATTCTGATTGGGCCGATGGGAGCGGGAAAAAGCACCATCGGCCGTCAAGTTTCTAGCCTATTGCATTATGAGTTTGTCGACTCTGACCATGAAATTGAAGAAAGGTCAGGGGCGGATATACCGTGGATTTTTGATGTAGAAGGAGAAGAGGGGTTTCGTAAGCGTGAAAGCGCGATGATAGAGGAGTTAACGCAACGGTCTCACATTGTATTAGCTACAGGAGGCGGGGCGGTTATGCGGGAAGATAACCGTAGAGCAATAGCTGCTGGCGGGATTGTTGTTTATCTTCGAGCAACAGTGGAGCAGCAGTTGGCTCGAACATCAAGAGATCAAAATCGCCCGTTGTTGCAAACGTCGGATCCTCGTAGTGTGCTAACAAAGCTGATGGAAGTTAGGGACCCTTTGTATAGGGAGATAGCGGATTACGTCGTGGAGACAGAGCAGGGCGGTGTTAAAGACGTAGCTTCGAAGATTGCCTCTCTGGTGAATGATGATTTGTAAGAAAGGCGTAGTTTGCTAATGCTTTTCAGGCTAATGCTTTCAGGCGGTGCGGCCTTGTCAAATAATTCCCCTCTATACCTTATCGATTAACGTAGAATTCTGCTAAACTCGGCGGCATTAATGCTGCTGAGTGAAGAGTTTTTCTATGGATACATTAACGGTTGATTTAGGTGATCGAAGCTACCCTATCTACATCGCTTCAAGCCTGTTAGGCCAGTTGTCATCATTGATGCCCGTATTAAGTGGTCGACAGCTAATGGTTGTTACCAACACAACCATATCGCCTCTATATTTAGATAACGTTGTTAAGCTATTGTCCGTCCATTGTGATGTTGATACGGTAATTTTACCAGACGGCGAAAAATTCAAAAACCTCGATACGTTGAACCAAATATTTACCGCATTGCTAGAAAAGACGCATAGCCGTAAAACGACCTTGGTTGCGCTGGGTGGTGGTGTGATCGGTGATATGACGGGTTTTGCCGCGGCAAGTTATCAAAGGGGGGTAGATTTTATTCAAATACCTACCACCTTGCTGTCCCAAGTAGACTCTTCGGTCGGTGGAAAGACAGGTGTTAATCATGTGTTGGGTAAGAACATGATTGGAGCATTTCATCAGCCGACATCGGTATTTATTGATATTGATACACTAAAAACGTTACCCGATCGAGAATTGTCAGCAGGGATTGCTGAGGTGGTTAAATATGGGCTAATTCGAGATGCAGATTTTTTTGTTTGGCTGGAAGAGAACATTGACGCGTTGGTGGCTCGTGATAATAAAGCGTTGACCTATGCCGTCAGGCGTTCCTGTGAAATTAAGGCTGAAGTTGTAGCGCAGGATGAAAAAGAAGGGGGGCTAAGGGCTATCTTGAATTTGGGGCATACCTTTGGTCACGCCATTGAAACAGCGAAGGGGTATGGTGTCTGGCTTCACGGCGAGGCGGTTTCTGCAGGTATGTTGATGGCGGTGGATTTGTCCGTTAGGTTGGGCTGGATTGATAGCAGTATTCAGACTAGAACAAAAGATATACTGGTTCGAGCGGGCTTGCCTGTTTCAAGCCCCAAAGATATGACCCCTGAACAGTTTTTGTCGCTAATGGCAGTGGATAAAAAGGTGGTGGATAAACAGTTACGGTTAGTTTTGCTAACAGCATTAGGTGAGGCGGTTACGACAAGCGACTTTAGCCATGAGGCTCTAGGTGAGACGTTGCTTGCAATATAGTGTGAATTATTTATTTTGATGACTATATGAAAGGGGAGGGGTAACGTGGAAAGGAATGTTGATTTATTAAAGTCACAGTTCGATATCGATCGAGAGCCTTTCTCTGATGCTGGGATTTCTGGGTTGTTTTATCCTGGTGCGGGTCGTCAACAAGTATTAGAGCAGTTGTTGCACCTGGTACGTTATGGACCTCCACTTTTATTTGTTGTTGGTGAAGAGGGTTCTGGAAAAACGTTGTTGTCACACCAGCTTGATCGTCAGTTAGATAGCGCTATTTTTTCTTGTGTATCAATAGAAGCAACAGTGTTGATGGATGATCGTGCATTAATGGCATTGATTTGTGATGGTTTTAATCTTCACGTTGAGTTAAGCAGAGGTCCCGTTGTTTCCGCTTTAGTACGCTTTGCTTCAGAGTCAGAGAGTTATTCCCAGACTGCTTTGGTTGTCATTGATGGCGTGCAGAATCTTAGTGAGGTCGCTGCTGAGTTTTTAGCAGAAGTTGCTAAATTGGTAAAAGACAGTGGATTGCGGTTTTTGTTGCTGGCAGATACAACGGATATTCAACAAGAAGGTGTGTTGGCTTCATTAGTCGGACTTATGGACTCTTTTGGGCAAAGTTTACAGTTGTCCGCGTTAGATGTTACTGAAGTTGCAGATTATTTGTCTGTCTAGACGGTGTTCGCTTTAGCCCCCAGCAAGTGAAGCAAATCAGTGGGGAATCTGAGGGGGTTATTTCTCAAATCAACCAGTTTGCTCGCGAAACGTTAGTGCATCAGGTTCCTGTTGTTACCAAAGAAAAAAAACGACAGGTAATATCCTTTTGGCATTTGATTGTTGTTGCTGTGATAAGCACTGGCATTGTTTGGTTGATGCTTGGAAGGCAAGCAACGGAATCTTACGTTGAGATGGAAAGTAAGGGCGAGGTGCTACCACGCATGTCGGGCCAGGAAAGTCTAATAAAATCACCTGCCGAAAGGGAGGACGTTACATTCGTCGATATTGAGCGTAGTGAGTTGGTTGATTTGAACTATGCAGAGAATGAGCCCCCCGCAGGAGATGCATTGGCAAAGGACTTGGCTCCACAATCTAAGGCGGATAAGTTTTTTGCTGTAGAAACAATAGAAGCAATAGAAAAAATGGAATGGGATGATTCAGTTAATGTGGCACCAAATAAGGTTGCCGCCAGCAGAGCTCTTGTCAATAAAACGGTTTTGACTAAAGTCGTTACGAATAAGGCTCTTTCAGACAAGGTTGAGGCTATCAATGTTGAAGCTACGAAAATCGAAGCTAGCAAAGCAGAAGTTATCAACGCTGCACCTTTCAAAGAAAAGCCTCTCAAACCAGTAGTTAGCGCATTATCAAAGGTGACGCCGAAAAAGCCGGTCAAAAATAGCACTCAGCAAAATAAAATACCTCGGTTGAATGAATATACATTACGAGAAAAGTGGCTGTTGTCATTAGACCCGAAACAGTACACATTACAAATGATCGGTGCTCGTGATGAGGCTGCTGTTCAGGAGTTTATATCACGTTACCCTAGCTTAACAAAAGTCGCCTATTACAAGACTCTCTATAAAGGTAGTGACTGGTATGTGGTTATTTACGGACAGTTTGCTACTAAAGATGATGCGAGACAAGCCGTAACACGTCTGCCAAAAAATCTCATTGCATCGAAGCCTTGGGCGAGGCCTTTGGCCTCTGTTCAAAAAGGCATACGTATGGCTCGTTTGTAGTGGTTTATTTATCAATGAATTAATTGGGTTTATCATGTCTGAGAATAATTTTTCCGAGTTAAAGAATGACCGTTTTTTACGAGCGCTACAGCGTCAGCCAGTGGATATGACGCCAGTATGGATGATGCGTCAGGCTGGGCGTTATCTACCTGAGTATCGCGCGACCAGAGCAAAAGCCGGAGATTTTATGTCGGTGTGCAAAAATGCAGAGCTTGCGTGCGAAGTGACATTGCAACCGTTGGAGCGTTATGACCTTGATGCAGCAATTTTGTTTTCAGACATACTAACTATTCCCGATGCTATGGGGTTAGGACTGTATTTTGAAACAGGAGAAGGTCCAAAATTTAAGAAAACAGTTCGTACTGAAGCAGATGTGTTGGCGTTACCGCAGCCAGATGTTGCCGTTGATCTTGATTATGTGATGAATGCCGTTACGACAATACGCTCTGCGTTGGGCGGGCGGGTTCCCTTGATTGGTTTCTCAGGAAGTCCGTGGACATTGGCGACCTATATGGTTGAAGGTGGTTCCTCAAAAGACTTTCGTAACTTGAAGAAAATGGCGTATCAGCAGCCAGAAGTACTCCATCTTTTGTTGGATAAATTGGCTGAGTGTGTAACTAGCTACCTGAATGAACAGATTCGTAGCGGAGCGCAAGCAGTACAGATTTTTGATACTTGGGGTGGCTCGTTAAGTACACCGGCTTATGAAGCATTTTCATTACAGTATATGAGGAAAATCGTTAGCGGGTTAATAAAAGAGCATGACGGGCGAAAAGTACCTTCTATTGTATTTACTAAAAATGGCGCACAGTGGATTGAGCAGATAGCTGATTGTGGTGCTGATTGCGTTGGATTAGATTGGACAGTGGAGATCGGTGATATACGCCAGAGGGTTGGGGGTAAGGTGGCAATACAAGGAAATATGGACCCATCGGCGCTTTACGGTTCAGAGGCCGTAATTCGGGCTGAAGTTAAACGAGTACTGGATGGCTTTGGTGATGGTGATGGTCACGTATTTAATTTGGGGCATGGGATTCATTTAGATGTGCCACCAGAAAATGCCAAGATATTTGTTGATGCAGTGCATGAGTTAAGTGCTCGTTAATTCTAGAAATGCTATCGCTATATTTTGTTGTGTTATAAATTAAAAAGCCGCGGTTCTTATACGAGAATTGGCGGCTTTTCTATTGTTTAATTGATGTCTTTTTTTGGTCTGGTTTAGCGGTGTGCTCTAGCTTGGTAAGTTCCTGTTGTAATGGCTACAACTACCCCGTTTTCATCTTTTAGTTCTTTCTCCAAAACGAATATAGATTTACCATTCTCCGTTGCTTCTTTGGTAATGCGTTCGATTTCTTCTTCTGTCATGTTAACTTCGACATAGATATCCGTTGTTGCTGGCTTCAGGTATTTAATGGTCATTTCTGCAACGATAGGAAAGAATTTTGTCATATCGAAGGCGCTCATAAAAATAGCGCCACCAGGGATCTCTGCGAGAGTAAATAGTGCGCCAGCATACATGGTCCCTATGTGATTCTTATTGGGTTCCAAGGGTATCTTCATTTTTACGTGGCCGCGTTCGAATTCAACGAGGTCAATGCCTGCGCGTTCTGCAAAAGGGATAGACTTGGTGGTCATTTTTTTGATGGTTTCGAAATCGAATGCTTGTGCAGTCATTTTGTATCCTTGAGTTATGGTTAAAACAGTTATCAGAAGCGTAAAGCCGCTGTGGAGATTGGCTAGGTAACACAGCAGGAAAAAGGCTGGGTAATGCGAAGTTTAGATTATGTATGAAGATGCCATATCAGATACTACCAACCTGACATCATCTAGGCTTATAGATTTTAATGATTGTGATTTAAAGAGTATAGTTTGTCGAGAGTGGTTATACTGAAAAATTTGGCTTTGGTGACAAATGACCTTAGCTGTCTGTTTCAGGCGTATCTAGATTGATTTTATCTTCCGTGCAGTGGTAGGTTTCTGAAACCTCACCCTGCTGGTGCGATTCAAGGTGAACATCAAATCCCCATAGGTTTCTGAGATGCTTGAGCACATCGATAGTATTATCTTTTTCCAGTGGGCGACGGTTGTGCTGTACATGTCTAAGCGTCAGCGACCTATCTCCTCTGACATCGACATTATAAACTTGGATGTTAGGCTCATTCATGGAAAGGTTGTATTGTTGTGAGAGCTTTTCTCGGACAACTTGGTAGCCGTGATCATCATGAATTGCCGTTACTTCTAAGTCTTTTTTATGGTCATCATCCAGGATAGAGAAAAGTTTGAATTCACGAATCATTTTTGGGGATAGAAATTGTTGTATGTAGCTTTCGTCTTTAAAGTTGGCCATGGCGAAATGCAATGTTGTTAGCCAATCGGAGCCTGCTATGTCAGGGAACCATTTTTTATCTTCCGCAGTTGGACTTTCGCAAATTCTACGTATGTCTCGCATCATGTTAAATCCTAGTGCATAGGGGTTGATGCCGGAGTAGTAGGGGCTGTCGAAGGGAGGTTGATAAACCACCGATGTATGGGATTGCAAAAACTCCATTATGAAGCCGTCATTTGCTAATCCTTCATCGTACAGTTGGTTTAGTAAAGTGTAATGCCAAAAGGTCGCCCAGCCCTCATTCATGACTTGTGTTTGTCGTTGAGGATAAAAGTACTGAGCAATTTTTCTAACAATACGGACAATTTCACGTTGCCATGGCTCAAGGAGAGGTGCGTTTTTTTCTATGAAGTACAGAATGTTTTCTTGCGGTTCTCCGGGGAAATGGATTTCTTTTTCGGGCTCATCTTTGTCTATCATTTTGGGGATGGTGTGCCAGAGCTCGTTAACTTGCTTTTGCAAATATTCTTCCCTTTCTTTTTGGCGCTGCTTTTCTTCGGCCGCAGAAATAGGGTAGGGTCGTTTATAGCGATCTACGCCGTAATTCATCAAAGCGTGGCAAGAATCCAGAAGATTTTCAACCTCGTCAATTCCGTAGCGTTCTTCGCAATGAGTAATGTAATTTTTAGCAAAAACTAAATAATCAATGATCGAGCTTGCGTCGGTCCATGTTTTAAATAAATAGTTACCTTTAAAGAATGAATTATGTCCATAGCAAGCGTGTGCAATAACCAGCGCTTGCATTGTCATGGTGTTTTCTTCCATTAAATAGGCAATGCAAGGGTCGGAGTTTATAACTATTTCATAGGCAAGGCCCATGTGGCCGCGTTTGTACTTCTGTTCATTGGAAACAAAGTGTTTGCCGTAAGTCCAATGATTGTAACCTACAGGCATACCTACAGATGAATAGGCGTCTAGCATTTGTTCTGCAGTAATGATTTCAATTTGGTTGGGATATGTGTCTAGCCTAAAGGATTCTGCGATACGCCCAATCTCATGATCGTATTCTTGAATGAGGTCAAATGTCCATTCAGATTCGGTTGAAATAGGCTTTCGCTTTTTGGTCATAGTTTATGCCGGCTTCTTTTGGAAAAGTTCTCGGAATACTGGGTATATGTCACTAGGGTCGCTGATTTGTTGCATGGAAAAGTAATCTAATGATTCCATGATAGTTTCGTACTCTCTCCATAGTGCTTGATGACGACGAGGTGTTATTTCAATGTAAGAAAAATACTGGCACTGAGGCAGTATGTCTTCCACTAATATCTTTTTACAGGAGGGGGAATCGTCATTCCAATTGTCTCCATCGGAGGCTTGGGCTCCGTATATATTCCATTCGCTTGCCGGATAGCGTTCAACCATTATTTCGCGCATGAGTTTTAGTGCACTAGAAACAATGGTTCCACCGGTTTCTCTAGAATAAAAAAATTCTTCTTCGTCAACTTCTTTTGCACTGGTATGGTGGCGAATAAAAACCACTTCTATCTTGTCGTAATTTCGTTTAAGAAACATATAAAGCAAAATAAAGAATCGTTTTGCCATGTCCTTCATTGCTTGGTTCATTGATCCAGATACATCCATTATGCAAAACATAACGGCTTTTGAGGACGGGAGAGGTTGTTTGATGTGATGGTTGTAACGTAAATCAAAGTCATCAATAAAAGGGATTCGCTTAATCTTTTTTTGTAGTTTGTCTACCTCTATTCTTAGAAAAAGTAGGCGGTCATTATCTCTAAGCGCTTCTTCTAATGATTCTAATTCTGCTATCTCTTCGAGGTATTCCTTTATCTTGCGTCGAGAGGGGGCTGTTAATGCAATCCGACGACTGGTCGCTTGGCGCATGGAACGAACGATATTGAGTTTTGTTGGGTTGCCGTCATTAATGATGCCTGCACGAACATATTTAAAGGATTCGGTGCCTTGGAGCTGTCTTTTTACAAGGTTAGGTAGCTCTAGTCCGTCAAAGAGAAACTCTAAGAATTCATCCTGACTAATTTGAAAAACAAATTCGTCTATACCTTCGCCACTATCGCTAGCATCCCCTTCGCCACCACCACTGCCTGACCCTTCTTGGGGGCGTGGTATTTTGTCACCTTGGGCAAATTCTTTGTTACCTGGGTGAATCATGTCACGAATGCCACCTTTGCCATGATGGAATGCCGGTTCTGATAGGTCTTTTTTAGGGATAGATACGCTTTCACCACTGTCGATATCGGTGATGCTACGTTTGGTTACAGCATCATCAACCGCCTTTTTTATATCCTTACGGTAACGTCTTAAGAAACGTTGGCGGTTGACGGTACTTTTGTTTTTGCCGTTTAATCGGCGATCAACAATATAAGACACGTTTTTCTCCTATGTGTACGAAAAACTACTGCGCTTTTCGTACGCGTAGGTACCATTCGGATAGAAGGCGTACTTGTTTCTCGGTATAACCTCTGTCGACCATGCGATTGATAAAGTCTTCGTGTTTTTGATTGTCGTTTGTTGATGCTTTGGGGTTGAAGGAAATGACTGGGAGAAGGTCTTCAGTATTTGAAAACATTTTCTTCTCAATGACGGTTCTTAGTTTTTCATAGCTTAACCATGAAGGGTTCTTCCCGTTATTGTTTGCTCGAGCACGTAATACAAAATTTACCACTTCATTTCGAAAGTCTTTGGGGTTGCTGATTCCAGCAGGTTTTTCGATTTTTTCCAATTCGTCGTTAAGTGATGCTCTGTCGAATATTTCTCCCGTGTCAGGGTCTCTGTATTCTTGATCCTGAATCCAAAAGTCTGCGTAGATGACGAAACGGTCGAAAATATTTTGTCCATATTCGGAGTAGGATTCAAGGTATGCTGTCTGTATTTCTTTTCCAATAAAGTCAACGTACCGAGGTGCTAGGAATTCTTTTATAAATCGTAAATAGCGTTCTTGTATTTCTGGTGCATATTGTTCTTGCTCGATGGACTGTTCGAGAATATGCAATAGGTGTACGGGATTGGCTGCTATTTCGGTATGGTCATAGTTAAATACTTTGGATAGAATCTTAAACGCAAAGCGTGTCGATAGACCGTCCATCCCTTCATCCACGCCAGCTACATCACGGTATTCCTGGTGAGATTTTGCTTTTGGGTCAGTATCTTTTAGATTGTCCCCATCATAAATTCTCATTTTCGAAAAAACGGAAGAGTTCTCGGGTTCTTTTAGACGTGAGAGAACTGTGAATTGAGCCAGCATTTTTAATGTGTCTGGTGCGCAGTGTGCGTTGGAAAGTGAGCTGTTAATGAGAAGCTTTTCATAAATTTTAGTTTCTTCGGATACCCGTAGGCAATAAGGTACTTTTACGATGTAGACACGATCGATAAATGCTTCGTTATTTTTATTGTTTCTGAAGGTTTGCCATTCAGACTCATTGGAGTGGGCGAGGATGACTCCTTCGAAAGGTATTGCTCCCATGCCTTCTGTACTGTTGTAATTGCCTTCTTGTGTTGCTGTTAATAAGGGGTGTAATACTTTGATTGGGGCTTTAAACATTTCAACAAATTCTAATAACCCCTGGTTTGACTTACATAACCCCCCTGAAAATGCATAGCAATCGGGGTCGCTTTGCGCAAACTCTTCAAGTTTTCGAATGTCGACTTTTCCGACTAACGCAGAGATGTCTTGATTGTTTTCATCGCCGGGTTCAGTTTTGGATACAGCGATTTGATCCAATATTGATGGGTAGCGTTTCACTACACGGAATTTGCTAATATCACCGTTAAATTCATGAAGTCGCTTTACCGCCCATGGAGACATTATACCTTTGACGTAACGTAGGGGAATGCCATATTCCTCTTCCAGAATTTGTGCATCTTCATTGGGGTCAAATAGCGCAAGGGGGGACTCATTAACAGGGGAACCTTTGATTGCATAAAAAGGAACTTTTTCGATAAGTTCTTTTAGCTTTTCAGCAAGGCTAGATTTGCCGCCACCAACTGGACCGAGTAAATAGAGTATTTGTTTCTTTTCTTCGAGGCCTTGAGATGCATGGCGAAAGTACGCAACAATTTGTTCAATTGCTTCTTCCATACCGTAAAATTCATCAAAAGCAGGGTAGCGTCTGATTATTTTGTTGGAGAACACACGGCTTAGGCGCAAGTCTTTGGACGTGTCCACGAGCTGCGGTTCGCCAATAGCATTGAGTATGCGTTCTGAAGCGCTGGCATAAGAAAATGAGTCTGATTTACAGATGTCGAGAAATTCTTGAAGCGAATACTCTTCTTCTTGAATTGATTCGTATCGATCTTGGTAATGGCTGAAAATGCTCATAAACGCTTCCCCTTGGATCCGATATGGTTGTCGGCGAGTGTTTAAAAACAAAAAATGCTGAAGGTCGTGGTATCGGCCGCTGTGTCGAAGCAGCAAGCCATCTATCAATAGATTATTTGTACGTTAGATGGTTCGACTTTTATAGTGTTTTTTTTAAAACGCTCTTAACTATATTAGTCGGGTTTTTTAAAGGTGAGGGGAAAAACGTAAAAAAACATGAAGTTTCTTAGAGAGTTACTTGGAGAGCGGAGGCAGTGATTTTTATTAAAAAGGCTTGTCAAATACACGAATACAGTAAGAAAGTCCTGGTTACAATGAAATGGAATAACGCGATTGTTACGTTTGTTATGCGATTATTGAGGGAAGTTTTGATTTCTTATAAATGTTGATTATTCTTGCGCGTTTACTTGAGTCCAAACAGCTGTCTCTAAGCAAAAAGCACTTAGTTTGTTCCCCCATACGCAGCCGGTATCTAAGGCTATGACGTCTGTACGGCCCGTGACGCCGTTTAGAGCAGCCCAATGCCCAATGAGTATGGTATCTTTAATAGTCTTCCTGCCTGGTGTTGTGTACCAGGGGTAGAGTTCAGCGGGCGCGTCTTTAAGTGCGCCTTTGTAGGATAGGTTGATTGCGTTTTTTTCATCACAAAGGCGCATGCGAGTAAAACAATTGGTAATAAAGCGCCAGCGAGAAGGGCCCTCCAAAGAATCGGACCATTTTTCTGGTTGATTGCCATACATGTTGCAAAGGAACTCTGAAAACTGCTCACCTTGAATGATTTTTTCTACTTCCAGAGCAAGATTGTTTGCTTTTTTTCGTGACCATTTAGGGTAGATTCCTGCATGCACCATGGAGTAACCGAGGTTTTTATCACGATGGTAAAGAGGATTGAATCGCAACCAGTGAAGTAGCTCATCTTTATCCGGAGCCTCGAGAACGTCGGCAAAAGTATCTTTGTTCTTGTATTCACAGGCGCCAAATGCAACGGCGAGTAGGTGTAGGTCATGGTTGCCTAACACTGCGATTACACTGTCCTTATGTTTGTGGCAATAACGAAGAGTTGCTAATGAGTCAGGGCCCCGATTAACCAGGTCTCCGGCTAACCATAAGGTATCTTGTGCGGGGTTAAATTGAATTGCTTCAATCAGACGCTCGAAACTGTTAAAGCAACCTTGAATATCACCAATGGCATAAGTGCTCATGTTTGATTGTTTACTCTGTGTCGTTGAGGCTTTCATTGGCGATTAAAGAGGCATCAAGAAGATCAGTTAATGCAATCCAGTGTTCTAATGCAATGGTCTCTGGTCGGTGGCCAGGATTGATGCCAACGGACTCTAGCTGCTCGCAACTTGCAATGTCTTTTAATCCATTACGAATGGTTTTTCGACGCATATTAAATGCGGCAGTAACGATTTGCCCCATAAGTTTACGATTCTTTGTGGTTTTTTTATCCGCTTGTTTGTGAGGGCATAAGCGCACAATAGCTGAATCAACTTTCGGAGGCGGGCTAAAGGCACCGGGACCAACAACAAATAAACCTTCTACCTGGCAGTCATACTGAACCATGATACTTAATCGGCCATAGGCTTTTTCACCCACGTTTGCTGAAAGGCGGTCAACGACTTCTTTTTGCAGCATAAAATGCATATCTTGAATGTGTTCTGCATTTTCAAGAAGTTTGAAGATCAGCGGTGTGGATATGTTGTAAGGAAGGTTACCGACAATACGCAGTTGTTTGTCTGCTTGGTTGTCACTGGGTAATAAACTAGGGTAGTCAAAACTTAATGCGTCAGCTTGGTGGATAGTCAATTTGCCAGAGGCGCCAAATTTTACATTTAGGCGAGGGATAAGGTCTCGGTCTAATTCAATGACTTGTAACTTGTTAACCCTGGCTAACATTAGCTCTGTCAGTGCACCTAATCCCGGACCAATCTCCACCAAGACATCGTCAAGTTGAGGGTTGATTGAACCTACAATATTGTCAATAACATTGGGGTCTTGTAAGAAGTTTTGCCCAAATCGTTTGCGGGCCTGATGCCCTTCAGTGCTTTTTCTTCTATTTGACGCCATTGCTTTATCTCTTACTTTTGTCTTTTGCTTTATTTAAAAAAGGGGCGGTGTTGCTAGTGGTTTAATCTGGGGTTAGCTACTTACTGCTGAGAAGCCTTACTTTTTACCATGTTCTCTGCATATTGTAGTGCCGTAACCATACTGCCTGGTGATGCAGCTCCAGTGGCGGCTAAATCCAGCGCGGTGCCGTGGTCCACGGAGGTGCGAATGATGGGCAAGCCGAGGGTAACATTGACGGCGTTCCCAAAACCTTTGTATTTTAACACAGGTAAGCCTTGGTCGTGGTACATGGCGAGCACTGCATCAGCTTGCTCCAGGTATTTGGGTGTAAATAGAGTGTCGGCGGGTAATGGTCCAAGCAGTGACATACCCTCATTTCGCAACTGTTGTAATGCCGGTTCGATGGTTTCGATTTCTTCCGACCCTAGGTGTCCGCCTTCTCCTGCGTGAGGGTTAAGCCCACACACTAATATTTTAGGGTTAGGTATACCAAAGACGGTTTTAAGGTCGTGGTGTACGATACGTAATACATCGCGTAGCAGGGTTGGTGTGATTTGGTCTGCGACATCACGTAAAGGTAGGTGAGTTGTGGCTAGCGTGACACGTAATCCTTCTGTCGCTAACATCATAACTACTTGTTTCGTATTAGTTTTATCCGCTAAGTATTCTGTGTGGCCTGAAAATGCAATGCCAGCATCATTGATTACGGATTTTTGCACCGGACCAGTAATCATTGCATCTAAGGTACCGTTTATACAGCCGGCAATGGCAAGGTCTAGGGTGTTCAATACATAAGGAGCATTGGCTACATTAAGCTTGCCAGGGGTTACTGGGGCCTTGAGGTGAGAATCGAGTACGCTGATTTCTCCCGCAGCAGAGGCTCTGTGAGCCGCTGTCGCATCAAAGGGGATGATATGTAAGGTTTGGCCAAGTGCGGAGGCTCTTTGTTGTAATAACGCAGGGTCGCAAATAGCAACAAGTTCATAAGGTTGAGCTTGCTGAGCAATAGCAATGGTTAAATCAGGGCCAATGCCAGCAGGCTCTCCAGGGGTAATGGCTAGGCGCACTATTTTTTCCTTCCGCTTATGGGGTTGCTTGTGCCTTTAAAGGCGAATCTCAACATAGGCGTTTTGGCGCAGCTCTCGCAACCACGTATTTAGCTCTTCATCAAATTTTCGTCGGTGCAGCATTTGTCGAGCTTTGTTCTGTCGAAACTCTTCGCTCATATCTTGATTGCGGCGACCTAATACCTCAAGAATGTGCCAGCCGTATTGTGTTTTAAATGTGTCGCTAACAAGATTGGGTTCGATAGTTGCCATGGTCTGCTCAAACTCCTTTACCATTGTCCCTGGGTTAAACCAACCAAGGTCCCCACCCTCAAGGGCACTTCCTGTATCGTCAGAATAGGTTTTTGCCATGGCTTCAAATGTTTCTTTACCGGATGCAATGGACTCTTTGATTTCTTGAAGTTGTTTTTTTGCATCATCCAAGCTTCTGATTTCATTGGGCTTTATCAGTATATGTCGAGCATTGGTTTGAGTAACTAGATGCTCTGAACCGCCGCGAAGGTCAAGTATTTTTATAATGTGGTAGCCGCTGGCGCTTTTAATTGGTTCAGAAATACCCCCTTTTTTCATGTCCAGAACAGTTTCTGCAAAAAGGGTGGGAAGTTGTGCAGCTTTTCTCCAGCCGAGGTCGCCGCCTTCTAAGGCTTTTTGCCCTGCGGAGTACGCAACGGCCATTTGAGCAAAATCTGAGCCGTTTTTGAGTTTTCGATAAACCAGATCTGACTTTTCTTCAGCAAGTGTTAGTGCTTCCTGGTTACTGCTTTGGCCAACAGGGATAAGGATGTGGCCTAGATGATAATCAGGAGCTAAATTGGTTTTTCCTAAATCTGAAGAAAGAAAGTTATTAACGTCTTGTTCCGATATTCGGACTCGATTACCAACGCGACGTTGACGTAACTGAGTAAGGGTCATTTCACGAGAAATTTGCGAGCGAAGGTTTTTATAGGATAACCCTTCGTCAACTAATGCGTTGCGGAATTGCTCGGCAGTCATGTTGTTTTGACGGGCAACGTTTCGAATTGTTTTGTTGATAGAGTCATCGTCAAGGCGAATACCTGCTCGCTCTGCTAGTTGTAGCTGCAAGTTTTCGAGGATCATTCGATCCAGTACTTGAGATTTTAGCGTGTCAGCTGGAGGTAATGGAGTTTGTTTCTTTTTTAGCTGTGCTGATATAGTGGCGACTCGGGCGAAGAGTTCAGACTCCATAACGACATCTTCATCAACCACAGCCACAATGCGGTCTAGAGCGGTAATACTGGCTGCTATTGAAGGGGTTATAAATGCACCAGTAAGTGCGCTGACAAGTGCCAGGGAAGTGCTTACGCGAGATAGTTGCTTTATTATTCTCATAGTCATACCTAAATAGTCATACTTAAAACGTGTTTGATAGCGCTTGTCTGCGCTCTTCGTAACCGTAAATGGCTTTGTCTAATATAGATTCTAGAGCCGTTCCGACACCACCTAGGCCTTTGAATTGAAACTGAATAAAGGTTCCCATGCTTCTTGTCATTTCTGCGTCACCATTGCTATCTAAAGTGTCGCTTTCTTCTAATATTCCATGTCGCATTAACTGCACGCTCCAGCAGCAGCTATCATAGGTGACACCCACTAAACCTTCAAAAGTTCGGTGTTGATGAATGTCATATATCCATCTTGCAGCAAAACTCCAGCGCTGATTGATCGACCATGCGGTGGACAGATCGGTTTGCTCAAGAGTGTCGTCAAAACCTGAGCCTTCGAGATCGTTGTCTTGTTGCCGATAAGCAGCGTTAAATATCTGGTGTTGCTCATTACGATAGCTCAGTTGGACATCGGTTTTGTCGATATGGTTTCGTTGTTCATCCCACTGAATTTCAGAATAGAGGGTTAAGTTGTCATTGAAAGGCCAGGCAAGTTGCCCAACTAGCGCAGAGCGAGGGTCGGTAGCGGCCTCAGTCGACGTGGTGAGTTGTACTTCTCTATCTTGTAAATAGAAGATTTGACCAATACTTGCGCGCAGTTTTTCTTTGCCCGAATTGGCATCAAGAAAACGAGTGGTTAGTCCGAGAGATATTTGGTTGGCATCTCCAACTCTGTCAACACCAGAAAAACGGTTATTTCTGAACATCTGGTTATAGCTGAACGTTAAATCTGCAGAATCGAGCGTAGGGTTGTCGTCTTGGTCTACCTTCGGACTATAAAGGTAGAATAATCGAGGTTCTAGTGTTTGTGTAAGTGACTGATTTTTGAATGATAATGCTCGTTCAAAGGTAAGCCCTGTATCAAGAGATGCAGTATAGGTGTTGGTATCGGGTGAATGGTCAGTAATGGTATTGTTGAAAGTGTCAGATTCACCATCAAGATCATAAGTGGTGAAATAGCCTTGTATTTTAGGTTTGATATACCCCCAAGGGCGAAGAAAGTTATAGTAAACAGCAGGGCTGAAATGTGTGCGTTGGGCTTCTTGAATACCCTCGCTGCTTTCTTCTGGGTGTTCAAACTGAGTAAACTCAGCTAGCCAATTCCACTCGATAGGCAGGTTGTTGTTGCTGTTACTGAATGAATTAATGCTGCCGTTACCGTTGAAACGTACCTGTGGCACCTTACGATAAGGTTTGTCGTTATCGGTGATGAGCTCATCAAGTGTTTGGTAATTCTGAATCAACATGCTGCCAGACCAGTATTGCCTTTGAAAGCTTATTTGTGCTTTTTGATCAAGGTGAGTTTGAGCATTGGCATCAAGCGTGGTTTCTAAGTCTGTAAAATAGTCTTCATCAGATACTCTAGTGTAATCGGCACTGGCGGACCAGCCGTTATTGAAGCTGCCTTTGTGTTTAAATAATGCTAGTTTCCGGTTGGTGTCGGTCAGTTTGTCATCGGCTAAATAACTGGCCCCCAGTTGTCCCTCGCCGAAAGGGAGTAGATAGCGGAATTCACCGTCAATTAGGCTGCCTCGTTGGGACATGTTGCGAAAGGTTAGTGTCGCATCCATGTTGGTGGCTAGGTTGAGATAGAGCGGGGCTGAGATATCGGTGCCGTTGTCGTCATCAAATCCAATAGTGGGGAATAAAAACCCCGTTTGACGACGGTCATCAACAGGAAACATGACCCAGGGGAAATAGAAAATAGGGACATCTTTGATTTTTAACGTTGCGTTTTTGGCTGTTCCCCAGCCATTTTCATTATTAAGCGAAATATCATCAGCTTCAAATAACCAGGCATCCGAGCCTGGCTCACATGTGGTATAGCTACCTTGATCAAGGGTAAGGGTTTTTTCCCCATCATTGTATATGCGTAATGCTTCGCCGCGGATATGGCTGTCGTGAATAACATATTCTGCGTTATGGATGTCCACATCTTTGCTAATTAGGCTGAATGTTGCTTTGTCTCCGGTTAGCAACATGCCATTTTCTCGAATGCGGACGTTGCCTTCCATTAGCGTGGTTTGTGCTTTCTGATCGAGCTCCACGTGGTCGCTTTCTAGCTGGCGGCCACCTTGTTGGATGATGACATCGCCATCAAAAACAATTTTGCCACTGCCATCAGCATCATAGTGATCAGAAGCTGCTTTGATGGGCGCTTGGTCCGGATCGCTAGTCGTATAAGGAATGGTTGGAGGAAGGTAGAGCCCTTCGCAGCAACTGTTGGCATTTGGTTGTTGTGATGCCGGCCATTTTTTACGTTCTTCAGGTGTTACCCAGTCGAGGTGACGATAAGGGGCCGGATTGTCGATAGTGCTGGTTTCTGCAGCTACAGCGCTCGATACGAGTGAAGAGAGTGAAAACGTACAGATAATTACCATTAAGGCACCAAAAGAAACCTGGCGAGGGCTCGGGGGCTGGGCGGTGATAATTCTTGTTGGTGCACAAAAAAGGAGGCTGCTCCTCTTACTACGCCTCTTGCCTGGCACTTTGCCTGAGCTTATGTTGTGAATTGCCGCCATAAATACCTGAAAATATTGTGTTATCTGACTTTGGGAGCATGATACTGTATAACGCTTTTGGACACCCCAAAAACTTAAGAGTTTATGAGCCCTAATACATTCAATTAGGGAGAAGCCAGCCTCGGAGTCGTGCAGTTTTACCATGGATCAAAGAAGAGACCAATTAACCTTATGGGTAAGAGAGCAGTTAGCATCAAAGGTTCCCGCCCACTCGTTGCCTGAAGTATTAGAGGTTGTATCGGGAGATGCCAGTTTTAGACGGTATTTTCGTGCGAAATTTAACGTTACCGACGATCATACCGTCAGTGTGATTGCCGTAGATGCTCCGCCGGATAAAGAAGACAACCCCTCGTTTGTGAATATCGCAAAGGTCTTAGGGGACTTTGGCGTACAGGTGCCAGAAGTCTATGAAGTCGACTATGAAAATGGGTTTATGCTGCTGTCAGATCTAGGGGATAGTTTGCTGCTTCCGCTGCTTACTGAGTCGACGGTTGATGAATATTATCAGCAAGCTTTACAGGGGCTGTTACCAATACAACGCAGTAGTTTCGAGTCACCCTTGCCTGCTTATGACTACACTTTGTTAATGGCTGAAATGTCGTTGTTCACCGACTGGTTTTTAGAGCGTCATCTGGGGTTGGTTCTTGGGGACGCCGATAGAGTAATGCTAAAGACAAGTTACGCCTATTTGGTGGGTGAGGCCATAGAGCAGCCTCAGGTAACGGTACATAGAGATTACCATTCTAGAAATTTGATGTTACTTAAGAATGGCTCCCTTGGTGTTATTGATTTCCAAGATGCAGTTCATGGACCGATAACCTATGACGCCATATCATTGCTGAAGGACTGTTATTGCAAGTGGCCAAAACGTCAAGTGGATGAGTGGGCATTGTATTTCTTCAAATTATTGCAAGATGACCCGGAACATGAGGGCATGGTGAATGAGGTGGATGCTAAGCAATACATGCATTGGTTTAATACTATGGCAGTTCAGCGTCACCTTAAGGTTGCCGGAATATTCTCGCGATTATGTTATAGAGATAAGAAGGAAAGCTATCTTGCGGATATACCACGCACGGTCAGTTATCTTGTCGATGAAACGGAAGGTGTGAAGTCGCTAGGAAACTTGCGGACCATGTTGCTGGAAGTTGTTGTTCCCGCGTTAATCCATAAGCAACCAGAAGCTCGAGAGTTCTTTTTATGAAAGCGATGCTGCTAGCGGCAGGGCGTGGTGAGCGTATGGGGGAGTTGACCGCCAGCTGTCCCAAGCCGTTACTGAAAGTCGCTGGAAAATCATTAATAGAACACAATATTGAGCGGCTAGCGGTAGCGGGGTTTACGCACGTAGTGGTTAATGTTTGTTATTTAGCCGATCAGGTCATGGCGCATTTAGGTGATGGTAGTCGATGGGGTATTGCTATTCAGTATTCCCAGGAAGCAGAGTGTCTGGAAACGGGAGGGGGAATTGTTCAAGCACTGAATGCAGGTTTGCTGGATGATAACCCTTTTCTTGTGATTAACGCTGATGTATGGACGGATTATCCATTGGTGAACTTGACCTCCGCTCTGAGTCGTTCTACAGGTAAGAGAAAGGACGCTCACCTTGTGCTAGTGCCAAACCCAGACCACAACATTGTGGGAGATTTCTGCTTAAATGAATCAACAGGGTTACTTTCAGAAAAGCCACTTTCAGAAAAGTTATTTTCAACAAAAGAGCTTCTCTCGCACGACCAAGCAGCCTGTTATACCTTTGCAGGTATATCCATTATGCATCCAGACCTCTTTATGCATCGCGACCAGGCTATTGGTGGTTCCAAAAGATTTCCATTAGCCCCATTGTTAAAACACGCAATGGGGCTAGGGCACGTTACTGGTGAGATGTATCAGGGTGAGTGGGTTGATGTTGGGACGCCAGAAAGGCTCGACAGTTTGAATTAGGAGAATGAATTACATGCAGTTAATTTGGCTCGGGCCATTACTTGGTGTTGTGATGGGGTATTTCTTGGCTGGTGGAGGCGTGATTGGCGTGGTTGGCGCAGGCGTTGGCGCTTTGCTTGGTCGACAGTTTGATACAGTTATTCAGTTAAGTAATGGTTTGTATCACGCCGCGCACCGAAAATCAGAGCTGAGAGAGGGTGATATTCAGCGAGCATTTTTTGACGCAACCTTTGTGAGTTTAGGGCGAATAGCCAAATGTGACGGCGTTGTTTGTCAGGCGGAAATCAACTGGACTATGCAAGTTATGGAGCGCATGGGGCTAACGCCGGAAAAGAAACAAGAGGCGATAGAACTCTTTGATAAAGGAAAAAGTACCTCTTACGATATTACTCAAGATTTAACGCGCTTACAGAAATCCTGTGGTCGTCGCTCAACATTACCGCAGCTATTTATGGAAATGTTGGTGCAGGAAGCGTTAGCGGACGGCACGATGGCACAGAAAGAATGGGCCGCGTTAACGCATATCGCATCAACTATTCAATTTTCCATTTCAAAATTAGAGCGTCTGGTGCGAAGCGCGCAAGCTTCCCAGGATTTTAATGACAAGCAGTCGCAGCAAAAAACACCAGAATCATCGTCAGATTTGTTACTAAAAGCCTATAGTGTCTTAGGGGTTTTGCCTACGGTAAGCATGACTGAGCTTAAGAAAGCATACCGTAGACAAATGAATCAGCATCATCCAGACAAAATGATCGCTCGGGGGCTGCCAGAAGAAATGGTAACGATGGCAACTGAAAAAACCCAAACCATTCGTGCTGCATATGAAATGATTCAAAAACAGCATAAGACGGCAAAACCGGATACAGTTTGATTATGCTGTTTGGTGTTACTGAGAAAAATCAGAAGGAGAGGGGGAAGTAGCGCTTCCACCAACCGCGAACGCTCGAAACTACTTGATGATGCTGTTGACCAAAATTAGGAGCGGAGCCAGCGATAACTCGTTGTTGGTATAAGCGGCTCCCAATCTTTTTCATCGTTCGACTGCGTTGGCTGGCAGAGCTGCGCTGCCCTGTGGTTGGCGTGATGTCTAATGTAGGGATCTTGAGGTTAGCGATATCCTTGTCAACGTCAAAACCATCGATGCCTAAGGGTGTCACTGGGTCAATAACGACCAATCCTTTAATATCACTGGGTTGCATTTTGGAAACCTTGTTGATAGCCCAAGTGGCAGATAATCCCACTGCAATAACAATGATGGGTAGGGTGTTTTGTTCTTGTAGTGTTGAAATACCGTCCCGAATACGTTGCTCGACAATGTCGGGGATTTCTTCTTTTGGGTACTCTACAGACGGGAGTACCTTGTCTTCAATCTGTTCAGTTGGGGGTTGGTTTGCTCTTGCTTCAATCGCCTCACTGGCAGATTCCATGGGGTTTTTAGGGGGGGCGTCACCAGGCGTCTCTGTACTCTCATTTTCACTTTTGCGTTCATTCTGATCCACTGAATCCATTTTATCATTTACTTCGAGAGTGGGTGCTGATTTACGCATAGCTGCGGGCTTCTGTTCCCTTTTAGGTATAGGAACCTTTACATCAAAATAGGGGACTGATATTGACAGTGTTGACCAGCCATTTTTCGGTAGTTCCGTTCGAAGTGCATGGACTGCGCCGGGCCAATCTGGGTGCTGTTGATTGTCGTGCAAAATCAGTACGTTGCCTACGGGGGAGCCGCTAAAGTCAGGTGCCATAAGGCCTAGGTATTGGTCTTTTCCTTCCCCTAACCATAAAATCTCACTGTCACTCAATCCACGTAACTTAAGCTCTTGGGCAAGTGCTTTGTTGGCGGTGAATTCGGCTCTGACGGGGGGCTTTCTAAGTTCTCGAGGGGGGGCTTTTTCTACATCGTTATTAAAGCCGTTGGGGGTGAGGGCAGGGGCTTGGATAATAGCGGGATCTACAGGCGCATCGGTTTCCGCTGCAAAAAACGGCGTGTTTAAAATCGGAGTGATACTTTGTACGACTAAAAGTATCAAAGCGTAAAAAAATGTGTTCAGGCATCTACAATTCATCTACAGAAGTATAGGTTTTATCGTGTACAATGCCTGGCTTATTCATCTAAAAGTTATTAACAAGGCAATAACCTTATGGCCGATTATAAAATAGCCCCTTCTATTCTTTCAGCAGACTTTGCGAATTTGGGTCGTGATGTCGATCAAGTGTTAAAAGATGGGGCAGATATTGTGCATTTTGATGTGATGGATAATCACTATGTGCCCAATCTGACAATTGGCCCAATGGTTTGTAAAGCTTTAAGGAATCACGGTGTCACGGCACCGATAGATGTACATTTAATGGTGAGCCCAGTAGATCGTATGATTGCTGAATTTCTTGAAGCTGGCGCAAGTTATATTACCTTTCACCCTGAAGCTAGTGATCATGTTGATCGCAGTTTACAAATGATTAAAGATGCGGGCTGTAAAGCCGGGTTAGTTTTTAATCCAGCAACCCCTCTTCACTACCTTGATCATGTGATGGACAAAATGGACATGATCTTACTGATGTCAGTGAACCCTGGCTTTGGTGGGCAGAAATTTATCCCAGGGACTCTGTCGAAACTAACTCAGGTGCGCAAGCTTATTGACGATAGCGGGTTTAATATTCGTCTTGAAGTTGATGGTGGCGTTGGTGTTAAAAATATTCGGGAAATAGCGGCGGCAGGGGCAGATACTTTTGTTGCCGGTTCCGCAATTTTTGGTGCTGAAAATTACAAGCAAGTGATTGATGAGATGCGATCAGAGTTGGCGGAGGTATAGCTTCGAATCCCCGCGATTCTGGGAATCAATGTCTTGGAAGGCCTAGTCTTGAAAAGCATAACCCTGTAAATGTTGTTAAGGAGTTATTTGTGAGTGCAGTGTTTCAAACGTTATTCTCTGGCAAGCCGGAATTAATTGCATTTGATTTGGATGGGACGCTCGTGGATAGTGTTCCGGATCTTGCTTATGCGGTTGATCAAATGCTTGGGCAATTAGGCCGGTCGCCAGCAGGGGAAGGTCGTGTTCGTTGTTGGGTTGGCAATGGCGCAGAAATGTTAGTGCGACGAGCGCTGTCAAAAGATGGAATGGATGAGCAAGCAAACAAAGTTTCAGAAACCTTATTAGCTAATGCGATGACATGTTTTTATCAGAATTACACCGCGTGTAACGGTAAAAATAGTCAGTTATACCCAGGAGTGGAGCAAACGCTGAAAGCGTTAAAAGGCCTGGGGATACCGATGGTGTTAATCACCAACAAGCCAGCCCAATTTACCGCGGCATTATTAGCGCAGCTCAGTTTGGACATGTATTTTAACATTGTTCTGAGTGGTGATAGTTTGACTCACCAAAAGCCTCACCCTGAACCGTTGCTGTATGCAGCGATGAGGTCAGGAGCAAATCCGATGAATTGTTTGATGGTTGGGGATTCTAAAAGTGATGTTGAGGCATCAAGGGCGTCATTCTTTAAAGTGGTTTGTGTTGATTATGGATATAATCATGGGGAACCTATTAGTTCTAGTAAGCCGGACTGTGTGGTAAGTTCATTCGTTGAATTGTTAGAAGGTTAGTAGTTAAGGTGTTGCCTGTTCTGCATAGCCAGCGCTAATGCTTGAGACCCGAGTAAAAGTAGTGTACCTTCAGGATATATTGCTTTGTTATCAACATTTAATGAAAATTATCGGAATTGTTATCGTGACTACTCACGTTTTTATGACAACAGTACAACAGGTTTGTGCTGACACTTCTCTTCTATCACATCGTTGGCGATGGTGATATTTCTCTGCTTGTCTATTTAGCTCCTGCAGTAGAAAGTCTACACTCTTACTATTCTTTTCTTTTGATGCCACCCTTAATAGGGCTAGTTGCATCACAAAAAATTAGCATAACAGGACACAATCATGTCTCCCGAACAGTTTGGATTGCTGGCGGCGCAAGGGTATAACCGAATACCCGTAATGCGCGAAGTGCTAGCCGATTTAGAAACCCCATTAAGTACCTATCTTAAGCTGGCCGATGGCCCTCATTCTTATTTGTTTGAGTCAGTGCACGGCGGTGAAAAATGGGGGCGATACTCAATTATTGGGTTGCCTTGCCAGCGAACGATGAAAGTATTTGATCGACGCGTAGTTATTGAAGATAACGGGGTGCAAGTAGAAGAGCATCAAGTAGAAGACCCGCTGGAATTTGTAGAACAGTTTCAAGCTCGATATCGAGTGCCTGAGTTGTCGGGGTTGCCGCGTTTTAACGGCGGTTTAGTGGGCTACTTTGGTTACGATATTGTACGTTATATTGAAAGCCGGTTAAATAAACCTGCAAATCCAGACCCCATTGGAACACCGGATATCATGTTGATGGTATCTGATGAAATTGTCGTGTTTGATAATTTACAAGCATCGTTGTTTGTTATTGTACATGCGAACCCAGAAGAGGATGGAGCCTATCAGAACGCCCAGCAGCGTCTTGATGATATCGTCGGAGATCTTAAAAAGCCGTTAACACCACCAGAGCCATTGGCCCATGACCCTATTGTAGAAAGTGATTTTGAATCGGGTTTCAAGCAAGCTGCATTTGAACAAGCTGTTGATGATCTTAAAGAGTTTGTGCTTGCGGGTGATGTTATGCAGGTGGTGATTTCACAGCGTTTAACGGTGCCTTTTGATTTGCCGCCATTACAGTTATACAGAGCATTGCGCTGCTTGAATCCATCTCCCTATATGTATTTTATGAATATGGGAGACTTTCATATTGTTGGTTCGTCACCTGAGATTCTTGCTCGAGTAGAGGAGGGTATTGTTACGGTTCGTCCTATAGCAGGCACTCGTCGTCGTGGTAAAAACATGGATGATGATATTGCGATGGAAAAAGAATTGTTGGCAGACCCAAAAGAGATTGCCGAACACCTGATGTTGATTGATCTTGGGCGTAATGATGTGGGGCGAATTGCTGATATTGGAACAGTTGATCTTACCGATAAAATGGTTGTCGAACGTTATTCCCATGTCATGCATATTGTCTCAAATGTGGAAGGTCGATTGCTTGAAGGTAAGGGCCCTATCGATGTTTTGCGAGCAACGTTTCCTGCTGGAACATTAAGTGGTGCACCCAAAATTCGAGCAATGGAGATTATCAACGATATTGAGCCTGTGAAGCGTGGCGTGTATGGAGGGGCGATAGGTTATCTTTCATGGCATGGCGATATGGATACCGCTATTGCGATTCGTACTGCGGTGATCAAAGATAATCAGCTATATATTCAAGCGGGTGCTGGAGTTGTAGCAGATTCTATTCCTAAGTTGGAATGGAAAGAAACTAACAATAAAGCGCGAGCAATTTTCTCAGCGGCGGCGTTAGCCGCTAATAGTTTACAGCAAGATTCATCAGCGCTTGATTTTAACAAGTGATGATTCGAAAAGGGTGAAAATACATGTTATTAATGATCGATAACTATGATTCATTTACGTATAACGTGGTGCAATACCTGGGTGAACTTGGGGCTGATGTGCGCGTGTTTCGAAATGATGAAATTACGGTGGAAGATATTGAAAAGTTAAATCCATCAAAATTGGTAATATCCCCGGGACCTTGTACTCCAAATGAAGCAGGTATTTCTGTGGAAGTAATAAAACACTTCGCTGGCAAGATGCCTATTTTAGGCGTGTGCTTAGGGCATCAAAGTATAGCTAGTGTGTTTGGTGGAGTGGTGATTAGGGCTGAGCAAGTGATGCATGGAAAAACATCAGCAGTTTACCATCGAGGTGAGGGAGTATTTAAAGGGTTGAAGAACCCCTTTCAAGCGACTCGTTACCACTCGTTGGTGGTAAAGCGAGAAGCGTTGCCTGAATGTTTGGAGGTGACAGCCTGGACACAAAAACAGGATGGCAGTGTTGATAATATTATGGGGTTACGCCACAAAGATTTTGCGATAGAAGGCGTACAGTTTCACCCAGAATCGATATTAACGGAACATGGTCATGATTTATTTAAGAATTTTTTGGAATTGTAATAAATCTTGATACAGTGCAATGTTGAACTCGCGAGGGTTGAGTTCAGGAAATTTGATTTTACGTAGTAAGAAACCCCATTACAGAATGATCTGTTTTTGGGGTTTTTATGTTTTTCTACGCTAGCGCAAATAAAATAATATCTGCTGAGAGGAACCGTTTGCTTGGGCTTGTACGGCGGTATCAATTCTTTGTTGGATTAAATTTCGTGATAGTTCGGCTAAGCGAATAGCCGTTGTGCTATTAATATTGTTTGCTGTGCTTTCTCTGGGTTGCTGGTAAATGCTACCGAACGCTTGAGCGCTCGATTCAAATTCAGAACGTAATGCAGACAACTTATTACTAAAGCTATTCACTTGACTGATGGCCTGCTCAATATTGATTTCTGCTTTTTCTGCACCACTTACTGACGACAGGTTAGTACCTGTGATTGTGTTATCGTTGGGTTGATTGGTTTCAGTGCTATCTAATGAGAAATCATCAAACCCAGTTAATGTTTTGCTGCTTCCAAAAAAATGAGCGTTATCATTAGCGGATATTGTCACTCGACCACTAACACGTAAATCGGAAAAGCTCTCGTCGAACCGAAATTCTCCGCCGCCAAAAATAAGATTTGTTGTATCGGCCGAAGATGTGTTGAGAACAATATCCCTGCCATCATCTGCTTCCAAGGATAGTTCGCCGCTTAATGTGTCAACGCTTGCTTTCACTCCGGTAATCGCACTGATGGCATTGATGGCATGCACTAAGGTGTTGGCCGAATCATTCGCTAAAAAAGCGACAGCATTGACATCTACACCATTAATGGAGATGTCTCCCTGCTCAATTGAGCCAAGGGCAATGTTTCGCGCTGTTGATTTATTGACAGAACCTGAAAAATCCTTGCTGCTAACATCTGTGCTAGTAAAAGAAGTGTTGGCGGTAGCAAAAATAGTACGCAGTGAGGGTTCGCCAGTATTGCGTAATGTGTTAATTCGATTGGCGATATTTTTTGCTGCACCGCTGCTAAAGTCGGTATCTATACTGTCGGTGAGAGATCGAGTGTTAGTCACATTGCTTAGTAGACCGCCATAACGTTGGTCTGCAATATTAATGCTTTCATTAATATTTTGTCCTTCTACTAAAATCGAAAAATCAGAGATAATGTTGCTGTGTGCCTTGCCCTCCTGAATACCCTGATTTCCGGTTACAATACGTTGAAGTTGAACGCGATCCCCTGTGGACTGTTTGCTACCAGGTTGTATTCCTAGTGCATGTGCTGCCGTATTCAATCCTTGTATTGCTTTCTGTGTGGGAGAGGAAAGGCTCACTTGAAAAGATATGCTATCGATACTGCCATCTAATAAGTTTTTTCCATCAAAAGATGCAGTATTTGCAATGTTATCAATAAGCGCAACTAGCTCTTTAGCTTCAGCATTTAATACTTCTCTGCTTTCGTCCGAGGAGGTATCACTTGCTGCGCGAATAGAGAGAGCCTTAAGTTGCTCAAGGGCATTACTCGTGCGACTAAGTGCTTGTCCTGTAGCTGAAACAAACCTGTTGGCCGGGAGTTGAGAAAAAGCACTGGTAGAAAGGGCGATGTTTTCTGAGTCCACGCGAAGCTCATTGACTGCATCATCGGGAAGCTGTCGGGTTGATAGGTTCTTCGTTGGCGGCGGGGTGTTGGTGTTGCGTTTGACCCCACTGTATTCACGAGTACCTGAATTGGTTGGAGGAATCTGTTGCATGGATGGAGAACCCGGTTATCGGCACATCTGATAAATAGTTTAACATATAATCGCAAGCGATTAAATAATGATCAGGCTTGTCCGAATTTAACTGTAAATAGGCTGTTTGGTCATTGAGATTGTCGATATCTGGCACTATCGTGCATTTTTGGTGTGAGTGATAGATTAAGTGTTCCTGCCAAAGAGTGATTTAAAGACAGCCTATAAAAAACTATAACAACGCAACTACGGTGAAAATAATAATGAAAAACCCCGTTTCAACGCGATGGCCTCTCCTGTTTCTGGTTCCGGCATTATTGTTAACGGGGTGCTGGCAAAAACCTGCATCCACGAAATACATTACCGACAGTCAAGGCAGGGCGTTAATATTGGATGGCTTTGCGCTTGAATTTCCCGGAGGTAGTCCGTGGTGGTTGGCGTATTTAGAGTTCCGATGCTGATGGGCGGTGGAGCTATGGGTGGGATGCACATCGGCAGATCTTATCGTTAGCCGCTGATGCATTGGCAATCAGTCACCGTATAATAGTTAGCCCTGTAAATTAGGGTCATGTTATCAATATGAAAGATTATTTTACGATTCCCGTAGGAAATTGTAGGGATTCGTAAAATAGTTATTCTTCTCGTAAAAATGCTGTTTCCGTTCGCCTCCCCGCCAATGCTACAATTGCACCCATTGCCAGGTTTACTACAACTTACCACGGAGTGATGGATGGATATTCAAAGCGCGCTGCAAAAAGTCATTGATCATAAGGATCTTACCGAAGCCGAAATGGGTGAGGTAATGCAGCAAATAATGACTGGGCAGGCGACGCAGGCTCAAATTGGAGGTTTCCTTGTTGCGTTACGTATGAAAGGTGAAACCGTGGATGAAATCACTGGCGCTGCAAGTGTGATGCGAGAACTGGCTACCCCTGTGAATATAGGTGTTGAACACCTTGTGGATACCTGTGGAACCGGTGGAGATGGGGCAAACACCTTTAACATATCCACGACGTGTGCATTTGTTGTTGCCGCTGCGGGTGGTCATGTTGCAAAACACGGTAATCGTTCAGTTTCCAGCAGTTGTGGTAGTGCTGATGTACTGGAAGCTGCTGGCGTAAAATTGGATGTAACCCCAGAACAGGTTGCTCGTTGTGTTGAAACTATCGGCGTTGGTTTTATGTTTGCCCCCATGCATCATAGTGCGATGAAGCATGCTATTGGGCCTCGCAAAGAGATGGCCGTGAGAACGATCTTTAATATATTAGGCCCTTTAACGAATCCAGCTGGTGCTGATAGTCAAGTAATGGGAGTGTACGATAAGCAATGGGTTCGCCCGGTAGCTGAGGTGTTGCAACGCTTAGGTAGCCGGCATGTGATGGTGGTTCATGCCGCAGATGGTTTGGATGAAATTAGCATTGCCGCCGAAACCTTTGTTGCTGAGGCCAAAGACGGTGAAGTAATAGAATATACAATAACCCCAGAGCAGTTTGGGTTGCCCCGAGCCCCGTTGTCATCCATTGCGGCGGACGGTGTTGAGGCAAGCTTGGCTATGTTGCGTGGAGTGCTGGAAAATGAAGACAATCCGGCAGCCGATATTGTGGCGCTTAATGCGGGAGCTGCCATTTATGTAGCGGGTTTAGCGGATACATTGGAGCAAGGTGTGGCGATGGCGCAAGATGCTATCGGTAGCGGTATTGCGAAAGACAAGTTAGCCGAACTGGTGAATATGTCGGACGTGTATCGACAAGAAGCAGGGGTATGATGGTGAGTAATATTGCTAGCGGAACACCGGACGTATTAAAAAAGATTATTGCCCGTAAATATGAAGAAGTAGCTGAGCGCCGCCCTAAGGTTTCAGAGCAGACTCTGTTAAAGCAAGCGTTGGAAGCTGATGCCCCGCGGGGGTTTGTGAGGGCAATGTCTGCAAAATTATCTGCTGGTGAGTCTGCCGTGATTGCGGAGGTGAAGAAAGCCTCTCCGAGTCAGGGTGTGATTAGAAAGCATTTTGTGCCTGCGGATATAGCGGTTTCTTATGAGGCGGCGGGAGCAGCATGTATGAGTGTACTGACAGATAGAGACTTCTTTCAAGGTCATGAGGATTATTTGCGAGAAGCAAGAGCCGCTTGTGCTTTACCTGTCATTCGTAAAGATTTTATTGTGGATACCTATCAGGTGGCTGAGGCGAGAGCGTTGTCGTCGGACTGTATTTTACTCATTGTGGCAGCGTTAGAAGACGGGCAAATGGCGGAATTAGCGGCCTGTTCTGATGAACTCGGTATGGATGTATTAGTCGAAGTGCATAATGAAAAAGAGCTTGAGCGAGCACTGTGTTTGGAAACGACGTTAGTGGGTGTAAATAACCGAGATTTGCATACCTTTTCAACAGATCTTGATACGACTATTCGATTGTTGGATATGATGCCTAGTGATCGTATTGTTGTGACGGAAAGTGGAATCCATACGGTAGATCATGTTCAGAAGATGCGTGATCATAACATTCACAGTTT
>MAAC01019057.1_pt1 | contig 39871 bp, 35 predicted proteins | sample 1115981 | NCBI WGS metagenome assembly MAAC01 (sample SAMN04961126, study PRJNA320927) | seawater metagenome | isolation source: sample BD02T64 sea water enriched with oil for 64 days | place: USA:Gulf of Mexico | collected 2013-07-27 | reverse complement strand
CCATTAACTCCTGTTGAATTACCATCATTTACTATTCCGGTAGCTCCGGTAGTAGTATGGGTAATATTTGTTAATACTGTACTTATACATAACGTCTCAGTACTTGAACCAGTTCCAACCGTGTTGATTGCGGGATCTGTTAATGTTTTTGTCAATACGTTACTTTCACAACTTAAGTAGGTTACTTTGATATTTGTATAAGCTCCTGCTCCTAAATTATTGATGGTAATTTTCCCTGTAGTAAAAGTAGTGGTATAATTAGCTACAACTGCACCGGCACCATCTTTTTGGTAACTAACACTATACACTGTATTGTTTATCAATCCTGATAAAACTATTTTTCCATCTGTTCCACTCGCTGTTGTTGGGTCACTTGTGGCTGGATCTATGGCTATTGTAATTGTTGGACAAGTACCAGAAACTACAGTAATAACATTACTATCTGCAGTACAAGTAACTCCATTAACAGTACTTGAAACTACTCTTTTAAAATAGGTAGTATCTGCCCCTATATTTCCATGATCATATGTAGCGCTAATTGCTCCACCAATATTGGTAAATCCTGTTGTTGTACTAGTAATGCTACTTTGCCATTGATAAGTCAAAGCAGTTCCTGTTGCTGCTACACTTTCTGTAAACGCCGATACATCATTTCCACTTACTACTGTTTGGTCTGAACCAACAGTCCCTCCAGTAGGCACATTTGCACTTACAGTGAATGCATATTCTTGACTAATGACACTACCAGCTGTTTTTACTGTTAAAACACCACTATAAGTTCCGTTTATAGCTGTTACTGGTACCGTTACTAGAATAGGAGAAGCAGGTAAAGTAGCATCTGATATATCTAGAAAACCTTGCTGATTGGCAGCAATTGCATAATCTATACTATAGGTTGTTGGTGTATTTGCTGTTGCAGAATATGATAAATTTGCAGACCCTGAACAGGCTGTTAATGTGGAACTATCTAATGTTATTGTTGGGGCAGAGACTGATAAAATTGTAACCGTTATTGGATATGATTTTTCACAGCTATTTGTTGCCTCTTTTATTGTAAATGTTGCGGTATACACACCTACTGCTTTGTTAAGAGGAATACTTATTGATATATTTTGCAAGACTCCTGTTGGAGTTGTTAACGATGAAAATGTTGCTAACCCTCCATTAGATGCTGTAAAATCAGCATCATCAAAAACAATTTTATATTGATTTGGTATTCCTGTTGATGGTGTTTTATAACCAATATCAACAGACCTTACTGCTGATGTATTATCAAAAATTACTGATGGATTTGCTCCAAGAGTTACTGTTGGTAGCGAATTTACAACAATAGACCCTAAGGTATTTGTAGATGTAGTAATCGAACAAGATCCTTCTGGAATCTTATATGCTTTAACTTTTAAATCTGTAACAGTAGTTAACAAACCATCTGTACTGATGGTCATTGCTGCTCCAGTTCCTACTTTTGAAGGTCCAACCGAAGTATCTGTTTGATCAAAAACTTGGTAAATAACACCTGTTTCTGTAGCACTAATTGTAATTAAGTCTACGTATGCTGTACCTGCACAAATTGGTGTACTTAATGTTCCTGATATTGTAAATGCAGCAGGTGGCACACACACTACCGTTTTTTCATTAGAAAAAGTACTTTCACACTCTCCTGTTTCCGTTGCTGTTACTTTTACAACAGCATTTGTAAAGAGTCTTTTACTTGCAACTGTTAAACCAGAAATAGTCCAAGTGCCATCTCCAGCAGTTGTTGTGGTTGCACCATCTATTAATGCATCATCTGTATATAATTGAATGGTTGAGCCAGTAGCCAATCCACTACTTGTTCCTGTTATACTTGCATCCCCTTCTGTTATTGGGTCAGAAGTTAACACCAATGTTGTAAATGTTGTTTGCTCTTTTATCTCTACTGATTGGGTTGAAAAATCACTTATCGTTTCGCCTGTATTTTGAACTTTAGCAAAAACAAACTTACCTGAATTAATTACAGCATCTGCTGTAACTGACCAATCTCCATTCGCATCCACAGTAATTGTTGCATCTCCTGTAGTTGCTAATGCTGCCGATTTTACTCCTCCAAAGGTATCTGCAGTATACAAAGTTACAGTTGCTCCAACTTCTTCTGAAGTTCCTGAAATTGTTGTTATAGAGTTTAAAGCACCACAATAAGGGCCTGTAACGGTTGGATTAATTGATTGCACTACTGGTGCTGTTGGTGCTACTGTTCCAGAAGTTGCTGTATTACAAGAATTTGTAGCATTAATATCTCTACAAATAACTTTTAATACATCTGTCGTTTTAATTGTAATTCCCGAGATATCTAAACTAAATGCTTTTGCGTCTGTCGCTGCTGTATAGGTAGTCGATATATTTGTAGATTCATCATTAATAATCAATCTAATTTCTGCAGTAACCCCTGTTGGGTCATTTATAAATGTCCCTGTTAAGGCTACCGCTCCTGTTTCGATTCCATTTAAACTTGGTTGAAGGTTTGTATCTAATGTACACCCTGTCTTTGTTGTTGAAACCGGAGCACTCCTTTCTGAAACACAACTTGGTATAGCTGTGTCTATTGTAAATGCATATGATTTTAATTCATTGTAAAACTTCACGCCTCCTCCAATGGTTACAGACCATGCAGTACCAGAACCTGATATTGTTGGAGTAAAACCATTTGTTGAATCAAATCCATCAACATTGGTAATCAATACCCCAGTAACTCCATCATAAACTTTCATAATGTAAGCCCCTCCATCAATTGGCACTGTACCATTTGTAACATCTACCAAAAAAGAACCTGAAATAGTTCCTGAATTAGCAATAGAAGTAATTGTAGGTGTATAAATTTGTGAACAAGATGCTGCTAAAGTTGTTTCTGGATCACAATCACTATATGACGTTCCACTTAACGAAGTAGAGGTTCCGCTTACTGTACTAACTTCTGCTGTCGCAGTAATTACAGCTCCAACTGGTAATGATAATGTTCCGCCACTTAATGCAACGGTATTATTAAGAGTCCAAACGGAGCCACTAATGGTGACTGATAGCCCTGAACCAGCACCTGTTCCTCCTATCTGGGTTTTAGTTCCATCAATAGTTTTATATACTTTAATGATTGCATTGTCTCCTTCTGTTGTAGTACCTGTAATTGTTGTATCAGTAAGTGCTACAGAATCTACACTAGGACAATCTGCTTTTCTAAGTGGCGGATCACTAGGAGTACCAGTTGTTGGTGTTTGCTTTTCAATATCCTCTGCTCCTAAATCTGAAACGCCATTATTACCCGTTGCTCTTTTAGGGTTGATAGAGGTTAGGGTAAGCATTCTAACTTTTGTAGTAGCCGTTAATGTAGCATCACCTGTTAACGTCGTTAAATGAGCAAAAGGCACATAAAAATCGTAAAAATAATCTGGGTCATTACAATTTGTAGTTAAAGCCAATGATTTTATGGCATAGTTTTCATACAATCTATCTGCAAAAGTCCCTATCTCTGTACCTCCGCTGCCACCTTCACCATCAATATTGTAAATACTAATTCCAAAATTTGTTCTTAAAACTATTTCTACTTCAAACCCTAAATTTCCTGTCACAGCATTTGGATCTGCATTTTCCCCTGTTCGTCCAAATTTACCGTCTGTATCTATTAAAACAGTGTACCCTTTTGAGTTCGGAGCAGTTCCACCCAAACGAAATCGAAACACCATGTTAGTTCCATCATTGTAATAATAGGTAGATCCTCCATTTGCATCTGACACCATATCGGTATAAAAACAATCTGGACCTGGGCCTAAATCTGCCACTGGTTCAGTTGAAGCTTTTGGAATTGCCACATACGGGATTTCACTATACAGAATATCAGGGACTAAAGATGCTGGATAAAATGTTGGAAAACCTGCTGCTACTGCTCCAGGAATTTGAGAGAAAGGCTTAGAAACATATCCATCACCATTAGGGTCTAAAACGGTATTAGGAAGGGTTCCTTCATAAATTAAGCCCGCAGTTTGGGCGTTGGTTGTATGAGTCAGTAAAAAATAGGCAGCAATAAAGAAGAGAACTCTGAAAATATTTTTCATCAGGTGTTAAAGTTTAGTTTCTAGCAGTTATTATATCTAATATAATTGCACCTTAACTTAACCACAACCCACAAACTCTTATACGTAAGAGTATACAAGCCATAAACTAGCTTTAAACTGATAATACTACAAAAAAACACATGCTGCTTTAGAGGTAGAATGGAACAGTTTTCTAAGAGGGAACAATTAACTGAAACAAATATACTCTTTCTAAACTAAAAAAAGAAACACGTATAAATACCTGATTTAGCCGTAGATTCCTATTTCATTTTTATTTATTTTTTCAAGCATATTATATCTCCAATAATTTTTCTTCCCTCCTTCGATTTGCATGTTATTTACCATACCAACTGAGTCTTCACGAAATCTAGAATTTCTTTCCTTTAAAGAAATAACTTAGCTTTAATAAAACCAATTGAAATACTCTAGTAAAAACTTTGTTGTATTTAAAGTTAAACAGACTCTGAATCATATCATCACTACTAAAATTACGATGAAAGAAGCTCACTCTATTTTCAATTTGAAAATCTGAATATCGACTGTACATTCTTCTCCCAGAAAACTCACTAAGTCTCCATTTTAAGAGTTTTTTTCTTCGCCATTCCCTACGGTACTTAGAAAAATCTGTAGTTCCTTTTGTTAGGTATTCATCAATATATTCACATGCCAAGTTAGCAGTTTGCATTGCATACCTAATTCCTTCTCCTCCTCTTGGATTAATAGCAGAAACTGAATCTCCGATAGCAATTACTTTATTTTCGTAAAATTTATCTTTAATCCCCGGACTATATCTCAGTATTCCGCCATGTTTATCAAGTATCTCAAAGTTGCTTGAATTAATATATTCTTCAATAATTTTTTCCGTAATTTTTTTTGTGGTTTTATTTGTTTTCTCCTGATCTATTGATTTGATATGCGTTTTTCCAGCTCCAACTTTCAGAATTCGGTTTTCCATCGGAAAAATCCATGAATACCCCTTTATTGCCCATTTATGTCCTAAAAAGAAGACCAATTTATCTTTGTACCGATCGTATACTTCTTGTTCTACTTTAATCAAATACTCTGTTCCACTACCAAGAACCATTTGTGGTTGCTCTTCTTTTTCATCATACATTACCTTTCTTAAAGGCCCCGTAGCATCTATCACTAATTTTGCTTCTACAATAATGGTTTCTGCTGATATTGTGTTTAAAAGTTTTACTTTCACGCCATCTTTTGTTACTTCTTTTTTTAAGTAACGATGTCCCATAAGCACACTTCCTCTATTTTCAACACAATCATCCGCTAAAAACTGACGTAATTTTTTAAAATCTAATACAACGCCTTTCTTCTCACCTCCTTTCCAGAGATATTTTTTTTGCGAACATTGAATCACAAGATCATTCCAATAGGCTCCAATTACAGAATCAGGCAAATCAAACTCTTCAAGTGGCTCTAACGTCATTCCTGCACTAGAAAAATCGTTTTGACCAAAATCTTGATACCTTTCTACTAACAGAACTTTATGGCCTCTTTTAGCAAGATTTCTTGAAGCTTGACCACCCGCAGGACCAGCTCCCACTACAATAACATCGTATATTTCTTTAGTCATTGAACTATTATTAGTTAATTCCTCGTTCGTTTTTAATTTTTTCGTACGCATTTTGAATTTGCAAGAATTTATCTTCTGCTCCTCTGATATGCTCAGCTCCTAAGCCTTGTAATTTATCTGGATGGTATTTTTTCGCCATTTTCCTATAGGCTTTCTTCACCTCAGAATCCGTAGCAGATTTTGCAACTTCTAAAATTTTATATGCGCTATCTGATTCATCGTAAAACATGGCTTTGATCGATTCAAAATCATATTGATTGATATTTAAATAACCTGCAATTTTTTTAATCTCATTTACTTCAGATCCTGAAACCTGTTGATCTGCTTTTGCTATCCCGAACAAGAAGTGCATCAACTGTAATCTTGATGCATGTGGCATGTGTTGTCGAATCTGTACACAAACTTGATGTGCAGACACCTCTTTTTTTATAATCCCACTAAATAGTTTGAATGCATGGTTAGCGCGTTCTTTACCATACATCCCTACAAACTGAGCTCTCACAAAATCTAGCTCTCTTTGATCTACTTTTCCATCTGCTTTAATCACTATAGAAGCTAAAATCAATAAACTAATTTCAAAATCTCCAGATTGCGTATTGCTTGCAGCTCTTCCTGATTGTGCTTGTTGGTATTCTTTTAAGATATCATCTTTCGAAAATCCATCTACAAAACTTCCTACTGCAAAACCAATAACACTACCTATTGGCCCACCCAAGGTAAACCCTAATCCGGCTCCTAACCATTTGGTAAAACTTCCCATTTAATTCTAATTTTTAAAGTTGCTAATTTACAAAGTTCTATTGTTTGACGAGTCTTTTTTAAGATTGTTTCAATCTTATCCAAATTTATTCTATTTGCGTGAAGGATTGCAGTGGCATCCTTTTTTGAAACAACAAAAAAGATAGAACGGAAAGCCTGGTTCTTTTATTGCTTTTTTCAAAAGCTCTCATTAAAAAAGTAATAAAATGAACACGCTCATATTTCGACAATTCTTAACATAATATTAATTAGAAATTTAAGTATCTTTGTGGTTCAAAATTTTATAAAATATGTACCCAGAAGAATTAGTAAAACCAATGCGTGACGAATTGATAAACGCTGGTTTTGACGCATTATATACAGCTGAAGACGTAGACACTGCTTTGGCAAAAGAAGGAACAACTTTAGTTATGGTAAACTCTGTTTGTGGGTGTGCTGCCGGAACTGCAAGACCTGGAGCAATTGCTTCTTTAGGTGCAGATAAATTCCCGACGCATTTAACAACTGTTTTTGCTGGCGTAGAAAAAGAATCTACACAAAAAGCAAGAGAATATATGATTCCTTTTCCTCCATCTTCACCTGCAATTGCATTGTTTAAAGATGGTAATTTAGTGCACATGTTAGAACGTCATCATATTGAAGGTAGATCTGCACAAATGATTGCGCAGAATTTAGCACAAGCTTACGAAGAGTTTTGTTAATCTAAATTAGATTGATAGACTTTTAGATAAAAAGATTATTAGATAAAACCACGCAATTTGCGTGGTTTTTTTATTTTTACTCTATGAATAAATTACAAATAATTGACAACACGATAGTTTTTGTAAAAAACACCTTAAAAGGAGCCGAAGGTGGACACGATTGGTTTCATATAGAAAGAGTTTTTAACAACGTAAAACTCATTGCAAAACATGAAGATGTAGATCTATTTATTGTTTCTTTAGGAGCTTTACTACATGATATCGCTGATGCAAAATTCTATGATGGAGATGAAACTGTGGGACCAAAAATTGCAAGAGAATTTTTAGAAAAAGAGCATGTTGATGAAAATGTAATTATACATATAGAAAACATCATTAACTATGTTTCTTTTAAAAGCAGCTTAGAGAAAGGCATCAAATTTAGTTCTCCTGAGTTGGATGTTATTCAAGATGCAGATCGTTTAGATGCGATCGGAGCAATTGGTATTGCACGTTGTTTTAATTATGGTGGCTTTAAAAACAGAGTTTTATACGACCCCGAAATTGCTCCAAATTTAGAAATGAGCAAAGAAGAATATAAAAAATCTTCTGCGCCAACAATCAATCATTTTTATGAGAAGTTATTATTACTAAAAGACAAGATGAATACCAAAACCGGGAAGCGAATCGCCGCTGACAGACACAATTATATGGTTGGGTTTTTAGCTCAGTTTTATGGAGAGTGGAATGGTGAAAAGTAGAGCCAAAACAAATTGCCTTGACTCTATATTATATCTATTTTCCTGGAAACGCTGCTCTTCTTTTTTCTAAAAATGCAGTAGTCCCCTCTTTAAAGTCTTCGGTTCCAAAACAAATTCCAAATTCAGCAATTTCAGTTTCGAAACCATTTACACCATCTGTAAAATTATCATTGATAGCTTTGATTGCTGCACCAATTGCTACAGATGAGTTTCTTGCAATTTTACTTGCTAATTTTGTAGCCAACGGAAGTAACTCTTCTTGAGTTGTTACATAATTTACCAGTCCATAGTTCTTTGCCTCTTCTGCAGTTATCATTCCTGCTGTCATTACCAATTCCATTGCTCTTCCTTTACCGACTAACTGTGCCAAACGTTGGGTACCTCCATAACCCGGAATTACTCCTAAAGAAACTTCGGGCAGGCCCATTTTTGCATTGTCTGAAGCCACTCTAAAATGACTTGCCATGGCCAATTCTAATCCGCCGCCCAATGCAAATCCATTGACGACTGCAATCACTGGAGTTGATAAATTCTCAACAAAATCAAACAATACTTTTTGTCCGTTTCTTGCTAAATGCGTTCCTTCTTCTACAGAAAAATGTGCAAACTCAGAAATATCTGCTCCAGCAACAAATGCTTTTTCTCCGCAACCAGTAATCAATATTACTTTCACAGAAGTATCTTCGTCTAAATTTTTAAATGCATTGTGCAACTCATCAATAGTTTCCATGTTTAATGCGTTTAGCTTCTTAGGACGATTGATCGTTATGGTTGCAATTTTGTTTTCTTGTGCTATACGTATGTTTTCGAAGTTCATTTTTTATTTTGATTTTAAGACCTTTCGACTGAGCTCAAGGTGACATTTTTTGTTATTTATTTGGAAGAATTACAGTAAAAACAGTTCCTTTTCCTTCATCAGAAGCAAAATTAATGGAACCATTATATGCTTCTATTATTTTTTTTATCATTGGCAAACCTAATCCCATTCCGCTTGATTTAGTGGTAAATTTAGGTTCAAATATTAAGTCTTTTACACCTTCTTCTATTCCTTTACCATTATCAGTAACTGTTATTTTTACAGCATGATTTTCAGAGATTACTTTTACTTCAATCTTTGGATTCTCAACATCTTCAACTGCCTGACCTGCATTGGTAACTAAATTTGTTATCACCCTAATCAACTGTGTTTTATCAAGGTTTGCAATCAATTCTATATTGTCAAATGAATAGGTAATATAGCTTTCATTAAAAATATCTAAGGCTAATTTTACAACTTCAACAACGTTAATTTCCTCTTTTTTAGCGGTTGGCATTTTTGCAAAATCTGAAAAAGCAGTTGCAATTGAGCTCATCACATCGATTTGCTGAATTAAGGTTTGACTGTATTCTTTTACTTTTTCTAATATTTTTGGGTCTGCTGGATCAAAACGTCTTTCGAAACTTTGTACGGTTAAACGCATTGGTGTTAACGGGTTTTTAACTTCGTGCGCTACTTGTTTAGCCATTTCCCTCCAAGCTTGCTCCCTCTCACTTTTCGCTAATTTCACAGCACTTTCTTGTAATTCATCAATCATGCTATTGTATGCATTAACCAATGTAATAATTTCTGTACTACCCGATTCAAATTCAATTTTTTCATTCCGTTTATGCAAACGTGTTTTATGAATTTTATCTGAAATTGTTTTGATTGACCTCGTAATATAACTAGATAAAAAATATGCCAAAGCAATGGCAATTAAAAACATAAGTAAATACACATATGCCAATCGGTACATGAACTCTTGCAATTCTTGTTCTTGCTCTGTATTGTCTTGCGAAAATTCTAGTTGTAAAACCCCAATTCGTTTAAATTGCAAATCAGTGATGTATGTATACGATGTTTCGTTACTTATATTCTCAACCACATTTACATAAAATGCTCGATTATCTTGAAAGGATTCCATGTCGTTGAATACCTTTTTAGAAATTTGATAATTGGCGGTATCATTAAATGATTTGATAACAGATGTTTTTAATAAATCACCTTTTAAATCGTAGATAGAAATGTCTAAATTATGAACTGATGAAATTTCAAAAATCCTTTTTTCAAAAATACTAGACAGTTTATCTGTAGTAACAGGACTAAATTCTTCTCTTTTTAAAACTAGCTCAATCCTTTTCTTAACAGCTACTTCCTTACGTCCAAAACGCTCTATATTGTATTCTTTGGTCTCTTCGTCATATTGATAAACTGTGACCCCTAAAATTAAGACAGAAGCCAATAACACCAATATAATCATGGCGAAAAAAATACGAATACGTAACGATACACTCTTAAATTTAAACACTACTTCTTGTTTTTTAACCTTTTGGTTTTCATTATTAAAAAATCATCGTATTCTCCGTCTTTATCCCAATCATACTTGCTTGTTCCTTTAAACCCCTCTATTGTTTTCTCTATCAAGTATCCAGCTTTTACATGACTTCCTCCATAAAAAAAATCAACAAATAATGAATCGTTTTTCACATGCCATTTCCCTGTTGATTCACTTTTCTTATCTCCTTTTCGATTGATAAACCAAGCCGAAAATGTGCCGTCTTTATTGTATTTTGACTGTGCTTTTCTCAGTGGGTTGTTTAAAAAACTTTCTTCAAAAACAAAAGTAGAATCTGATTTTTGATAGGTCTTCATCTCAATTTTCAAATAGGTAGTTTCCCATGAATCTATCACATAATTTTTAATCGATTTATCTTTTGAACAACTAGCAAAAAGTATTCCGAAAAGCACTGCAAATAAAAAAGATTCAATCTTCATTTTTTATGTGTTTTAAAGTGACAAGGTACTTCTTTTTCTTAAGTTAATTTCTTAATTAATTATCAAAATCATTGTACGGGTCATAAGAAATTGCTGTTATTTCAACTGTTTCCATTTCTCCATCTTTATCAAAATCCAATTCTCTTTCATAGGTAAAAGCAGGGTCTGTTATTTCTATAATTTGATAACGAACAACAAAATCTTTTTTATATTTATTTTTGAATGACAAGATAATGAATTATAAAAAAGCCGTTATTGAGTTCTCAATAACGGCTTTTTTGTATGCTTATATCTATTTATGCTTCAACTTCATTAGTATTAGAAAAAAGGTTGATACTACCGTAATTCCGTTTGCTAAAATCATCGGCAAACTGTCAATATGTACTCCATAAATCAACCACAAAACGATGCCTGTAAAAAAACACACATACATTGTCAAAGACAAACCTTGGGTATCTTTGGTTTTCCAAGTTTTATACACCTGTGGTAAAAATGATGCCGTTGTTAAAACAGCCGCAATCATTCCTATGATTTCGTACAAATCCATTTTCACTTTTTAATTTATTTCTCCACAAACAAGCTCATACTATAAAGGCTGCGCCTTTAGCCTACGATGTTGATGATTTTACCAGGAATCACAATTACTTTCTTAGGTGTTCTACCATCTAATTGAGCAATCGTTTTTTCGTGAGCCAAAACTGCTTTTTCGATATCTTCTTTGCTCATGTCTAAAGGTAATTCCATTGTAAAACGCATTTTACCGTTGAAAGAAACTGGATAATTCTTAGAACTTTCTACCAAATGAGAAGCTTCAAAAACAGGAAAATCTGCTGTAGAAATCGACTCTTTATTTCCTAACAAGTTCCACAATTCTTCTGCGATATGCGGTGCATAAGGAGAAACCAATATTGCTAATGGCTCTAAAATTACACGCTTGTTACATTTCAATGCTGTCAACTCGTTTACAGCAATCATAAAGGTAGAAACCGATGTGTTGAAAGAGAAATTCTCAATATCTTCTTCTACTTTTTTGATGGTTTTATGCAATACTTTTAATTCGTCTTTTGTTGCCGTGTCATTAGAAACCTCGAACGTTTCTCCGTTGAAATACAACTTCCATAACTTCTTTAAGAATGAAGACACTCCAGAAATACCAGATGTTTTCCAAGGTTTTGCTTGTTCTAAAGGGCCTAAAAACATTTCGAACAAACGCAAACTGTCTGCTCCATATTCTTCACAAATAGCATCCGGATTTACAACGTTGTATTTAGACTTCGACATTTTCTCAACCTCACGTCCTACTTTATAAACACCCTCTTCTAAAATGAATTCAGCGTTTTTAAAATCAATATTTAATGGATGATTTTTGAATCCTTCAACATCCAATTCATCCGAAGCATTTACCAATGAAACATCAGCATGTATTGGTTGTACTTTTTTTCCTTCAATTAATCCTTTAGATAAAAATGTATTTGTTCCTTCTTCTCTATACACAAAAGCAGAAGTACCTAAAATCATTCCTTGGTTGATTAGTTTTTTTGCAAACTCATCAACAGGTACAATCTTTTTATCGAACAAGAATTTTTGCCAAAAACGAGCATATAATAAATGCCCGGTTGCATGTTCAGACCCTCCAATATATAAATCTACTTCTTTCCAATACTCTAATGATTCTTTAGAAGCAAATTCGCCTTCGTTGTTAGAATCCATATAGCGGTTAAAGTACCAAGAACTCCCTGCCCAACCTGGCATGGTGTTTAATTCTAATGGGTATACCGTTTTATTTTTTAACTTTTCGTTTGATACTACTTTCTTAGAACGAGAATCCCACGCCCATTCTGTTGCGTTTCCTAAAGGTGGTTTTCCATCTTCAGTAGGTAGATATTTTTCTACTTCTGGCAATACAATTGGTAAGTATTTCTCATCAATCATTTGTGGCATTCCATCTTTGTAGTATACTGGAAATGGTTCTCCCCAATAACGTTGTCTGCTAAATACAGCATCACGCAAACGATAGTTTATTTTCCCTTCTCCAAAACCTTGTTTTTCCAATTCGTAAATGGCTAATTTCATCGCTTTTTTGTACGACAAACCATTTAAAAAATCTGAGTTTGCAATTTTAGTTCCGTTTTTATCTGCATGTGCAGCCTCAGAAATATCTATATTTTCAAAGATATTCGGAATTTCAATATTAAAATGTTTTGCAAAATCATAATCACGTTGATCTCCACAAGGAACCGCCATAACAGCACCAGTTCCGTAGTTTGCTAATACGTAATCTCCAATCCAAATCGGAATTTGTTTTCCAGAAAAAGGATGTACAGCATAGGCACCTGTAAAAGCACCAGAAATGGTTTTTACATCTGCCATTCTATCGCGTTCAGAACGCTTTGTTGTTGCCTTAATATAAGCTTCAACTTCTAATTTTTGGGCAGGTGTTGTAATTTGAGATACCAACTCGTGTTCTGGAGCTAAGGTCATAAACGACACTCCAAAAACAGTATCAGGACGCGTAGTAAACACATCTATTTTATGGCAAGAAACCACTTTTGTTTCTTTTGTTTTTTCAATTATTTTAGGAAATTGAATCGCAAAATTAATTTCAGAAACAACTTTCAACACATTTTGTAACACTTCTTCGTTTGTAAAACGAATCACATTAAATCCTTCCTTGTAAAAGAATTCAGTTCTTGCAGCTTCGTCTTCTTTTCCAGAAAATTCTACAATTAAGTTCTTTGACAAGCATACATAATCAACCATAAATACACCTATAGTGTATTTCTTTCTGAATTTTGATGCTCCTTTTTTATTTTTTATTTCATCCCAAAGAACTCCTTCTGCTTTTGATAAATTCAAACGCAACTCTTTTAAAGCCTCTAATTCTTTGAATGATAATTTTACTTCTGAACTTCCTTTTAATGAACCACCAGCAACGTCAAAAGTGATGCTTGCTCCCACAGATTTTCCAATCCAATTGGTTTGAGAATCTTTTAAAGGTTGTGGCCAATCAATTTTTTCTAATCCGTCTAACAAACGTTGTGCATACGCAGAAATTCGCATAGACCATTGTGTCATTTTCTTACGAACTACAGGATGGCCTCCTCGTTCTGAAACACCATTTACAATTTCATCATTAGCTAACACAGTACCTAAAGCCGGACACCAGTTCACTTCTGTATCTGACAAATACGTTAAACGATATTGTAATAAAACTTCTTCTTGTTCTGCTTTTGTAAATGCTTTCCACTGGTCTGCAGAAAACGATTTTATATCATCATCTGAAACAGCATTTACTGTTGCATTTCCAGATTTTTTAAATACAGCAATCAATGTTTTTACATCTTCTGCTTTATCGGTGTCTTTATTATACCAAGAATTGAACAATTGAATAAAAATCCATTGTGTCCATTTGTAATATTCTGGACTTGACGTACGTACTTCTCGAGACCAGTCGAAAGAAAAACCAACACGATCTAATTGTCTTCTATAGGTAGTAATATTTTCTTCAGTTGTTTTTGCAGGATGTTGTCCTGTTTGAATTGCATATTGTTCTGCTGGCAAACCAAAAGAATCATATCCCTGCGGATGCAATACATTAAAGCCTTTATGACGTTTATAACGCGCATAAATATCTGATGCGATATATCCTAATGGATGTCCAACATGCAATCCTGCTCCTGATGGATACGGAAACATATCTAACACATAGTATTTAGGTTTCTCTGAATTATTACTGGCTTTGAAAGTTCCTCTTTGCTCCCATTCTTTCTGCCACTTCTTTTCTATCTCTATATGATCGTACTGCATGCTATTTCTGCTTTTTTAGAAGCGCCAAAGTTACGGCAATTCTACAAAAGAATAACGCAAAAACGAACTTGCTTAATCAGGTATAAATGAGTGGTGTAAAATTAACAAAAACGTAAAAAGTGTTTATCTTTATCTGGCGTGTAATTCGTTTACAAAAAAGACTGTTCTTTGTATTCTTAAATTCATCATTTTGAAAAATAATATTTTAAAAGCACATCTCGCTCTATTAGGTGCCAACGTTATTTACGGAGCAAATTATTTGATCGCTAAAGGTGTGATGCCAAACAAAATTGGTCCTTCTGCTTTTGTTTTTCTACGGGTTTTGGGTGCTGGATTGCTATTTTGGTTTATCAAATCTTTTATAAAAGAGAAGGTTGATAAAAAAGATTTTCCGAAGTTAGTTTTATGTGGATTATTAGGTGTTGCAACCAATCAATTGCTGTTTTTTCATGGATTGAATTTAACGTCACCAATTGATGCTTCCATCATTATTACAGCAGTTCCTATTGTTGCAGTGGTTTTTGGAGCGATCTTATTAAAAGAAAAAATAACAAGAAATAAACTCCTCGGAATTACCATTGGCGGAAGCGGTGCTGTATTATTGATTGCTTACGGAAATCAATCTGAGAGCACGAGTTCTTTGTTGGGGAACTTGTTTGTTTTCATCAATGCCTTTTCTTACGGATTGTACTTAGTATTGGTAAAACCCTTGATGAAAAAATACAATGCTATGACCATTATTAGTTGGGTTTTCTTATTTGGATTCTTGTTTATGTTTCCGTTCGGAATTACAGATATGACAACCACCGATTTTTCAGCATTTACTACACAAACCTATCTTGCCGTTGCATTTGTAATTATTGGAACTACATTTTTAGCGTACTTATTTAATATTTATGCACTGAAATTTGTTTCTCCTGCTGTAAGTGGAAGTTATATATACCTACAACCTGCAGTGAGTTTTATTATGGTGAGTATTTACGCGTATGTTCTAGGTTTTTCAGAATATGCTCAAGATATCAATCCTGTAAAAATCACTAGCTGCTTCTTAGTAATTATAGGCGTTTATTTAATCAGTAAAACACCTAAAAAGAAAGAGCTTTTAAAAAACAAAAAAACCTCTTAACTAAGTTAAGAGGCTCTTTATATATTTCTATCGGCTTAGAATTGATACCCTAAAGACATTTGATAAACACCATTTTTAATGTTAAAATTTTCACTAATGTTCGTGTCAATTAATCCTAAATTATATCTTGTTTGAAAGAAAAGGCCATTTTTAAATTGGTATCCCAATCCTAAATTCGCCATTAAATCAAAACTTTCTGCTGTTACGTCTGTTACTTGTGATCCGTCCAAAATTTCATCTTTCACTAAAAAAGAAAATTGAGGCCCTGCTTCAATAGAAAATCCATCAACAACATAATACTTTACCATTATAGGCATTGTGATATAATTTAAATCTAATGTAAAATCATCTTTTGACCTTGCTCCTTGTTGAGAAAATAATAACTCTGGCTGTAATGAAATTCTTTCTGTCAATGAAAATTCTGAAGTAACCCCAAAAACAAACCCTGTTTTTGGATCTAAGCTATTTGGTCCGTTTTCACTAACCGAAGAAACGTTCATTCCTAATTTTACTCCAAACTTCACATCTTGAGCATTTATTGTTCCTGCAAAAGCAATTGCGAAACAGGCAATCCATAATTTTTTAATCATGTTAATTTATTTTTAATTTACTCCAATAAGACAATTCTCATGCCATTTTGTTACAGGATTAAAAAAACAATCACAACAAAAACATAACTAACTGAATACGTTGTTTTTATAAAAAAAATAAAAAACCGCAAACATAGTTTGCGGTTTTTATTCTTTAAAAATAGGTTTTTACTTAATCGTAACTTTTACGATTGTATTTTCCCATCCTAAATACAGGTTCATATTATCATCAAATGATATAGAAAAAGCTTCAATAGACTCGGCACTTGAAGATACTTTTGCTTGTACACGAACTACATCTTGACTTTCTTTATGTGAATAATGACCCCAAACATTTAAATCTTTGTTTAAGATGATTGTCCATTCTTTTGCTCCCGGAATTGCGAACATTGCATAGGTCCCTGCTTTTACCGATTTACCTCCAAACATTACATTTTTGTAAAAAGTCACTTCTGTAGCTTCGTTAGCTCCCAATCTCCATACTTTTCCAGCTTGAGCTAATTTAGAAAGTTTTCTTCCTTTTAACTGAGGACGACTATACACTACTTTTATATCTTTATCAGACACCCTATGACTGATAGGAAACGAGGCTATATCCATAGGACTTTTATCTAATCCACTAAACTTTTGTGCAGAAATTTTGTTAGAAAATAACATTACTACTGCTAAAACGGCAATTAAGAATACATTTTTTTTCATGATATAAGATTTTGATTTGATTTTGAAATATGTCTTCAAAATTACATTTACTTACAGGCAACTGTATTAATATTATGTTAAAGAATGTAAGGTTATTAAAAGCTCCAAAGTTTTATTTCACTCTTTTTAAAACCCAGTCAGAAATTTCTTTCAATGCAACAGGAGAAAAAGTCTGATCAATTTTTCGGTATTCATTGATCTTCCCTGTTTCACATTCTTGAAAAAAATGATTCAAATTTTTCAACTCCACTATTTTGTAATCTTTATTCTTTCCTTTTATCAAAGCCTTTTTAATTCCCGTTTGATTGGTTTTAGCATCTACCTGCGTGTCTTTACTTCCGTTTAAAGATAGCACTGGAATTTTTAATTTTTCAAATTCATCCGCTGGGTTATAACTTAAAAAATAACGATTCCAAGGTTTTGTACTTGCCTTAACCTGATTGTTAATAAAAGCATTGATGTTTTTCTCTGGTGCCCCCAAAGATGTAAGTATTGGTCTAAGAAATGCATTGTAATGCGCACTTATTTCTTTTTTAATTTCATCATTACTTTTATTAGAAGTTACAATAGCGATCGCTTTTCTTGTGTTTTTTTCATATTTAACTTCATCTTTTACTGGAAAACCTCTTAACGTTTTAGATTGCATTACAGACAACTCGGTTCCAGAAATACCTGTAGAAGCCAATAACACTATAAACGAAACATCTTTGGTTTGATTTGCCACTAATGGTGCGATAATTCCACCTTCGCTATGCCCGATTAATCCAATATGTTTTAAATCGATGTCTTTTCTAGTTTTCAAATAATGAATTGCACTTAACACATCTTTAGCAAAATCTGCCGTTGTAGCGGCTCCAAAATCACCTGTAGATTTTCCATGACCTCTATCATCAAAACGCAAAACTCCAATTCCTTGCTTTGTTAAATGATCAGACAACACTAAGAATGGTTTGTGTCCCATAAAGCTTTCGTCTCTGTCTTGAGCGCCACTTCCACTTATTAAGATAGCAACTGGAAAATTCCCGGTTTTACTCGGTAACGTTAAGGTTCCTGAAAGTGAAATATTTGCTTCAACATTTTCAAAAACAACCTCTTCTTCATAATATGGATATGGTTTTGTAGGCTCTTGAGGTCTTTTTGAATCTGCAATTTTAACCGCTCCTTTTTTTAAATTTATTGACAACACTACAGCTCCTTCTTTATAAGTACCTTCAAACTGTTGTAACTCGGTATTATAGATACCTTCATACCTCATTCCAACATTTGAACCATCAATAATTAAGGTGTCATTTTTGAAAGTGGTAGTCTTAGTTTTGATTCCGTCAATTCTAAACGTAGGTACTGACATGGTAGACAAATAGATATTGTTTTCCTTTTTGATTTGAAAAACAAATGTGATGCTTTTATTTTCTCTCGTTGTTTTACCACTCCAAACTCCTGTGATATCCTGGGAAAATGCGCTTACAACTGAGATTGAAATTACTAGAATAAATGCGATAATTGTTTTCATTATAATTTATTTTTTGGTGTTGTATTCCATGCCGAATTGCTTCAGCTACTGTATTATTATTAAATTTCGTGTTATTATAAGCTTGTAAAGTACTTTACTGAAGTGTTGTTTTCAAAGATCTTCCATGAATTTCTGCTTTAGAATCCATTGTTTTTCCAATAACGATTCCAATACACATTCCTACAGTCATTCCAATTGAAGACCCTACATATTTATCAATTACGGCACCAAATGCAAGGCCAAAACACATTCCTAAAGCAATTCCTAAACTTGTAAAATGCCCTTCTTCTGTCAATGAAAATTTTACTTTTAAAAATTGCTGTAACTTAGAAAAGTTACGCTTGAGTTGCCTAAACGGAAGTTTAGATCCTAACTGTAGCTTGTCTAATTCTTTTTCTATGCTTTGAAATTGATTTTGATTTAAATCCTTCGTTTTTAAATCTGTCAATATAGCGATGAAAGTTTCGTAGCTTTTTTTATGAGATTTTTTATCAGCTCGCTTTTTAGCGTTTTCTAAAAAAGTAATGGCTTCTGTAATGGTCATCTTTAATATTCTTTTTTAGGTTAGTGTCTCATACTTTTTAAATATTACACTTTTATTAAAAAAAATATTATTTTTTTAATTCTTCCATGTCTGCAATCATGGTTTTTAGTCTTCTCATGATACGGCCATAACCTAAATTAAAATCCCATTTACCTATTCTTGCCCCGACTAAAGCTAAAAACAACATAACCAGTAACATTACGCCAATAAATACTAATGGAAATCCAAAAACCAATGGTGTATTCGGAAATTCTGAAATAAAACCTTTTGCAATAACATCACCTGGAATATCACCTCCAAGAGAACCACACCAAAACCCGAAAAATAATGCTAAAAACACATAAGGATATAAAAATCTAGAAAATTTTATGTTTACAGCTATTAACTCATTGGTCCAGTTTTCAAAAGAAAGTAAATATTCGTAACTATTTAAACTGTTGTCAATTTTATTTAGCGCATATATTGTTTTTCTATTGACAATAATAATTAGGTTGAATAGAAAAAACATCATGATACCCATGTATGGAATTTTAGAAAAATAAGACACTGGTAGGATAATAAATGAAAAAACAACAATACCAATTACATTGATTTTGTACATTCTTTTAAATTTAGCAACAATATCTATAGATTTCTGATTGTATAAATCGTTCAACTTTGGAGCAACCAATACGTCTTTTTCTAAAAATCCATCTTTCCAGATTGATTCAATTGATTTTTCCATCCAATAACTTTTTTAATCGTTCTTTAATTCTAATAATTCGTACTGCGATATTGTTATTACTTGTCCCGATAATCTCGGCAATTATTTCATATGGTTTTTCTTCTAAGTACAATAAAATAATCGCTCTATCAATTTCTGACAACTTTCTAATCGCTGCGTATAATAGATTTAACGATTCGTTTTCAAACACACAATTTTCTTCACCAATCTCAATAGGTTCAAAGTCTGAAGCGACATTCTGACGATTGTTCTTCTTCTTCTTTATCAACGTTAAACAACAGTTTAGTGTCAAACGATACACCCAAGTAGACCATTTAGATTCTTCTCTAAAACGATCTTTACTTTTCCAAATTTGCAAACAGACTTCTTGGTAGTAATCCTCAAAATCTTCTTGCGTATCTGTATAGGCACGACAGATTTTAATAATCATTCCCGAATGTGGTAAAATTGAATTTGTGTAAAAGTCGCTACTCAATATCTATTATATATGGTTAGTGGTTCAAGATAAAGAATATTACATATTCTTCAAAAAAAAATAATTTTATTTTAATTAAGCACACCCACAATCTGTATCACAGCCTTTTTTACTATTTTTAGGTTTGAAAATAAATTTCCTTACCAAAAAATAAACGGCTAAAATTAAGATGATATATGTGATTATTTCTTGCATTAGCTAAAGATAATAAAAGTTATAAATGATGCCAAATACGCCAAAGCCCCCATTCCAAATAACTGTATCATTGGCCATTTCCAGCTTTTAGTCTCCCTTTTTACAACCGCTAAAGTTCCCATACATTGCATGGCAAACGCGTAAAAGATTAATAAAGACATTCCAACCGGAAGATTGAACATCTTTTCTCCTGTAGATGGATTTACTTCTGCCCTCATACGTTCTTTTATCGTGCTCGTATCATCATCATCACTTTCTACACTATAAATTGTTGCTAAAGTACCCACAAACACTTCTCTAGCAGCAAAAGAGCTTATTAGAGCAATTCCTATTTTCCAATCATAACCCAAAGGTTTAATTGCTGGTTCAATAGTTTTCCCCATAATACCGATGTATGAGTTTTCTAATTTGGCTGCTGCAATTTTTTGCTGTACCTCTTGAGTTGGTAAATTGACATTCGCCGTATTTTCAATTACATTTTTCTCAGCATTTTTATATGATTTCGGGCCATTTGATGCCAAAAACCACAATACTATTGATATTGCTAAAATTATTTTCCCTGCTCCTAAAACAAAAGCTTTGGTTTTTTCTAACACCTCAAAAACAACGTTTTTAAACGATGGTATTTTATAATTAGGCATTTCTGCAACAAAAAAAGAGGTGCTTTTAACCTTCAATGTTTTATGCAAAAGAAAGGCAGAAATCATAGCCGTTGCAAAACCTAAGGCATATAAACTTAGCAAGGTAAACCCTTGTAAGCTAAAAATTCCTAAGAGCTTTTTTTCTGGTATGACCAATGAAATTAAAATTGCATACACAGGTAATCTTGCTGAACATGTTGTGAATGGGGTAACTAAAATAGTAATTAAGCGCTCTTTCCAACCTGATATTGTTCTTGTTGCCATTACTGCCGGAATTGCACATGCTGTACCAGAAATTAACGGAATCACACTTTTGCCACTCATACCGTAGCGACGCATAATCTTGTCCATTAAAAAAACGACACGACTCATATAACCCGTTTCTTCAAGTATGGCTACAAATAAGAAGAGAATGGCTATTTGAGGAATAAAAATTACCACTCCACCAATACCAGGAATAATTCCATCTGTGATCAAATCTGTCAACACACCTGGATCTAAACTTCCTTTTACAAAGGTACTTAACTGAGCAAACTGAGCGTCTATAAAATCCATCGGAGCAGTTGACCAATCAAAAATAGATTGAAAAATCAACAGTAGAATTCCGAAAAATATTACATAACCAAATATTTTGTGTGTAAAAACTCTATCTAACTTTCCACGTAAATCTTTTGCTTTTGTGTAATCAACCTTATATGTTCTTTTAAGGATATCGTTGATCTGCTTGTATCTATGAATGGTTTCTTTGTGTTGGTATCTTTTTACCTTAGAAGCATCTGCAGTAAGTTCTAGCAACTTATTTTTCTCTTCTTCAGTTAGCGTTTCTGGAAAATTATTTTGAGTAATCATCAACCACAATTCATACAAGGTATGATTTGGGCTAATCGTTTTTAATTGCTCAAAATATGCAGCATCAATCTTATGATTGATAGAACACAAAGGGTGTGTGCTTGATACTTCTGCACATTTTTCAATCGCCTTTTTCACATTATCAATGCCAATTTTTTTCCTTGCACTGATTAAAACGATTTCTGTTTGTAGTTCTTTCTGCAAGGTTTTCACATCAATAGAAATTCCTTTGCGTTCAATTTGATCTGCCATGTTTATGGCTAAAATAATTGGAATCTCTAAATCTTTAACTTGTGAAAAAAGGAATAAATTTCGTTTTAAATTTTCTACATCTGCAACTACAACAATAATGTCTGGAAAATCTTTATCATTGGTGTTTAACAACGATTTTAAAACAATACTTTCATCAATTGAAGTTGGATTGATACTGTATGTACCTGGTAAATCGGTTATAACAGCCGTTTTATTATTAGATAATTTACAGGTTCCTTGTTTTTTATCTACAGTAACACCTGGGTAATTTCCTACCTTCTGTGTTAAACCAGTAAGTTGATTGAAAAGGGAGGTTTTTCCGGTATTTGGATTACCAATTAAAGCTACTTTGATCGGATTCGAATCTTCCATTCACTAACTTTTGATAATTTTTATTTGTATTGCCATTTCTTTTCTAATTGCTAAATGACTTCCGTTTACACAGATATACAAAGGATCTTTCAATGGAGCAACTTGTAATAACTCTACCTCAACTCCAGGTAGGCAGCCCATTTCTAATAATTTAAGTGGAATTACATCCAAAGATTCGTCAGAAATAATTCCGATTTCGCCTTTACTCAGTGTTGCTATTGTGTTCAAGTGACCTTGTTTTGAGAGGACAAATATAGGAATTTAGAATGATTCTAAAGAAGTTATTTGCGACTATATTCTTCTTTTAACAAAGCAATGTCAGCAATGATCTTTTCCATGTCTTTTTCTTCGGTTCCGTCGTAGTAGCCTCTTATCTTTCTCTCTTTATCAACCAAAACAAACTGCTCTGTATGAATAAAATCATCTTCACCTCCATCACCTTCATCCAACACGGCAAAGTAGCTTTTTCGAGCCAACTCATAAATATGTGTTTTAGGGCCAGTAGTCACATTCCATTTTCCTGAAATAATTCCTTTTGCAGTTGCATAAGCTTTTAATACCGGAACACTATCCATCACCGGGGTTACAGAATGTGAAAGGAACATAATTTCATCATCTTGCTTATAATAAGCTTGTAGTTTACTCATATTATTGGCCATAGGAATACAAATAGTTGTACAACTAGCAAAAAAGAAATCTGCAATGTAAATTTTACCTTCGTACTCTTTATTGGTTATGGTTTTTCCATTTTGGTTGACCAAACTGAAATCTGCAATGGTATGATTTTTTTGAATGTGCTTCATTGAGGCATCAACCAATTTTGGATTTACATCGGACGGGCTATATACCGGTAATCTTTCATCAACAGATAATAAATTGTAAAAAACAAACATTGCTATGATAGAAAAAATAACGAAAATGATAAAAAAAGGAAGTGATTTTTTTATTGACCTAGTACCCATAGTAAACATGTAAATAGCATACAAAATTACGCTATAATTCCCTTAAATTAACTTATAAACACATAAATAGAAATAAAACTTTGTTAAAAAGTTGAATTGCCAAATATTCTTATTTTACAACTCTTATTAAAAACGTACATTTGTCCGATTAAAAAAGATAAAAATACTACATGGAAATACTTATAAAAGCATCACAGTTCATATTAAGCTTATCATTATTGATTGTTTTACATGAATTGGGGCACTTTATCCCAGCAAAATTATTTAAAACACGCGTAGAAAAATTCTACTTATTTTTCGATTATAAATTTTCTTTGGTAAAGAAAAAGGTAGGAGAAACGGTGTATGGTATTGGTTGGATTCCTTTAGGTGGATATGTGAAAATATCTGGAATGATAGATGAAAGCATGGACACTGAACAAATGGCTTTACCTCCACAACCTTGGGAATTTAGATCAAAACCGGCTTGGCAACGTTTAATTATTATGTTGGGTGGTGTGATTGTAAATTTTGTATTGGGAATTTTTATTTACATCATGTTAATGTACTCTTACGGGGAAAACTTTTTACCAAATAGCAACGTTAACAATAAAGGCGGTGTTTGGGTGCAAGATTCTTTAGGGATTGATTTAGGACTACAAACTGGAGATAAGATTTTAACAATTGACGGTAATGAAATTAGAAAGTTTAAAAACTTACCTGTAGAGTTTATCAATGGAAATAAATACACTATTGAAAGAAACAGTGAAGTGATAGAGAAAGAAATTCCGATCGATTTTATTTCTAAATTGATTGAAAGAGGAAAAAATTCAGGTTCATTTATTTTACCTAGATACCCTTTTATGGTTGGTAAAATTTCTGATGATTCTCCAAATGTAAACGGAGAATTAAAGGTAAAGGATATTATTGTTGGTATCAACGGAACGCCAATTACGTATTATGACGAAGCAAAAAGTGTTTTAGCAACTTATAAAGGACAAGACATTACTTTAAAAGTAAAAAGAGGAAATGAAACTTTAGACATTGCTGTAAAAATAACAGATAAAGGAGCTATTGGAGTTACAATGGGCGGCCTATCTATTCCTGATTTAGAAAAATTAGGATATTATAATTTAGAAAACATTGAATATTCATTTGCTGAAGCAATTCCTGCCGGAGCAAATAAAGCCTATGAAACTCTAGGTGGATACATCAAACAATTAAAGAAAATATTTAATCCTAGTACAGGTGCTTATAAAGGGTTGGGTGGATTTATTTCTATCGGAAGTATTTTTCCATCAACTTGGAGTGCAGAATCTTTCTGGAACATTACAGCTTTCCTTTCTATCATGTTAGGGTTTATGAATTTATTACCTATTCCTGCGTTAGATGGTGGGCACGTAGTGTTTACTTTATGGGAAATGATTACTGGGAAAAAACCAGGGGACAAATTTTTGGAGTAATAAAAAAGCTCTTGAATTTCAAGAGCTTTTTTATTAATATTTTACTTTAACCGTAAAGTTAAAAATAGAGTGCCAAACATAATTTTGATTGCACTTATCACAGGCATAAGAAACAAAACCAGGAATCATCTTTACAAACCCTCTTCTTCTCATTCTGTGATTTGATGTCGATTTACATTTTGGACAAGCTTTCATTGTACCTTTTTAAATTTACACCTTCAATTCTTTTCCTTTTTGCTTCGCAGCTTCATTGCGTTCAATTTTATGCTCTGGACGTGTCCATTTAGGCTTCTCTCCTAAAGATGCAAATTCAGAGTCAGTTGCTTCAACCGTTTGTGGTTGTACTTTCTTCGTAAATGGTTTTTGAGGTTTCATTCCCAATAATTCAAACATTTTCATGTCTTCATTTACATCAGGATTCGGAGTAGTTAATAGCTTATCACCGGCAAAAATAGAATTTGCTCCCGCAAAGAAGCACATTGCTTGTCCTTCTCTACTCATTTGAGTTCTACCCGCTGATAATCGTACTTGTGTTTCTGGTAATACTATTCTGGTTGTTGCAACCATTCGTATCATATCCCAAATTTCAACAGGTTTTTCATCTTCTAAAGGCGTTCCTTCAACAGCAACCAATGCGTTAATTGGTGTAGATTCTGGCTGAGGGTCTAAGGTTGATAAAGCAACTAACATCCCTGCTCTATCTTCAATATTCTCTCCCATTCCAATAATTCCACCAGAACAAACAGTTACGTTTGTTTTACGAACATTACCAATTGTATCTAAACGATCTTGATATCCTCTTGTAGATATTACTTCTTTATAATATTCTTCTGATGAGTCTAAATTGTGATTATACGCATACAACCCAGCTTCTGCCAAACGTTGTGCTTGGTTTTCTGTGATCATCCCTAACGTACAACAAACTTCCATATCTAGCTTGTTAATTCCACGTACCATTTCTAATACTTGATCAAACTCGGGTCCATCTTTAACATTACGCCAAGCAGCTCCCATACAAACTCTAGAGCTCCCTCCTTCTTTTGCTCTTAACGCTTGTGCTTTTACTTGATTTACACTCATCAAGTCATTTCCTTCTACACCCGTGTGATATCGTGCTGCTTGCGGACAGTACCCACAATCTTCAGAACATCCACCAGTTTTGATAGATAACAAGGTAGAGACCTGTACAACATTAGGATCGTGTTGTTTTCTGTGGATTGTGGCTGCATCGTATAGCAACTCCATCATTGGTCTATTGTATATTTCTAGAATTTCTTCTTTGGTCCAGTTATGTCTTATCTCGCTCATAAATTCGTGTTCATTTGATTTGTCAAAAATAGGAATAATAAATATACTGTTTTATTATTTCGATAATAAAATAGAAACGGCATTTCCACCAAATCCAACAGCGTTTATCAAAATTTTATCTAATTGTTTTGGTTCCTTTTGTTTTGGTGCAAACGGCACAGAAATTACCTGCTTATTTTGCAACATTGAGACTGCTAGCTCTACACTTAAAATTCCTGATGTCGCAAATGTGTGACCCAGCTTCCATTTATTAGTTGTTAAAAATGGCGTATTGTTTCCAAATATTCTTTCAATAGCTTTTACTTCTGATACATCTCCTTTAATTGTTCCAGGAGCGTGCATTACAATAGCATCAACTTCATCGATAGAATTTTCACCCAAAGCCATTTGCATTGATTTCTGAAAACAAGTTGCTTCTGTAGATATAGAGATGTTATGTTCTAAGATTTCTGTTGCGTATCCAATTCCGATGACTGTTGCAATTGCATTTTCTTTAATTCCTTCTTCTAAGCACAAAACAGCTGCAGCTTCTCCCAACACCATTGTGTTTTGTTTTTTTTCTAAATTAAAAGCTTGACACGGATAATGGGACACTGAACCAAGCTGAGCTTGATGTTTCGCATAGATTTTTAAAGCGTGCATTTGTGCGATGGTAAATTCGGTTAGTGCAGCTTCACTAGCTCCAACCAAAAACTTATCTGACATACCTGAATTTATCCAAGCAATACCATTTAACAAAGCATGTAACCCTGTAGAACAAGTAATAGAATGAGAAATTTCTGGGCCATTAGTTTGTAAATCGTGTGCTACCCATGAAGAAATATTTCCTAAAGTTGTTGTTGGAGAGCTTAAGGTTTCTGCGTGTTTATTTTCTAAAAAATCTTTGTGGTATTTTTCAAATAATGAAGTTGCCCCTCGAGAAGAACCTATGTTAATTCCGAAATTCTCTTCTGACTTCCAATTCGCTTTTTTGATTGCTTTTCTAGCGACAAATAAGGCGTATAAAACAGAATTATCTAAGTTTTTATATTTAGAATCTGATTGCTTTAATTCTTCTATTTCCTGTTTATCATCCTCAGAAATTTGAGCAACTAAAGCTGTAAAATTCTCAAAGAGCTTTTCTGTGATAAAATGAGCGTCATTTTGGTAATTATCCCAAATAATAGCTGAATCACTTCCAATAGCAGAAAGTGAAGAAATAGCAGTTATGGATATTGGTTTTTGCAATGCTAAAAATTTTACGCAAAGATACTTCTTAACTTAAGAATATGTTAGATAATTGCCAAAGATTCTTCTATCGTTTGATATACTTTTTGCAACTGGTTATCCGTAATCACATAAGGCGCTAAAATGTAAATTGTATTTCCTAATGGACGTAAACAAACACCGTTTTCCATAAAAAAGCTGAATAGTTTATAGCGTAAATCTCCATAACGATCCATTTCTACGTTTAAATCCAACGCATAAATAACACCTAGTTGACGTGTCTCTTTTACTTTCGGATGGCTTTTTATTCTTGCATTAAAAGCTGTATGCGATTTTGTAATTCTGGTAATACTTTTCTGAATTTCTTCAGATTGTAATAATTCAATTCCAGCTAAAGCTGCAGTACACGCGGTTGGGTTTGCTGAATAAGTATGACCGTGAAAAAAACCTTTTCCTATATCATCACTTAAAAAAGCATCGTATACTTTTTGTGTAGCGCTTGTAATTGCCATTGGCACCAAACCTGCTGTTAATGATTTTGATAAACAGATAATATCTGGTTGATTTACTAGGTGTTCTGAAGCAAAGTTTTTTCCTGTTTTTCCAAAACCAGTCATTACTTCATCAGCAATACACAATACATTGTATTGCTTTGCAATTGCTAATAAATCATCTAATAATGTACCATCAAACATTTTCATGGCCGCTGCTCCTTGCACCAAAGGCTCATAAATAAATGCCGCAACTTCGTTTTCTGTAATTAATGTTGTGAATTTTCGCTTTACTTCTTCAAAATTATCTTTTGTTGGAACCTGAATTCTAGCTACATCAATAAAAAACTCTTCGAATGGACCATTATATACCGACAAGCCAGAAACAGACATGGCTCCAAAAGTATCTCCATGAAAACCATCTTCTAAAGCAATAATTTTACCACGTTTTTCTCCATTGTTAAAATGATATTGCAACGCCATTTTTATAGCAATATCTACAGAAGTAGATCCATTATCAGAAAAGAACAATTTTCCCTGATTCTTTGGCAATATCTTCATCAGTTCTTCTGATAATTTTATTGCTGGTTCGTGTGTAAATCCTGCAAAAACAACATGATCTAATTGTTGCATTTGAGCGTATACCTTACTTGTAAGATACGTATTACAATGTCCATACATACAGGTATACCAAGAAGCAATTCCGTCTATATATTCTTTTCCTTGATCATCAAACAACAAAGCTCCTTTTGCTTTGGTAATTGCCAAATGATTTGGGTATAGTTTGTGCTGAGTTAATGGATGCCATAAATATTTTTTATCTCTTTCTTGTAATGTCATAATCTTTATACTGAATTTATTTTCAGCATCTTTTAAATTAGTTTTTTGCCTTATAGCTTCTCCAACTTTTCTCTAAACAAATCGGCATATTCTCTAACAACATTTGTATCAAAATACGGTTCTTCTTCAACACGTCCAATCACAGAAACATTGGTCATTTTTTGAATGATCTCTTCTGTGGTTTTATGTTCATTTCCAGAAAAAATAACCGAAACATCAAACCCTTTTTCTTGCAACAGTTTTATGGTTAACAATGTATGATTAATGCTTCCTAAATAATGACGAGAAACAACTAGTACTTTATAACTTGGTTTGATGACATCTAAAATTGTTTGGGAATCATTTAACGGAACTAGCAATCCGCCTGCCCCTTCAATTACTAAATGGTTTTTTGTATTTGGTGCAATAATTTTTGAAAGTTCTATTTCAACCTTATCAATTGCTGCTGCTGCATGTGGACTCATCGGAGTTTGCAATGCATAGCTATTTGTATGAAACTTTGAATGTTGATTTGAAACCAATTTCTCAACTTTCTTCGTATCACCTGGATCGGCTTCCAATAATCTGCCTGTAAAGCTTCAGTTACAATTGCCGATACGATTGTTTTTCCTACTTCAGTAGAAATTCCTGTGATGAATATTTTTTTCATTTAAAGATTGTTTTACAATCATTACAAATAAACTTTCTACTTTCAAAAAAAGGAAATAGCATATAAAATATATTTTTACTTTGTGGAGGTGCAATTAAAATCTTTTTTGAATTACACTTTTCACAATGCATATCATTTCCTTCATCATCTTTTTGATATGTTCTTATTTCATTATAAGTTGCTGATGCTTTTTCTAAATCATTATTATGAACTAACAATTTTACACCACCAATTGCTTGGCTTAACAACGGATATTGTTTTTATACCTTCAGAATTTAATTTAGATTTCACTAATTGTGCTTCTGTAGAATATTCAAATACGGCCAAAATTGTATAATCCTCTCTCATTTTACTTTCATTTATTCGCTGACAAACATACTAAGGTTCTCTAAAACTTCTGTAATTTCTTTGGGCGAATTATAACTATGTAAACAGAATCGTAAACGTTCTTCTCCTGCAAAAACCGTAGGCGATAGAATTGCTTTTACGTCGTATCCTTTTTCTCTAAGTCGATTTGCTGTTTTTTTTGTTTTTATAGTTCCCGAGACCAAACAGCAATGTATTGCTGAATTGCTTTCAATAAATGCCTTTTGAAGTTGCAGTCTCAATAATTCTGATTTAAAAAACTGAATGTTTTCTTTCAATAGCTGTTGACGAGATTTTCTGTATTCACTCGAAATGACAAGTTGATTGTACACTGATCTGATTGTAGCCAACGCGTGGGGAGACAATCCTGTTGTATAAATAAAACTTCTCGCAAAATTGACTAAATAATCAGTCAATTTTTGACTACCTAACACTGCAGCTCCGTGACACCCCAGTGCTTTTCCAAAAGTAACAATTCTAGCGAAAACCTCTTTTTCTAAATTCAATTCTTGGATCTTCCCGCAACCTTTTGCTCCAAACACGCCAATGGCATGTGCCTCATCTACTACAAAATAGCCGTTATACTTTTTAATTAGCTCAGACATTTTAAATAAATCTGGCATATCGCCATCCATAGAAAAAACAGATTCCGTAACTACATAAATTTCTGCTTCTTTTGAAGAGGCTTCTCGACTCCGTTCCAGCAGACACTTCAAATCTTCTATATCATTGTGTTTAAACTTATGCGCTTTTGCGTTAGATAATTGAATTCCGTCTCGAATGGAAGCATGAATTAATTCATCATAAACAATCACGTCTCCACGTTGTGGAACTGATGAAAAGAAACCAATATTTACATCGTAGCCCGAATTAAAAATTAAGGCTGATTCTGATCTATGAAACTCAGAAATTTGTTTTTCTACCAATTCATATAAAGAATGGTTTCCTGACAACAATCGTGAACCTGTTGCTCCGTTAATTTTGCTATTATCATCAATTAAAAATTGGTGTGCTGCATCAAAAACAATTTCAGATTTTGCCATACCCAAATAATCATTCGAAGAAAAATCTATCAACATCGTTGATTTACCTAAGCTTCTAAATGCTTTATTTTCTTTCCTAAGACTGATCTTATTTTCTAATTTATTTGGAAACTTCATTAGCACAAAAATAGGCAATTTTTGAGACCTTTACAGGTATGTCTTCTTTGGTAAATTTTAATGATTTTTATGCTTCTTGTAAACGAATTTTAAATCTATGATTGGAGACGGTTTAGATAACAATAATTTGTCAGCAATATAGAACTCACATACAAAAAACTGAGGTTTAATTTTTAGATGGTGAGTTAACTATACAGCATTTACAAGTAGAAAATAATAAAGTTTAACTACAGCCCTAAAACCATGATTACCAAACTATTAAAATCGTTAAAAAGAACAATTTTGTCCTCTTGGGAATTGTAACTAGCGTGATTAAAAACGTCATAAATTATCATTTTATAATATTTTATTATTGTTTTTCGATAATTTTAATATCTTTGCTGCATCAAAAGATAAAAATCATAAAAATGAATCTTAGTCAAGTACAATCAAAAAACTGGAGTTTAATATCCAAAATCATCTTTCGATTTTCATTCAGTTATTTTACTTTATTTATTCTTCTATTATTTGTAGCTGGTTTTATAGAAACACCGTTACATTGGTTTGCAGATACAATTCTTAATTGGGGGGCAGATTTTAAAACGGAAAGTACAGGAAGCGGAGATCGCTCATTTGATTATGTGCGTTTTGCTTTAAATTTGCTTCTAGCTTTTTTTGCCACTGCTATATGGACTCTTTTAGACAAAAAAAGAACGGCTTACATAACATTATTTTACTGGTTTCAAACTATGCTAAGAGTATTTTTATGTCTTGCTATGATACTTTATGGTTTGGCAAAAGTATTTAAAGGGCAATTTGCAGACCCAAGTTTAGAGTTATTATTACAACCAGTTGGAGAGATGTCTCCTATGGGATTGGCCTGGGCATTTATGGGGCATTCTATGGTGTATAATATTTTTATTGGCTCACTAGAAATATTGGGAGGATTGCTATTACTATATCGTAAAACAAGTACTTTAGGAAGTATTCTTATTTTAGGAATCATGGTGAACGTGGCAATAATGAATCTTACTTACGACATTCCTGTAAAATTATTTTCCATTCACTTGGTGGTAATGGCTTTCATTTTATTAGTTGCTAATGGTAAACGAGTACTCAATTTATTTCTTAAAAATGAGGCAACAGAAAAAGTACAGCACCTAGACTACATCAAAAACAAATTGCTTTTAAAAATAATTCGTTTTATCAAAAAAGCAACAATCATTATAGTAGCTATAGCTGTAACGCTTCAATGTTTTATCAATTTTAAAGCGACAGAACAACTTAGGTCTAACTCAGAAATTCGTGGAATTTGGGAAACAACAGTTTTCATAAAACAAAACGATACATTGGCACCTCTTTTAACAGATTATTTTCGATGGAGACATTTGATTATCGATTATAAAGAGAAAGCCGTTGTTAAGAAAATGAACGATGCCATAGACAGATATTCTTTTGAAGAGAACACTGAAACAAAAGAAATCATTTTTAAAAAATCATCAGATTCAATGTTGCTAAAGTTCACGTATTCTATTTCGAATTCCAATCAGTTAATACTAAAAGGAGACCATTTAAATATTTCTTTTAAAAAAGTACCGACATCTAAATTTAGGCTACTCAACAGAAAATTTCATTGGGTAAATGAATCTACATATAATTATTAAATCAATAAAATTATGGTATAAACATCCATTGGAAAACAAAGAACTATTAAAGGGTACAAACTAAGTTGTACTGTTTGTAAAAATGATACATTTTGGGAAAGAGAAACGTTGATGAATACACCAAAAATGTCATTCCTAAATTTAGATTGGCTCAACAAAAAAGCTCAAAACTACATCTGCGACAATTGCGGACATGTACTTTGGTTTATCAAAAAAAATTAAAACAGATGAAAACAGAGAGAATATTAAAGATCATGAAGTTTTTTTCATGGTTCGCATTTATCGGGTTAACGATTAAAGCTGCCGGAATTTTAATCACCTATTTATTAAGCATTGAAAATGCTGAGGCTTCTAAAAATTTGTATGAAGGATTGAATATGTATGCTTACAGAAACTACAGTTTTACACAGTATTCGCTTATAATATCTTATAAAGTGTTGCTTTTTGCCTCTGAGGCTTATATTGCATATTTAGTAATACAGCTACTTAAAAAACTGAATATCAAACAACCTTTTAATATTGATGTTCAAAAATTAATGCAACAAATAAGTAATGGTATATTCTATATTTGGATTTTAGCAATTGTACACAATACTCATACGCAACTAATTGGAAAAAGACAGGGTTTTGAAATGGATTTGATCTCTAGTGATTTTGTATTCTTGTCTGTAATCATTTTTATTTTTGCACAAATTGTAAAACGCGGAATTGAAATTCAATCTGAAAACGATTTAACAATTTAACAATGGCAATAATTGTAAACTTAGACGTAATGCTTGCCAAGCGAAAAATGAAAAGCAAAGACTTGGCAGAAACTATAGGCATTACAACAGCCAATTTATCCATTTTAAAATCTGGTAAGGCAAAAGCCATTCGTTTTTCTACCTTAGAAGCTATTTGTAAAGCTTTAGAATGTCAACCTTCAGATATACTAGAATATGTAAATGATTAGGAGATTTTTATGTAGTTTTGAATGCACAATTTAAAAACTACACAAAAATGCGTTTACACAAATTCAAAATCTTACTATTAACGCTATGTATTACTACATTAAGTAATGCCCAAAGTTATATCAATTATGATATTTCTTTTGCAAATGCTGCCCAACACGAAGCAGAAATAAAAGTGTCTTTTACTAAAATTAAATCTGGAAAATTCTCTTTTAGAATGAGTAGAACTTCTCCTGGAAGATATGCAATACACGAATTTGCTAAAAACGTATACAATGTAAAAGCAACTAATAGCAAAGGAGAATCTTTAAAATTGACAAGACCAAACCCGTATCAATGGGATGTTGCAAAACACGATGGAACTGTAACCGTAACCTATACATTATTTGCCAATAGAGGAGACGGAACCTATGCACAAATTGATGAAACACATGCGCATTTAAACATTCCTGCTACATTTATGTTTGCTCCTTCATTAAAAGAGACTCCTATTCAGGTGAATTTTAATCCAAGAAAAGATTGGAAAATTGCTACGCAATTAAAACCAATGTTCGACAACACCTATTATGCTCCAAACATGCAGTATTTTATGGACAGTCCAACGGAGTTGAGTAACCACCAAGTTCGTTCTTTTGAGGTTGATAATAACGGAGATAAATTAAAAATAAATTTCGCATTGCATCACAACGGAACAGATGCAGAATTAGATGCGTATTTTAACAGTGTAAAAAAAATTGTTATACAAGAAGCTGCCGTTTTTGGAGAATTACCAAGGTTTGATTATGGAGAATATACTTTTTTAGCTTGCTATATTCCGAATGCTAGCGGAGATGGAATGGAACACCGGAATTCTACTATTTTAACAAGTACTCGTAGTTTAGCAAATGGTGGAATGCAACGTAATTTAGGAACTGTTTCTCATGAGTTTTTTCACGCCTGGAATGTAGAGCGCATCAGACCAAAATCCTTAGAACCTTTTAGTTTCGAAGAAGCAAACATGAGCGGCGAATTATGGTTTGCTGAAGGATTTACAAGTTATTACACCAATTTGATATTATGTAGAGCAGGTTTAATTACCCCAGAACAATATATAAACGGTTTAACAGGCGGTTTTAACTATGTGTGGAATTCTCCAGGGCGTTCGTTTTTTAATCCAATAGAGATGAGTTATCAAGCTCCGTTTGTAGATGCAGCTACTTCAGTTGATCCTGTAAACAGAGGAAATACATTTATTTCGTATTATTCTTATGGAAGCGCTCTAGGTTTAGCGTTGGATTTATCTTTACGTAGTGAAAAAGGAAATTTAACTCTAGATGGCTTTATGCAATCTGTTTGGAAAACCTACGGAAAAAATGAAAAGCCATACACAATAGACAACCTAAATAAAGCCCTAAACAAATATGCTGGTAAATTATTTGGAGATTACTTCTTCTCTAATTTCATTTACAAAAGTGCAATGCCCAATTATGAGACATTATTCAAAAGTGTAGGTGTCGTTTTAAAACAAGACAGTAAAAAAGTAATGCTAGGTGTTTCTACTTCTAACGGAGTAGTTAGAAACGCTGCTCAAATTGGATCACCAGCATACAAAGCCGGAATTAACAAAGGAGATAAAATTGTTGCGATAGACAAACATGTTGTAAATGACAGAAATTCTGTAAATTCAATTTTAAACAACTATAAAATCGGAAGCAAGGTTACGATTCAGTTTAGTAGACACAATCAATTAAGAACGGTAAAAGTTACTTTAATTAAAGATCCTAAGTACACAATTATGACTTTTGAAAAAGCAGGAATGGAAGTTTCTCCTGAAGCTTTACAAAACAGAAAAGATTGGTTAGACAAAAAAATAATATCTAATTAATGACCATAAAAAAACGCCGAGCAATACTCGGCGTTTTTATTTTATAAGAGTCTTTTGTTAGTTCTTAGGCTTGTCTCTATTCATTTCTGTTATATCTACACTTGTAGCTTCTACTCCTAAAAAGTATTTACTAAAGTGATCTGCACGTAACCAGAAAGAGTATTCTGTCATATTACCAAAACCATGACGTTGTCCTGGCATTGTCATAAACTTAAAACGTTTGTTTGCTTTAATCAATGCATTTGCCATTCTAATGGTTCCAGCTGGGTGTACATTATTATCTACATCACCATGAATCAGCATTAAGTTTCCTTTTAAGTTTTTAGCAATTGAATGGTTTGTATCAATTTTGTATTTATGAGATATTTTTCCTTTTGCATCTATCTCTTCTTTTACTCCGTGATGTGTTTCACTCCACCAGCTATTGTAAACATTATTATCATGATTACCAGCCGAAGAAACTGCTGCTTTAAAGAAGTCTGGATAAACCAGCATTGCCGCAGTAGACATAAATCCACCACCAGAATGACCGTAGATACCTACTTTATTAATATCAATGTATTTATGTTTATCTGACAACTGTTCTGCAACGTATTTTTTGTCAGCCAATCCATAATCTCTTAAATTTCCATAACTATAATTATGATACCATTTAGACCTATCTGGATGTCCTCCTCTATTCCCTAACGTAATTACCACAAATCCAACTTGTGCCATTCTATCTAAACGATCCATTCTGTACGAAAAAGACTTGTTTACAGCTTCTGTTTGTGGCCCAGGATACACGTATTCTAATAATGGGTAAACCTTGGTTGTATCCATATCAAAAGGTTTGTACATTACTCCGTAGATATCGGTAATTCCATCATTCGCTTTCACTTTAAAAGGTTCTGGGAATTTATATCCTGTTGCGAATAATCGAGACAAATCTGCTTCTTCTAATTTCATAACTAGTCTTCCATCTGATGTGCGCAATTCTGATTTTGGAATTGTATTTACTCTAGAATAATTAGAAACAAAATATTTATTAGAGTCTGCCATACTTGTTCTTGATGTAAAATCACCAGAGTTTAATGCACGCATTCCACTACCATTTAAATTGATTTTATACGTGTGCTCATAATATGGATCTTGTCCTTTATTAACTCCATTTGCAGTAAAATATAAGGTTCTTGATTTTTCATCCAGTCCTGAAAAACCATCCACATGATAGTCCCCGTTAGTTATTTGTTTCTTTAAGTTTCCTTTGCTATCATACAAGTAAAAATGCGCCCAACCATCTCTTTCTGCCCAATGCAACATTTCAGTTTCGTTGTTGAATAAAATTAAAGGCCTAGATTCAATATAGGTATTGAAACGTTCTTCTATTAAAACTTCCGATTTTCCTGTGTTTAAATCTGCTACACAAATATCTAATTTCTTACGGTCTCTACTTATTACACTGTAGTATAATTTTCCTTTTTTAGACAACAATAATGAGGGTCTAAATTCGTCATCTCTACTAGATTGTTTTCTTGGTGCTCTATACACAGATAAACTTTGTTGTTTAATGGAGTCTAATGCAACATTAACAATACCCTTAGATGAAATGTCAAAAATTAATAATTCAGATTTATAATATTCTTGCTCTCCAGCCATGTGATATTTATACGTTTCTAAGACTGGTCTTTTACTTTTTACAGAATTGATTACCCACAAATCTTTGATATGTCTTGAATCAGATTTTTGAAAAACGAATTTTTTCGAATCGTGAGACCATGTTCCCCAAATTCCTTTTCGCTTGTCTTTATTTTTGATTTTAGTCTCGTTGTTTTCACCCCAAGATCCGCCGCCGTAACCATAGTTTTCAACACCGTCTTTTGTCCATTGATTTTGAACAATTGTGGTATCTTTTTCATCTTTAACAGCTTTCTTAAAATTTTCTTTATCCATCCAGTAGATATTGAAGTTTTTAGAGAACAAAACGATTGAACTATCTGGGGCTATGTTTGCCCATTTTTTCCAATCTTGTTTCTTCTTTTTCTTATTGTCAAGAATCGTCAATCCATTACCACCCAATCTATATTCAAGATGGTATACTTTCTTTTCTTTTTTTTGTTTCTTCTTCTTCGCTTTTTTAACTTTAACAGAATCTAATTTTACTTCTTCCTTTTTCTCTTCTATAACATCAACTTCTTCTGTAGATGTTACTCTAAAACGAATTGCTGTTTCTGCTTTGTTAAATTTAAAAGAAAATCTTGGTAAATGTTGTCCATCATAAGGGTCTTTAGTTATTTCTGTCAACCATTTTGCCATTTGACTATTGTCAAAAAGGGTTGTTCTGGTTTTTCTGTCTGCATCAACTATATAATAATTCGATCCATCAGACGTTTTATATTGATACCAAAAACGGTTTCCTTTTTTTAACCAATGTGGCCTTACAGTTGTAGAGTGTACTAATTTCGCTATGTTTTTTGGCGAATACCTCGCAGCTGCTCTGTAATTTGGTTTTGGTGTTTGTTGTGCTGTTACAATACTTACAACAAACGTAAATAAGAATATTAATCTAATATTTCTCATGATAATAATTGTTTGGTTTATAGCTATAGAAATCAAATCTCCTTAAAACAAACTACATGACAAACTTTCTTTTTTTTGTTAACATAACTTTAACAAAATTGCATAAAAAAAGACCTCATTTTTCAATGAGGTCTTTTTTTTTATAAATGTTGAAATTAATCCGCCAATAAAATCACTTTATTGTCTTTCATTTCAAGCGTTCCTGAGTTAATTGCTAAAGTCAACACTTTATCATCATCTGCATGTGGCACTAATTTCCCACTCAATTCATCTAATTCTAAATGCTCTTGAGTATGTACATGAATGTGAACTGTTCCTTCTTTTAAGATAGAAACAATTGGCGCGTGATTATTTAACATTTGAAATTCTCCATTTACACCAGGTACCGATATAGAATCAACATCTGACGAAAACAAAATAGCTTCTGGTGTTACAATTTCTAAAAACATAGTTTATATTGTTTTTAAGCTTCAGTTAACATTTTCTCACCAGCATCAATTGCATCTTGAATTGACCCTCTTAAGTTAAATGCTGCTTCAGGATATTTATCTAATTCACCATTCATAATCATGTTGAACCCTTTGATTGTATCTTTAATATCTACTAAACAACCTGGTATTCCTGTAAACTGCTCAGCTACATGGAAAGGTTGAGATAAGAAACGTTGAACACGTCTTGCTCTGTGTACAGCTAATTTATCTTCTTCAGATAACTCTTCCATACCTAGAATTGCAATAATGTCTTGTAATTCTTTATAACGTTGTAATAATTCTTTTACAGCTGTTGCAGTGTTATAATGCTCATCACCTAAAACTTCAGCAGATAAAATTCTAGAAGTAGAATCCAATGGATCTACAGCAGGATAAATACCTAATTCAGCAATCTTACGAGATAATACTGTAGTAGCATCTAAATGCGCAAATGTTGTTGCTGGTGCTGGATCTGTTAAATCATCCGCAGGTACATAAACAGCTTGTACAGATGTAATAGAACCTTTTTTAGTTGAAGTAATACGTTCTTGCATTGCTCCCATTTCTGTAGCCAATGTTGGTTGGTATCCAACCGCAGATGGCATACGTCCTAATAAGGCAGAAACCTCAGAACCTGCTTGTGTAAAACGGAAGATATTATCTACGAAGAAAAGTACATCTTTTCCTTGTGCTTCTCCAGCTCCATCACGGAAATATTCAGCAATTGTTAATCCTGATAAAGCAACACGTGCTCTTGCTCCAGGTGGCTCATTCATTTGTCCAAATACGAAAGTTGCTTTCGAATCTTTCATTCCAGGTTTATCAACTTTAGATAAATCCCATCCTCCTTCTTCCATAGAGTGCATAAAGTCATCACCATATTTGATAATTCCAGACTCTAACATCTCTCTCAATAAATCATTTCCTTCACGAGTTCTTTCTCCAACTCCAGCAAATACAGATAAACCTCCGTGTCCTTTTGCGATGTTGTTAATTAACTCTTGAATCAATACTGTTTTACCTACTCCGGCTCCACCAAATAATCCAATTTTACCACCTTTTGCATATGGCTCAATTAAATCAATCACTTTTATCCCCGTAAACAAAACCTCTGTAGAAGTAGATAATTCTTCGAATTTAGGTGCAGATCTGTGAATTGGCAAGCCATTTTCTCCTTCTTTATTTAAATCCCCTAATCCATCAATAGCGTCTCCAGTTACGTTAAATAACCTTCCATAGATGTCTCCACCAATTGGCATTTGAATTGGACTACCAGTTGCCAATACTTCTTGACCTCTTTGTAAACCATCAGTAGCATCCATCGAAATAGTACGCACTGTATCTTCACCAATATGTTGTTGAACCTCTAAAATTAATAATGTACCATCAGCTTTTTTAATTTCTAATGAATCATAAATTTTTGGAAGTGCTCCGTTTTCTGTATTAAACTCTACATCGATTACTGGACCAATAATCTGAGAAACTTTACCTGTTATTGTAGACATTATAG
>MAAC01013442.1_pt1 | contig 39903 bp, 37 predicted proteins | sample 1115981 | NCBI WGS metagenome assembly MAAC01 (sample SAMN04961126, study PRJNA320927) | seawater metagenome | isolation source: sample BD02T64 sea water enriched with oil for 64 days | place: USA:Gulf of Mexico | collected 2013-07-27 | reverse complement strand
CGGCAGCTAGCATGTTTAAGTAAGATGGTAGCTTCTTTTTGCCAATTTGTATCGTTGAGCGCTTGGGTGGCCACCCATCGTGATGGGGTTGCAACTTGCCATGGACCAAGATGTTTTCGTACGGTGTTTAACAATGAAGGGTGAGAGAACAATACCCCGCAACGTATACCCGCAAGACCGAAAAATTTCCCAAGAGACCGGAGGATAATTAAGTGTTTGTTGTTGCTGCGGTTGAGAAGGCTGTGTTCTGGTTGTGTATCGAGAAATGCTTCATCAATGACTAATTGTTTGCTTTCGACCTCAATGACATTGAGTAATTTTTCTAAAAATGACTTTTTGTATGTCTGGGTGGTTGGATTGTTAGGATTAATAATGAGTAAGGTATCAAAAGGTAGAGGCGAGCCCTTTTTGTGTTGAAACAACATGTTTAAATCCTCAGGGCGATAGAGGAATACCTTGTGCTGATAAAAGTTCCACCAATAAGGGTGCTCTGAATACCCTTCTTCAGGTATCCATATAGTACCCTTTGGAAACAGCTGAGGAAGTAATTGAATTGCTGATTGGCTGCCGGCAGTGATAACAAAATTATTGAGGCCGTTTGTTATATCGAATGAATAGTATTCTTGTATCGCTTGTTCCAGGCCGTCATTTGACTCAGGTAAACGTTGCCATGTTGAGGCGGGAAGCGTGGGAACAGGCCAGCCATTGGGATTAATGCCCGTTGATAAGTCTATCCACTGCTCTATAGGTATTCCCGCCCTCTTAGCTGCCTCAATGATACCTCCTCCATGTATTAATTCGTCAGGTGCTGTGTAGCGTGGTAGTTTGAAGGTCATAAATAAAGCCCCCTGATTGCTGAGTGGGCAAGTTCATACGCTAACCCAGAGCAAAAAATTACGAGAAACCACAAATACACGGTACGGTTGACCAAAATTACTGTGCGATGAATGTCATTTCCTATAGGTTTTGAGCCCTCACCAAAAAAAGGCTTGTCGACAAGTTTTCCATGGTAATACGTAGGGCCACCTAAAATCACCTGTAAACCGCCGGCACCGCTGGACATCACCGGGCCGCCATTTGGGCTTGAAAGTAAATGAGCTTGTGATTGCCAGCAGTGTAATGCACGGCGGGTATTGCCCAGTAAGGCATATGATAATGCGCAAAGTCGAGCAGGGATGATATTCAGTAAATCATCTAGTTTTGCAGCAGCCCAACCAAACTGTTTATAGCGCGGGGTTCTATAACCCCACATCGCATCCAATGTATTGGCAAGCCGATACATCACAGCACCGGGTGCACCCGCCACAAGAAACCAAAATAAGCATCCAAAAATAGCATCATTGCCGTTTTCTAACATGGACTCAATGGCAGTTTGGCTAATTTGTTGCTCTGTTAAGGCGTCTGCGTCCCTGCTGACAATATACTGGGTACGCTGTCGAGCGAGGGTTATGTTGTTTTGTTGTAAGGCTAGTTGAATAGCGTTGACGTGTTGTACGAGGCTTTTCCAACCGATACATAAATAGAGTAATACTAGCTCGATAATTATGTTGAAAAAGGCATCTAAACGTAAACCAAAAAGGGAGGTCTCAGCAAACGCTGCGAGTAGGATCGATGAGGAAAAAAATACCCCCGCAGTGATGGGTAAAATTAGCAGCATCCAGGCCAATAAACCGCTAATATAGCGACCTATTCGGAGGTTTGGTTGATTCAGTTTACGTTCAACCCATATTGCGATATTGCCAAATCCAATCAATGGATGGTAGCGCTTAGGCTCTCCGATACAGAAATCTAATACCAGGGCTGCACCAATGATGAAAGAGCTTGTGGTAAGTATGCTTATGATGGATAACGACATAAGTAATAAACGTAAATTAGTAATGACGGCGTGATTGTCATTCGCCCAGTAGATAAAGACCGGCATGGTACCATGAAAATACTTGATGAAGCGTCACCTGATCGTAAGCAACACACACTAATGGTGCAGGGCACTACGTCTGATGCCGGTAAATCTACTGTTGTCGCTGGGTTGTGTCGTATCGCCATGCGCCGTGGGATTTCAGTGGCCCCTTTTAAACCACAGAACATGGCGCTAAACAGCGCTGTAACTGCTGACGGTGGAGAGATTGGGAGAGCACAGGCTGTGCAAGCAATGGCATGTGGGTTACAACCTATGGTTGATATGAACCCTGTTTTGTTAAAGCCAAATACAGATGTTGGAGCCCAGGTTATTGTTCATGGCAAGGTCATTGGGAATATGGATGCGGTTCACTATCATGAGTATAAACGCGTGGTGCGAGGCGCTGTATTAGAAAGCTATCAACGTTTATCTGCGCAATATGATTTGATTTTGGTGGAGGGGGCAGGGTCTCCAGCAGAAATTAACCTTCGAGAAAATGATATCGCGAACATGGGGTTTGCAGAAGCAGTCGATTGCCCTGTTTTACTGGTGGCTGACATTGACCGTGGTGGAGTGTTTGCACATTTGGTAGGAACATTGGACTTGTTATCTGAGTCGGAACAGGCGCGTACCATTGGTACCTTAATTAATCGTTTTCGTGGTGATGTTTCAATTTTACAGCCGGGAATTGATTGGCTAGAAAAGCGTCTCAGTAAACCTAATGTAGGGGTTATCCCTTATTTGATGGATTTGCATTTGGAGTCAGAAGATTCGTTATCTATGGGCAATAGCACTACCGGCGGAGTTGACCAAATAGATGTCGTGGTGTTGGTATTGGCAAGAACAAGTAACCATACTGATTTTGATCCATTGCGACAGCACCCCCAAGTTAACGTTACGTTTGTAAAACCAGGGCAGGTGATTCCACCGGCCGACCTTATTATATTGCCTGGCAGTAAAAGCGTACGTTCAGATTTGCAATTACTAAAACAGAATGGCTGGGGAGAATCCATTGCACGACATTTACGCTGGGGTGGAAAAGTGATAGGTATTTGTGGAGGTTATCAAATGCTTGGTTTAGCGGTTCATGATCCCAAAGGAATAGAAGGAGAAGCAGGCAGTAGTGATGGGTTGGGGTTTTTGAATGTTGAAACAATACTTGAATCAGAGAAATTACTTGCTCAAGTACAGGGGGTATTGGTGTTAGATAGAGCGGGGGTAGAAGGTTATGAGATACATTGTGGTGTAACGAGTGGTTCTGATTTGCAGTCCCCGTTTGTACGCTTAGATAGCGGGAAAAATGAAGGGGTATTATCTCCTTCAGGGCAATTGATAGGAACCTATTTACACGGCGTATTTGATCATACTGAAAGTTGCCAGTCGTTATTGCGTTGGGCGGGATTAAAAAAGCCTGAATCATTTGATTATCAGGCTTTTCGTGAAACAGAATTAGACCGTTTAGCGGATCTTCTTGAAGAGCACGTTGATATTGATTATCTTTTCAATCGCTAGGCTTGGATACGCACGACTACCCGTTTAATTGGCTACAGATTTTGTTCGTAATGAAATATTATTTCCAAGGTCTTTAAGACAGCATTAGAATAAAAATTAAGCCAAAAGCTTCTGCTATTTCAATCGTTGCTCCGGCGGTGTCGCCAGTGACGCCATCAATTCGCTGTATCATCTGATGGCGTAAACCTGCAGTGAGTATTAACAGACATAAACAAAGACCAACACCCTGAAGGCCATAGAACCAAGCGATTGATGCAGTAATGGCTAGCGTTAAGCTGATAATGATACCAATATCTAACCCCTGAGAGAATGGGGTGCCAAGGCCTTCTGATCGAGCGTAGGTTGTGGTGCTAAATAGCAATAAGCTACAAGTACGCGATAGTAATGGTACTACAAATAACCAGGCAGCATTGGTTGATAGTACTGCTGCTAATGCGCAGACCTTTAATAGTAAGACGCTGCTAATTGCCATAACGGCTGCGGCACCACTGTGAGAGTCTTTCATAATGTCCAATGTACGATCTTTGTCTCCGTAACCGCCTAGCCAGCCGTCAGCTGAGTCCCCAAGCCCATCTAGGTGAAGGCCTCCGGTAATTAATATCCATGCTAAGCCAACGAGTGCGGCAGTAGGAAGGGGGTGGTTTACGAGCCCGGTGGACTGTAGTACGTGGTAAAAGCCAAATAGAAGTGTGCCAATAAGTAAGCCGACAACAGGGTGCCAATAAATAGATTGGTGTTGTGTTTGTGTGTCAAAGTGCTGCCATGCTTTTGGTACAGGCAGCCGTGTGAGAAATAATACGGCAAAGCAAAGGGATTTCATCATGGGGCTGGTGTGCTTGTTGGTTTTTCTACCGCAGGGCTGATGGGTGATATTCCATTAAGGTTTTTTAATGAAACAGTGAATGAGCCATCTTGTCCAGTAACGGAGGGAGTATCTGCGTAGGCGACCATTCGAGTGATTGCGGCAAACGGTACGTCAAATTGAAAGGTTGCGCTGGCAGGTATATTTAATAAACGGTGTAATATTGCACGGATGACTCCACCATGAACCACTAGTAATAGGTGGGGAGGGCTGCCGGGGTCAACGTTGTTGTCAGCATTGTAGGGTTTAGACAATTGTTGGTGAATAATGTCTGTTATGTTGCGCTCTACACGGTCGCAAAATTTGTTAAAAGGCTCGCCATTTGGCGGCGTATGGGCATTGGGGTTTTTCCACATAGCAGCGAGTAGCGCTGGGTACTGATCCCATGCTTGTTTAGGGGTTAAACCTTCAAGATCACCGAAGCATAACTCTCTCAGGTTCTGTGCAGTTGAGAGCGGTAGATTGTGCTGTTGACTTAATGCTTCTGCAAATTTACAGCAACGTAACATGGGAGAGGTGATGATTTCTTGCCACAGTGCACCTTGTTGGATAGCCTGCTCTGTCGAAGACTGAAGTTGTTGCCAGCCTATTGTCGATAATGGGTCATTCTGACTGCCGCGATACATCGTGCCGCCTTGGGGTTCACCGTGGCGTATAAAATCAAGAATAACGGTCTTGGGTATTTGCTGTTTTTTATGCATCTTGATTTGAAGTTGTTGTGTCTGAAACGTTTGCTTCAGCAAATGTTGCCATATTGTTGTGTAGGGCAACGGCATGTTTGAACAATGGAACAACAAGTGCTGCACCACTACCTTCACCTAAGCGCAACCGCAAATTTAGTAATGGTTTAGCATTTAACGCCGTTAATGCTGCTTGGTGCCCTGGTTCAGCTGATTGATGGCAGTAAAATAAATAAGGGGCCACCTCTGGATTCAAGCGCGTTGCTGCTAGTGCAGCTGCGCTGCAAATAAAACCATCCACTAATACGGCGATACCTAATTGAGCTGCTCGGATATAGGCCCCAACCAATGCGACAATTTCAAAACCACCCAGGCGTATTAATGCATCCTCAGGGCAATGGATGGACGTTTGGTGTGTGGCAATAGCTTGATCGACTATTTGTTGTTTATGCAGAATGCCTGCGTTATTTAAGCCAGTGCCAGGGCCAACAATACTTGCTGCGTTATTCTCGGTAAAGTGACAAATTAGCGCAGAGGCTACGGATGTATTGCCAATGCCCATTTCACCCCCAACGAATAAATGCTGATGGTGAAAGCGAGCATTTTCTGCCATTTCTGAGCCCACTGTCATGGCTTGTTCAAATTGTTGTTGATCCATCGCGGGTTCTTTGGCGATGTTGCCGCTGCTTTTATTGACGACTCGATGAACAACGGAAGGGAGTTCATTTTCGTCTGCTAGTGAGCCGACATTGACCACAACAAGGTCAGCGTTTAGGCTTTTTGACAGAACACTAATAGCGGCGCCACCAGAGACAAAGTTTTTTAACATCTCGGCGGTAACCGCTTGTGGAAATGCAGAAACACCTTCTTCCATAATGCCGTGATCGGCAGCAAAAACATACACACCAACGTTATCAATAGATGGCATGGTTTTTTGTTGAATACCTGCTAACCGTATAGCGATGTCCTCTATGTCTCCGAGGGATCCTTGAGGTTTCGTTAAGCTATTTTGATGTGCTTGGGCTTGTTCAATAATAATGGGGTCAATAGCGAGAGGGGGTTGTTGCCACCAAGGGTTACGAAAAACAGTGTCGTTGTTGAGAATGTTGTCTAACAACTTTTTTTGTGGGTGTTCAGGCGATGAGTTGGTTGATGTTGACGATGACATAAAAAGTTCTCAAAAACGTTAAGCAGTGTGTGATTTTAATACATGCGGAAGGCCGGCGATAGAGAGCGTTACTTGCTCAACAATAGTGGCAATTTCTTGGTGTAGCCATCCTGACTCATCAACAAAGCGGCGGGTAATTGCCCCCATTGGAATAACACCCATTCCCGTTTCATTGCTTACTAAAATCAGGTTGCATTGACTATTGCGAATGGCTGTTAGTAGCGCGGTTTTTTGTTCCGCAAAAAAAATATCGTCTTCTTTCATCAATAGGTTTGTTACCCAAAGTGTTAAGCAGTCAACAAGAATACATTGGGGTGACGTTATAGCAGCTATTGTATCGGCAAGATAAATAGGTTCTTCAATTAATGACCAATGGTTGGGGCGATCATCTTTGTGACGATTAACGCGTTGTTGCATTTCGTCATCGTAAATCGTTGCCGTGGCAATATAGGTTACATCGAGATCGCTAGCGTTTGCTTTTACTTCTGCCATTCGACTTTTGCCTGAGCGCGCCCCTCCGAGTATTAGTTCTCGCATTACCGTTGTCGGTTCCATAAGGTTTCTGTGCCATTATCTAAACGAGCGATGGTACGAGCGCAGACAAATAGCCAATCGGAAAGCCGGTTTAGATAGTGTAAGCCGAAGGGGTTAATTGCCTCGGTTCGTGACAGCGTATGTACGTGTCGTTCGGCGCGCCGACAAATGGTTCTTGCTAGGTGACAGGTTGCAGCGGGCTGATTCCCTCCTGGTAAAATAAATTCCTTTAACATCGGTAGATCAGCGTTCATGGTATCAATTTGACTTTCGAGGGAATCAATGGGGGCGCTGGTCAGGGTGATATGGCCTGGAATACAAAGCTCGCCCCCAAGGTCAAATAAATCATGCTGTATTTCTGAAAGCCACTCTTTTAGTGGGTGATTACAGCTTTCCATTAATGGGTGCGATAATTGCGATATAACCATACCAATGCAACTATTTAACTCGTCAACTGTGCCATATGCTTCTACTCTAATACTATCCTTTTCAATTCGAGAGCCATCTCCCAAACCGGTAGTACCGTCATCTCCAGTACGTGTATATATTTTTGAAAGGCGATGGCCCATAGCGGTTCCCGTTGCTGGCTAAAATAGCAGGTTGCGTATTGATGGCAGGCACTGTACGGGTTAACGGAGTCAGGGTCAAATACTCCGAATGCTAATTGAAATAGGTGGGCTTGCACTCTATTTGGAATGGGTGAAGTTAATAAAGGTGTTGTGAAATATAGGAACCAAGGATTTGTAAAGGATGATGTTATGGAAAAAATTGAGATATATGAAGAGCAACTTCAAGCTTTGCTAGATGCAGCGGTAAGAACCGCTATGACGCATAGAGGAAAGCAGCATGAAGAGTATGTGTTAGGGCAGTTGGAGGCGACAGCCAACTTTGTTTATGTATTATGTGTTGGCCAAGGAAATAGTGCTGAGCTTGAAGCGGCGTGCCAACGGCATGCGCAAACTGCAATAGAGCGGTTGACGGAAATACACCCCCCCAATTCGTATTACCGATTCGACTCGGAAGGCAGCCCGACAGGGTTTTGATGGTTGTGGGTAATACATTGTGATCAACTAAGCTCCAAAATATCCTGCCCCTAAGTTATTTCGGTATGGTTGCCCGTTATTTCTAGCGCTAATGCCTGGTTTACGGGTGTGGGAATGTTGAGCGCTTTACCTTCATTAACTACATAGCCGTTAATGAAGTGTATTTCTGTGGGCTTTTGATTTCTATGGTCCTGAAGCATTGAGGATATGTTGCTGTGAGTGTTTTTTGCTACCTGCTTTACCGTTGTAAATAGGTCCGAGTGCGTGTGGATGCCTCTTGCCGTCATTATGTTTTGTAACTCTTGGCAGACCTTTTTCATAAGTTGAAGGGCTTCGGGGTTTGTGAGTAGTGCGCCATTGTTACATTGATATTTAACAGTCAGTGGGTTTATTGCACAGTTGATGGCGAGCTTTGTCCATAACCGTTGGGTTATGTTGTGATCGTAATGAATGGATAATGCGGTTCTTTGCCATTGTTTAGCAATAGACTGCGCAGTAACAGCTTCTAAGCGACCATTTTTTTTGTCACCTAAGGGGAGGTTGCCTATCCATGTTTCTCCTGCCCCTGCATGTATTAGCGATTTTTCCGTTGGTCGGTGGGCACCTTCCGTTGTTGTTGCTACAAAAATGGTACATTGAGGTAATTGAGCTTGCAGTTGTTCCGCCACCCCCATTCCGTTTTGCATAACAACAATGATGGCGCCTTCTGCTAACCGTGACTGTATACCGTCAATCGCCATTTGGCTTTGATGCGCTTTGGTACTAAGGATCAGTTGTCGAATAGGAGGGGTAGAAGGAGATTCGCTTAAGGGTGTTATTGGTGATTGAATTGAAGGTTGTATTGGGATGGAAAAGTGCTGCGTACTGTCATCGAGAAAAGTTACATCAATAGACTTGGATGTCTCTTCGGGGGGCGCGTGGCTTGCTTGATTCTGTCGGATTCCTGGTCGAATTAACAGCGTTGAGCGGATATTAGCGCGTTCAAATTGACAGGCAAATAGAGTGCCGATGGCGCCTGCACCTAAAATATACCAATGATTTTCAAGCATGCTGAGGTGTTTAGTCGTCCGTTTTTTTCGTTGGACGCCATTTTATCACCATTAGGCGGCCAGTGTTACGGGCTTGGTTAATTTGATGTTTTGTCACCGATATCATTTTTTCAGGTTTCGGGAATGATGTAGAGCTATCCGCAGCGGACATACACATTGCTGCTTTTATGGAAATAAACCCTTTTGAGGTTTTTATTGCTTTGACATTTAACGCATCGTAAATACGACGATACGTTGCTGCATTGCAGTGCTGAATATCATCTTGGTGGGTAATAACGGCAAATTCATCAGTACTGATTCGAGAAACAATGTCCAGCGGGCGAACAAGTTGGCGTAAACGCCTGCCTACGGCAACAATGATTTGTCGTAGGATTTGTTTATCGTGCATGCGCTTTAATTCATTGTAATTATCAATGGTGATCAGTAAAAAGCAGGCGGCCCCTCCGCGAGATTCTGCATGTTGCATAGCATCATCTAAGCGGCGTACCGCATATTGAAGATTACCAAGCCCGGTAAGCGGGTCTAGAAGATTATTTTTCTTTAATCGTTGGTTGGACTCAATGAGCAGTTGGTTTTCTTTTAACAGGCGATTTTGAATGCCCGCCAGGCGGTCAGCAGCGTATATTCTTGGTAATAACTGCTGGTTCATCACCGATTTGTTGATAAAATCATCAACACCATTGTCAAAGGCGTGAGCAAGTATTTTGGTACCTTCTTTAGCCGTTAATAAGATAATGTAAGTAAAGTGATTAGTCGCTTCATCCAATTGTCGAACACGTCCAGCGAGTTCTAATCCATCCATTTCAGGCATCAACCAATCCGCGATAAGTACGCTAACGGCTCGATTTTCTAATGCTTCCAAGCCTATTATAGCGCTATTGGCCGTTCTAACATCTTTGTAACCTGCGGATTTTAATGTTCGAGTGATAACCGCACCACTAAAGCGGGCATCATCAACAACCATAATAGGTAGGTCTGCATTTGGCATAGGTCTGGGTCAGCTTTTCATTTTTGTTCTTATTAGTGTGGTAGACAGAAGCCTATCTGTCTAATTACCATCATCTTTTCGATAATTTACTGATATACAATTTAGCTGTTTGGACTTACCTTAACAGGGCATTTACTGGGAGTCTGGGTTGTGTGTCACTGATTGGTAGAAGAAATTAATCTTTTGATGAATGTGTTTCTAAGGGGAGTGCTTCTGACCATGGAGCGACAAACCAAAGCAGTGCCATTCCAGGGAGGGCTAGCACTGTGCACAGTAGGAAAAAGTGGGTCCAACCTGTGCTGTCAACAATAAAGCCAACAGAAGAGTTGATGAACGTTCGAGGCAATGCAGCAAGTGCTGTGAATAAGGCAAACTGGGTAGCGGTATATTTTGGATTGGTAGATCTTGCAATGAATGCGACAAATGCAGCGGTTCCTAATCCAACACCAAGATACTCCATGCTAATAACAACGGCCAAGGCGATAATGTTATTACCGATTTCTGCTAGTGCTGCGAACCCTAAAATAGTAAGCAGTTGAATCGCACCAAATAACCATAAGGCTTTGTTAATCCCTATTTTGATCATTAGAATACCACCTAACATACCGCCAACGATTGCTGGCCATAAAGCGGCATTTTTTGCAATGAGGCCAATTTCGGTCAATGAAAAGCCAATGTCTTGGTAGAAAGGAGTCGACAGGGCTGTTGCCATGCTGTCCCCTAATTTGTATAAAAACATAAAACTCAAAATAAGAAGTGCGCCTTGCCAGCCTTTGCGATGAATGAACTCATTAAATGGATCGACAATAGCTTCTCTGAGGGTTTTGGGGCGATCGAGAATGTTGGGTTCTTTAATTACCAATGTAAAACCTATTCCAACTAACATAAATAGAGCTGTAATTTGAAAAACTTGTTCCCATATAAAGTGGTCGGCCAAAATTAATGCTAATGAGCCTGGAATTAACCCAGCGACACGGTATGCATTTACATGAATAGAGCTACCAAGGCCGAGTTCATTATCATTAAGCAATTCTCTGCGATAGGCGTCTATTACAATGTCTTGGGTAGCGCTAAATAGAGCGACAGCAAATGCAAGATACGCAATGCCCCATATGGCATTTTGAGGCTCTAATACACCCAAGCTAGCAATGCTAATTAACAAGGCTATTTGGGAGACCAGAAGCCAGCCTCGACGTAGCCCTAAAAAAGGTAATGAAAATCGATCCATTGCCGGTGCCCAGAAAAATTTCCATGTATAAGGAATCTGGATTAATGCAAAGAGACCGATTTCTTTTAGACCAACACCCTCTGAACGTAGCCATGCAGGAATTAATGTAATCAAGACATAAAGAGGTAGGCCAGAAGTAAACCCGGTAAAAACACAGGCTAACATGCGGCGATTACAAATAGCGTCGATAAGAGATGGTGTAGAGGAGGTATCAGAGGGGTTCATTGGACTCATCTGGCAGGCAGTATATTAGAATGAATGAAATCGATAGTATGTTATGAGGTTATGGCTCCCAAAGATAGCGCTTTAGATTGATTTTTCCATTTAGAAAGTCAACCTCTTCTAACTCAAGTCGCTCTTTTTGATGTTGCCAAGGTTCACTGCCTTCAGGGAATGAAAGCCGTCCTTGGCTATTTAATACTCGATGCCAAGGGATTTTTGACCCGCTTGGTAGTTTCTTCAATATATTACCCACAAGTCTTGCATGACGAGGTAAACCCGCAAGCTCTGCTACTTTCCCGTAGGTACAAACATATCCTTTTGGAATAGCAGCAACGGCTTGTAGGATTTTTTGTTGATTAATTTCAGCGGTGGAAGTCAACTATTAACGTAAGCCGCCATCAGTTTCAATTACGCGCCCTGTAAAGTAGTCATTTTCAAAAATAAAGATGGCGGATTTGGCGATATGATCGGGTTCACCGATGCGTTTCAATGGTACAGCGGCAACCAGCCTATCTCTAGCTTCAGGCTTCATCGCAGCGATCATTTCGGTATTAATGGTACCCGGTGCAATTGCTCCTGTTCGAATATTGTAACGCGCTAGTTCTTTGGCCCACGTTTCGACCATGACGGCAACACCCGCTTTAGCGGCAGCGTAGTTAGTTTGTCCAAAGCTACCTGAACGAGCTAAGCTGGAGATGTTAATGATAACACCTTCCTCGACGCCCAATTCAATCATCTTGGTCGCGGCTTCTCTACCACAAAGGAAAACACCGGTTAGGTTGACATCAATAACAGCTTGCCACTGTTGCAGTGTCATTTTCTTTTCAATTATCCCATTTTTGGCTTTTACCAATAACCCATCGCGAGTGATACCTGCGTTATTAATAAGTCCATCTAGCGCGCCAAAATCAGTAACAACATCACTGAATAGTTTTTCAACAGCGTCTTCTTTGGCAATATTTACGGAATAGCCTTTAGCATCAGAGCCTGCATCCTTACAAAGCTGGACGGTGATGGCTATATCGTCTTCGTTCAAATCAACTACAGCTATCTTTGCGCCTTTTGCTGCCAATGCTGCAGCCATCCCTCGTCCAAGGCCACGGCCCGATCCGGTAATAACGATAACTTTATTTAATAAATCCATTGTGCTGCCCCTAAAAGTAAGTGACTGGTAAGTTTAGGGCACATTATTGCGTGGGAGTTATCATATTACTAGCCTCGTCATTTTTGCAAATAATGTATAGGTTTAGTTGCTTATACTGTGGCGTGTTATTTGCGGACATATTCTTCGTTAGCAGAGAAGAATGCGCAGCGTGTCCAGGTAATGCGGTGTCAAGATGCTGTGTGAGTGCTGCTTATAAAGTCACTTGAAATTTGTTGAAAGGACCCATATAAAGAGGTATATGGATAAAATCCATCGTCATTTTTTACTAATTTAAGTAGGGCCTAAAATGTTTTTGTTTCGACACATATTTCTAACGATTTTTGTTTTTGCGTTAACAGAGGTAGTGGTGTTATCCCAAGTCAGTGACCTGATTGGTTGGGGGTGGACCATTTTAGGGGTGATGGCAACAGCAATGCTGGGTTCTGCCCTTTTAAAACATCAGGGCTTTGATACCTGGATGCGTATTAATGAGCGCTTACAAAAAGGTGAAATGCCGGGTTCAGAGCTTATAGAGGGCGTATTGTTGTTAATCGGGGGGGCATTGTTAATTACCCCTGGGTTTATTACCGATGGTATCGGCTTTATGTTTTTATTACCCGTTACACGCAAGGGACTAGCTCGGTGGGCAATGGCCCGAGGGATGATGGAGGCAATGGCACAACGAGGAGCCAGCGGCGGTAATGTGTGGGTTTATCAGCAAACTCGGTCTACAGCCGAGAATGTAGGCCCTAATATATATGGTGGTCGTAACGTTAGCGATGATTCGCCTTTTGCTGAGCGCGTTAACCGCGGATCTGGCGGTGGTAATGTAATCGAGGGGGAGGTTCTCAGTAAGGATGATTAGGCTTGGCCAAAGCACGGGGGCCCGTTAGGCCGAGAATAAATGTAAAAATTGTTTCTTCCCAACCTTGAAAATATTATGTATCCCCCCATAACTAAAACCAGCTTCGCCCTTCCTAAGTAAATTCCCGGTTTTACGAGTATTTGACTGAGGAGGAAGGCTCATAATGATTGGCACTCTAACGGTTAAAGTGCCAAATAATGATTTTATATATCAGTCAACAGGATTATACCTGTTAAGTTCACATCCAGTGGGAGATGAGAAAAAATGAATATTCGTCCATTACATGATCGTGTGGTTGTTCGTCGTCAAGAAGAAGAAACTAAATCTGCAGGCGGTATCGTATTACCGGGTTCTGCTACTGAGAAGCCTTCTCAAGGTGAAGTTCTCGCTGTAGGCGCTGGAAAAGTGACTGAAAACGGTGAAGTTCGCCCTCTAGACGTAAAAGCTGGCGATAAGGTTCTTTTTGGTCAGTACTCTGGCAACACCGTAAAAATTGACGGTGAAGAGTTATTGATCATGAGCGAAAACGAAATTTTTGGCATTCTTGAAAGTTAATTGAGCGTTTAGCTCTCTTCAAGACCCCCAAACACATTAGATTCAGAATTTTACAGGAAGGAAAAAGAATATGTCCGCTAAAGAGGTTAAGTTTGGTGATGACGCACGCGTCAAAATGGTTGCTGGTGTAAATATCCTAGCCGACGCAGTTAAAGTTACTTTAGGCCCTAAAGGTCGTAACGTTGTTTTAGATAAGTCGTTTGGCGCGCCTACTATCACAAAGGATGGTGTGTCTGTTGCTAAAGAAATCGAACTTGCAGACAAGTTTGAAAACATGGGCGCACAAATGGTGAAGGAAGTTGCTTCTCAAGCCAATGATGCTGCTGGTGACGGAACAACTACTGCTACTGTTCTTGCTCAGTCTATTCTTAATGAAGGTCTTCGTTCAGTTGCTGCTGGCATGAACCCAATGGATCTTAAGCGTGGTATTGATAAAGCGACTATTGCGGTTGTAAACCAGCTGAAAGAGCTTTCTGCTCCATGTACTGATTCAAACTCAATTGCACAGGTAGGAACTATCTCTGCGAATGGCGACACTCAAGTGGGTGCAATCATTGCTGAGTCAATGGAAAAAGTCGGTAAAGAAGGTGTTATTACTGTTGAAGAAGGTAGTGGTCTAGAAAATGAACTTGATATTGTAGAAGGTATGCAGTTTGATCGTGGCTACCTTTCTCCTTACTTTGTTAACAACCAAGACAACATGACTGCTGATCAAGAAGCGCCATTGATTCTTTTGGTTGATAAGAAAATTTCCAACATCCGTGAATTGCTTCCTGTTTTAGAGGCTGTTGCAAAAGCAAGCAAGCCTCTATTGATCATCGCTGAAGATATTGAAGGCGAAGCGCTAGCAACATTGGTTGTTAACAACATGCGCGGCATTGTTAAAGTTGCTGCTGTTAAAGCGCCAGGTTTTGGTGATCGTCGTAAAGCAATGTTGCAAGATATCGCTATTTTGACCGGTGCTACGGTTATCTCTGAAGAAGTTGGTATGTCTTTAGAAACAGCTACTTTAGACGATCTTGGTACTGCTAAACGTGTCAATATCAGCAAAGAAAACACAGTAATCATTGATGGTGCTGGTGAAGTATCAGAAATCGAAGCTCGTGTTAACCAGGTTCGTGCTCAAATCGAAGAGTCTAGCTCTGATTACGATAAAGAGAAGCTTCAAGAGCGTGTTGCTAAGCTTGCTGGCGGTGTTGCCGTGATCAAGGTTGGAGCTGGTTCTGAAATCGAAATGAAAGAAAAGAAAGCCCGTGTTGAAGATGCGCTTCATGCTACTCGTGCAGCGGTTGAAGAAGGCGTTGTTGCTGGTGGTGGTGTTGCCTTGGTTCGTGCTCTAGCATGTGTTGAAGAGCTTAAAGGTGAGAATGATGATCAGGACGCAGGTATCGCTCTAGCACTTCGTGCAATGGAAGGTCCTATCCGTCAAATCGCATCTAACGCTGGTGCAGAAGCATCGGTTGTTGTTGATAAGGTTCGTTCAGGCGAAGGAAGCTTCGGTTTCAACGCTGCAACAGGCGAATATGGCGATATGATTGAGTTGGGTATTCTTGATCCTACTAAAGTAACACGTGCTGCACTTCAAGCTGCTGCTTCTATTGCTGGTCTTATGATCACAACCGAAGCCATGGTTGCTGATGCTCCTGAAGATGGTGCTGCTGCTGGTGGCATGCCTGATATGGGTGGCATGGGCGGAATGGGTGGCATGGGTGGAATGGGCGGAATGATGTAATTCATTTTTGCTTGATGTGAGGGCTGTTGCCCTCATGTCCACATAAAAAAACCTCGCGCTTAGCGGGGTTTTTTTATGTCTGATTGTCTGTGCTTTCAAGATCAACTAAGCTACAGGTTGAATAGGGCAATAATAGAATAATAATGGCTAACGTAAACACTCATTCAGTGAAAGCGAATAAAAATACAGGCGATGCGTTACGGGTCGAGCCTATATTATCCAATGCTAAAAGTGGCTTGTATGGTATTTGGGTATTGACGTTGTTTTGGAACGCGATAAGTTGGCCGATATTAGTGGCTGCTAGTGGAACCTTGATGGGTCAGTTTCAACAGGGTGATAGGGTGCCGTTACTTGCATTGTTATTTCCTGTGGTTGGCATCGTTTGTTTGGCAGTAGCGGTTAGGCGTTTTATTGCATGGCGGCGATTTGGAGAAACTCCGCTATTCCTTAATCCATATCCTGGCTCTATCGGTGGGCATGTCGCGGGTACTATTTGTTTGCCTGGTTTCATTCCAAAAGGTATACGTTATGATGTTTCTCTCGTTTGTATGTATACCTACGAAACGCGTGATTCAGATAATAAACATCGCAGTGCTGAACGGATGATTTGGCAACATTCACAGGCAGCTCAATTACGCAGAGGGTTAAATAGAGGTAGGGATAGTATGAATCTACTTTTCCGGTTTGATGTGCCTGAAGGTTTGCCTCGTTCTGAAAGTAAGTCTGGGAATTATCACCATTGGCGTATCCATGTGCATGCAGAAATGGATGGTGTTGATTTGGATCGATCTTTCGATGTTCCGGTGCACCCCACCAGTGAGCATACAACGTTGGGCTTGAAGCAAAATAGTCGGCAAAAAAGTAATCAGTATTTGGAACAATTGACATCGATAATGCGTGTTGAAGTAGGGCCAGACCTGTTGCACATGGTTTTCCCGCAGGGGCGACGAAAGCCATTAGGTTCAGTGATGATGGTGACGGGGCTGCTGCTGCTTGCGCTTGGTTTTTTTATGTTGAAATTGGGCGGCCAAGAGCAGGGGATGTTTGTGTTAACCTTTGCAGGGCTTATATGTTTAATAGTAAGTGCTCCTGTTATATTGTTTGGCCTTTATGTACTGTGTAATGTGTTGGATGTTAAAATTGCTAAAGACTCAATTACAGTAAAGCGAACCGTTTTTGGTGTTGGTTTGTACCGTAAAAAAGTAGCGATGTCTCAACTTAAACAGGTCGTGTTGGAGGGGGGGGGGCGTAGTCGAGTCAACGGATTGTATACCGTTACATTTAGAGTGTTGGCGCTAGGCCGTAATAAAGAAAAATTGGTGCTAGCAGAGGGCCTAAAAGGCAAGCCGTTGGCAGAGGAAGCCCTTCATTTTATTCGTGCAAATGGAAATTTGGTTGTGTGACGCAGTCTTTATGCTAAGCGCTTGGCAAAGGCTGCATAGCTCGTTATAGTTGGCCGTTTCAGGGGTATGACTAATGAAATGCCTGATATGTTGGTAGAGTAATAGAAACAATACGTATCCTGATTAGGTTATAGAGACTTGGTCTGGCTGGGTTTTACATTGAGTTTATTGGGCTTATAAAAGGTACAGACGAAACATGAGTGCAAACGAAAAATTAGTTGTTTTTGATACCACATTGCGGGATGGTGAGCAAAGTCCTGGTGCTTCCATGACTCAGGATGAAAAGCTACGTATCGCAAAGGCGTTAGAGCGTATGCGAGTGGATGTCATTGAAGCTGGTTTTGCGATTGCAAGCCAGGGTGATTTTGAATCAGTACAAGCTATCGCCAATACCATTAAGGACAGCACTATATGTAGTTTGTCTAGAGCAATGGATAGTGATATAGATCGAGCAGCAGAAGCACTAAAAAATGCTAACTCTGGTCGTATCCATACATTTATAGCGACGTCGCCCATTCATATGGAACACAAGTTGCGTATGAGCCCTGAGCAGGTAGTTGAGCAGGCGGTTCATGCGGTTAAGCGTGCACGTAACCTCGTCGCAGATGTCGAGTTTTCCTGTGAGGATGCAGGGCGCTCAGAATTGGATTTTATGTGCCGTATCATCGAAGCGGTTATTGATGCTGGTGCTACAACCATTAATGTGCCTGATACAGTAGGTTATGCGATGCCCTCGCAGTATGGTCATACAATGAAGCAGCTTATTGAGCGCATTCCTAATTCAGACAAAGCCATTTTTTCAGTGCATTGCCATAATGACCTGGGGTTGGCTGTTGCTAACTCATTAGATGCGGTCATGAATGGTGCACGACAAGTGGAGTGTACTATTAATGGTTTGGGAGAGCGGGCAGGTAATGCGTCGTTAGAAGAGATCGTGATGGCAATAAAAACGCGCCCAGATTTCTTTAATGTTGAAACGAATATACGAACCGAAGAAATTGTGTCAACGTCTCGTTTGGTTTCCAGTGTTACCGGTTTCCCTGTACAACCTAACAAGGCGATTGTGGGTGCAAATGCATTTGCTCATGAGTCCGGTATTCATCAAGACGGTGTGATTAAACATCGAGAAACCTATGAAATAATGAAAGCTGAAGATGTTGGTTGGAATGCCAATAAAATGGTGATGGGAAAGCACTCCGGTCGAACGGCCTTTAGGGCGCGTTTGGAAGAGTTAGGTACGGTGTTTGAAACTAGCCAGGAATTAAATGAAGCGTTTATCCGGTTTAAGGCATTAGCGGATAAGAAACATGAAATCTTTGATGAAGATTTGCAGGCGCTAGTGAGTGATACACAAAAGTTTGTTGCTAGTGAACGGTATGGTTTTGTTTCATTGTCTGTATCGTCAAAAACAGGGGATGTTCCCGATAGCCATATAGAGATCACGGTGGATGGCGAGGCGAAAGAAGCAAATGCTGAAGGTGCCGGCCCAGTTGATGCCACGTTTAAAGCCATTGAGGTAATTGCTCAGAGTAATACGAATTTAGCGTTGTTTTCTGTGAATGCGATTACTAGCGGTACCGACTCGCAAGGCGAGGTTGTTGTGCGGTTGGAATCCGGTGGTCGTATTGTTAATGGTCGTGGAGCTGACGTTGATATCGTTGTTGCTTCTGCAAAAGCCTATGTTGATGCATTGAATCATTTGGAAAATGCAACGAATGAGAAAGGTCATCCACAAAAAAGTGCTGTCTAACTATTTATGCTATCTAGCTGTTTATTAAGGAGGTTTTTCCGTGTTAGAAGCTCGTAGGCGTGCATATATGAAAGCGATGGGGGTGATGCAATTTAGCCCTATCAACGCTATCGATGGTGCGGGCGTATCCCCGGTATTGTTACCGGAGCAGGTGTATCCAGAATTAGTTGATGTACCTTATGTGGAAGAAACAGTACCACAAGAGACCTTTCAGCAAGCCCCGTCGAATGCTCAGGTGCCGCAAAGTCAGGTTATACCTCCACAGGCAGAGGTATTGAGGTCTGAGGCGAATCAACATCAAACGAACAAACCTCCTTCGAATAAGGCCGGCCCAGACACATCGATTCCAATGCAAACCGTAACGCCTAAGGCCTCTTTTTCAGAAGCTGCGTTGCAACATGACGGACCACCACCAACACCGGATATTAAAATTACTCCGCTGGATGAAACTGTAACGGTTGCATCTGAGAAAAAAGGGCATGATGAGGTTTTACGTTTTGCGTTGACGATGGTGGAGATCCCTGGGAAATTACTAGTGCTTGCAGATTTAAGTGATGCAAATGCAATGGGTTGCTCAACAATGGAATACCATTTGTTGCAAGCCGTGTTAAAAAGCATTTCTCTTGAGGCCGAACCTAGTCAGCATTTGTTTCGTTGGCCGCTGATAAATAATAAACGTATGGCACAAGGCAAAGCTGAAGCCGCAGAGGGTTTGCAAGGTTTCTTGATGTCTAAATTAGAACTGTTACAAACACCTAATTTATTGTTGGTAGGTGAGTTTGCCAGTGCTTTTATGCCGGAGCAGGAAGAGCAGGCAATGATGGATTTTGCCGGATATCAAGCGCATTGCTTTAGAATACCTTCCTTACAAAATATGCTAAACGATTGGCAATATAAACCTCAAGCATGGGCGACGTTGGTGAGCATGAAGCAGCGTTTGAGTTCACTTTAACGATTTAAGTAAATAGGCCTGTTTACGGATGTTCTCAAGTTTTTGCATATCAAATTTCCGTATACCATTTTTTACATAGTTATGTGTTTATGAAAAGTCTATTTTCTTGTTGTGATATTAAAAAATTGTCGATTGATGATGTATCAGAAATGATGCAAATAGAGCGGCAGGCTTATGCGTTTCCGTGGACGGAAAATGTCTTAAAAGACTGTTTGCAGGGAGCCTATTTATGTCGTGGACTTATGTTAAATGGCGTTTTGTGCGCTTATGCAATTTTGTCGGTGGCGGCGGGGGAGTGTCATGTCCTTAATATTTGTGTTGCTCCCGACGTACAGGGTAAAGGCATTGCCAGCGATTTTTTGCGGAAGTTGTTAGATGAAGCGGTAGAGTGGAACGCAGAAATTACTTTTCTGGAAGTGAGAGCAAGCAATGTTGCTGCGTTAGCGTTATACAGCAAGTTGGGCTTTTCAGAGATAGGTCGACGTAAAGGCTATTATCGAAATGGTGATAACCGTGAAGATGCGTTGGTATTATCTTTGCCGTTAACGCGACATAACGATTAATACTATGCTAGACCGCTGAAGCGATTTGTAGGGCAAGTTTTAAGGGATCCAAACAGCGCAGCTTCTCAAAGTAAGGTATAATCTTCGACATTTTTCATCTAGGCCGTTTCCTTTTCCGTCAATAGTGGTTGAGCACTTCGTATCCCTTTGTTTTTACCAGGGGTAATAGGATTAGGGGAGGAGGGCGATGCGATATGTATACCGGTCACGAGTGTACGTATCTGTATACATTATTGAGGTTTAAGCAGTATGTCATTAAGTGAGCAACTAGAACAGGTAAGGGCTAGACGCACATTTGCCATCATTTCCCACCCTGATGCCGGTAAAACCACTATTACTGAGAAGTTGTTGCTTTATGGCAATCAAATACAGGTAGCGGGAACGGTAAAAGGGCGTGGTGCTGATCGCCATGCTACTTCTGACTGGATGGAGATGGAAAAGCAGCGGGGTATATCTATAACGACCTCGGTGATGCAGTTCCCTTACAAAGACCGTATTGTGAACTTATTGGATACTCCTGGGCACGAGGACTTCTCTGAGGATACCTATCGAACGCTAACAGCGGTTGATTCCGCACTAATGGTAATTGACGGCGGTAAAGGTGTTGAGCCTCGTACCATCAAGTTAATGGAAGTGTGTCGTTTGCGCGATACGCCAATTCTCTCGTTTATCAACAAAATGGATCGCGATACGCGTGATCCTATTGAAGTGATGGATGAGATTGAAGATATTCTTAATATCAAATGTGCCCCGATTACTTGGCCGATTGGTATGGGCAAGTTCTTTAAAGGTGTCTACCACCTATATGACGATACCATTCATTTGTATGCCACAGGCCAAGGTCACAAGATCCAAGAAGATCGGGTGATTAAGGGGCTGAATAACCCTGAGTTAGATGAGGCGATAGGTGATTTGGCCCCTGAGCTTCGAGATGAGCTGGAGCTTGTTCAGGGTGCTAGTCATGAGTTTAATCTTGAAGAGTATCTGTCTGGACAACTGAGTCCAGTATTTTTTGGAACAGCACTGGGTAACTTTGGTGTTGACCATATGTTGGATGGCCTAGTTGAATGGGCTCCAACGCCAATGCCTAGAGAAACTGACGCCCGAGAAGTTAAGGCCGAAGAGGAGACGTTCAGTGGCTTTGTGTTTAAAATTCAAGCCAACATGGATCCTAAACACCGAGATCGTATCGCCTTTATGCGCGTGTGCTCTGGTCATTATGAAAAAGGCATGAAAATGCGTCATGTCCGTGTGGATAAGGATATACGAATCTCTGATGCTGTAACGTTTTTAGCCGGGGAGCGTTCTCACCTGGAGGAGGCTTGGCCTGGTGATATTATAGGGTTACATAACCATGGCTCAATTCAAATAGGTGATACGTTTACTGATGGAGAGAAGTACAGCTTCACAGGTATTCCACATTTTGCCCCCGAGCTGTTCCAGCGCGTAAACTTGAGAGACCCGCTTAAGAGTAAGCAGCTTCAAAAAGGCATTAAACAGCTTTCAGAAGAGGGTGCTACGCAAGTATTTATGCCATTACGCAATAATGACATTATTGTGGGTGCAGTGGGTGTGTTGCAATTTGATGTGGTAGCGCAGCGCTTGAAAGGCGAATATAAAGTGGATTGTAATTACGATTCTATTAGCGTGCATACAGCCCGTTGGATTTATTGTGATGATGCTAAAATGCTCGAGGATTTTAAACGCAAATGTCATGATAATTTAGCAATTGATGGTGGTGGTTATCTTACCTATTTGGCTCCTACTCGGGTGAACTTACAATTGACGATTGAACGTTGGCCTGATGTGCGGTTTATGGAAACACGAGAACACTAGGGGAGTTATAGATGGCGGGCTTTTTGGTTGGAAGTGCAATAATTACCTGGGTTTTGTGCGGTGCATTAAATGGGGTGATTGAATACGCTGTGATCCAAGGTTTATTGGATCGAACCAAAGCTTTTATCGGCATGGTTGTTGGTGTACTGCTAATTGCTACTGCAATGGTTAGCTTGGCATTGTGGGGGTTTCCTGCATCAACCCTTGTGGCTGAGCATTTAACACCAACAGAAATCCAGATGGTTGCAAAAACCAGCTGTATGGTAAATGTGTTGTTTGCGGTGGGTTATTGTGCGTTTCAATTAAGGCGTTTCTGGGAAGACGATTAAAGTGGGAAGACGATTAAAGCGGGAAGATGACTGAAGAATGATACGTGAAATATCAAAAGCAATAACAGCCCCATTAACCAAGGCGATAAAGCAGCGGGTTAATTGGTTGCAAGGAATTGTCGGTGAAGAAACGCTATTGCAATTGGCGGGTGATGAAAAGGTATCTGTAAAGGATGCTGGGTTCCCTGCTCGAATCACAAAAATTCGGCATGAAAATGGACAGTGTGTCACCGTATCATTTGAGTTAATGGAAGGTTATCGATTTCGTTTTAAATCGGGGCAGTTTGTCCGTGTTGTTGTAGATCTAGGTGGTGGGCTATATCGTCGTTGTTATTCGCTATCCTCTTCAGCAGAAAGTGATGTTCACACGTTAACAATCAAACAACACTTTCAAGGCCGTGTTTCTAGTTATTTTAATGGACGGGCCAAAGTAGGCGATTTGTTTTACATCGATGAACCTGCGGGTGAATTTGTGTTGCCTAAAGTGAAACCCTACGAGCAGCGATATGGATTTATTGCGGCAGGCTCAGGTATCGCTCCAGTGTGGTCCTTAGTTCAGGATGTGTTAGGCAAGGCCCCAGAGACGGATGTTCACCTTATTTATATCAATCAATCTTCCGGAAACACTATATTCAAGAAGAAACTTGATTCCCTGGTTAAGAGATCTCCAAATTTTACGGTTGATTATATATTTACGCGCAAAAACGGTAAAAAGCGTGATAGACGGCATACATCAGGGCAGGTCGTTGTTAAAAAAATGCCAACACCTTTAGAAAGGGAGCTTTATATCTGTGGACCTTCTGGGATTGTCAGCTCCGTACTTGAGGCATACAGTGACGTTGGGGTTGATGATCGAGATGTTCGCGTTGAGCTGTATACCGGGTCATCTTCAGTGACGGATGATGCTGAATTAAAGCCGAGAGTGGTCAGCTTCGTACGTCAAGGTTTGTTTTCTCGCCCACGTCATATTCGTCAACGCAAGGTTGAAACGATTCTTGAAACAGCAAAACATGCAGGCGTTGTAATGGATCAAAAGTGTACGGTAGGAAGCTGTCAGACCTGTAAAATCCGTTTGGCGTCAGGTACCGTGATAATGGATGAGCCAAACACCCTCACACTGCAGGATGCTGAAAAGGGATATATCTTGGCCTGTGTTGCCTATCCCTGCGAGTCAGTGATTGTAAAGCTACCTTAACCGTATACATTTAAAATCCTAGAGGCCCTTGTTTTTTTGTTTCGATTAGCGGAGTAACCTCTGCTGATTGTATGGTATCTCCTTGCGTGATGGTGGAGGCATTGCTATTCAACGCTACAACCAGCCAAAGTAATATAAGCGCGCTAAACCAACCAATAATCAATGATTTTGTGTTGAAATTCATCCGTATCTCCTAGAGGCTTTCTATGCGTTTGGGTGTTGTGTTTTGTTGATGAGTAGTGTGTGCTTTTAAGCTGGAAATACTTGGTAATTCGTTGTTGTTAAAACTGGTAAAATTACCACTCTGCTTGCTATCAATCTCACTGATTTGTGCCTCTTGGTGTGCCTAAAATGGTCAGGAATCGTAAACTTGTCACTTTTAGTTAATGAAGTTGGTGGCTTTGGTGCTTTAACTGTGACTGCCGAGGCAGGTATACTCGAAACCTTTAATGAATTGATAAAAGCGAGAACAGCATGGAACTAGCAAATAAAGTCGCCGTAGTAACCGGTGGGGCATCAGGGCTTGGAAGGGCGACAACTGAGGAGCTGTTAGCCCGTGGAGTAAACGTTGCTATTTTTGACTTAAATGAAGAGCAGGGAACTGCAGCGGCTAGCGAGCTGGGTGAAAATTGCCGCTTTATGAAGGTGAATGTTGCTGATGAAGAGTCTGTAAAAAAAGGAATTGCCGAGGTTGTTGCCTCTTTTGGTGCTATCCATGTTTGTGTTAATTGTGCGGGTATTGGCCCGGCAAGTAAAACAATGAGCAAAAAAGGCCCTCATAGTTTGGAGCTATTTAATACAGTTATTAATGTTAACCTCATTGGTACTTTTAATGTGCTGCGCCTAGCTGCAGAAGTGATGGCTGAAAACGAAGCGGTAACAGAGGATGGAGAGAAAGGCGTTATCATTAATACCGCATCCGTTGCAGCATTTGATGGGCAGCTTGGACAGGTTGCTTATAGTGCTTCAAAAGGAGGTATCGTGGGAATGACGCTACCTGTTGCAAGAGACCTTGCAAGCTATGGTATTCGTATAAATACGATTGCCCCTGGTATATTTGGTACACCTTTGTTGAGATCTTTACCTGATAATGTAACGAAGCCACTTATCGATGCAACGCAATTTCCCAAGCGTTTAGGTAATCCAAATGAATATGCGCAAATGGTGTGTAGTATGGTGGAAAATGGCTTTATGAACGGTGAAGTTGTACGTTTAGATGGTGCGATTCGAATGGCTCCACGTTGATATATAACCGTTATTGATACTATTGTGATGTATCCTTTACCGTGTTAATAAAAAGGCGTTCTCTTAATGGAGGCGCCTTTTTTGTTATTTGTTTTTCTGCTAAGCCTGCTTTTGTGATGACAAGTAGCGATCTAATGCATTGGCAAATTCCTGTTTGTCCCTTGATCCTAACGTGGGCGGGCCGCCGGTAACTTCGCCTGATGCGCGCATTGTTTCCATAAAATCACGCATGTTTAGTCGTTCTCGAATATTTTGCGGTGTATAGGCCTCCCCGCGAGAGGTAATAACCTGAGCTTTTTTTTCAACTAACTCTGCCGCTAAAGGAATGTCAGAGGTGATGACAAGGTCATCGACTTCGACATGTTCCACAATGTAGTTATCAGCCACATCGAAACCTGCCGGCACTTGAATCATTTTGATCCAGGGCGAGGGGGTGATGCGTAGCGCATGATTGGCAACCAATATAAGCGGTATCTCCACGCGAATAGCGGCGCGAAACAAAATTTCTTTGATCACATTGGGGCAGGCATCTGCGTCAACCCAAATTGTCATAATGACTCCAAAATACGTATTAAAAGTAAGGTCTGTCGTTTGAGCGTAACATTGCTTTGCTTAATCTACTGACAAGAGGCGTTATTATACCGTTGATTAGCCTTCCTCCCAAAGGTTTGTACTAAGTGTTTATCTGCTGCATGATGGGGTATTTCATCATTAAGTGAGTAAATTATGGCTTCTAACCCTGCGATACATGGATATTGTCACCCTCAGTTTTCAGAGGTACGACGACTGTTTATGGATAACTTTATTGATAGCGGGGAGGTGGGGGCTAGTGTTTCATTGTGTATGCACGGAGAACCGGTGGTTAACTTGTGGGCTGGGCATACGTCCTGGACACGGCTTCAGCGCTGGAAGGAAGACACACTGGTGAATATATTTTCAGGGACGAAGGGGGTGACTGCAATTTGTGCGCTGATGTTAGTTGATCAGGGGCTGTTGGATTTAGATGCACCCGTTGCCCAATATTGGCCTGCTTTTGCTCAAAAGGGAAAAGAAGATATTCCGGTAAAATGGGTGCTGAATCATAAGGCTGCGGTGACAGGGGTGAGACGGCGTCTGTTAGGCCGGTCACTGTATAACTGGAAAACCATGTCGAACGCGTTGGCTGCCCAACAACCATGGTGGGAACCAGGTTCAAAGCATGGTTATCATGCCTTGAGTTATGGTTGGATTATGGGGGAGGTAATAAAAAACATTACTGGAAAAACGGTAGGGCAATTTGTGGCAGGTGAGATTGCACAGCCATTGGGTATTGATCTACACATTGGGATGGATAAGAAGGAACAGTCTCGTATCGCCCCGATTATTTTACCGGTAGGTATCCCTGAGGCGGCGGATACCTGGCGTTTGATCAGTGCATGTGTGAAGAACCCATTGGGTGTTTCCAGTAGTGCCATGTTAAACCCTACAACTATTGCAACCGGAGTGAATTCCAAGCAATGGCGTTCAGGAGAGTTACCTGCGGCCAATGCTCACTGTACGGCATTGGCGTTAGCGAAACTTTACGGTGGGTTAACGTTTGGAGGGGAGGCTCTAGAAAAGCCTTTGGTCTCTGCTGACACACTGATGTATGCCACTGAGGAGTCATCTTTTGGTCATGACTACGTATTGAAAATGGATACGCGTTTTAGTATGGGGTTTATGTTGAATCAAAAGGCTGAGGCAGGGCGATTTGGTCCTGGGAAAAGAAGTTTTGGTCACAATGGTGCGGGAGGTTCCTTTGCATTTGCAGACCCTGATACTGGCTTGTCTTACGGGTATGTTATGAATCGTATGGGTTCTTATCTGTTGATGGACCCTCGGTCGCAACGTTTGATTGATGCGGCGTATCGTTGTCTGTAGTGACTAAAGTTTGAGCGAGCACCGGGCAAATAAAGGGAGGGGTTGGAATATAGTCATATCTACTGCCATACTGGTTGTTGTACGTTATTGGAGTAGGGAAACATAATGAACAACCACATCTTGACATGTATGACAGCCGGTTGCTTGTTGTGGCGAATTATCTTGTTATCAGTATTAATGCTCTCTACCTATAGCGGGATGGCAAGTGCAAATAACATTGAGGATAAAACGATATCTATATGTTCTGATGCGAACTACTGGTTCCCTTATACTTTTGATGAAAATGGAGTATCAAAGGGTTTACACGTAGATATTGTGACAAATGCTTTGACGAAATTAGGAAAAAAAGTCGTTATAGAGCCACTACCTTGGAAACGTTGTTTATTTTCTGCAAAAAAAGGGAAGTATGACGCGGTGATAAGTGCATCATTTAAGCAGGGTAGAGCTGAATATTTGTATTATCCTGAAGGTGCAGCTTTAGGTGGTTTTTCAAAGCAGCGTCTCTCTCAGGTTGAATATACGATATTAACATTGAAGAGTAATGCATTTGATTTTGATGGGGATTTTTCCAAAATACCTGAGCCGGTTCGGGTTCCTTTGGGTTATTCCATAGCGGATGACCTTTCGAAGAAAGGGTTGTTTGTAAAAACCTCAACAAAAGGGATTTATAACAGTTTACGATATTTAGTAAATAATAGAACGGGTTCTATTGTGACGACAAAGGACATTGCAATGTTGGTTGCAAAGGATAAGTCTATTGCGTTGCATATATCATCAGCGCCTATTAAGTCAAAATCCTATTTTATGGCATTCTCAAAGAAAGCGGCATTAACGGATACTGAGCGTGCGGAGATTTGGGAAGGTATTGCTGCGGTGAGGAGTAATCCAGCGCTAATGTCTACTTTGTTAGCGCCTTATGGTAAGAGCGAGTAGGTAGCCCCCTCAGGTTCGCTTCCGAGGGGGGAATCACTTAGGTTATTTTCCGCCCATGAGGCCTTTGATCGCTCCTGGAATATCGGCAGGGAAAACAACAGATTTTGCGTTGTCAGACGCGGAAAGGTTTTGTAACGCACTGATGTACTTTTCTCCCAGCAAATACACGATGGGCATTTCTTTATCCCCGATAGCTTCGGTCACAAGCTCGATGGCTCGTTGGCTTGCTTTTGCTAATACTACTTGAGCTTCAGCGTCTCGCTTCGATGCCTCCAGACGACCTTCGGCTTCAAGAATGGTTGCCTGCTTATCGCCGTCTGCACGGGTAACGGTAGCGCGGCGTTGACGTTCTGCGGCAGCTTGTTCTTCCATCGCCTGCTGCATCGTCATTGAAGGGTTGATATCTTGGATTTCAACGGTTTTGAGGATAATACCCCAGTCTGCAATATCATCAGAAATAGCCGCTTTTAGTTTAGCTTTAATATGTTCTCTTGAAGAAAGGGCGTCATCCAGGGTCATCTCGCCTAAGATAGAACGAAGTGATGTTTGAACCAATGTTTGGATGGCAATGATGTAACTTTCAACACCATAAACCGCCTTTTCTGGTGAAACGATGTTGATATAGGCAACTGCATTTGTCATTAGAACGGCGTTATCTTTGGTAATAACTTCCTGTGATGGAATGTCTAATACAATGTCCTTTGTGGTGATCTTGTATGCAACGTTGTCAACAAAAGGGATGAGGATATTTAACCCTGGTGGTAGTGTTGAACTGTATTTTCCTAGACGTTGGACCACCCACTTATTCCCTTGAGGGACGAGTCGAACACCCTTTGCGATAGTTAACATAACAAAAACAAATAGGCCAATAACGATGATTAAACCTGCGGTCATAATGTTGCTCCTTGGTAATTATGGTGTTTTAACGTGCGTTTTTCTAAACTGTGCGAGTTTATGTCTGTATTCAGGCTAGATCTAGTTAGGGTCTACGCTTTGGCGACAATTAAGCTGTTCCCAGAAAGGTCAATAACTTTCACCCTATCACCAATTGATAGGGGGTCTTGAGAAATAATAAGCCATTCATCTGCGCCCAAAATGGGTGCAGGAAAGCGTAATTTTCCTTTGATATCGTCGTGGGGTGGTGATAGAACTTGCCCTATTTGTCCAATAATAGCTTCCCTTGAGAGCCCCGCTTTGGTTTTATCAATAGCCAGGGGTTTTAAAAATTGAAACCATCCAAGTGCAAGTAACGTTGATAGCGCTGTCCACAGAAAGATTTGCCAGGTTAACGATAGTTCGGGGAAAAAATACAGGATGCCGCCGACTGCTAGAGCGGCAGCACCAAACCAGAGAACAAAAAATGAGATGAGAAAGATCTCACTCAGCATCAATAGAAAGCCAAAAATAACCCAATGCCAGTAAAGCGGTTCATAATCCATGTTGAACTCCTTAAATGAATATCGACATTATCCCAGACTGACTACGCTTTTTACATACTTATTCAACCCTAATCTCACATTAGAGGTTAGGGCTCTACTAGCGCGGTAAATAATGCACTTTAGAATTCTATTCTGTACTGCTGCTGAATACAAATTTCACCACATCAGCGATGAGGGTGCCGTCGGCATTGAGATTGGATAGCATTACCGTCTGTTCACCTTGGTTAAACCAGTAACGACCTATTAGTTTCCACTGACCTGACCCTTGGCTTTGATCAATACTTTGAGTGGACGTAATAGTTGTGTTACTCGTTGGAGATTGATGAGACACAATAAATTGAGCATTTGTTGCAAAATTGCTGTGAGCTGGATTTGCCGTGTATACGTTATAGTAACCGGCAACGGGAACATTGGGTTCCCAAGAGAAGGTTCTTTCTGTGCTGGTACTTGGGGCTGCGTAGCGATAATTATGAGCAAAATATCCACTGCGGTAGATGCTAGGCCACCACCAACCAGTACGCTTGGTTTCAGCGGTGGCGTTATCAACAAGGATTTTTGCATTAACGTCAATATAGTCAACGGTTTGTGTAACGCTGTCTACACCCATGTTGAGCTGATAATCAAGAATCTCGTTAGGTAATGTCCAATTACCGCTATAAACACCATCCCCCGCGGTTTTGTCTGGAGATAACCCTGTATCATAAAGGGTGACTTGCTCACTGGTTGGGGAAACCGTGATGGTAATGCTATTTTCAGGGTTGGGTTCTGCGCACTGGTATTTATGTACCTCTAGATAAAGTGTATCTCCTGGGATTCGGAAAATGTTATTTTGTTGTGGTTGATGGCGGCGTTCGAACTGTTGGTTGTTGCAATTAAGTACGCCTTTCCCTTGGTCTCCCGTAAGTTGTATTAGTTGTCCTGAGCGGGTTGTCTGCTTCAGTGCATCAAGGGGTTTACCGCTGGATAATAATAGTCGTTTGATTTGAATAGGGCTTAGTGCAGCCGTGTTAGTGTTAGCTTTTAATAAAGCGATCACTCCGGTAACAAATGCGGTTGCTTGTGAGGTGCCACTGGACACAATATAGTCTGCGGAGCTTTCTGATCCGGTAATCTCAACTCTTGGGCTAGTGCTTAATATGTTTTCTCCGGGAGCTGCAATATCAACTGTCCAGCGTCCAAAACTTGAGTTACTCCAAAGGGAACCTTGGTTATTAATTGCGGCTACACTGATGATATTATCCAATTCAAATGAGGCGGGAAAATACATGGTCTCTTCATCGTGGTCAATGCTCCAACCATTATTTCCGGCGGCACTAACGACGGGAATATTTAACGTATTTAGACGTACTAAAGCGGCTTGAACCTCAGGAGTGTTGAGCCAGTATTTTTGTCGTATTGCTCCCCGGGTAATAATTAGGTTATTGAAGGCCGATGCCCCACCAGAACCATTAATAACCGCTATGTTAATTCCCTGTTCTTTTAAATCAGAAAAGTAATCCAAGCAAGCGGTGACACTTTCGGGTGTACCATAAAGGCCTTGGCCTCCTGGAATGGTAAGGTAAACATCATTTTTCATTTCTGCCGCCGCACAGGTAGCAACTTTTACGTTGCTCGCCAGTCCTGCTACGCCAATTACTCCGCCATGAAATTGTGAGCCTGAGGCTATACCGTTGTCGCCGGTTGCTAAAATTACGCCTGCCATATTTGTACCGTGACCGATGGCACTATCAATAGGGTTTCCTGCGAGAGGGTTGCCTATACCATTAATTGTTTTCTCTACCAATGTATTGATGCCATGGCAGTCATCGATGTAACCATTGTTATCACTGTCGGTGTTATTTTCACAACCATCATCAATGCCGTTATTGTTATGGTCGACGTTGAGTGCTTCTCCTGGGTTAAGCCAGATCCGGTTTTTTAAGTCAGGGTGCAGATAATCGATACCTGTATCAATAAGGCCAACAACAACTTCTTGTTGTGTTATTGGCAGCGTAGAAAATTCTTGCCAGCCAGCTTCGGCGTTTATATCAATGGAATCAATTCCTGGGGGGATATATTGAGAACAGGTATATTGATCATTGCTAATGTCGGGCTTGTTTTGACAGGTGCCAATCGGTGTTGTGTTATCTTGCGGGGACAAGCGAGGTGTGTTTTTAATGGCCCACTGTTCTGTAATTAAAAGATCTGAAAGGGCGTTTGCTGAGGTGCTGGAGCTACAGAGGAGCGTTAATAAAATAGGGACAGACAATAAACCGTATAACTTCATAATAAACAGCCTTCTTTAGAGAACCGCGTCAATGGGGATTAATCAAAGGCTAGCGAAATAAGAAATAAAATCTATGGCGAATGTCTGCGTTAATTATTTGACGGTAGATGAAAATTGCATAAATGTTCACATCGTCAAATAACTAACGAGATTGTGCTTGAAGCCCTAGAAATATCAATAACTTAATGGATGTTTTTAGGGTTAGTAAGGGATTGCTCAATGCATTGACGCAGATATCAAATGTGTGTTTTTGTTACGATTTGTATGGGTTTGGTGTGTTTTCTAATTGGGTTCCTTAGGGTAGGTTTTTATTGTAAATTAGCTTTTCTTTTTTCCAAAATACATATTGGTTATTTCCTCTTCACTTGGTTCATCTTCTTTGATGGGCTCCAGTGATAGACCGTCTAGAGCGCTTGGCGCCGATGCAGCGGTTTTTTCTTGAGTTACGCCGGCAGGTTTTTCTCCAGGTTTTGTTGCAGCTTTCGTTGCTGGAGGGGAGGAGGGCGCATTACCTTTTTCAGAAAGAGTAACTTTAAGGCGTAGGTTATTTTTGGAGTCTGCATTTTTTAATGCTTCATCGAGAGAGATTTTTTGATCTTGATAAAGCTTAAGCAATGCACCGTCAAATGTTTGCATGCCTTGGGCTTGAGACTTTTCCATAACCTCTTTTATTTCATCAACCTTACCTTGCTTGATTAGGTCGCAAATTCTTGGTGTTCCTAATAAAATTTCTACTGCTGCAGCGCGCTTACCGTCAGAAGTGGGGATCAGGCGCTGAGAGATGATACCTCGCATATTTAACGACATATCTAAAAAAAGTTGTTTGTGTCGTGTTTCTGGGAAAAAGTTAATTATTCTATCCAGGGCCTGGTTGGCATTGTTTGCATGTAATGTGGATATACACAAATGACCGGTTTCTGCGAAGGCGATTGCTTGCTCCATCTGCTCTTGGGTGCGTATTTCACCGATAAGAATAACGTCTGGTGCTTGGCGTAACGCATTCTCTAATGCATCATCATATGAGAGGGTGTCAACACCCACTTCTCGTTGATTTACGATAGATTTTTTATGTCGATGAACAAATTCCACAGGGTCTTCAATGGTAATGATATGGCCTGCACTGTTGGTATTTCGGAAATCAATCAATGATGCTAAAGATGTGGATTTTCCAGAGCCAGTGCCTCCTACAAATAAGACTAAGCCCCGTTTTTGCATAATGAGTTTGGTCAGGATTTCGGGTAAACGTAATAATTTATAATGGGGTATTTCTGTTTTTATGGCACGAATTACCATCGATACTTGGTTACGTTGTTTGAAAATATTCACCCGAAAGCGGCCAACACCAGGTTCGGAGATAGCCAAATTCATTTCTGGGCGACCCTCAAATTCGGCTTGTTGCTCTGTCGTCATTAATGAATTGGCTATCTCCTGAACTTTTCCGACGGGTAGAGGTTCTGGTGACATGGCTTCCATTGCACCAAAAAATTTGGCGCTGATCGGGGCGCCTGTTGACAAATAGAGGTCAGATCCATCTTTTTCAGCGAAAATTTTCAGGTATTCCATGAATTCCATAGTGTTATCTCTGTTGTTTGGAATGCTATTCAGGCAATTGTTATGAGGCTATTTGGGTAATGAATAAGAACGTTGGCAGTAAGCTTTTTGGCCTGAAGCGTACGTCTCAAATGGGGTGTAATTAAATCAGTATAGACAAATCAGCGCTTTGGGAAGCCGGGTTTACTAACTCTATGGCGGAGTGATTAAAAAAGATGCGAATATTCGTCGTTATAGGGGGGGAATGTCCCGTTACTTGACGCTATAATGGCCAGATATAATACTTATAAGCCCGTTAATGGGCAAAAATAGATCAACTTTGGCCTTTTTTATGGAAAAAACTCTCCCAGACCTCATCGCAGACGAATTAATTGCCCGTATTTTTATTGGCGAATTTAAGTCTGGACATCGATTACCTGCTGAACGAGGATTTGCAGAAAAGCTGGGCGTGGACAGAACATCTCTGCGCATGGCTTTACGAACGCTTAATCGAATGCGGTTGGTGCAATCTGTAAGGGGGTCGGGTATTACTGTTATGGATTATCAAAAGTGTGCAGGGCTGGATTTTTTAGCTGCAATATTTGATATACCTCAGCTAGAACTTGGCACCAAAATAAAGAGGGAAGGGCTGGAGGCCTTTAACGGCATCATTCCTGGCATGATGTATGAACTAGTAAAGGGAAGTTTTGATGCCACAATGGCTGTGACCCTTAGGGATATTCTTCAGAAAGAATTGAATATTCTAGATGAAGGCGAGCTAACGGAAGAACGTTTGGATCGTTTGACAACATTACACATGGAACTTCAAGACTTAGTTTTGTACCAAAATGGCTCTTCCATTGTAGCTTTGATGGCAAACAGCTCTAAGGTAATGAGAAAACAAGTTATGCGAGAATTGCTTGAGCATATCGATATTCGAGCCAATGTGGAATTTAACCAGCAAATGTTCATGGATATCGGGACGGGTAAATTGCTGATTGCTGATGTGGTGGGGTATTACCACCATTATTCAGCAGAATACACTAAGCCGCTCATTGATTATTACAACAATAACCCCACACAGTCACGTTTATTGGCTTCACCGTTACAATCGGTGTTGGCCAAGTGCTCGTAATAGAGCACCTGGTGTAAATAGAGCATATTGTGATTAACAAGCGGTACCTCGTAGTGACTTGACTTCCTGTTCTAGTGTTTCTGCCGTTGCATCACCTGGCGCTATAGCTGGTGTTGCGGCAAGTTCCACTTTCGACCAGAACCGACGGGGCCGACGGGTGAGTGCATTTCCATCTTTGTGACTAAAGAAACTGCCCCATAAACCTTTTAGTGCCATGGGGACTACCGGTACGGGGTTTCTTTGTAATATTTTTTCAATACCATTTTTAAAGGTATCGATATCACCGTTAGTGGTTAGTTTCCCTTCGGGAAAGATGCAAATTACTTCTTCGTTATTGAGTTCTTCCGATATTTTACTAAACGCCGTTTCATACGTTTCTGGGTCAACAGATTTAGAATGAATGGGGATTGCTTTTGCCGTTCTAAATACAAAATTCAATACAGGCATGTTGTAAATTGGTTTAAACATTACAAAACGAATAGGCCGATGGCAGGCGCCAGCAATGATCATTGCATCCATATAACTTACATGATTACAGACTATGACCGCAGCACCCTCATCAGGAATGTTATGTAAATCCGTATGTTTAACACGGTACATAGTGTGAGTAATCATCCAAATAATAAACCGCATAAGGAACTCAGGGATTGTTCGGTAGATATACCAAGCAACAACTGCATTCATGATAGCGATAACCATAAAGAACTGGGGAATAGAGAGCTCCATTACCGATAAAAACAACATCGCGAAAATGGCAGACGTCACCATAAACGCCGCATTTAAAATGTTTAATGCTGCAATGGTGCGTGAGCGTTTTTTTGGGTCTGATCGTTCTTGAACCATCGCGTACAAGGGGACAATATAAAGCCCTCCTGAAACACCTATCATCACAAAATCAACAAGAACACGAATGTTTGCGGGAATGCTAATAAACGCGATAAAGCCAATGGTAGTTTCACTCGCCGAATGGGCAAAAAACAAATCAACACCAAAAACAGTTAAACCAATGGATCCTAGAGGTACTAAACCTAGCTCAATCTTATGGCCGGATAAGCGTTCACAGAGTAGAGAGCCTATTGCAATACCGATAGAAAATAATGCTAGCAACAAGGTAACAATGGTTTGATCACCGTTCAGCACGACTTTGGTATAATTGGGCAGCTGTGTTAAGTAGGATCCCCCTAAGAACCAAAACCAAGAAATAGCCAAGCTGGCGAGATAAACGGAATGTGTCTCGCGGCCTATCTTGAGGGTTTTTAGTGTTTCGGTGAAAGGGTTGAATTTTATCGTAATGTCAGGGCAAGCTGCTTCAGCAATGGGTATTTTTCGACTAGAAAGCCAACCTATAAAAGCCACAATTAGTATGCATAGAGAAATCCACATTGTACCATTATCGATTTTAGTCAGGACTCCACCCAAAATAGTGCCCAACAATATGGCAAGAAAGGTACCGGACTCAACCAGTGCATTACCACCCACTAGCTCATCAGAATGGAGGTGTTGCGGCATAATGCTGTACTTAATGGGAGCAAAAAAAGTTGACTGTGCGCCAGCACAAAATAGTAGTAATAATAAGCCAGCAACGTGGCTGAAATAGAACGCCACCCCCGCACAGGCCATGATGGCAATTTCAAACAGCTTAATCCTGCGAATTAAAAATGACTTTTCATACTTTTCCGCGATTTCACCGGCAAGGGCAGAAAAGAGAAAATAAGGGAGGATAAATAGCATCGCTGCAATGTTGTTAAGGGCGTTAATCTCCATGGAAACTTGGTAGCTCGCACTAAAAGCGATGAGAATTAACAGGGAGCTCTTAAATACGTTATCGTTAAATGCCCCCAGAAACTGTGTCCAAAATAATGGGGCAAATCGTGGTTGTTTAAGCAGATAAAACTGAGACCGTTCCTGGTGATTATTATCCATAGAGATCCTTGGTTAGGAATTAACGTAGTTAACGCTACGTTAATTCCTAACGCCAAAAGAATCAATAATGATTAAGGTGTAACTTTGGCTACGCCTGTAATTGTCCCTGTCCAAATTCCGCCAAATGGCCCAATCTGGGTGGCTGCATAGAAGCTATTGTAGTAAAACCACTTCGACATAGGCTTAAAAAATGCGGAAGAACCATCATCCCAATTCAATGCTTCAACATTCCAGCGACTATCACGCTGACCCACACAATAGAACAAATTGGTCGCAGCACTCATCGTCGGAATGCCGTTGGGGCAACTTATATCATTATTAACCCAGGCCACATCCAGAGTGCGTGTATCAGGGTTCCATTCGAACTTTTCAACACCATAAGGGGCATATTTAGGCTTATTGCTAAAGAATACGACAAAAGCATTGATAAGATTTGAAAGCGTTGGGTTTGAAGACTGGGCTATATCTGAACCGTAATCATTGCTTACGACAACAGCTCCGTAACCACGAACTAAAACTGACTGCTCCGACATAGCTAGCTCACGAGAGTCATCACCGTAATTAACCGGTACTTCAGCAGCAATACGACGACTTTTCCCGGGTGCTATAGGCTGCCAGTCAGCAGGGATCTCATCACGCCAAAATAACACAAGGTTGGTAACTATTTGACCATCAGTGATAACTACAAATTTATCCTGATCGCCCACCCCCATCAATGAAGGGGTTGACCCAGAGCCACTACCCAATCGTCCAGGAACCTGAATGTCCCCCCCATTTTCGTATGCTGATTGCCACGCGCCGTCAGCTTCATCTAATGAGAGCTTTTCACCCGTCCATTGCACTCGATACATCTGCTCGCTAGTAACAACATAAATACCCCCATCTTCATCGATTGCAAATGAGTTGGAAACCTCTTCTCCTAACTCATTATCACCCAGTTGTAGATAGTGGAATTCACTAAAATCCCTGGAGATGATCGCGATGGTTCCCCGCTTTGTCGCAATGGATAGGTAGCCGTCGTACATCATGTTAATACCAACAATAGGGTCTTCAGAATTGCTTCCACGTAATATGTTTGCGGGGATTTCTAATGTGCGAAGTAATGTGATATCCGAGGTTGAGTCACCTTGAATACTGTCTGTATATGCATATAGATTACCTTGCCCCGGCACATAAAAAACATTGTCTTTATCAAGAACGGTGTAAGCCCCAGTTGTTCCATTAGCGATGTTGGGTGTTTCTGTTTTTTTCATCTTATCGATAACGCGAGTCTTATCGCTATCAACACTGATTTTGTAAACATCGGTTGCTCCAGAGCCCCAGGCAACGAGATCGCCGTTGGCATAAGGTGCAGACATTGCTAACGTGATGTTGAGGAGGTTGGTTGCCTTATAAGAAGCGTTGCTTAAAGACTCTGCAGACGTTGGGCCAGGGAAAGGGGATGAGCCTTGAACATATGAGGTCCTATGACTCATAGGCCATGCAGAATCTGATAGAAAGGTATTATGGGGTGGTTCGTTGCCGTCAGGGTTGCTTGGATCAGTATCTGCCTGGGCACTAAAGGAGACTAGTAGTGTTGAAGATAAAGACAAAGCTGCCGCTGCAACCAATGTGCGAAATATAGACGGTCCTGATTGTCGATGGGATATTGTTTTTGTTATAGCCATGTGATCGGTGACCATGTTGAATTGTCCTTTTATGGGTAATGGTATTCATCAGCTTCACCAATAGGTTACGCGTAGGATGGGTTGGGTTGTCTCCGAAAGCTGTCATGTTTTTACCAATTTACGACAATTGCTGTTAATGTGTAGATTGTTTGGTTTTTGAAGTAGTTAGAATGTAGCAAGGTCGTAACAAGGTTATAACATGGGCGTGACAAGAGTGTGAAAGTGACAGGCAGCGATCAACCTCAAGGCAGGGCATCTAGCACAATAGCAACATGGGCTGCAGCGATAGAGAGAGCTCTGAATTCCTATGCGTGTAAAAAAACAGCGGTAGATGCATTGTTTGCAGATCATGCCATTGACCAGTCACGTCTAATTGATGCTAATTATCGTATACCGGTAGTTGTAATGACGAAGCTTTGGCGTTCATCTGTCGTCCTAACAGGTGATGATGCTTTTGGTTTACGGGTGGCTGAATCGGTATCCCCAACAACGTTTCATGCGCTTGGCTATGCAGCGATGGCGTCAAAGAATTTTACTGAAGCAATTCAACGAGTGATTCGAAATGCGCGTTTGGTGAGTGATATTGCAAACCTGAAGTTGAATATGGAGGAGAATAAAGTATGTTTATATTTTAACGTTCGAGATGATAGTCCTGATGTTTCTTATGAGGCGATTGATGCTTTTATGGCATCATTAATACATATTACGCGTCATTATATGCATACTCGAATGCCTTTGTTAGCGGTTGAAATGGTTCGCCCAGAACCGTCTGATAGAAAACGGTTTGACGAGTTTTTTGAGATACCAGTAACCTTTAATAGTCATGCGAATTGCTTCTCAATTCACCCATCAGTGATTCCAGCACTAGTGCCCACCTACAACGCAATGTTGCTCGAAGCTAATGAAAAGGTGATGGAAGAGTATTTACAGAAAAATCACCTTTCCTCGACGACAGATATTGTACGGTCTCATATCGAAGCTGTCTTGCCAGAGGAGCCTGTGCTAGAAAAAGTGGCAGAAAGAATGCATATGAGCGAGAGAAAGTTGCAGCGACTATTAACCTCTGAGTCAACTTCTTATCAAAAAGTACTTGATGCATATCGTCAAGAAAAAGCTGAACAGTGGCTAAATAATGCAGATAAAAGTATTAAGCAGGTGTCAGACTTGCTTGGATTCGGGAATCAAAGTGCATTTACTCGGGCGTTTAAACGGTGGACAGGCAGAACGCCAAAGCAAATGTTGCGCTAAGTTGTTTTGCTATACGTTGGTAAATACATGCCTGTTAAGCTACTTTGAACCGGGTTGCATGAACGATAACAACGAATAGATGTTTTTAGTGATATGTTTTTTTTGTTATCATTCATGTTTTTTGGGTGAGCTGCATAAATATTACATGTCTTTTTGTTTGTCTTGCTTGTCTTTTTGTTCTGCACCATATTGTTCTAGTTTTTCCACCAGTTGTTCCAGTAAACTTTTGGTTTCTTCTGATTGTTCCACAGAGGATACTTCATCGTATTTTTCCAGTAACTCATCATTGGTTTGTTTCGTAAGAATGGTGGCTTGTTCTAACGTAAGCATGGGCTTTGTTTGGCCTGTATCTCTTCGTCCTGGAAGGTTTTCAAGACCTAAATTCAATTCTGAAAGTTCGAAGTTTGTCATGTCGGGTTCAAACTGGGCCTTTATTTTTTCTTCAGTTTCCAGGTTTCGTTGGGATAAATCTACTTGTTGTACAAAGCCTGCTTCACCACTATCCATTAAAAAATAGCCAGATCGCTGAATGCTACCTAGTGAATTATTGTAATCATCTTTGAGTTCGAATCTGGAGTTGTTGTGCTCCAACCCGATAACCCCAACCCCCGCTTCTTTGAGGGACATAAGGTGGTCGTTGCCAGCACCGTCTTGTGTCCAGATGTTAAGTTGTTCGTAGATATCATCATTTTCATCAATGACGCCATTGTCATCATCATCGTATTGGCTCAAGTCTTGGAACCCATTACCCGATTGGGTTCCAAACATTTCATTGCCATCATTAATTTTACCGTCATTGTTCTTGTCAAAGACAATAAAACCATTTCCTTGTGATACAAATGAAATATCTTCTTTGGTACCGTCGGCATCAAGATCAAATTGAAAAGAGGTATCTCTTAGAGTAACAATTCCTCCGTCGAGATTAATTGCCAAAGGGTCAGTTTTTTGCGTATTTTGCGAGAATATTCTAGCGTCTTTTTGAATTGAAAAATTACGATCTAATTGAGCCGATAGGGTGAATTCTACTGATTTACCATCCGCCATTGTAACGTTGCCTGATATGCTGAAATTAGTGTGTTCCTCTTCTTCATAAATGCTTTGTTGGCCAATG